>Ga0209573_1000054_pt1 | contig 323416 bp, 317 predicted proteins | sample TNRBio252014_DNA_FD_185870 | JGI IMG/M metagenome (GOLD analysis project Ga0209573, IMG submission 185870) | Wastewater treatment Type I Accumulibacter community from EBPR Bioreactor in Madison, WI, USA - TNR Reactor_6/25/2014_ DNA (SPAdes)... | ecosystem: Engineered > Bioreactor > EBPR >... | reverse complement strand
TTAACCCCCCCCCCCCCCGACTTACGCATAAGCTAATTGCCGTGTGCGCCGTCGCCTTCGTCGTCGCCGGTAGCTGGGCAAAACAATCCGCAATTATCCATCTTAAGCAAATTGATCACTTTAACTCTATTGTCACAACAGGAGTTGACGCGTATCCCATTGATAATTCCGTAATTGAATTTGATCGGCTAATTACGCCAGAAATTATTCCTGCCGCTCGAATTCGAAACTCGCCTGGAACACTACGGCTAATGTGGTCAAATTCGCTTTTGCCCGCTTTCTCCGGATACGTCAAGGTGCACGAAGCTCGATTCCGGTACTTGAAGAAAGTTCCGAACGGACAACATTTTTTTGTTGACGTTCCCGTAATCTCAAATAGCACACCTATTCCTGTTATCATGGGACCAAATAGTACGAGTGCTCAAATTGAAATTCCGCTGGGCGATCTACCGAACTTCGTCGTTGGCGGAAATTTACAACTACGCGTCGAACTGAGAGGAAATATCGGAATTCAGTTACCAGGTGAACCAGACTCGTTAGCCTGGGGGAATAAAGACGTGTGGAACGATTTTGGGACTATATACCTGACTGCACAGCAACCTGTGGATATTCAAGTAAAGCCTTGGATAGAAGTACTTGAACAAGCGTGCTGGTTTGCGCAAGAAATGGCGACTGAAAGTGATGTTCGAAGAGAGATCACAAAAGGTATTTACTATGAAACTAAAACCTATAGTGGATATGGCCGGTTTTTTACGGAGGATGTTAGCGGTGACGATCAGCGCATACTCTTAACAGACTATTTTTCTCCTGGAATCGCCGAAATGGACTGCAGGGACGGTGCCAGCCTAACAGTAGTGATGTCTGAGTCATTGGGATTTCCTACTTATGTCCTGTTTTATTACGAAGAGATGACGGAAACTAATCCTATCTGCCCGGCCGGGTCAGACAGTTCAGATTTTTCGGCCTATAAGTCAGTCCTTTTTAATTTTCATGCAGTGGCATTTGCAGTCCCCAGTTCAGTATATGACTCGGTGACAGCCCTTTGGATGGACTTGGGAGGCAACGCATGGCAGAACCCAGTGTGGGACTGGCAGTGGAGTACCTATCCGCAGGTCGCAGTCCCTACTACTCCTACTCCCCCGACGCCTCCACCACCTGCACCTCTTCCTAAATTTTATGGCATGGTCCATGAACCTGAAGATTACGACATACAAAACAAGGGATTTTACGACGTGGTGGAACTGAAATGAAAGTTATATTTGGTGCTCTTTCAATTGTAATCTTTGCGACGTGTCAAGCAAGTTCTCGTCACTCGGTTGTCGACGCAATCGAAGCGGGAAAGCGCAAGCTCAACGGCCCGAGTGCTCAATTTTGGAGTCTGGGAAACGGAACAAGGAATCTTCACATAGTCCTGTCACCAGCCAACACACGGATAGAGACAAAGACATCGGCCGACGGACGGAGAGTCCCAGATATTGCCTTTCCAATGATTGAGGGATCGTACTCCGGGCTGCCTCTTGGAGAACTCTCATTTATTCAGAATGCCCGCTCGGCAACTCAAGCCTCACGTCAACGAGATGTTATGGCGTGGACTGAGTTTGAACGGTGCAGTGTTCATGCGTATGCAGTCTCTGAGTCGCTGAGGGATACGGGTGGACTCTGGGTCGAAAAGCTTGCGCGACTTTCGCTCGCCAAGTACGCGGCGGACAAGCGCATTCGCGCGGGCAGCAGCCAATCCGTGAACGGACGTTCCCTCGCCGGGTTCACCGCGCAGAAGTCGAACGTGAACTTCGTGCGGTTCGCAGACTGGGCGACCGCAAGGGGCATCCAGTACACCTACGACTCGGCAAAGTGCACGATCTCGTTCACCCGGAACGGGAAGAGCGTCCTGCTTCCCATTGCGGCCAAAGCCGTCCGCGTGAACGGAACCTGGCGCGACCTTCCCGACATCGTCATGATCTCGCCCGACCGAGACGAGCGCACGCTGGTTCCGGTTGCGCTAGACGCACTGACGAACTAACTGGAGAAAAGCTTTATAAGAGATGCCCGTGAGGCTGACACTATCTGTCATATACCCAACTCAACTCGCTGACTCGACATTTTTATTCTGAAATCAGGGACGTTATTGGATTTTTATGAAAGCGATCGCATTCTCAGTTGCAGTGCTAATTCTGACCATATCTTCAAGCGAATATCGTCACAGCGCGCTTGCCTCAATAACTTCTCAGCGAGAAATGGACTTGGGGACTACCCGAAAGTGGTATCAGCTTGAACAAGGGGCTGAAGAACTTATGATAAGTACCGGACCTCCAGTGCAAAGCAGTAATATTGTCGTAGACTCCCTGGGCCGTAAGCAAATTATCTCTTCCACACCACTCGAGGAAGGTCAATACGGAGAAAATCCAGTTGGAGTCGACTGTTTCGTGACTCCCCTTGACTTACCCGGTCTTAGGCCAGGAGATCGAGCTCTTATTGCGACGACGTCATTTGAAAGCGTTAGAATCTTTGCAAGAGGCTTTCCCGAAAATCAAAGAGCGACTGCGGGACTTTGGGTTGAAAAACTGGCTCGTCTGTCCCTTGCCAAGTATGCAGCGGACCGACGCGTTCGCGCGGGCAGCAGCCAATCCGTGAACGGACGTTCTCTGGCCGGGTTTACCGCCCAGAAGTCGAACGTGAACTTCGTGCGGTTTGCCGACTGGGCGACCGCCCGGGGAATCCAGTACACCTACGACTCGGCCAAGTGTACGATCTCGTTCACCCGGAACGGAAAGAGCGTCCTGCTCCCCATTGCGGCAAAAGAGGTGCGTGTGAACGGAACCTGGCGCGACCTTCCCGACATCGTCATGATCTCCGCTGACCGAGACGAACGCACGCTGGTTCCGGTGGCGCTGGACGCGCTGACAAACTAGGTTGAAATAGTCTATAAGTTGAACTACGATTTTGACTAGAAATTTTTCGTTAAGGCCAGCTTTTGGTTGGGATGAAGTTGGCTATGCCCAGACAGGTGATTACGGATTGGTCTTTGAGCCAAATCCGTATGACGATGTTCAATTTAGGTCTATTCAGGAGGTAATTCACATACAATGAAACACTTGTCAGTAATAACTTTGCTAGCTTTCCTGTCAATAAGCACAGGTGATTCTTGGCACTCTTATATAACTACCCTAGGTCTCGAACGGACAGTTTCAGCCAACTGGGTCAATTTGCATCAGCTGGAATCGGGTATCAGAGAGGTGGCTGTTTATATGCAACCAGTTTCGGACAAGAAACCGCCCAGCACTTATCCCGGAAGGCTCGTGGAAGACACGTCAAACGTTCCGATGGTCAATTGGACTGCAAGCCGGTTCCCGATCGGTGCTCGTGTTCAACGCTATGACCCTGCATTCAATAATCACGACATGGCGATGCGAGGTGTCAGTTTTTCGACTGAACATGAGTCGGGGACCGTAACTGCGAGCGGTATTCCTGAGGCGAGAATTGCAGAGGTAGATGCGTGGCTGGAAAAAATTGCCCGCCTAACGCTTGCAAAATACGCAGCCGACCAGCGCATCCGCGCGGGCAGTAGCCAATCTGTAAACGGACGTTCGCTGGCCGGGTTTACCGCCCAAAAATCGAACGTGAACTTCGTGCGTTTCGCCGACTGGGCGAACGCGCGGGGAATCCAGTACACCTACGACTCGGCCAAGTGCACGATCTCGTTCACGCGCAACGGAAAGAGCGTCCTGCTCCCCGTTGCCGCCAAGGCCGTGCGGGTAAACGGAACTTGGCGCGACCTTCCCGACATCGTCATGATCTCGCCCGATCGAGACGAGCGCACGCTTGTTCCGGTTGCGCTGGACGCGCTGACGAACTAGTTCCCACCCGGCGCGAACGGGGCAGAGGCCTTTCGCGGTTCGCCCGCGAAAGGCCGAGGGAAGGAGGCTCTGGGCCGTTCGCGCCGGGAAAGCCCAACTCCGAACTAGGACCCGGCCACCCGCCCGGGTATCATCCTCTGCAATCGAGGTCCGCGCAAAGAGAGCGCGAGAACCCAACGTAGACGCAGGCCATTCGGCCTTGGCCCCGCCAAGAGATTTGCCCGCGTACCTAACTCCCGCAACAAGTTTCCCGATCCGGCCCCGGACGAGTTAGGCACGAAATAGAGCGGCATAGCGATCGGCCAACAACTGAATGTCTGAAACCCTAATCGAATCTGGATTCGACGCGCTCGGCGTGTCGCCTAACTACGTCGAAATGCTTGCCCGTCAAGCAATCACGACCCCGACCCCAATTCAGGCCGCCGCGATTCCCGTTGCGCTTGCCGGAAAAGACGTCATGGGCATCGCCCAGACCGGAACCGGCAAAACCCTCGCGTTCGCCCTGCCCGTGCTCGAGCGGATGAAGCCGCATGAGCAAGCCCTTGTGCTTTCTCCCACTCGGGAACTTGCCCACCAAACTGCGTTCACTTTCGCCAAAATTGGCGGAAAGCCCGCGCTCGTCGTCGGCGGTGAATCTATTCAAATGCAGATTCACGCGCTTCGCAAGAAGCCGCCTGTGATCGTCGCCACCCCCGGCCGCCTGATTGACCATCTGCGTCGCGGCACGGTTCGCCTCGACAACATCAAATTTGTGGTCCTGGATGAAGCCGACCGCATGCTGGACATGGGATTTGCACCGGATATCGAGCGCATCCTGGGCGAAATTGACGACGAACGACAGACCTTGTTGTTCAGCGCCACGATTCCGCCGGAGATCGAGCAAATTGCGACCAACTACATGCAGTCGCCAGAGCGAATTGAGACTGCCCGCAGCGGAAGCCGCGCCGAACTCGTGAGCCAAGAAGTCGTCTACTTGCAGCACTCGGAGAAATACCGCTTGTTGGAAGAACTTCTGCTGGAGCACGACGGACGCATCCTTGTGTTCACCCGCACCAAGCACGGTGCGCGCAAACTCGCCGAGAGCCTTCGAGAAATCGGGCACAAGGCCGTGGAGATGCACGCCGACCGCACCATGCTTCAACGCCGCCAAGCCCTGCAAGGCTTCAGCGCGAATGTTTACCGGGTGATGGTTGCGACCGACGTCGCCGCTCGCGGTATCGACGTGAACGACATCGAACTCGTCATCAACTTTGACGTTCCCGAACAAGCCGAAGACTACGTCCACCGAATTGGCCGATCGGGCCGCGCCGGTGCCACCGGAAAGTCGGTGACTCTGGCCCTGCGTCCGCAAGGCCGGATGATTCGGGCGATTGAAGAGATCATTGGCGAGACGCTGCCGATTTCGGACCGGAGCACGGAGAATGCGCCCGTCGTCAAGTTCAAGCGCGGCCATGCCAAGCGCGATTTAACCAACCGACCGGAAGTGGTCCATTCGCCGCACGTTCGCCCGGAGCGACCAGAGCGGTACGAGCGCCCGGTCCGCGCCGACGACTTCGTAATCGAAAAGCCGCGGGTTGCTCGGTCTTCCGGAGCTTGGTACGACGCCGAAGGCAACGTGATCGAGCGGGCTCAGCCTGCCCCGCGTCCGGCCTATAACCGCGACGACCGACCGCGCCCGTATAACCGAGAAGATCGCCCGCAGTACCCGCGACGCGATGACAACGGACCGCGCCCGTACAACCGAGAAGATCGCCCGCAGTACCCGCGGCGCGATGACCGACCGCGACCGTACAACCGGGACGACCGTCCGCAGTATCCGCGCCGCGATGACAGCGGACCGCGACCCTACAACCGGGATGATCGTCCGCAGTATCCGCGCCGCGATGACAGCGGACCGCGACCGTACAACCGGGAAGACCGCCCGCAATACCCGCGCCGAGACGACAACGGACCGCGCCCGTACAACCGCGACGACCGCCCTCAATACCCGCGCCGAGACGACAACGGTCCACGACCGTACAACCGGGACGATCGCCCGCAATACCCGCGACGCGATGACAACGGACCGCGACCGTACAACCGTGATGATCGTCCGCAGTATCCGCGACGCGATGATAACGGACCTCGCCCCTACAACCGGGAAGATCGCCCGCATTATCCGCGACGCGACGACCGACCGCGCCCGTACAACCGGGATGACCGACCGCAGTACCCGCGACGTGATGACAACGGACCCCGGCCCTATAAGCCGAGGCCGTACAACCCCGGCCCCGACTCCGGACGTCCGGCGAAGAAGGACCGGTGGGACGACACTCCCGCCCCGCGCAACACGCCGTTCGAGCAAAAGCTAAACAAATTTGGGGGCTCGGCCAAGCCAAAGAAGGCAAAGCCAGGCAAGCTCACCAAATTTGGCAAACCGGCCAAAAACAACGGAATGCCAAGCAACGGGTTCCAACCGCCGAAAAAGCGGCACCGCAAAAAGTAACTAACAAGTGGGGAGCCAAACCGGCTCCCCACTTTTTTTAGCGGACCGCTTCAAGCCAGCCCTTGAGGTTGTAGTACGAGGTCACGCGGCCCAGTTTTCCGTCGCGAAGCTCAAAGAACGCCGCCGCCGGAATCCGGTAGCTCTGCCCCCGAGCCTCGGCGAGGTCGCCATCATTCGCGAGGTAGACGCCCGCAACCATAAATTCCGCCGCGCCGCGATCGCCACGCGACATGATCACCAAATCTTCGATTTGCTCGCGGTAGCACCCATCCATGTGCGTTTTGAACGCCCGGAATCTCTCGACTCCGATCTCGGTGCCGCCCTCGTTGAGGTCATGCTGCACCTCGGGGTGCAACGTTGCAAGCTGCCCCTCCAGATCATGGCGGTTAAACGCCTCAAAATAGGCCGCGATCAGCGATTCCAGTTCGGGTTTCATAGGAGGTCGTCGAGGAGCGCACTTGCGCCAATTCGGAAGGTGTTTGGATGGATGAAGCCGTCGCCCATCGCCGATTCGACCAGCTTGGCCCACTGATCGGCTTCTGGGGCGGTGCGGATTCCACCTGCGGGCTTGATCCCGACCGTAATACCATCGGCAGCCGCCACGCGCATGGCGGCCAACATGGCTTGTCCGGCTTCGGGAGTCGCGTTCACGGCCTCTTTCCCCGTGGAAGTCTTCACGAAGTCGGCTCCGGCGGCGATCGCCACTAGTGAGGCACGCGCAATGGTTTCGGGACCCGAAAGTTCACCGGTGGAAAGAATGACCTTGAGATGGGCAGGGGCACTCGCTTCGCGTAGGGCCGCGATGTCCTCGTGGAGCTCTGACCAGCGTCCCTTGTTGGCTAAGTAGCGCGGAATCACGATGTCTATTTCGTCCACTCCTTGGGTTTGCACTCCGCGAACCTCGGCTTGTCGGTCTTCGGCCCGTGCAAGCCCGTGCGGAAACGCAGCCGCCACCGTCGCGACTTTCACTGGACTGTCAATCAGCGCTTCCTGGACGACCGGAACTAGCGCCGGATACACACACACCGCCGCAACGCCAGTTTCGATGGCTCGCTTTGCAAGCGTGGTTACAATTTCCGGAGTGTCGGTCCCACTCAGGGTGGTGAGGTCTACGCAGGCGCGAAGCTGAGCTTTGCGGTCGGCCGAAACTGAGTCTGCAATCGGAGGAATCTCGACAAACTCAGCCAGTAAGCGGTCAAATCGAGCTTCGGCCCAAGCGAAACCCAGGGCAGAACGGTGGCCTACCATTTGATGAGGTTGGCTCCCCACGTGAGGCCCGCGCCAAACCCGACCGTGAGCACATTCATTCCCTGCTTGAGGCGACCTTGTTCGACCGCTTCGCTCAGTGCGAGGGGAATCGAGCCTGCGCTCGTGTTGCCGTACTTTTCGACGTTCACGAACACCTTGTCGTCGGGCAGGCCAAGCCGTTGTTGGGCAGAGCGGATAATGCGAAGGTTTGCCTGGTGCGGCACGAATAAATCAATGTCTTCCACGTTAACGCCGGTCTTTTCGATCACCGATAGACAAGCATCGCCCATCGCATTCACGGCGAAGCGATAGGTTTCGCTGCCCGCCATGACGATGTGCGGGTTGAAATTGCATGAGCCTTCGTTTGTCATTGGGTGGCGAGACCCTCCCGCTTCCACCGCGATAAAATCGGCGCCGCCACCATCCGAGCGGTAAACCGTGCCAATTACGCCGCGGTCGGTGTTCTCCATGGCTTGCATGATCACGGCGCCCGCGCCGTCTCCAAACAGCACACAGGTAGACCGGTCGGTGTAATCAATAAACCGCGAAAGAACGTCTACGCCGACCACAAGAATCGTGTTGCATTGCCCTGATTCGATCATGGCCGCCGCCGTTCCTACGCTAAAAATGAACCCCGCGCACGCGGCTCCGAGGTCATAGGCTCCCGCTCCCGGAATACCAAGCGCGTGTTGCAAAACGCAGGCGGTGGACGGGAAAACGCGGTCTGCGCTGACCGTCGCTACAATCACAAGATCAATGGATTCCGGCGCGATGCCCGCCGAAGCAATGGCTTTCTGGGAAGACTCGATGCACAGGTCAATGCAGTTTTCACCCTCAGAGAGGACATGTCGCTCGCGAATTCCCGTGCGCTGGGTAATCCACTCGTCGCTGGTTGCCACCATCCGCTCCAAATCTGCATTGCTCAAAATGCGGGGCGGTACCGCGTGCCCAATTCCGGTGATAACTGCGCGTTTCAAAACGCCTCCATTGTACTTTAGGATATTTCTTTATCCCGGCATTAATTCGGCCATCCGGGACCGGATTTTCCCCGTGACATCCGCCTGCAGCGCGTTATCGGCGGCAGCAATCGCACATTCGATTGCCCGGGCGTTCGATCTTCCGTGTGAAATGAACGTAAGATGGTTTAATCCCAGCAGCGGGGAGCCGCCCACCTCGGCATAGTCCATTTTTTTGCGAATCGGTGCAAAAAGTTTCCGGAGTGGGGCGTAGGGGAGCTTTGCGATCGGATTTGTCGGAACTTGCTCCCGGATCATCTCGACCATAAATTCGGCCACGCCTTCGGCGGTTTTGAGCACCACATTGCCCACAAACGCATCACACACGACCACGTCCACATCGGCCCGGAACAAGTCCTTTCCTTCGATGTTCCCGGCGAACCAATCGTATTGGCTCAGCAGGTCTTGGGCACGCTTCGAGAACGCGTTACCTTTTCCGGGCTCCTCCCCGATGTTCAACAGGTGGACTTTCGCCTTCTTTCGGCCCATCACGGCTTCGGCGTAGGCGATACCCATTAGCCCGAATTCAACGAGATTTTCCGCGTCTATGTCGGGCGAGGCTCCCGCGTCGAGCAACAGAAAGTGGCCCCCTCGACTGGGCATGAGGGTGGCAATTGCAGGCCGGTGCACTCCCGGAAGTTGCCGCCAAGCAAGCAACGAAGCCGCCGTGGCCGCCCCGGTGTTTCCCGCGCTGACCATGGCGTGGGCCCTACCCTCACTTACTAACCGAATCGCCACGGCCATGGACGAATCCTTCTTCTTCCGAATTGCGTCCACCGGCTTGTCGTCCATCTCGACCACCTGAGTGCTGGCGACGACTTCCAAATTGGCCGGAACCGAGTTGCCAAGGAGCGGGGACAATCGCTCGGGGTTCCCGACAAGGAACAGCCGACTCTTGACATAGTTCGCGCTTGCGAGGGCACCCAAAACGACTTGCTCCGGCGCGTAATCGCCCCCCATCGCGTCAATCGCGATCCCGTAATTACTCACCGTCGCCGGATTCATCCTTTCCAAGGTGCCGAATGTCGGCGAACGGAGATTGCTCAATCTGGGCGAGCCGTTTTAGCTCCTCAAACTTTTCCGCGTTCGGGCATGGCTTGTCCCAACCAAATTCGCACAGCGGCTGGGGCGGCAAATTCAGGATCAAGTCCTGCCGCACTAGATTTTCGACAATCAAGCTGTTCTCATGAAAAATCGGGAACGGCTCGTCGTCCACTACTCGGGCAAACCCATCTTGGCTATAGCTAGACGGCACGCCTTCTACATCAAACTCCTCGGACATCTCGAACTTGATATCTTGCTCGATTGGATGCCCGCACCGCGCGCATTCGAGAACGCACCGGGCAGAAAACTCGCCCGTAACGAGAAGAAGATTGCCGGTGCTCACCGCTTCGAGCCAGCCTTCGACTGGCTTCACCAGGTCGAGATCCGCTTCCTCCGGCATTTCGGTGGAAATGTCAACGGCGATAATGGTCCCGGGGTGCTGCAAGGCCTCGTTTAGGTCCAGCAATCCATCGCGGTTCATAGAGCCCCGAAGTGTACCTTTGCCCTAGGGACCCCAAACGCCGCCAAAAGTCATGCGTCAAAATGACGCTATGGTCGCCCCAATGCTGATGCTGGCTGTTCCGATGATGGCCCTGCAAGCCCCCGATTCCGTTTCGCCCAAGTACACATTTGAAGCCGGAAGTAACCAGAAGTACCGGTTAGAAACCACGTTCAGCATCGACGTTAGTTCGGCCATCGTGAAGATGAAAGCGAACATCTTCCAGAACACGGAGAAGGTAGAAGACGGAGTCGCGAGCATGCTCGTGGACTGGAAGGACATTGAAGTGACGGTAGACGACCTTCCGTTTGTGTTCCAACCGACCGCAAACGCCAAGGTTGGCCTGGATTCCAAGGGCCAGCTTGTATCGCTGAAGTCGAATTTGCCGTTCGTGGATGTTCCGCGGCTGTTTACGATGACCTACTATGCGGTTCCGAGTGAGCCCCTCAAGAAAGACACCGCGCTCAAATTTTCGACCCCGGCGATCAGCAAACTGAATGTCCCCGAAATGGTGCGCACGTTGACGTATCGAGGCGACGAAACGCTGAACGGCCAGACTGCTCACAAAATTGACGTGGTGCTGGAGGAAAAATCCGGCGGCTTGAAATGTGAGGCCACGAGCTGGGTTTTGCCCGATGCTCGCATTCTCAAATTCGAAGGTAAGTTCAAAAACCTCCCGGTGCCCGCGATGGGTGCGACCTCAAACGGCTCGTTCGTGATTCAACTTGTACCGTGATCGGCTAGGAAAATCGTAAAAAGGCAAAACTATTGGGGCGGCCCCTGCGTCAAATATCGGGGCATTGGTGTATTCTCGGCCCTGAATCGGAGTTTCCGCAAAGGAAGGTATGGTAGCGAGCAAGATGTTTCGTAAGAATTGGCTGTTGATGGCAGGACTGTCCGTCGCCGTGGTCGGCTGTGGAGGCGGAGGCGACAACGGAGGCGGAGTCATCATCCCGCCGGAGAACCGTTCTCGTCCGACCGTATCTCTGGGAGAAAAGGGCGTGGTGCAAACCGTGTTCCTTTCCGGATCTGGCCGCGCGGCTGGTTCGCAAGTTGCGGAAATCAACATCATCCGGTTCGGAAATGGCGGCGCGGACTTTATTCCGAGTGCCGACAATGCGCTCAACCAAGGCATTCGAATTGCGCTTGATGGGTTCACTCTCAACCAACGCACGTTTGGCGTTGACTTCAATGGCAGTTCTGGCATGACGTTCACGCAGTTCCCGATGGAAATTGCCCGAATGTATGTGGAACAAGGCGACGGTTCGGTTTCGCCGCTTACGCCCGAAGACACCAACGCATATGTGCCGCCCGTACCGTTCGACACGAAGCTTCGCGTCCTCCCCGGACGGGTTTCGACTCTCACGGTTCGACTGAACGACCAGATTCTTGCCTATTCCAACGCCACCAGCTCGGTCATCTTCAACTCCGACCTCTTTATCGCGCAGAACTACGACCGAAATCAAAACGCCATGGCGAGCCAGTTTTCGGACTACCTTTCGTTCGATATTAGCCACATGGCGGCCAACCAACGACCTCCGCTTTCGAACAGCGGTTCGCCCGCCGAGCGCGTGTTCTATAGCGGCGACGGCATCGCGATGAGTGTCGGCATGGGTCAATCCAGCGAGTTCGAACTTCTTGACCCTGTGAACATCCGGGGTGGAAAAGTGAGCCTCGGTCCGGTGATCGGCCCGAACGGTAACACAGTTCAAGGTAGCAACGTTTTCATTCTCGATGATTCCGGCCCGAACGCGACGAGCGTGACCAGCATCATCGGCACATGGAAGAACTTCGAGAAAGCAGTCCAAGTTCGCGATACGGTCTCTGCGCTGGCCTTCCCGTCGAGCCGCGAAACCGATTCGACGAGCGACATGGAAGAGCAACAATTCCTGGTGTTCTCGAGCGACGGCACGGGCAACGTGAGCAACATGTGGCAAGGCCAAGTGTTCTATAACACCGCCGGAGACCCCACCCGAGGTACGTTCCGCTTGTTCCCGATCCGAACAATCACCGACGCTATCCCGACCGAAGAAGTTTCGGGCACGGTCTCGAACCTCACGTTCCGCAACGGTGTCGTGACCGGCGGTGACTGGGATGTTACTTCGGCCACTCCGGGCGGCTGGACCTTCCCGCTCCTCGGTGGATTCAGCGTCTACCGACGCTAATGCGAGAGGTTCTCGCCGGCATTGAGACCGAATACGGAATCTCAGTCGCGGGGCGTGGACCGACCGAACAGGTAGACGACGCAAGGAGATTCGTCTCCGCCTATCCCAGCCCATGTTTTGTGGGTTGGGATTCGCGTTTTGAGACCCCCCGAAAGGACATCCGAGGCTTCCAGGTGGCGCATCTCAGCGTGGATCCGGTGGACGCCGCCTTCGACCGCGCGCCCGTCACTGCACCGGTATCCGACCTCCGTGCGGATCGCGTGCTTGCCAACGGAGCGCGCTTTTACAACGACCACGGGCACCCAGAATACGCGACCCCGGAAGCCTTCTCGGCGACGCAGGTTGCGGCGCTTGACCACGAAGGAGAGCGAATTCTGTGGCAGACCGCCCAGGCGTTCGGGGAACCCGTCAAGCTCTTTAAGAACAACACTGACTTCCACGGCGCGAGCTACGGCACCCACGAGAGCTACCTGGTACCCAGGGGATTGACGTTCGATCAGTTGTTCGCCGCTTTGGTTCCCATGTTGGTCGCGCGAGTGGTTTTGTGCGGGGCAGGAAAAGTCGGCAGCGAACACGGAACTCCGGCCGCCTTCCAGCTCATGCAACGCGCGGATTTTTTCACGGAACTTGCGAGCGTAGATACCTTGTTCAAGCGTCCGCTCTTCAACACTCGCGACGAACCCCATGCGAACCCAGAGCACTGGATGCGACTCCACGTAATCGCGACAGACGCGAACCGCATCGTTCAAGCCACGGCTCGAAAAGTCGGCTTGATGCAGATTGCGGTTGCGCTCGCTGAAATGGGTTGGCAACCGACCCAGCAACTCGCCAATCCAATAAAGGCAATACAGTCCGTCTCCCGGGACCTCACGTTCTCATTCCCAGTTGAGTTAGAGGGCGGGGCTGGGTCTTCCGCGCCACGAATTCTGGCCGAATATTTCGATGCCGCCGAAGAGCGACTGACGCTAACTCCCGAACTGGCCCAACTCGTCGAAGAGTGTCGGTTTCTCCTGGATGCGCTGGATACCGATTGGGGAGCGTTCAAAAGCCGGGTGGATTGGGCGGCGAAATATCACCTCATCAGTGAGTACCGCGCGGAGAATGATCTGGACTGGGAAGACCCGACCCTGATCGCGCTCGATCTTGGCTACGCCGATCTTGACCCCGAAGAAAGCCTGTTTGACGCCCTTGTGGAAATGGGTGAAGTCGTCGCCCCGCCCGAACCTCCGCTAGAACAAAACGATTCCCGTGCGATAGCCCGCGCCCTCGCAGTAGAGCATTTCGGGAAGTACCTCTCGGGCGTAAGCTGGCTGCGACTCACCTTCGAAGTCAATAACAGAACGCAAACGGTAGAACTTAGGCCCGATTGCCGATACCCCGCGCACGCATTGCCTCTCACTGACGTAGAATCTTTCATTGAAGCCCTTCGGAGGATCCAAAACGCACCATGACCACCGCTGATCGAACGACCCGCCCGCCCGCCCCGCGCGAAACGGGCCCCAAACCGAAAGACGACCTCGGGCCCACAACGCCGAAAATCGAACGGCCCGCCGCACCGAACCCGTTGATAGATCGCCTAAACAAGCTCGATAAAGACGCGGCGAAACAGTACCGACAGCGAAGCGGCCAATGAAGCTCGAACCGCCGAAGTCATTCGCCGACCTGGTTGGCTTTTCTCTGCCTCCCGGAAGCGCGACAGAAACTCACGGAACCACCGTGCTTTCCATCCGCTACGACAAGGGCGTGCTCACCTTTGCCGACCGCCGCGCGACTATGGGCAACCTCATCATGGTGGACGACGCGGAGAAGGTGTTTGCGCTCGACGACGCCACCGTGATCGCAATTTCGGGTTCATTTGCCCGCAGCATCGAAATCTGCCGTCTGCTTAAACACAGCTTCAAGTACTTCCGGCGTATGCACATGCAAGAGATGTCCGTGGACGGCAAGTTGCAAGAAATCTCACGCGCCTTGGCGAACAATTTGCCGATGGCCATGAACGGAGTCGGCGTCTTCATCCCGATCGTGGCAGCCTATGACGCACGAAGAAAAACCCTCGGCGTGCACACCTTCGATTCTGCAGGGGCGCGGTTTAGCCGAGGCGATTATGCCGCGGCGGGCTCGGGCAGCGAACGCATCCGCGGCATCTTCGAATACATCGAGGATCAACAAGGACCGTGGCGCAAACTTTCGCGCGATAAAGTGCTGATCGAAGGGGTACGCCTCCTACAAATCGCGGCCGAACTGGACTCAGCGACCGGAGGGTCTCTGGCCAACCCTCCCATCGTGCGAGATCTCACCGCAAATGGTGCGCCCGCGCTTGATCCCGCCGAGGTGAAAGCCGCAATCAAGAAGCTGTAAACCGACCCTGAAATTGCTGCCTCCATAAAAGCAGCCAGGACCGTCTTTCGGGTACACCACGAAGGACGGGGCCGATCTCACCATCGCCCTTAAAGTTACGAGGACTTCAAGGATTTATGGCGGCGGTCCAACAGCCCGAACTCATCTCCATCACGATAAACGGCATTGATCTCGAAGTTCCCGCAGGGGAGCTCATCGTCGAGTCAGTCAAGCGTTTGGGCTTGGAAATTCCGATTTTTTGCTACCACCCGCGGATGAAACCCGTCGGGATGTGCCGCATGTGCCTCGTCGAAGTTGGGTTCAAGCAACCGGACGGAAGCGTTCGCAAAATGCCTAAACCTCAGGCGGGCTGCACCCTCCCGGCAAGCGCAGGAATGGTGATCTACACCGACACCGAGCAAGTTCACCGCGACCGCAAAGGCGTGCTCGAGTTCCTGCTCGTTAACCACCCGCTCGATTGCCCCATTTGCGACCGGGGCGGCGAATGCCCTCTCCAAAACAACACGATTTTCTACGGCCCTTCGACCAGCCGATTCTCGGAGCTTAAGCGCCACGCGCATAAGGCGTTTCCGCTTTCGGACCACGTTACGCTTGACCTCGAACGGTGCATTCAGTGCGGTCGGTGTGTGCGATTTACGGAAGAGATCAGCGGCGATCACCAGCTGGCATTCCGGTTCCGCGGCGCAGACATGCAGCCGTCCACGTTCAAGCTCTCGCATTTTGATTCGAAATTCAGCGGAAACACGATCGAGATTTGCCCAGTCGGCGCGCTGACTTCGGCCCACTACCGATTCCGCGCCCGCCCTTGGGACCTCGAAACGCGCCCCGGACTCTGCACCAAGTGCCCGAACCACTGCAACATTTGGTTCGATTTCCGCGCGCAGAAATTCGTACGCCTGAACGGCCGCACGAACGAGCAAGTCAATGAAGAATGGACCTGCGACCGCGGTAAATTTGGCCACGACTGGATGAATTCCAGCGACCGACTCACCGAGGTTCTCGTGCGAGATGGCCAGCGGTTCAAGACTCAGAATTGGAGCGACGCCTACGAAGTGCTACTGACGGCGTTTGCCGACAAAAAGGGCGAAGCGGCGTTCCTTGTCGGAGGCGAGCAATCGGTGGAGACGCTTGCTCTTCTTAAACGGTTTGCGAATGAAGTGGTCGGCTCGGAAATGATCGGTACGGCCCACCAAACCGATTCCACCGCCGAAGACCGGGTGGCCGACCTTGAGAACCGAAGTTCACTCATCGTGTTTGGATCGTCTCTCGCCGATGAGCTTCCGATTACCTACCTGCGGGTGCGAAAAGCCGCGACCCAACGCGGAGCGAGACAGGTTTCCGTTCACTCTCGCCGAGACGAAATCGGCGATCTCGCGGTCGAATCGCTTATCTTCCGGCCCGGTCATGAGGGGCAGGTAGCGGGCGCACTCGGTGCCCTTGCGAGCGGAGCATCTCCCGAGAGCCAAGCGAGCGTTTGCGAAGCGGCGGGAATTTCGGCGGAAGCCTTGGCCCGAGTCGCGTCCACGATCACCGAAGGCACTTCCATCATCACGACGACCGCGATGACGAGCCCCGAAGCCGCCGATGCGCTGCGAGCCGTTGCCCGCGCGAAAGGTGCCCATTTCAATCAGTACGCGGTAGACACCGCCGCGCCCGCTTGCGAAGTCGTCGGCCTTGGTGTTTCGGCAACCCCCGGAACGGCAAAGCAGATAATTCAAAGCGCGGCTAACTTCGAGATTAAAGCCCTTTGGCTCGTCGGAGTGGATCCATTTGCACTCGGCCTAGACCCAAAGATCGTTACGCGGGCTCTGGAAAATGTTGAGTTCCTCGTCGTTCAAGGCCCTCTCAAGTCAGAAAGCACCGGCTATGCGAGCGTGATTCTTCCGGCGGCGGCCCCCGCCGAGCAGGAAGGAACCTATATCACGGCCGATTTCATTGCGCAGACCTCACAACAAGTGCTAACCCCGCAAGGCAATGCCAAAGCGGGCTGGAGAATATTCGCCGAACTGCTACTTCGGGCCAAACCGGGCAAGCCGTATTTCGGTGCACGCGAGGTTCGCGAAGAATTGCAGGCAAGTTCGCCGGTTTGGGGCGGACACCAAGGCGCACTTCCCGATGAGGGCCTGAAACTTACCCTCGCCCCGCTCAACGCTGGAGTCGCCCGATGAATATTCCCGAAACTCTCGACTGGATGAGCGTTAATCGGCCCGCGCTCCTGGCCCTCATTCGCGTTCTCATCCTGGTTCTCCCGATTCTCATCCTCGTCCCGGGATTCATCTGGCTGGAACGCCGACTTTTGAGCTGGATGCAGGACCGCATCGGCCCGAACCGAGCGGGAACCTTCCCCAAAGACTTCCCGATCAAGTTTCTGCGGGGCAAACGCACGTTTGGTCTGCTCCAACCCATCGCCGACGGCGTCAAGCTTTTCTTTAAGGAAGACATCACCCCCGCGTCGGTGGACCGGTTGCTGTATTTCTTATCGCCTGCGGTGGCGCTGTTCCCCGCGTTTGCGCTCGGTGGAACCCTGCCTTGGGGACCGAATTGGGGACCCTATCAGCACCTGACTCCCATCTGGAATGCCGAAATCGGCATTCTTTATATGCTGGCGATCTCTTCGCTTGGGGTGTACGGCGTGGTGCTCTCGGGTTACAGTTCGAACAACAAGTATTCGCTCCTCGGAGGCCTGCGTTCCGCAGCGCAGCTTATTAGCTACGAACTCGCGATGTCGGTTTCGCTGGCGGCCATCGTGATGGCGTCGGGTTCGCTTCGGCTTCAAGCCATTGTCGAAGCGCAAGAAACGCCGCTTTGGGGCGTGATTCCCTACGCGCACAACTGGTTCATCTTAACCCCGTTCGGCTTCGTGGCCGCGATCATCTTCTACATTTGCATGATCGCCGAAACCAACCGCGCACCCTTCGACCTCCCGGAGGCCGAAAACGAAATCATTGCGGGCTACCACACCGAATACAGCTCGATGAAGTTCGCCGTGTTCTTCATGGGAGAGTACGCTGCGATGTTCGTCTTCGCGTGCCTGTTCTCCGTCGTATTCCTTGGCGGATACAACCTTCCGCTCAACTGGGTCGCGATCTCGGGCGAGAACTCGGTCATGGCGGGCCTGAACTACTGGTTGGCTCCGCTTACCTTCCTTGTCAAGTCGCTTCTCGTGTTCTCCACATTCATTTGGGTGCGGGCGACGCTGCCTCGAATGCGCTACGACCAACTGATGGCCCTCGGTTGGAAGAACCTTCTTCCGGCCGCCGTGGCCAACTTCATCGTGGTCGCAATTTGGATCATGGGAAGCAAGGCATACGGGCCCCAAGGCGGAATCGTCGCCTACGTCGGCGCGGCACTCATCGTGGTCGCCCTTTACTTTGCCGTCACCCGGCAGACCAAGGCCGCCAAAGCTTTCGAGCGACGCAAGGTAGATCTCACCGAAGGAGACACCCCTTCCCCCACCCGGCGTTCGGTGGAACTCGTTTGATGATGTTGTTAAAGCCTATGGAGAACCCCCATGGATATTAATGCGCTACTCCCTACCGATATGAACGGGTGGGCACACCTTGGCATCGTGGGTTCTCTGAGCGGACTCGCGGTGCTAACGGCCATTGGGGTGGTCGCATTCAACAGCCCCATCCGGTCTGCCCTCAGCCTCGTCCTCAACTTCTTCACCCTCGCGTTCATTTACTTTTCGCTCGGGGCGGAACTGCTTGGCATCACCCAAATCGTGGTCTACACCGGCGCGATCATGGTTCTTTTCCTTTTTGTGATCATGCTTCTTAACCTCAGCGCCGACGACCCATCACAATACAAGCGCGACGCCAAGCCGGTGTTTGCCGGGATTATCGGGTTAGTGGTGTTCGGGTTGCTTGCCACTGCCGTGCTTGCACCGCTAAAGGCGATTAATCAGATCAGTGCCCCGGACCGCAACGAGTTCAACCCAATCGGGTGGGGCTCGCCGCAAGCGGTCGGAAAGACGCTCTTTACCGGTTACGTTTGGCCGTTCGAGATGATCTCGCTGTTGCTGCTGGTCGGCATTGTGGGTTCCATCCTCCTCGCCCGCCGGAAGGTGACCTCTTGAGCCAAGTGCCCATGGTGCTGTACCTCGCGGTCAGCATGAGCATGTTCTTTATCGGTGCGGCCGGGGTGGTCGTCCGCCGCAACCCGGTCGTGGTGTTCATGTGCATCGAATTGATGCTGAACGCGGTAAACCTCACCTTTCTAACGTTTGCCCGCTATGCCCCGTCCCCGCTGATTGAGCGCGCGGATTCCACCTGGATGGCCGGTCAAATGATGGTGATTTTCGTGATGGCCGTTGCCGCCGCCGAAGTCGCGGTGGGGCTTGGCATCATCATGGCGATTTACCGGGTCCGCGCGAACGTTGACGTGGACGAAATGAGTTCGATGAGCGGATAGCCATATGGTACAGAAAGATTTAATTTGGCTCGTTCTTGGCTTCCCGCTTCTCGGGTGGTTAATTCAATCGCTTTTTGGAGCCCGCATTGCAAAATCCATGGGCAAGCCCGCCGCCGGACTCATTTCGGTGATCGCTGTCGCGGCCGCTTTCGCGGTGGGTTTGCTGCTCACCGTACAACTCGCCGGACTCCCGCCCGAAGCACGCGGAATCGTGGCGACGGCCTTCGACTGGATCAGCCTGTGGAACATCCGAATTCCCGTCGAACTCCGTATAGATACGCTCTCCATGACCATGGTGCTCATCATCACGGGCATTGGGTCGCTCATCCACCTGTATTCGATGGGCTACATGAGCGAGGAGCCAGAGTACCCGCGATTCTTCTCCTATTTGAACCTGTTCGTCGCGTTCATGCTCGTGCTGGTGCTCGGCAATAACTTGCCGCTGCTGTTCATCGGCTGGGAAGGCGTCGGGTTGTGTTCGTACCTGTTGATTGGCTTTTGGTACAAGGATTTCGCCAACTCGAAGGCCGCCAACAAAGCGTTCATCGTTAACCGGATCGGTGACGTCGGCTTAGTCATCGGCATGTTCTTGATACTGGTGCTCGCGTTCGATCACCAAGCATTGTTCAAGGGCGATGCCCGCTGGCTCAGCTACGACGTGCTGATCCCTGCGCTTCCGGAAATGCTCCACAACAACGGCGGAATGGCAACGGCCATCGCGCTCTGTTTGTTCGTGGGCGCGTGCGGGAAATCCGCTCAGTTCCCGCTCTACCTGTGGCTCCCCGACGCAATGGCAGGCCCGACCCCGGTCTCGGCGCTCATTCACGCCGCCACCATGGTCACCTCCGGTGTCGTGTTGCTCAACCGGATGCAGGTGGTGTTTGCCGCCTCGCCAACCGCCAGCGCGATTGTCGCGATTATCGGGTGCTTCACGGCCGTGTTCGCAGCAGTCATTGCCTTCGGCCAATCGGATATCAAGAAGGTTCTGGCTTATTCGACCGTCTCGCAACTTGGCTTCATGTTCATCGCCTGCGGCGTCGGGGCATATTGGGTCGGCATGTACCACGTCATCACGCACGCGTTCTTTAAGGCCCTGTTGTTCCTTGGTAGCGGCGCGGTGATCCACGCCATGGCCCACGAGCAGGACATGCGCCACTACGGCAACCTGCGCAAGTACATTCCGATTACATTCATCACGATGGTGATCGGCTGGATTGCCATTGCCGGTGTGCCCTACACTTCGGGTTGGTTTAGCAAAGAAGAAATTCTTCACGACGCGTTTGGCAATGAGCTCGCCGTGATTGGCGGCGTGAATGTCGGCGTTGCAATCGGGTTTATCGGCTTCTTCGCCGCCTTGCTCACCGCAATCTACATGACCCGCATGATGATGCTCACCTTCTGGAGCGGTGAGGAACGCTGGAAGCTAATTCCGGCCACCGAGCATGGGCATCACCACCACGAAGAGCATCACGCGCACGGTTCCGAGCACGCTCACCACGAAGATCACGGACCGGACACCCACGGATTCTTCTTTTCCGAGGAAGTGCTTCATGCAAAGCACGAAGGTGACCACCACGACAATCACCACCATGCCCTCGACGCAAACCACAAGCCGCACGAAGTTCCGGCGACGATGTGGATTCCGCTTGTGGTGCTTTCGGTGTTCTCGCTCTTCGGCGGAATCTGGCTGACCGACAAATTCGGCCTGTTCGGACACAAAGGTAAGTTGCTCGAGCACTGGCTGGATAACCCGCTGAACCATGTGGCAAGCCACGGCGGTACCCATGGCGGTGACCACGGCGCACACGTGATTCCCTACGCGAACCTTGTCACCACGCTCGGTTACAGCATTGGCCTCATCGGGATGGTGCTCGGAATCCTCTACTACTTCGGGCGCTTGCCGAAAGCAGAAGGCTGGGATTTCACGAAATGGGCTCCTTGGCGCCGCGCCGCGCGAGACCAGTTCGCCTATGACCAGGTCATGGTGGACGCCGCAGTGGATGGCGGGGGTGCAGTCGGCAACTTCTTGTGGCGCGCGTTCGACGAAAAAGGCGTGGATGGCGGCGTCAATGGCATCGCCAAGACGCTCCAGTTCTTCGCGGGAATCTTCCGCAAGTCCATAGACGGCTTTGCCCGAAGTTACGCCCTGATGATGCTGTTCGGTGTCGCCCTCTTTGTGGGCTACCTTGTGTTCGTCCTCATGAGTCGAGGCTCCATTCAATGACCGGAATTCCCCTTCTTAGCATTCTTCTTGGGCTCCCGCTGTTGGGCGCATTGCTGATCGGGTTTATGCCCGAAAGCAGCCGGCGCACGATCCAACTCAGCGCCATCGGGGTTTCGGCGGCCACGTTCATCGCATCGCTCCTCATGTTTTCCGGCTTCAACGGAAACACGATGCACTTCCAGTTTCGCGAATCCGTTCCGTTGGTTCCGAGCCTGGGCGTTAGCTACAGCCTTGGGGTCGATGGAATCTCGATCTGGCTGGTTCTGCTTACCACGCTTCTCACCACGCTGTGCCTGTGGTTCAGCCAATACGTCACCGAACGGGCCAAGGCTTACAACATCCTCATGTTGCTGCTTGAGGTTGCCATGCTCGGTGTATTTATGTCGCTCGACATGGTGCTGTTCTTCATCTTCTTTGAGATGACCTTGGTGCCGATGTACTTCCTCATCGCCATTTGGGGTGGCGCCAACCGGGCCTACGCCAGCATCAAGTTCTTCTTGTTTACGGCGGCAGCATCCATCTTCATGCTTCTGGGGATCCTCACCCTTTGGTGGATCAACTGGAAGAACGGCGGCGGGTTCACATTCGACATCCCGACCTTGCAGCACCAAGTAGCCACGGGAGCGCTATGGGCGAACTTCATGCACCTGCAAGCGCTCATCTTTTGGTCATTTGCGCTTGGATTCTTGGTGAAGATGCCCGTCTTCCCGTTCCACACCTGGCTGCCGGACGCCCACGTCGAAGCCCCTACTGCGGGTTCGATCATTCTGGCGGGCGTGCTCCTTAAGATGGGAACGTACGGATTCCTCCGGTTCTGCCTCCCGTTCTTCCCGGACGTGATTGGCCAAATGGTAACCCCCATTTCCATCCTGGCGGTAATCGGAATACTTTACGGCGGCGCGGTGGCGGCGGTTCAACCCGACGTCAAGAAGCTCGTCGCCTATTCGTCCGTTGCCCACATGGGCTTTGTGCTGCTCGGCATCATCTCGCTCACCCATGAAGGCCTTCTGGGCGGCGCGATGCAACAACTGAACCACGGAATCAGCACGGGCGCGCTCTTCTTGCTCATTGGCCTCATTTACGAGCGTCGCCACACCCGCCAATTCAAAGATTTTGGTGGTCTGAAAGCGCAGATGCCGATTTATGCCGCGCTGATGCTCATCACGATGCTCAGCAGCGTCGGACTCCCGGGCCTGAACGGATTCGTCGGCGAATTCCTGGCCCTAATGGGTGCTTTCCGCGCCGGATTTGCGGGCTTCAACAACATGCCGCTCATTCTTCCGGTACTTGCCGCCACGGGCGTGATCATTGCCGCGGTGTACCTCCTCATCATGTTCATGCGGATGTTCTACGGCCCGAACAACAACCCCGAAAACCAGCGGTTGAAGGACCTCAAGCCGTGGGAGATCGCCCTTGCAGGATGCTTCGTCGTGTTTATGTTCTGGGGTGGCCTTTCTCCAAACACCTTCCTTAAGCCCATGGAGCGCTCGCTCGGCGCGGTGCGCCTCATGGCGATCAACCCGGCCGGGCAACGACCGTCTTGGCAAGAAGCCGACCAAGAGATTGACGCAACCGGTCAACTCGTGCGGCGACTCCCGAGCGGCGGCGTCGAAGTCATTTCGGACAACCAAAATGTCCCCGAACGCGTTTCACCGGAGCATGTTGTAAGAAAATGACCGGACGCGAACGCTTGCTGGAAGCTGCGCGCGGCGCGGCTCTCGACCCCAAACCAGTCATCGGGTTTCCGCATTGCGGAATCGAAATAGACGGGTATGTGGACGTGGCCGACCAACTGCATCTCGCCCCGGCTGGGGCGGCCAAGCTCGCGTTCGTCCGTTCCCCCTTTGGCGAAGCCGCGATGGACGGCATAGACCTCAACGCAAGGCTCAGCCAAGACCTGGAAGGCGGTCATGAAGCTCTGAACACGTACTTCGCCAAGGTTGAAGCGGAGATTCAACGGGCAGCAGAAGCCAATGCCGACGGGATCTTTTACAGCCTTGCCGGCGCCGAACCCGCCGCAAGTACGCCCATGCAATACGGGGGCTTCTATCTCGAACTGGACCGCGAACTCCTCAGCAAGGCCGGCACCCTTCCCCTGAACGTGCTCTGGATCGAAGGAAAGACCGAACCGTTTCTTGATTCGGTTGTCGACCTTCCCGCCCCGTTTTTTGGCTACTTCATCGCGGAAACGGGCGTGAACCCCGATGTTATCCGCGCCGACCGACCCGGCCCGATCGTTAGCAACGTCTTCGAAGCAGACGTCTCGCTTGCGTTCAACGCCGACGACGCCCTCGCCCTCACTCGATTTTCTAAGATGGTCCAATCGAACTCATGAGCCCCTTTGTTTTTCCCATCCCCGAAATTGACTGGACTCAGTTGGTGCCGGTACTTGCCGTTTCCATCGGTGGCATTCTGGCCCTGATCTGGCAACTCGTGCAGCGTGGCCGCTCGAACGCGGGAATCCTCGGCGTTTGCGTGGTTTCGCTTGCTATCTCGATGGGCTACCTCGGAGCCCAGATGGTGCGGGAAGTTCCGAGCGTTGAGACGTTCGGAAACATGGTGTTTACCGATGCATTCGGGCTCTCGATGCAATTTCTGCTCGCCCTTTCCTGCTTGCTCATCCTGTTTTTTAGCGAAGACTATTTGCAGGCGAAAGGCATTTCCTTTGCTGAGTTCTATCCGCTTGCAATGTGGGCGACTGCGGGTGCAATGATCATGGCGAGCACGAAATCACTGCTCATGGTGTTCGTCGGGCTCGAAATCCTGTCCATCAGTCTCTACGCGCTGGCGGGACTCAGTAAGTACGAAACTCGCAGTCAAGAGTCCAGCATCAAGTACTTCTTGCTCGGCGCGTTTGCATCAGCGTTCTTGCTGTATGGGATCGCGTTTATCTACGGCGCGACCGGCTCGATTCATCTCGACAGTATTTATGTGGCGGCCGGAAGCGCGAACGACGTCGTGCGAGTGCCCCTCACGTTTGGCATCGCGCTGATGTTCGTCGGCTTGCTGTTTAAGGCGGCCCTTGCCCCGTTCCACCAATGGACCCCCGACGTCTACCAAGGCGCACCCACCAACGTCACTGCGCTGCTTGCCACGGTGAGCAAAATCGGGGCTGTTGCCATCCTCTTCCGCGTGATGGACGTGGTTTCGCCGATGGCCCACATTTGGGTGCCGCTCCTGAGTGGCGTTGCGGTGCTCACGATGGTGCTCGGCAACGTTCAGGCCCTTGTCCAAACCGATGTTAAGCGCATCATGGGCTACAGCAGTATCTCGAACGCGGGCTATCTGCTGGTTGCCCTTATCGCGCGGATGCAGAACCCCGAGCGCATCACGCCGCTCGCAATCACAATCTTCCTCGCCGGGTACGTGGTCATGACGCTCGGCTCGTTCGGAGTCTTCACGCTCCTCACCCGTAACGGGAAAGAGTTCACCGACCTCAAAGACCTACGCGGTTTGTTCCAACTCCACCCGTTTGCTGCCGCAGCGCTTGCTGTGTTCCTTTGTTCTCAAATCGGCGTTCCGATTTTTGCGGGCTTTTGGGGCAAGCTGATGATCTTCTCGGACGCCCTTGGCGTCGGCCTCAACGCCCTCGCCATCATCATGGCGATCACCAGCGTCATCAGTGCGTTCTACTACTTGGTCATCATCCGCGCCGCGTTTGTCGATAAGAGCGAAGTCGCCCCCGGAACTCCGGCCCTTGCCCCAATGCGCGGAGGCCTGAAGCTCGTTACGTGGGTCTGCCTTGTCGGAACGGTGCTCGCATTCCTCGCGATTTCGCCGCTATCTAAGTATTACGAGAGCAACAACTCGTTCGTGAAGGCTCCCGCTACGGTGGAAGTCGCCCAGCGATGAAGCTCGGCATTTCGATGTACAGCTACGTTCGGGCCGTAAAGGCCGGAACGCTCGACTGGCCCGGTTTCATCCGAGAAGCGGCCAGGCTTGGTGCCCCGGGAGTAGAACTTCTCGATTTTTTCTATTCCGGTCTGGATATCTCCGAGACGCGCGCCGCCGCCCTGAACGCACTCGCCGAAACCGGTCTGGAATGCGGCGTCTTTAGCGTGGCCCAAAATTTTGCCAAGCTTATGCCCGAAGATCGCGCTCTGGAACTGGACAAGATCAAGTTTGGCGTAGACGAAGCTGGCCACTTCGGGGCAAAGGTCGTGCGAGTGTTTGCGGGTGACCTCGCCCCGGGAATCACCCTCGATGTCGCCCGTCCTTGGGTCATCGAAGGGCTTTCTGCGGCGTCAAAATATGCAGCTGAGCGCGGTATCCGGCTTGCGCTGGAGAACCATGGAAAGCTCGCGGGAAGATCCGATCAAATTGTCGAAATTATTCGCGATGTGCGCCAGGCCTCCGGAACCGATGCCCTCTGGGCGAACCCGGATACGGGCAACTTCCTTCTCGTAGACCAAGCCCCCGAAGCGGCAATTCGCGAAGTCGCCCCGCTTGCAGCCATGGTCCATTTCAAAGACTTCGGTACGCCTCCGGAAGGCCACGATGGACATCGCTTCAGCAGTCACGGCGGAAAGGAATTCGTGGGCACCGTGATTGGCGAAGGCAACGTGAACCTCGCCGCTTGTGTGGCCGAACTGCGACAAGCCGGATTTGACGGCTGGGTGAACCTTGAATATGAAGCCAGCGGAGATCCAATGGTTGAAGTTGCCAGCTCCTACGCAAACGCCCGCGCCGTGATCGGCTAGGCTGTGAGCGTGGTCATTCGTACGCTTTCTGGTTCCAAAGACCCGCATTACTGGTCTACGCTGGAGCTCTACGTTGAGACTTTCCCGCGTGACGAACGAGAACCCCTTTCGCGCGTGGCCGCGGTCGCCGCCGGCGAGTTACCCGGTGGGCCAGAAATTCGCATCGCCGAATTGGGCGGCGAATTCGCGGGCTTCATCTACTTTATGCGGTGCCCGAGCCAGAGCTTTCTGATCTACATCGCGGTGATGCCCCATTTCCGGAAGAACGGAATCGTCGCGGAGCTACTCCGCTATTTGAGGCAAAACGCACCTTACCCTTGCCTTCTCGAGTGTGAACCGCCGGTTGGTCCAGATCAGCATCTTCGAGAGAAGCGACTTGAGTTCTTTCGCGGCCATGGTGCCGTGCTCCTCAGCAAAACCTATGTCCAGCCCAGCCTTGGCCCAGGCCGAGAGCCCGTGCCGCTGTGGCTACTCGCCATCGGAGACGTACCGAACCCGGAAGCTGCCATCCGTACCCATTACGCCCAGTTTTTTGAGCTAAACGGAGACACTCCGGAAATCGCTGCCGCCCTCAGCGGGCTTCAATTGCACTGAGAAGCCGAATCAAAATTGCCTGCTGGCGTTCGCGCGGCATCGCACTGAACATCGGAACGTGCAAAAAGCCAATCCGGGCGTCCGGGAAACACTCCAGCGACCGATAGAGCAGGTAGTTACAAAGGTACGACCCGGCATTGTTCGACCACCGGGTTTCCCCTTTCACCGAGTCCCCATCGGCCCAAATTCGGGAACGTAGGTCTGGAGCAAAAGGCGTAATTTCCCCGGCCTGCACCACGCCGCTGACATCCGCGGTGCCGCCAATGATGTTTCGTCCTCGGGTTTCCAAGCGCATCACCCTCGAGCCCGCCGCCACCCCAATATGGAGCACTGCGCGATAATCAGTTGGATCGAACCCCGCAAGAAAGTCATCCACCGCTCCGAACGTGACCGGCAGTTCAGCAAACGGCCGCCCAGAATTCCGCGCGAGCCAGCCGCTCGGGTTGTCCTTCACCTTGCCAAACGGGCCGAAGCCCGTAACAAACACCATACGCCTCGATTATGCGCCGGAGGTGAGCACGCGCTTCAGCGCGTCCAGGTCAAGAATCTCAATTTCGCGGGATTCGGACGCGATGATGCCGCTCTTTTGCCACCGGCTCATTGTCCGGATGGTGGACTCGACCGACGTGCCCGCAATTTCGGCGATCTCACGCCGAGTTAGCGGGACTTCGATAATTACCGATTTGCCGCGAGCGACGCCAAAACTGTCGGCGAACTCAATCAGCACGGATGCCACCCGCTGCGCAACCGTACTGACCACGCGCTGGGCGTTGACCTCGAAGGACCGCCGGAGCCGCTCGGTTTGACGGCGCAGGAGCTGGTCTTTCAACGCCGAATTGCGGGCAAAGATGGGCATAAAGTCTTTCGACTTTACTTTCAGGGTCCAGCCGTTCGTGAGGGCGGTTGCGCTCCGCGGAACGGGAATCCCTTCGAGGGCCGAAAGTAGCCCCAATACATGGCCCGGACCCATCACGTCCGAGGTCACTTCTTGCCCGCGCGCCATGATGCGGCTCAGCTTTATGTAGCCGGTCCCGATTACGGCGAAATATTCGATTTGCTCGCCCGCCGTCCACAAATTGTCGCCCTTTTCAACCCAAAACATGCGCGCACCAACGCTGAGAGCCGCGCGATCTTCCTCGGTGAGGGCCTGCAAAAGTCGGCAATTCCTCAGCACTTCCAAACGGGATGGACTGTCTTCGTGCGAGGGCATATGCAATAAATTCTGACACTTGGCACACCGAAGTGGATGAGCTTTGCACTTTTTTGACAGATTTGGCACCTCCCAAGCCTTTTCCTCGCAAAGATGCTATAGATTGAGGGAACCATGGATAGCACTATCCGCCAGATGCGACGGGACTTCGAGATGCTTTTCGCGGAAGGGCCTAAGCGAATCAAACGGATCGATGATCCGGAGCTTGCGCTTGAGGTCGCTGCCCAACGTGAGAAGAACAATGTATCCGCCGTCCGTAAGGGACTTCCAGGTGTCGGGGCCCGGCTCGTCAACCGATACGGCCTAGAGTTCGAAGTTGAGAGCCATGTTCACGTACCAACGGCAAATTCAATACAACGATGGCGGGAAGGTGGTCCGTCAGACGCAGACCTATTCCCAAGCATCCTCCCTCAAAACCTTAGTGAGAAGCTAACAAGCTTTGTTGCAGCCGTGGATCGCTGCACAACCAAAACGCTGCTGGTGCTTGACACAATGCCGCACGCTCGAAGAGATGTAGGAGTTCCCGACGGCCACTGGGTGGACACAATTGGAAACAGTGGAGCCAACCTTCTTTTCATCGATGCCGCTCAGATTCACGAAACTCACTTTGCCCATGAGATTGGTCACCTTTGGGTTCAATATGTGGATCAGGCTGAAGATGAGCGAGTGATGATCGACGTCAGCGACGCTGGCCGTATCAATCAGCTCAGCTTTGTTCAATCATTCGTGACTGACCTTCGGGTCAATAAGATCATTGAGCAGAAAGACTTCGACGTTTCCGTGATTGTCGAGGACCAAAAAGCGAGTATTGCGTCGCTCTGCAGAGCGATAGTGGCGGGATATCGACCAGATAACCCGCGCGAGGGAGTGTTCATGGCGCTAGCCCTGGCCGCACAAATTCTAGAGGACAGAAGGTCAGGCTCAAGTGCGCGTTGCAAACCTGCCGAAAGCTTGGAGAAGGTCACTCGCATTGAACCTGAACTGGCCCGCTTGGCGACGGGCTTCGCTGACGCAGTCGATAGGCACGGTTACGATGGAAAACACCAGATTTGCGCCTCAATTAATGAATGTCTTAAACTCGCTTTCGAATACTCGGGCGACGGAATCGATTTAGAGCAAGACTTGGTGATCCCGCTAATTCCTGATCCGGACTTTGACAAGTATCCGCAGTGGATTGAGGGAGCGTCACCGCACTTGAAGTGCAAGGTGGGTCGGATCATGGCTCGGGAAGATATTCCCGATGGTTCAAGGTGGTCGATCTCAGAAGGATCATTTGACGCAATCCTCCTCTCCTTCAAGTTACCTGACGGCACAATCAAGGGGCCCTGGACCATCGAACACTCACATGCCTTCGCTACCAGTGTTGACCAAATCCAGCGAATCAACGCGATAAACCGCCAGAACCGAGAACGACAAATGAAACACCAGTCACCCAACGGAATGCCGAATTTTTCCGGCAAGCCTCGCCGATTTTATATGGCAGGCACGGCCCGGTTTCTGACCCGTGTGCGAGAGGCCGAATGGCTGGGTGGCGAGCATCCGTATGCTTATGCAACTAACAACCCGGTGACCTATGTAGACCCAAGCGGAAACCAACCACGGGGGTGCCCAACTCATGGCGGAGAGCCTGGTTGTGTTTTCAATGGCCCTCTGGACAGCCGATCAGATCCAGCTTATTGGCATTGCCAAACACCCCACCCTTGGTCGCCACCTTCGTTCAACTTTTGGAGCGGCATGACATGGGGCTACGGGAATTGTTGTGGTCCGTCTAGAATGTGTGGACCTAGTTCCAAAACCTACAGTTGTACAGACGCAGCATGCAAATCTCACGACATTTGTGTGGGGCCGAGTTTCGTCGAAGGATTCTTTAACTGGATTCCGTGTAATAGGAAATTTTGCAACGATATTAAGTATTGCTGGAACCAAAACTGTAGGACGTTCCCCGTAGATTGGAAGCAGTGCGCTGCAATTCGCGACATTGCGAGAGGATTTTGCACCAGCTTTGGTGGCGGCCCACCAAGAGAGGGAAACCCATGGCCATGACTGCGAAGTCACATAGGTTGGCCCTACCGATAGGTCTTGCTTGTATTGCTCCCTTAACATGGGTACTGCTTTTCTTCTCAAATCGTGATCCGTTCCTGCGAGGGGCTTGTTTGCTAGTGAGCTTAACGATTGGACCCATTTCTTCGTTAGTTTTGGGTCTGGGTTTGAGAAAGGCAAACAACAGAAAGCTGTTCCTCTGGAGCCTTGTCGTGACGAACGCGACCATCCCAATTACAGTGATTATTCTGCTTGCCTACGGCTGGCTAAGCTCGGCGAGTAGTTCCGTACCATGATGTCAATCTGAAAGAGACCCTTCCAAGCTGCCGAGTCCCATGTCCTGGCCAATTGTCCTTGGCAATTGGACGTAAATATTCTGGTACCCGGGGCGGGACTCGAACCCGCATGGCATTTCTGCCGAAGGATTTTAAGTCCTCTGCGTCTACCGTTCCGCCACCCGGGCGCGGCAGTGCTTAGTATACTTGCCGAGGGAAGAGCCGATGTGCCATACTCTTTTCTTGCGTCCCCCTACGCCTGAGACCGAGGCATGGTGACGCGATCTTACGATTAGCGAGGTAACCAGTGGCCAAGAAGAAAGGCGAAAAGCGAGAAATTATCCGGCTTGTCTGCACCGAAGACAATAAGACGTTTTATACGACCACCAAGAATAAGCAAAACACCCCCGACCGGCTTGAACTGAGCAAGTTCAACCCGAACCTGCGTAAGGTCACCACCTTCCGGGAGAAGAAATAAATGCCGAATCCGAAGCGACGACACAGCCACCAGCGCACTGCAAAGCGCCGAACCAATTACACGGCTACTCTGCCGGAAATCGATCTCAGCCGCAGCCCCGAAGGCGAGCCGTTCAAGTTGCGCCACCACGCCAGCACCGATGGCTACTACCGAGGCCGACGCCTTGCCGGGTTCACGGATCGTGTGAAGCCTGTTGAGCCGCCCGCGGACGAAGCCTAACTTTCCCGCGTTGCCTCGTCTGAACGCCGATTCCAGCTCAAGGAATCGGCGTTTTCTTGTTTGTGCGCCTCTTCTTGGTGGGCCAACTCAGCGTGATATGGCTCGTAGTGAACGTTGACCGAGACGCCTCCGAGACCGGCCCGAATCTCGTTTTCAATGCCCTCGGCCACCTCATGCGCCCGCACGAACGTGAGTTCGTCATCGAGCATCACATGGAGTTCGATAAACCGGTCCGACACTGCCCGGCGGGTGCGAACCTTGTGAAACCCCATCACATTTGGGTTAGCAGTCAGGATTTCCCGCAACCGGCCGAGTTCTTCGGGGCTGAGGGCGCCATCCATTAAGTCGTGCACGGTCGTGCGAAGTTGGTTGATGGACATCACGGAGATGATCATCGTGAACGCAAGCGCGGCGATCGGGTCTACCACCCACCATCCTGTGAGTTTGTACACCACTAGGCCGATCACAATTCCGAGCGCGCTGAACGCGTCACTTCGAATATGGAGCACTTCGCTTTTCAAGGCGGAGCTTCCGGAGATTCGCGCCACTCGGGCCAGATAAAGCGAGATTCCCCACGCGACCAGACCGGAGAACACCATTACGGCCAAGCCGATGTCGGCTTCGATTGCCACTGGGTGAGTGAGACGGGTAATCGCCCGAAAACCCACAAACAGCGCCGTACCGACCAGCAGGATCATCTGCAGCGCCGTCATCAGCAACTCTGCCTTACCGTGACCGTATGGATGAGTTTCGTCGGGCGGCTTCGCGCTGATGCGAACGGCGAACAAAACTCCCACCGAGATCAGAATGTCAACGGTGGACTGCAACGCTTCGGCAAGCACGCTGACGCTTCCCGAAAGAACGCCCGCCGCGAGCTTCACCGCGACCAAAATCGCCATGGTGATGAGCGAAACTGCCGCACCGCGCTGCGCGAGTCTTGAATCAACCATTTTCTTTCAAAGTACCCGCAGAATCTCCCCGGCACACTGCGCACGTCTTCTACAATGGAACAGCATGCTCGTAGAACTGTCGGTCCGCCAGATAGCCGTCATTGAATCCGCCGACCTGATGCTCGGGCCCGGGTTCACGGTACTGTCGGGCGAGACAGGAGCAGGCAAATCGTTGCTCATTGACGCCATCGGCTTGGCTCTGGGAAATCGCGCCGATTCCGACCTCTTACGCACGGGAGCATCGCGGGGCCAGGTTTCGCTCATAGCCGAAGTGGGTTCGGTTGGCTCGATTGTCGCTTTTTGTACTGAGAATGGCCTCGACTTAGAAGACGGCCGACTTACCATTCAGCGGGAGCTTTCGGCCGAGGGCCGTTCGGTCTGCCGTATAAACGGGCGAACTCAGCCGGTCAGCGTTCTGCGGGCCCTGGGCGCTCTGCTCGTAGACATGCACGGTCAGCACGACCACCAAGTGCTGCTCGACCCCGACCGACATCAGGATTACCTCGATTTGTGGATCGGGGCACCGCTTGTCGCTCCCAAACAGGCCGTGACCGACACCTGGCAGCATCTGGCCGAGCGGCGGAACGCCCTCCGGGTTCTGCAACAGTCGGTTCAGCACCGCGCGCAACGCCTGGATTTTCTTGCATTCCAAATTCAAGAACTCACCGCGCTCGCCCCGGTTGTCGGAGAAGTCGCCGCCCTCGAAACCCAGATTTCTCGGCTGAAAAACGTCGAACGGCTTTCCGCGGCAGCGTTCGAAGCGCGAGAAGGCCTGTTTGATTCCGAAGGTGCGGCCCACGAACGGCTTGCTTCCGCCACCGCACAATTGGAAGCCCTACGGGAGCTTGACCCCACGCTCGATGAACCCCTCAACCATCTGCGAACCGCGCTCTTTGCGCTGGAAGATGCCCAGCGGTCCCTCACGGACTACTCCGAGGGCATTGAAAGCCACCCGGAACTTCTGGACGAAGCCCTGACCCGCCTCGACGATTACCGCCGACTTCTGAAAAAGTACGGACCCGACGAAGCCGCACTCTTAGCCCACCTCGCCGAAGCCGAACACGAACTTGCTACCCTCACCGACGCCGAGCAAAACACGGAAACGCTTCAGGCGGAAATCGAAGCAGCGGAAGCAAGCTTCCGAGATGCCTGCGCTCGGCTGTCTGCGGTCCGGAGGGAGTTCGCCGGGCAATTCGAAGCGCAAACCCAAGACGAGCTTCGGGAACTCGCCATGGAACATGCCCAGTTTCGGGTGGAAATAGTGGACCGCGAGCCGGACAGCGGCGGCGCGGACCGCGTCACTTACCTTTTCTCTGCCAACCCTGGCGAAGATCCGCGCCCACTGCACAAGATTGCGAGCGGCGGCGAGATGTCTCGCGTAATGCTTTCACTAAAGGTCGTATTGGCCGGAAAAGCGGGCGTGCCGTCCCTCATTTTTGACGAGATTGACGCTGGATTGAGTGGTCGGGCCGCCGCAATTGTCGCCCGAAAACTGCAAGATCTTTCCCGTTTCTATCAGGTCATCACCATTTCGCACCTGCCCCAACTGGCGGGGCGGGCAAGCACGCATTACAAGATTGAAAAACAGCTCAGCCAAGGCCGCACCCGAACCGAGATCCGGGGACTCGATTCGGAAGAACGTGTTGTAGAAATCGCCCGCATGCTCGCGGGCGAACAAATCGGCGAATCTGCGCTGGCCAACGCCCGCGAACTCCTCAGTCCGCTCGTTAAACCGTAACGCTCATGTCCGAAACTCTTCTTTTCACGCGCGAAGGCGCGGTTCTGAACCTCACGCTCAACCGGCCAGAACGGCGCAACGCCCTTACGGTCGAGCTCCTCGAATCGCTGAACCACGCGCTCGCTACCGTGGACAATTCCGTTCGGGTGGTGACCTTGCGCGGCGCGGGTAGCGACTTTTCGTCCGGATTTGATCTAGCCGAAGGGGCCGACGTGGAGACGAGCGTTCGGCACGGAGAGCTCTTGGTTCAAGCGCAGATGCGGCTCGCCGAAATGCCCGCCGTTTGCGTGGCGATGGTCGACGGGTTTGCTCTCGCCGGCGGCGGTGCGCTCATCGCGGCGTGCGACTGGGTGGTGGCAACGGAAGCCGCCAAATTCGGTTATCCCGTGCTGAAAGTGGGCATCGTTCCGACGCCCGGAATACCGTTCTTGCGCCGTCAAATCAGCGATCGCGCCCTTCGGGAACTGGTTTTCTCGGGCGATCTCCACTCGGGTTCGTGGGCGCATGAGGCCGGGTTGGTTTCTGCACTTGCAGCAACGCAAGAAGACGCTCTTGCGCAGCGTGACGCGTTCATCGCCAAAGTGCTTGCCGCTAGCCCGGACGCCGTAACCACCAGTAAACGGTTCTTCTTCGAGACCACTGGCCTGGGCCTCAAAGAAGAAATGGATGCCGCGCTCGCGGCTTACAGCGCAGTGCGGCGCGGGGCGCAGTCTTCGGAAGGGCTACGGGCGTTCCTGGAAAAACGCCCGCCCGTCTGGCCGACTACGTAAGCGGAATGTAGAGGTCCGTGACGCACTTCGAAGGATCTTCCTCGTTGTGCTCTATGTAAAGTTCGTAGGAAGCTTGATCAGCTTCGGTTACGCCCTCACTCGGAATGACCTCGTTCATTACCGTGCCCCAAACATCGCCGAGCTGATCATAGGCACCCACGTACCGAACCACTAAGAACTTCCCGCCCGGGAGCTCCACTTTGTTTAGCCCTTCGGGGCACCCGTCATAATCGTCCGGCACCAGTGCCACAGCGTCCGAGCGGAGTTCTTCCGGTGGAGTCGAACCCGGATGGTCGTAATAGGCTCCTATGCAGCCGGCCATCGGAACTTGGTGCTGGCCGACCACCGCAAACATTTTGCCGAACGCCTCGCCGATCTCGTGATACGGCCCGATGTGCCGCACGGCAAGGCCTTTAAACGGCCCAACTTCCACATGGCTGGTGGTCAAACCAAATGCATAAGATTTTTGTTCAGTAGACATAATTCTATTATAGCGAGCGATGTTCCCCGAGTCAAGCGCGGAAGTTTTTTCTTAACGAAACGAGTGCACGCCAGTTCCATTCGTCGGCGTCGCAGACTCTCAGAGGTTCACGAGAGACTGCTCGAACTTGCATTTCGGCCAGTTCTGCGCGGCCAATAATTTCCGGGTCGCCAAACGGGCGCGTGCGGGCGCATCCCGAACATACCGGCCTCAAATTGAACTCACGATTACACGCCGTGCCGATGTGGTCCACCGAGGTTGCGGGTTGCGAACAAAACTCACACTTGCCCTCGTTCCGGGCGATCACGCGCTGAATGGAACGCGCGGGCAGAATCGCCACGCGACCCGGATACCCGCCTCTTAAAAGTGCCCAAAGCGTTTGGCCCAATATGGCCGCTCTGGCCGGGTCGGGAAGGTGTTTTTCGGCGATCAGCCGCCGAACCTGCCTCACCCAACCCGCGATTTCCCGGCATCGGTCACTGCAATAGGGCGACCGGGGCCGGTCAACGGGCATGCCGCAATTGGGGCAACCGAGGGGGTCAGATTCGGAGAATTTCCATTTGGCCCCTTCGGCATTTTCTAGCGCCCACGCGAGCACGGCACTCGCCCGGCATTCCATATCCTCACCCGTCGCCATCTCGGCGGCGGGAGGTAGCCCGGCCAGGAGGGTGACTAAGCTCAACGCGCCGGAACCGATGCCACCGCGCGAATCCCCGCCGGGCACCCGGCCTCATGCGCTCCTGGAAGGTATCCCAGGCTCATGCAAAACTCGTTCACGATTTCGCCGCCGGTGAACTTGAACGTCTGCTTGAACAGCTTCGTCCAGCCCGTTCGGTCTAAGTGCGCTTGCTTTTCCAGCCATTGCGAAAAACTTCCGTGATCGGCACGAAGCCGTTGGACGACTTGTGCATTGTGAATCGCGGCCCGAATCTTCATGTCATTCCGGATGATGCCTGGGTCCTGTTTAAGCCGCACAATGTCGTCCTCGGAATAGCTCGCCACGCGGTCAACGTTGAATCCGTCGTAAGCCACTTGCATTGTGGCCCGCTTTTTCAGGATCGTCTCCCAACTTAGGCCCGCCTGATTGATCTCCAGCACCAGCCGCTCGAACAACACCGTTTCGTCGTCGCTAAAGAAGCCGTATTCTTCGTCGTGATATGCCCGGTGGAGCGCATGCGCACCCTCGGTAAGCACGTATTGGCAGTAGGAGAAATTACCTTCGGGCATAGGCGGTTACCTTCTTAAGTTTCGCGTCCGGAGGTTCAAACTCAATGACGACGGACTTCATGTTCCCCGCCACGCTCATGATTCTCCGGTTTCCAATTGTGGTTCCCGTGGCAATGGTCGCACCGGAATCTTGATCGGTGACTTTGAACTTGCTGATCATTTGGCCTCTTCGAATGTCTTCTTCGAGCTTCAAGTAGGCGAGTCCGGCCTTCGTTTTTGCGGTCGCGACCACCCTGCCCGGTTTGGCCGAAAGCCGCATGGCAAGGGGCAAGCCAAATGCGGCGTCGCGACGGGCTTTGAAGTCCATCAAGGCGCGGATATCGTTTTCATGGATGCGGCCGCGCGTATCCGGCGGAATGTTCAGCAAGAAGTTGCTGTTGCGACCGACTGACTTCATGTATAGGTCGAAAAGTTGGGCACCGGTCTTGACCTTGCTGTCTTCTTCGGGCCGGTAGAACCAACCCGGCCGGATGCTTACATCGCATTCGCTCGGAATGTACAGGTCTCCCGTTTGCGCACCTTCACCGAGTTCCTTATAGTGCGGCGTTCCCGGAACATACCGCCCGCTGGGAACCATGCCCCAGCTTGTCTCGGGCGCGATTCCACTCTCGTTGCCAACCCACCGGATGTCGGGCCCAGCGTCACTGAACATCACCGCTTTAGGCTGCAGTTTCCGCACCACGGCGTGGTAGCGCGGCCAGTCGTACTCTTGGCGCTTGCCGTTGGGGCCCTCGCCGTTTGCGCCATCGAACCAGACTTCGAAAACGGGTCCGTAGTTGCTGAGCACTTCCGTCAGCGCGCCCACGTATTGGTCGTTATATTTGTCGGTGCCGTAGTCGGGGTGGTTTCGGTCCCATGGCGAAAGATAGACGCCAAACTTTATTCCCGCCCGGCGACACGCCTGACTAAGTTCGCGCAGGAGGTCGCCTTTGCCGCCGCGCCACGGGCTCTGCGCCACCGTGTGACTGCTAAACTTGCTCGGCCACAGGCAAAAGCCGTCGTGGTGTTTGGCCGTGATGATCACGCCTTCCATTCCCGCCGCCTTAAAGGTGTTCACCCATTGGTCGCAGTCCAGGTCGGTCGGGTTAAACCGGCGAGGGTCTTCTTTGCCGTCGCCCCATTCTTTGCCCGTAAAGGTGTTCGGGCCGAAGTGCACAAAGGCATAGACCTCCATCTTGTGCCATTCCAGTTGCCTCGGGGTGGGAATCGGGGGCGCGGTCAACATCGTAGCACCAACAAGCGCGGCTAACATACCGCCTCACCATACCCGCCACAATAGAACATGGAAAGCGGCGACCAGATATTGATTTGCGACCTGTTTACAGCCCGCCTGCGGCTTCGCCAACTGACACTTTCCGACGCGCCAACGATTCAGCGGATCTTCCCGGATTGGGAAGTGGTCAAGTACCTTTCGGACCAGATTCCTTGGCCCTACCCCGAAGATGGAGCGATTATGTTTGTGGAGGGCGAACTCAAGCGGATTGCAGCTGGGTCGCACTATACGTGGGCGATCACCTTGCTTAACGATCCAGAATCCACACTCATTGGGCTCATTTCGCTGATGCCGCATTCCAAGAGCGACCATCGCGGATTCTGGCTCAGTCGCCCGTATTGGGGTCAGGGATTCATGCGCGAAGCCGCCGACCGGGTTACGGAGTTCGCATTCGAAACTCTCAAACTCGCAGAACTCAAGTTGGCGAATGCGGCCGCCAACGAAGGTTCCCGCCGAATCAAACTAGCCGCCGGGGCCGAACTTGTCGAAACGACGGAGGAGAACTTCGTGTCGGGACGACTTGCCAGCGAGAAGTGGGTTCTGACCGCAGAAAAGTGGCGCGACGCCCGTAAGAGATAGCCGCAAATAAAATGCAAAGCCGCGATCTCCAGCTTTTCGGCCCGATGCAGGGGCAAGCGCGAAATCTCAGTGCACTCACTTTAAAATTCTGGGATGCAATGAGAGGAGCTTAAGGTATACAGGATAAATGTGTGCAGAGCAAATTCGCACTAATTTGCGGTTTGGACTGAAATTCCAAAAAGCCGCGATTTGGTTTGCGCTAACAATGTTGGCCAGTCTCTCATTATCGCAAGCGCAGCAACGCCAAATTAATGGTGCTAAGCCCATTGAGCTTTCTGTCTGGGAAGAGGCCCTCAAGGGTAGAACGCCTGCGAAAAGTCATGAAATTCTTTCCGTGATGAGAAAGGTTTCAGAGACACGGTACATGAGTAAAACCATCTCTTTCTTTTGGCCATCAGCACCAGGTGCAGCCTCTCTCCATGAGGCACTGATCGAAACCACGGCCCTCGACGAATCCGGTTCTGCGGTCGGAAAACCCGGTTACGGTCGCATCGAGATTATTAGTCCAGATTACCGGATGCTGGTAGTACCGATTAAAGAAATCGCTCCAAATTCTAAGAGTGTTAAGGTGAGAATCCTCCCGAAAGTTGGAACTGCCATTCTCGAGACGAAATTTACCCTCAAGTGGGATTAGAACCAAAACTTGGTCGCACTCCTGGCAATAACAATTTAGCGTATCATCCAGACTACGACAGTTGAAAAATCGTTCCACCAATGCATGCGGTCAAGGCGTGCGAACGGAGGAGCCAATGACTACATCAATAATGTCGTTTGTCCAATCTTATGTCAAGTGGCGCAGTAGGCAGGCTAAGTAGCCTGAGCTCGTCGAAACCACGGAAGAGAACTTCGTGTCGGGACGACTTGCCAGTGAGAAGTGGGTCCTCACAGCAGAAAAGTGGCGCGACGCCCGCACGAAATAGGCCGCAAATAAAACGCAAAGCTTGGCCGATCTGTGGAAGAATCTGATCGGTTCATGTTTGATCTCCAGCTTTTCGGCCCGATGCAGGTGCGGGGCAAGCGCCTCGCACTTTCCTCGTCGGCAAAGCTGCTTGCTCAGCTAGCCCGGAGGCCCGACCGAGTTTGGTCGCGACCGGAGCTCGGAAACACGGTGTGGCCCGACGCCGACGAAACAAGCGCACGCAACCGAATTCGCACCGCGCTCACCGAGATTCGACGGGTTCTTCCCGATCCCGAAGCGCTTTCCGGAGACAAGCATTCGCTTTCTCTTGCGTCCGCTCATCTCACGTGCGATCTTTGGCATGCTCAGACCCTTCAAAGGCGAATTCGGACGGCAACGGACCACGAATCTGAGTTGGCCCTGAACCGAAGCCTGGTGGACCTCATTGCGCCGGGCTTCTTGCCCGAATTTGCGGACGGCTGGGTGGTGGCCGAACGGGCTCAGTGGAGCGCGGTCTTGGGCGAGTGTTGCGTCCGAATTGTCGAATTAGAGCCCGACCCCGCCGCGACTCTGAGCGTACTCGGCCGATGGATCCAGCAAGACCCCTTTAGTGAGAAGGGGTGGGAGTGCTACCTTTCCGTCGCCGCCCGCGTGGGCCGCGGTGCTGCGGTCGCCGGTGAATTCGACGCCATGCGCGCGCGAATGCGCTCCGAAACCGGCGGAAAGCCCAGCCGGGGGCTGCTCGCCCTCGCCGACTCAGTCCGCAAAAGCCTATTTCAAACACCTGGCCTCTCGCCGATCGAAGCCGAACTTGTTCGAAATACGTTTGACCGAATGCGCCAGTCCCACCCGGCCGAAGCCGCCGCATTCCTCGGGAGCCGTAGCTTCCGCCCCGAAGTGTTCCGAGACCCCGTCGGTACTGCCAAGCTCTTGATGGACGCTCTGGAAACAGGAATTGGCACTCACGACGATCTCATGAATTGCCGCGTTCATGTGTTGATTTCAAGCGGTCAGAGATTCGACCATGATCTCACGATTCGGATCGCAAAAGAGATCATCGAGTTCGACCACGATCCGATTCGGTTGCGCGGTGCCCATTCGGCCCTCTCGTTCGCTCACCTCAAGCTTCTTGAATGGGAGAGAGCAGATGCTCACGCTCGACGTTCTCTGGAGATTGCAGAAGAAATCGGTGAAGAAGTCGGCATCGCTATCGCAAAAGCCCAGGTCGGCAATCTGTGCCTCGTCCAATCCGATACCAAGGAAGCGATCCGCCGCTTCGAGGATATGCTCGCCATTTTAGAACGCCACGACACCCTCTCAGCAAACAACGGGCGGGCAACCGGGCTCTGCAATCTTGCGAACGCTTTGTTTTATGATGGCCAGATTGAGTCGGCCCTTGCGACGCTTCGCCGGGGCCTGCTTGCTTGCGATGAAACAAACCAGCCGATGGTCAAAGAGCAACACTTGGCTCAACTTGGCTTCATTTTGATCACTGAAAAGCAAGACCTGGAACAAGGGGTGGACGCGTTCATCAAGGGAATAGCGCAACTGATGCGCTTCGGGGAACCGCACTTAAATGTCGGATGCATTGAGGGACTGGCCTGCGTGCTGGCCAGCCTCGGGTATCGGGCGCAGGCGCTCGCAGCATTCGGGTTTTCCGCCGATATGCGCGAGAATACGGATAACCCGGCGACCCCTTTGGATCAAGCCCAGCGCGACAAGTTCATGGCTCTTTGCGAGGGCGTAGTTCCCGACCCGGAATGGGAAGGCTTCACCACGGCGCAGCGGTACGCTCGCCGAGGCATCCGCATACTCCAGAACCACGTCGAGCAGTTGAGCGTACAAGGTTCTGGGGACACAGTTCAACTGACTTGAATTTTTGAGTGATTAAAGGGCACCATGGTTGTGAGAATGGGGGTCCGAATGAACTCAAAACGACTGGAAGGACAAGTTGCTTTAATCACCGGGGCGGCCCTTGGGATCGGTCGCGCTTGCGCTGAACTTTTTGCCCGCGAAGGGGCAAAAGTCGCCATCACGGACATTCGATTAGAAGACGCCGAGGCCCTAGCCGTGCAACTTCGGGCCGAAGGCTGCTCCGCCGAAGCTTGGCCACTCAATGTCGCCAGCGAGCCTGAAGTAGAAGCGGTTGCCGCCAGCATCGCCAAGCGATTCGGGCCAATCTCGGTGCTCGTCAACAACGCGGGCATCGCGGGTGCAGATAAGCCCACCCACGAACTCACCGAAGGCGAATGGGATCTCGTGATGAACGTGAACGTAAAAGGGGTCTTCTACTGCTCAAAGCATGTGATTCCGCAGATGTTGAAACGCGGGAGCGGGAGCATCATCAATATCTCCTCCATTTACGGCCTGATCAGTGCGCCCGACATTCCGGCGTACCACGCCAGCAAGGGCGCCGTGACGCTTATGAGCAAAACCGACGCGCTCCTCTACGCGAAACAAGGCATCCGCGTGAACTCGATCCATCCCGGGTTCATCTGGACACCTCTGGTTGAGCAATACCTCACTGACAAAGGCGTACCGATTCAAGAGGGCCGCTCCCAACTGAACGCGCTTCACCCAGTTGGGCACGTGGGCGAACCTATGGATATCGCGTACGGAGCGCTGTATTTAGCGTCGGAAGAATCCAGGTTCGTCACGGGCGCCGAACTCGTGATTGACGGAGGATACACGGCGCGTTAGCGGCCCAGCAACAAGTCTATTACGTCGGAAGCGTGATACTTGGTCTGCCCCGGCTTGATGTAGCGCGAGATGTGTTCTAGATCGTCGCCCGCTGTCACCAGCGGGGCTTCTTCCTTGTCAAAGTGGATCTGCGCAAGGCCAATTGTCGAAAGTAGTCCATTGCAAACACACTTCCGACCCACCGTCTCCGCGATGTCGCCGCCTTTACGCACGAAATCGTCAATTGGCTCGGCCGGGCACCGGAAGCCGATCTTCCCTTCCGGAGTGTAATAGGCTTCTCGCAAGTAGCCGAGATCGCAGATGCGCTCTCGCGCTTCGACAATCTGAGGGATGGCGGTGGTTCCGGGAACCGGCACGACTTTGAACGGAAATCCGGTAGGGGATGCCTTTGCATCCGTATAGACTTTGGCTTTGCCCGCGAGGCTAAGGGCAACGACTTCGGCGCGGAGCTTCGGGTCGATTCCCGATTCTTCACAGAACGCGAATGCGGTGCCCACCTGAATTCCCTGCGCACCTTCGGCAAGGGCGTCTTGCAATTTTTCTCGAGTGCCGTATGAGCCGGCAAGCCAGAACGGGAGCCCGAGTTCGCGGAACTTCGCCATGTCCGGAATATCCCGCTCTCCATAAATCGGCTCGCCGATATCGTTGAGTTGCATGGTCCCGCGCGGCGGAGCATTATGGCCTCCCGCCGTATGGCCTTCCACCACGAACCCGTCCACAGGGGGCGTGCACTTTTTAGCAAGCACCTGGGCCAATGACGGCGCGGTGACGATTGCGAGAAATTTAGGACGCTTGACTTCGGTTTGTCCGAACGGCGCAGGATCAAACCGGGTCGGCGCGGGTTCACCGCCCGCAACATCAATCTTGAGTTCAACTGGCTCTGCATGCGAGAGTTGATCGAGCACGCCGGGAATCGCGCGCGGAATTCCCGCACCCATTAAGACAAAATCTACTTCGGCAAGCATCGCTCCGAAAAGCGACGGCAAAGTCGGAAGCTGTATCTTTTCGAGCAAATTGATGCCGACGAGGCCGGAATGACCCTTCTTGGCCAACCAAACCTCGACAAAATTCGCGACGACGGTGAGTTCCACCAGAGCTTTCGGCGGATCCATTGCCATGATCGGCTTTGATTTGAACGCCTTGCCTTCGGCTTTACCGCCCGGAACAAAATAGCGGTCCCAAATCCTCTCCGCCATTTCTTTGATCGGGAATTGCGAAAGCGCTTCGGCCATATGGCCTCCGATATCGCCGAGTTGCAATCGGCGGGCGAGTACGGTATCCATCGCGGTCCCGCTGATGACACCAATTTGACCACACGACGCGACGGCTCGGGCTAGCGTCCAGTTGGAGACTGCCACTCCCATGCCGCCCTGAATAATTTGGGGATACGTCATATGTCCTTTCGATATCGTACGCCGCGGTCCAGTATTTCTCTGCACGAAACCTGCAATTTGCATTCTTCGCAGAAAATTTGCGGGACCCGCAATCGCTACAGTGTATTCTATTAGGTGGTCACACGCCATGACCCCGAGAGACTTTTGAGCGACGCGAGCAAGAATCCTAAACGCATCACGCTGAAAGACGTCGCCCGTGAGGCGGGTCTTTCCATGCAAACCGTAAGTCACGTTCTGAGCGGGAACCCTACCGTTCGGTTGCCTGAAGCGACTCGTGCTCGGGTTCGAGCGGCAGTGGAGAAGGTGGGATACCAACCCAACCGACACGCGCAGGCGATACGCGGGGGAAAAACCAACCTCATCTCGGTTTGGATGCCGGTTGATCAGCTCAACATTGCCTACCTCAATTATCTCCGCATCATCAGTGAACTGGCCCGAAAAGACGGCTACGAGCTCATGGTGAATTGCCTTCAACACACGGATGCCTTGGTTTCTGGAGGCAAGCCACCGACCCTGTATCCGGTTGACGGAATCATTGGGTTCGATTCGGGCAAAGCGATCGAGGCGTTTCGCCAGGTGAAAGGCAACGATATAACACCCATTTCGGTTCTGGGGTTCGAACGGGTGCCCTTTAGCGATTCGGTTGCATGGAACCTGGACGGCGCAGCGAAACAGGCCACCTACAGTTTGATCTCTCAAGGAGCAAAGTCCATTGCCCTGGTTACCCCCAAGTGGGTGTATGACGAATTCCCACGGGAGCGAAGAAGGCGCGGATATTCCGAGGCGATGCAGGAAGCGGGTTTAGAGCCGCAGTTCATCCCGTATTCGGGCGGAACTTCGCACGAGATCAAGCTTTCACTCTGCGACGAGCTTGCCGAACGAAAGCTCGACGGCGCGATCTGCTTTAACGACGCCGCGGCCATGGGGACGGTCCGCGCCCTGCAACAAATCGGACTCCGAGTTCCCGACGATGTGATGGTCATCGGCTATGGGAATTATCCCGAAGCGGCGGACTTCACGGTTCCCATCAGCACCATCCGACTACCGATAGACGCGGTTCTCACCCAAGCCTGGACTTGGCTGATCGAGCGAATCAAAGACCCTTCCATTGAGCCGCGAATCACGGTCCTCGAAATGGACATCATCCACCGCGCTTCATCAACCCGCGCGCAATAACTAGTAAAAATACTGGTTGACCAGCGAATGTGATAACGTTATACTGTTCGTAATTCGGATTTCTTTTTCGGTGAACTCATGAAATACACTCTACTTTCCACCGCCCTGTGCGTTGTGGCAGCTTCGATGGCTTCGGCCCAGTTTTGGAATCTTGGATCGGGCGTTACGGCATATAGTGCCAGCTTCGACGGATCCGTAGTGGCCGGATACACCACGACTCAATATTTCCATTGGACAGCATCCGGTGGGATTGTGACCGTCGGCGGAAACGCCCCGGGTAACGGTATTGGCGGTAAAGCCGACATCTCCCACGATGGAACGAAGTTTGTTGGATCGTTCACCAATAGCGCAACAACCTTTTCCGAGGCCGCAATTTACACGATTGCAACCGCCTCTTGGCAAAACTTAGGTTCGAACGGTGCGGTTTCTGGCACGGAAGCAAGTGCAGGCTGGGCCCTCTCTGGTGACGGAATGGTCGCCGCAGGCAACTCCTGGATAAGTGCAGGAAGCGCGAACGCCTTCCAGTGGACTCAGGCTGGCGGCTTCCTCAATCTCGGCACGACGATTTCGGGCCGCTCTACACGGATAGACGGAGCAAACACCGATGGTTCAGTTTTAGTTGGCTACCAAGATGGCTCGACCGGTTTTCGGCAAGGAGCACTTTGGGTAAACGGAGTCCAAACGCTGATGACGACGCCGTCCGGTGGACTCATCTCTGGCGTTAGCGACGTTTCTGGCGATGGAAACTTTGTGGTCGGCATTGGCAACAGCGCAACCCTGCAAAACGGGTACCGATGGGGCAGAGATGGCTCGTACATTGACCACGGGCGACCGGCTGGGACGAACGCGGCTTGGCGTGGCGGTTCCCCTGCTATTAGCGACAACGGAAAGACCTGCGTCGGATTCCAGCGCCCGTTCCCTGGTCCCGCAACCTTCGGCCGAGGCTACATCTGGTTTGAAGGCGTCGGCATTATTGACTTGAACGCCTGGGCCACGATGAACAACATCAACGTGGGTACGGTGACGCTTGCTTTGCCGCTCGGAATTTCGGGTGACGGCAAGACCATTGTTGGACAGGGCTCCGGTGGAGTTGGATTCGTTCTAACAACGACCGGCATTCCGGTCAGCGGAACCGTGACTCTCGGCGATTTCGGCGGAGTGGTAAGCAACCGCAATATCGTGGTACAGCTACTTGATCCAGTCACGGGAGATGTGCTCTCGACCCACCCGTCCAAGCTGGAAGCCAACGGCAAATTCTATTTCGCGGCTCCGGCGACCGGTGATTACAAGATTGCCGTCAAGGGCACTCACTGGCTACGCAGAGTTGGCCCAGTGGTTACGATCGGTCCGAATGGTCTCGGCGGACAGAACTTTAGCCTGATCAACGGTGACGCGGACAACGACAACGAAGTCGGCGGCGGAGATCTTTCGGTGCTGTCGGGTGCTTTCCTTGCCGTGACCGGCGACGCAAACTACAGCGATGCCGCCGACCTGGATGGCGATGGCGAAGTCGGTTCAAGCGACCTCTCGATCCTTTCCAGCAACTTCCTCGCAATGGGCGATTAATCTCGCCCACTGTACTCTCATGGCCCAACAGATCCCCTCTGTTCGGGCCATTTTTTATGCCCAAATTTCGATGGCGTGCCCCGGCTTAAGCGGTAAGTCAACCGTTCCTGACTGAGGGGTGCCCTTGTTGCCGATGCGGAACTTGCCGGCAGGGAGTTGGACCTTAACCTTCCCCGCCGAATGCCGCTTCGCTCGAATCGTCGCCCATATTAGGCGGCCTTCGCGCCAATCCATGTCCACCGTAATCCCGCCCCGAGCCGTAAGGCCTCTCACGTGGCCGGTCGCCCAATTTTTGGGCAACGCAGGCAGGAGCCGAAGAGTAAATGTCGTCTCACCGGGTTCGGCTTGACTCTGGAGCAGCATTTCCGCGATTGCCGCCGCGCTGCCGAAGTTGCCGTCGATTTGGAACGGTGGGTGGGCCGAAAACAGATTTGGGTAGCTCCCACCTCCCGAACTGTTCGCTCGGGTTGGCTTCAAAGCTTGGGTCAGCAGCTTTTCGGCGCGATCCCCATCCCCCAACCTCGCCCAAAAGTTCGCCTTCCACCCCATGCTCCAGCCGGTGCTCGCGTCGCCTCGGGCTTCAAGTGTCTTACGGGCCGCTGCCGCCAGTTCTGGGGTCTTGGTAAGTGAAATTTGGTTCGACGGATGCAGGCCGTACAGGTGAGAAATATGGCGATGTCTGGGCTCCGGCTCTTCGTAGGGCTCCAGCCATTCCATGAGCCGGCCATCGGGTCCAACTCGGGTCGGAGCAAGCCTCTCGACAATGTCCTTGAATTTTGCGGTCTCGGCATCCGGGCGACCTAGTGCGCGGGCGGCTTCGATGGTGTAGCTAAGCAACTCTCGGATAATCTGTTGGTCCATTGTCGGACCCATGCACGTATGCGCGGTCTGACCGTTCGGAAGCCGAAACATATTTTCGGGCGAGTTTGACGGGGCAGACACCAGCCACCCATGCTTGGGCTCTTCGATCAACATCGCAGAGTAGCAATCCGACGCACCCTTTAACACCGGATATATGCGCTTTAATACTTGCTTATTTTGCGTGAACTGGTAGTGTTCGAACAAGTGCTGACAAAGCCATGCGCCCCCTGTGTTTGTGGAACCCCAGCTTGCGTGTTCCCCTGGTGCCGTATAGCCCCACGGGTTCGTGATCATGTGGGCCACCCAACCTGGTGCGTCGTAATAGGATTTTGCTGTGCGAGCACCCGGGTCCACCAAAGACTCCGTCAGGGCAATCAGAGGCTCGACTAAATCAGACAGATTTGCCGATTCGGCAAGCCAGTAGTTCATCTGCACGTTGATGTTGAGGTGATAGTCGCCATTCCACGGTGTCTGGACTTCTTCGGCCCAAAGCCCCTGCAAGTTCGCCGGAAGGCTTCCCGGCCGCGACGAACCGATGAGCAAATACCGACCGTATTGGAATAGCAACGCGTCTAGGGCCGGGTCTACCGCGCCTTCCGCCCGTGCTTTCAGGCGAGACTCGGTGGTTCCGGGCCGGGCCGGGCCAAGGTCGAGATTGACTCGGTCAAATTTGGCGAGGTGCGATTTCTCCTGACGTTCTTTCAGTTGCCTCCAGGTTTTTCTTCTCGCGCCTGCTAGCTGCCGCTCCGTAATAGGCAAATAATTATTTGCCATAAACTTCCCTTTTACCGGTCCGTCGTAGTTGCTTCCGGCAGTGACAAACACCAGCACTTCCCGTGAACCACGCACCCGTAAACCGCCCGGAACTGCGGTCACCGTACCGGACTTTCCGGGCTCAACCGCGAGCCTCGCCGCAAACTTCGCGCGGGTGAACTTGCTCGTGCCGCTCAGGTCGCCATCCAGCAATAACGTTCCGGGGTCAGAGGGTCGAAGCACCGCGTTCTCGCTTCTTTCTAGCCGAACCGTGCAGTCCACGCCTTTCGGGTCGGTCGTGGTCAACCGTAGAACCAGCACCTCGTCCGGCTCACTTGCAATCAGTTCTCGGCGCACTGTAAACCCGCCCCGTTCAAACTCCACAGCGGCCGTTGCCGAAGCCAAATCAAGCCAACGCCGGTAATTTGTAAACTCCGATCCGGCGTGGTCCTCGATAATGAGGTTCCCTAACGTTTGGTAGCACCCAAACGGGCCGTCCTTACCGTTTCCAAAACTGCTTCCTGGCCCCGATGACGTGAAATACTGGTTCACGAGCTTCTCAGCCGCAACATTGTCTCCCGCCTTCAGCCGCTCAATGATCTCGGGGCGGTGCGCGGCGGCGTCGGGGCGGTTTTGGTCCAGAACCTGGCCCGACCAGACCGTAATCTCGTTCAGGACAACTTTCTCCGTGGCCACACCCCCGAACAACATCCCACCCAAGCGCCCGTTCCCCACGGGCAACGACTCAGTGAAGTGCGAACTCGGGCGGTCTATCGAGATTTCAAGCGGAGACGCGGCAAGGGCCGGCGCAAAAAGCCACATGCAGCTAGCATACTACGCCACGGTCATCGCGCCGGGGCGCTGCGCCAAGAACTTCACCTTCGGGTTGTCCCCAATCAGGCTGTCCATAGACCACGCGCTGTTAAACAATGCCACGGGGTTGCCAAGATTGTCTTCCACCAGCCGGGCACTCGACCCCCAGAAAATCTTCGCGATTTCTTCGGCGGGTCCCTCCAGCCACCGAATGTGCTCGAAGCTCATGGGTTCCACTACGGTGTCCACGCCGTATTCCGCCCGCAATCGGTGTTGGACCACTTCGAACTGCAATCGTCCCACCGCACCAAGAATCGGTTCGCGCTTGCTTGCGCGAGTGTCCCAAAGCAGGTCCACCAGTCCCTCTTCACACAGCTGGCTAATGCCCTTCTCGAAGTTTTTCAGGCGGCTGACATCCTTGTTCCGGATGGTGGCAAAGGTCTCGGGCGGGAAGCCCGGCACTTCTTCGTAGTGCAGCAGTTCGCCCGCGCTCAGTGTGTCGCCAAGCTGGAACGCGCCCGGATTGGTCAGGCCGAGAATATCGCCGGGATATGCTTCTTCAACCGTCTCGCGGTCTTGGGCAAACAGCCGTTGGGGCCGCGTCAGCCGAATCTTCTTCTTGGTGCGGGAATGCACCGCTTCCATGTCCTTCTCGAACCGGCCACTCACCACCCGCAAAAAGGCGATGCGGTCACGGTGGTTGGGGTCCATGTTCGCCTGGATCTTAAACACGAAACCGCTAAACGGCGAATCCACATCCACCGAAACCCCGCCCGACTTTCGTGGCTCGGGTGGCGGGGCCATCGTCAAAAACTGCTTCAGGAACAGCTCAACGCCAAAGTTAGTGATCGCCGAACCGAAGAAGACGGGCGTGAGTTCCCCCGAACGCACGCGCTCTATGTCAAATTCCTCGCCCGCGGCGTCCAGAAGCTCGATCTCTTCTTTCAATTGGCCCAGTAACTCGGCACCAATTTGGGAAGGAACTTTGGGATCATCGAGGTCCAACACCTCAAGCTCGGCCTTCGTCGCGCCGTGGGCAGATTTGGAGAACAGGTGGACTTTGCGGGTGGCACGGTCAAACACTCCGCGAAATTCGGTGCCGTGTCCGATCGGCCAGTTGATGGCTACGCTTCGGATGCCGAGCACTTCTTCCACTTCCGTTAAAAGCGGTAGCGGCCCTTTACCGGGGTGGTCGAGTTTATTCACGAAAGTGAAGATCGGAATTCCCCGCTGGCGGCAAACCGCAAACAGCTTTTTCGTCTGGGTTTCGACCCCCTTCGCGTTGTCAATCAACATCACCGCGCTGTCGGCGGCGGTGAGGGTTCGGTAGGTGTCGGCGCTGAAGTCGTTGTGCCCGGGCGTATCCAGCAGGTTCAGCACGTGCCCTTCGTAGTTGATTTGAAGCACGGTGGAGGTGATGGAAATTCCCCGTTCGCGCTCAAGTTCCATCCAGTCAGAAGTTGCCTTCCGCACGTTCTTCCGCGCCTTCACAGAACCCGCAAGCTGAATTGCGCCCCCGTAAAGCAAAAGCTTCTCGGTGAGGGTGGTTTTGCCGGCGTCGGGGTGGGAAATAATCGCGAACGTGCGGCGGCGCGAAGCTTCGGTGGCGATAGGCGTCATAACAGGTAGCGGGCGGAAGCTCTATTGTGACAGGGAACCCGCTGCCAGGTACTCTTGGCCCCATCATTCGACTCATGACGTACTCCGAACTCATTGAACTCGCGACGCGGATGCAGGGCGTTCCGATCAAGACCCGCAAGGGCGTGGCGTTTAAAGTGGGCGTCTCTAAGGGCCGAATTTTCTTCGTGGTGGGCGCAAAGGGGCGTCCGCGCTACGACAGCCCGAACACGACGGAACACTTTCTGGAGCAATACAACGCGACGGGCCAGCTGGATTCGACCGTGTATGCGAAAGACACCGTGAACGCCAACTACTACGTATCCCTGCTACTTGCGGCAAAGGCAAACCCACCGAAATGAACCCCGAAGTAAAACTGAATCCCGAACTTGATTTGATGCTGGACCGCGTGGTTCCGATTACGCCCGAACAAGCGTTTGCGGGCTGGACGCAACCCGAACTGATCACTCAGTGGTTTACGCCGAAGCCGTGGAGAACCCCCGAAGCTCGCGTGGACCTGCGGCCGGGTGGCGAGTTTTATACGCGCATGGAAGGTCCGGACGGCGAGTCGTTTGACGGAACCGGGTGCTGGCTCGAAATCGTGCCGAATTCGCGGATCGTGTGGACGTCCGCACTCGGGCCAGAATTTCGGCCGGTAATGGTGAGCGAGGACCTGCCGTTTACGTTCACGGCCACAGTGATGTTTGACCCGGTTCCCGAAGGCACACGCTACCGCGTGGTGCTGCGCCACTGCACTCCGGAAGCCCGTACCCAGCATGATGAAATGGGCTTTACGTCCGGGTGGGGCGCGGCGTTGGACCAACTGGTCGAACTCATGCAGAGTCGGTAGTTCGCTTTCCCGGCGCGAACGGCCCAGAGCCTCCTTCCCTCGGCCTTTCGCGGGTAAACCGCGAAAGGCCTCTGCCCCGTTCGCGCCGGGTGAGGGCTAGTTCGTCAGGGCGTCCAGCGCAACCGGAACCAGCGTGCGCTCGTCTCGATCGGGCGAGATCATGACGATATCGGGAAGGTCGCGCCAGGTTCCGTTTACCCGCACGGATTTGGCCGCAATGGGGAGCAGCACGCTCTTTCCGTTACGGGTGAACGAGATGGTGCACTTGGCCGAGTCGTAGATGTACTGGATTCCCCGTGCGGATGCCCAGTCGGCGAAGCGAACAAAGTTCACATTTGACTTCTGGGCGGTGAACCCGGCGAGGGAACGGCCGTTCACGGCTTGACTGCTGCCCGCGCGAATGCGTTTGTCGGCTGCGTACTTCGCGAGGGATAGGCGGTTTATCTTTTCTAACCACCGGCCATAGTTAGGCCGTAATGCCTCTGGAACTTCTCGCGCCGTCACTCCGCACCGCTCAAAGTCGGTCCAAGCCACTACGTGGCGCTCCTGTGAAGTTTGTGATTCCGAAATGTCCCGGTGCGTAAAGCTGATTACTCCTAATGGCAGGCCAGAATAAGTGCCTTCAATTAACGGTACTTGAACTTTTGGGTACCGCCGCCCATCCGGCGTTGTCTTCAGCTTAATTTTCATCTGAGCGTTTGAGAAGCTAATCTGCAGCAATTTAGTGCCATCAGTTAGCCTCCAAAACTGACCACCCGGGCCGTAAAGCTTCCGCTCACCGGCTTGGATCGTATCAATGATCGAATGTCGCGAATCTGAAAAAGCTTGGGTGCTAATTAAGGTAATAAGGATTGCTAAATACTGTTTCATTTTACTTCTACCACGTCATAAAGTCCAAAGTCCATGCGGTCGTAACCACTCGGGCCAGCGACTAGTCCATAAAAATTAGGAAGGGGTGCAGGCGGTGGGGGTGGGGGCGGACTCGGCGTAGTGGGCACCGGAACTTGCGGATACGTAGTCCAAGGCCAATCCCATACGGGATTTTTCCAACTTCCGCCAGCCAGATCTACCCACTGTGAAAACACCGAGTCATACACATTTGCTGAAGGGGCCATGGCTACAGTTTGATCATCAAACTGATAAGTGAGGTACTTTCCGAAATCCGTATTGTCGGAACCAGCCGGACAAATTGGATTCGTCAGGGTTATCCTCTCGTAATAGTATAGAAGCGACGTTTCAAACCCTAAGGCCTCGCAAAACGCAACTGTCAAACTGGATCCATCGATCACGCCCATGTTGTAGTTTCCAGGCGAGAAATACTGAGTGAGATTCAGCCGTTGATCGTCACCACTTACATCTTCCGTGAAATACTGATCGATGCCATCAAATACCATCGTTTCGTAGTAGATTCCCTTAGTAATCTCTCTGCGAACATCGGCCTCTGAGGCCATTTCCTGGGCAAACCAACATGCCTGGTCAAGAACCTCAAACCACGGGCGTGATTGGACGTCAACAGGAGTTTGGGCGGTTAAGTAAATATGGCCCATATTGTTCCAAACCGTCGATTGTCCCCATGCCAATGCATCGGGTTCGCCCGGCAACTGAACTCCAATGTTTCCGCGCAGTTCAATACGCAGTTCAAGCTGTCCTCCAACTACGAAATCGGGCAGTGTCCCAATATAGAGTGGTCTCGGGTCACTCGTTCCATGTGCAGGGATGAGCACGGTCGCCGGGCTCGGAGTATAACCCAAAGGGATGGGAACGTAGACGTAATAGTCAGAGCCATTAACAACCCGACGTAAGTAGCGGAATCTGGCCTCATGCACCTGCACATACCCAACGAAGGGGGTACTTGTCGGGTTAGACCACTGTAATTCTAGGTTTGCACCACTGCCTCGAACCAATACAGCTGAAATCCAACCAGGTCCGTTTGCCAAATCAAACTCCTTAGCAGGGTTCGGATCGGGGGCGATATCCATGCGAGTTGATTCTAGTGAACCAATTACATCCACCATAACAAGATCCATCTGCGGTGAAAAGCGAGGTTTGCCAAAGCCCCAGCTTCCGGCGACGACGAGGGCGACCGCGCACACGGCAATCAACTTAGGCTTTAGCCAGCGGGGGGGGGGGGAGATTATCATTGATTTTTTATTCATGGATGTTCCTCCATAACCCAGCATAGCAAGCCCTTGTCCGCAAAAGCAACGGTCTGGAAAATTTTCTGTAAAATTTGGTTCTCGATACTGTTTCCAAGCATAATCCCCTAGTGGGTCAGCCAGGTGACCGCGTGCAAACACCCGGCCGTCACCAAAACCAACGCCCGCGCGGAGGCACGCGTTCCCGCAAAAATTTGCCGCCCCGGGGGCAGAGGCCGGTTCCGCTTGAACCGGCCGAGGGAAGGAGGCTCTGGGCCGGGGCGGCAAACAAAAACTTATAACTCCGGATAGATATCCTTCCGAACGGAAAATTGCGGCCGGCGGAACTGCTCATACGCCATCCTTCGCGTATGACCGTCCGCCCAAATGGTCACCACGCCCACGCGGTGTAGCCCATGCATATGGTCGCGCAATTCTTGCCGGTCTGGCGGAGCGTTAAACCAGTCATCGCCCTGCAAGAAGTTACACATCGGAACACGCGCCTTGTGCTCAAACGCCACGATCGTCTCGGACGGCACTTCGAACTCGCTATCTTGCGCCCCAACCGCATAGTATTCGCCGGTCGGCATTGCAAATTGTTCCTTTGTTCCCGGACCATATTCGTTCCCGCGCGCCCCCGGGTTGCGAGTGTAATACGCCGACGGAAACACGGGCTGGAACCAGTTAAGCGCAATCGCGAGCTGCCATTCCCCCGGCTGCGAAGGGCACCGTTTCACCGCTTCGTTCTTGAGATAAACATCAATCAGCCCGGGAACCACGGGCCCGACCGCAGGCCGATCCACCCGGCCGTAGAAACCGCCCAACAGCGGGCCATTCGTGTTGTCGTATCCGATCCACGTGCGTTGCTTCCGCGCTCCTGCGGCGTCCACCTCCACCGTCGAACTCGGTGCCCACTGGCCATCGTGGTCATCGGCATACATGCGGAGAGCCATGCCAATTTGCCGCATCTGGCTGATGCAGGTGGCCTGCTTGGCCGCCACCCTCGCCTGGCTGATAACCGGAAACAAGAGCGCGGCTAAAATGGAGATGATCGCAATCACCACCAGCAGCTCTATCATGGTAAAGGCCCCGCGTTTCATGCTCCTTTTTGCATTCTACGTGCTCGAAATGCCCGCCCGTCCCCTCAGCGGCCAAAAACCTCCACAAAAGTGAGCCAAACCCAGGGCCTCACCGGCCGTCTCGTCGCCAAGATGATCCGCAACACGGTGCGAGCCCGGTTTCGCGCGGTCTATTGGCAGCCCCCGGCTACCGTTCCGGACGCACCCATTATCTTCGTGCCCAACCACCATGGCTGGCACGATGGCTACCTCATGTTCCATGTCGTCACCGCCCTCCGGCGGCCGAGCCTCGATTGGATTCAGGAATTCGACGCCTTCCCTCTCTTTCGCACGGTGGGCGGCATGCCGTATCCGCCGGACCGCCCCGAAGTGCGCGCCGCCACCATCCGCCAGACTATCCGCGAGCTGCGGGCGGCCACGAAGTCGCTCGTTCTCTTCGCTGAGCCTCGCTTGCACCCTGGCCCCGAGGTGCTTCCCTTTGGCCGAGGGCTAGAAGTCCTTATGCGCCAAGTACCGTCTGCCAACGTTTGTCCCATTGCCCTCGTATACACAATGGACATCCATGAGCGCCCGTCCGCATTCATTCGCGTCGGGCCCGCGCTCTCGGCTGCCGAACATACTTCCCAACAGATTCACGATTCGCTCTGCCATGAACTGGACCAGCTTCGACACCAAATCCATGACCCGTCTCACTTCCAAATCCTGGTTCATGGAACCAAGGACGTCAACGAGCGATTGAAGCCGCCTTCTTTCCGTTCTCGCCCATGACCACCCCGCTCGCCACCGAACAGGATTACGCCGAATGTAGCCGTTTGCACCGGCATTACGGCACTTCGTATTATTTTGCGTCGCGGCGGTTACCCGCGCATATCCGCAAGCAAGTGGACGCGGTGTATGGGTTTGTGCGGGTTCCCGACGAGTGGGTGGACAACCCAGAGGAAACATGCCCGGCCGGCATCGCGGAATCCTTGCGAAGCTATCGCCAGGCTCTGCTTGCCACGATGTATGGCGTGGTGCCCAGTCACCCGGTTCTGCGGGCCTTTTGTGATGTGATGCAAGAAACGGGGATGAAGTTCGATGAGCCTCTCGCATTTTTGGACGCAATGGAACTGGACCTCACCACGTTTCGCTACCCCACATTTGCCGACCTGAGGAACTACATGCGGGGGAGCGCGGTCGCGGTCGGCGGCATGCTTTTGTACGTGTTCAATTCCAGCGAAGACCCCGAAACGCGCGACCGAGCGCGGTGCCTGGGTGAGGCGATGCAACTCACCAACTTCTTGCGCGATGTCGGTGAGGATTACCAACGAGGACGGATTTATCTGCCCCTAGATGAACTCGCGCGTTTCGGCGTTACGGAAGCGCAAATCGCGGAAGGATCCGTGAATGATTCTTGGCGAGCACTGATGCAGTTCAACATTGCCCGCGCCCGGGAGCTGTTTGACCAATCGGATGCCGGAATCGCGCGTCTTCCCAAAGAAGTCCGGTTCGGCGTGGCCCTCGCTCGGGAACTTTACGCCAAGATTCTCGAGAAAATTGAGCAGAACGACTTTGATGTGTTTAGTCAACGCGCCGCCACGAGCCCGCAAGATAAGATGGTGATCGCGTGGCGGGTTTGGTCGGCAATGTCCTAAGCCCGGTTTGCCCGGTGTGCTAAAACCAGAGCATGGTTCTCGGACTCTTGCTTCACGCCGCGTTGATGCTTCCTGCCCCGTTGCCCAGCGATCCGGGTCGAGTGGTGAAGTCCGTTCAGATCGGGTCGGCCCAGCGCGAAGTGCTTTTTCTGATTCCGTCGAAGTTCTCACGGACGAAGAAGATGCCGTTCGTGGTGCTATTGCACGGGTTTACGGGTTCAGGTCCGATCATTGACTACATGTCCGGCTTTAGTGCCCTAGCGGAGAAAGAGGGATTCGTGCTTGCCGCTCCCACGGGCATTGGAAACCCCGCGGGCTGGAATTGCGACATCCTGAATCTAGGCAAGCCGGGTGAAGACGACTTTGCGTTCATTTCTGGCCTCATAGACCGCGCGGGCACCGAGCTCAACATTGACCGCAAGCGCGTGTTCGTGGCGGGTCACTCGAACGGGGCGATGATGAGCAACGCGCTCGCGGGCCGTTTCAGCACGAAGATTGCTGCGATCGGCGCGGTGGCAGGGGTCATCGGCGTCGGGCCGCTCGGCAAAGAGAAAATGATCGCGATGCCGACTTCACCCGTGAGCGTGCTTCACATTCACGCCAAAGACGACCGGATGGTGGCGTACGACCGCACGGGGAGCGCATTTGTGAAAGGAATCAACGCGCCGGAAGCCGCCGCGTGGTGGGCCAAAGCAAACGGAATTTCTTCGGCACCGTCCACCATTACCGAGCCGTGGGGTTCACGGATTATCTACAAGTCTCCGCGAAGTGAAGTCCAACTCATTACGCTGATCCAGGGTGGCCACGATTGGCCGCGCAATACGACGCAATCGCCCGGATCAATTCACGCGACCACCGAAATCTGGAACTTTTTTAAGCGGAACCCGAAGCGTTAGCCGCTCGGCCCTAGAAAAATCAGCGCGCATCCTCTATACTATTATGTAGACAAGTGTTTACATGATTGGTTGGATCACGTTGCCCCGTTTTGCCTCGCTAACCCTGGCCCGCGCCCACGAACTGCCGCCCGAACAACCCGTGGGAGTTCACGCCGCCCGAAAAGTGGTGTGCCTTAACGAGCCCGCCGAAGTGCGCATGGTCCGCGTGGGCATGACCCTCACCGAAGCGCGTTCACTTGCCCCCGAGGTTACGTGGCTTGAAGTTCACGCCGGTGCGCTGGATACCGCCCGCGACGTCTGGTTGCAGGCCCTGCTCGACTTCAGTTCGCGCATTCAGTACGATTCGGCCGCAAGCGCGTATTTTGATCTGACCGGCCACCCGCGCCCTGCGGAACTCATGGACCGGTTGCTCGCGGGAATTCGGCGGCGACACGGAATTTCGGCCAAGGTTGGCATTGCTCCGCATGGATGGATCGCCAAACTCGCGGGCGAAGCCTTTGATGCCCACGCGCACCGGCTGGGGCTGTTGCGGGTGGAGTGCATTGATCGCCCAGCCGAGTTCATTGCGCCCTATCCTACAGCCGCCATGCCGATTGAACCCAAACATGCCCGGCGGCTGGACTTCTTGGGCTACCCACGCATCGGAGACGTGGCCCGCGCGCCACTGTCGCTACTCAAGGTGCAGTTTGGACGCGACGCGATGCGTATCTACACGCTCTCGTACGGAGGTCCAAGCGGGCCGCTGGTGCCCAACTTCCCCCCGCTCAGCCTCAGCGATGAGTGTACGTTTGCCCCCAGTACGGAGGACCTCCAAGACCTTGAGCAAGCGGCGCATGCGCTTTGCAACGGGCTTGCCGCGCGTCTGGTTCAACGGGACGCCGAAGCGCGAACTCTCTGCTTGTGGGTCGAGACCGAATCCGGGCGGATGATGCGCGTGTCGCGCACGTTTTCTCGCGCGATGCACCGCGCGACCGCCTTGCGACTGGCCATCACCCACATGCTTGGAACGCTCACCTTGGATGAGCCGATTGCCCGAATACGGATTTTGCTGCCCGAACTGATTGTGGGAGCGCAAAGCCAAGCCGGTTTCGAGAACATGCTGAGTTCCCGTGAACGCGAGCAACGGGTTGAGGGCGCGTTGCGGCACGTGCGCTCGGTGTTCGGCGAGGCATCCGTGCAGACGGCGGCAAATGTTCCTAACCCGCGCCGGGTCCGCTTACTTCGGGCATGGAGGGAGTTCCATGGCGGGCGATGAACTTCTGGCCCATTGGAGAGAAGCCGGGGCGTGGTGGGCAGGCGAACCTCCGCTTGAAGTCTATCGGTGGCGGACACCTTCGGGGCGCATCCGCGAAGACATCACTCGGTTGCGCAGCCCGTGGGACGCCGCCCTGCAAGACGAGCCCGGCATCCGCCCCGCGAAGACCCGCGACGAAAAGGTTCGGGGAAGACGTGACCCCTACGCGGCTCCTGCGGCCGCGCGACCCGCCGAACCCTATGCCCCGCTGCATCTCATCAGTGGCTACTCGTTTGGCGAAAGCGTGTTGTTCGCCGAAGAGATTCCACGCCGGCTGGCCAAACTCGGTCTCCCGGCGGGAGCGATTCGCGACCGTTTCAGCCTCACAGGGGCGTTTGAATTTGCCCGCGAAGCCCGGAACCTCGGCATCAAGCCCTTGATCGGTGCGACGTTGGAACTTGACACGGGCGGAGACCTCGGCCTCATTGCCCGATCGGCCACGGGTTACCGCAACCTCAGCCGCCTGATTACCGAATGCCATCTCGGCGAACCTCGCTTGTTCCCGCTTGCGACGCTTGAGCGCGTTGCCCGCCACACAGGCGAGTTGTTTTGCCTCACCGGCGGAGATTCCGGGCGGCTCAACCGCCTGCTCGCGGCGGGCAAAGGCAAGGAGGCTGACGCCTTTCTTCGCGAGTTAATTGACCTGTTCGGGCGCGGGAATGTATGGGTCGAACTCGAACGCTCGCTGCTTCCCTGGGAACGCGGCATCAACGCCCAGCTTCAGCAACTTGCCGATCACCACGGGGTGCGCGTGCTCTCGGGCGGGCCAGTGAGCCATGCCACGGCCGACCAGTTCCCGGTGCAGGACGTGCTTTTGTGCGCGGAAACCCTCTGCCAAGTGGATGAACTCATCGGGCGTAAACCCGCCCGCGCTCCTGGGCAACCTGCCATGCCGCCCGCCCCCCGCCGGGCGCTCAACGCCGAACGCTATCTTCGGAATGCCGCCCAACAAACGGCACGCTTTGCTGACTGCCCGGAAGCCATCGCGAACACGCTTGCCCTCGCGGCGGAATGCGATGCGTGGGTGCTTCCTGGCCGCGCCGACCTCCCGTGCGCCTACGAGGACCCCGCTGTGGCCCTCCGCACCTTCGTGGAGCAAGGCCTCAAGGAACGCTTCGGTGTGCCCGACACCGATTTGCGTGCCCGCACCAAGATGGAGGTCGAGCGCATCAACCGTATGGGCTTCGCGCCCCACTTCTTGGTGATGTACGACACCTGCCGTTGGGCGCGAAGCCAAAAGATTCTCTACAGTGGACGCGGGTCGGTCGTGGATTCGGTGGTGGCCTATTGCCTCGGCTTGACCCGTATTGATGCCCACCACCACAACCTGCTTTTCGACCGCTTTTTGCCGGGCGACGGCAGCAAACGCCCCGATATTGACATCGATTTCGAGGCCAAGCGGCGAGACGATATCCGCAACTACATCATCCAGTGCTACACCCCAGAGCACGTCGCCACCGTCGCCGCCGTGGGCTCTTACAACACGCGCGGCATCGTGCGAGAAGTCGGTAAGGCCCTTGGCATCCCCGATTCCATTTTGGGGTTCTTGGCTAAGCGCATCCACGGCGGAATCTCGCCCAAACACCTTGAAGCCGCTCTTGAAGCTCGCCCCGAACTCATGCGGAGCGGCATTCCCAAGGAACGATTCACGTGGGTATTCCGCCTGGCAAACCTGCTCGCGGATATTCCCCGCAACATGCGCGCGCACAGTTCGGGCGTGGTGATTTCCACCGTGCCAATTGCCGATTTGGTGCCCGTGATGTGGTCGGCGGGGGATCAAGCTGACGGCAACCTGCGAATCATCCAATGGGATAAGCGAAGCAGCAAGCACGTGTTCGATAAGTTCGACATCTTGTGTCTACGCGGTCAAGACGTGCTCTCCGGGGCGCAAAGCCGGGTGTGCGAACGCACCCCGTTGGAAGTCGAAGCCATCCCCCTCGACGACGACGAAACCTACCGCGCCATGCGTTCTGGGCAACTCATCGGAATTCCGCAATCGGCCTCCCCCGCGATGCGACAAGCGCACATGCGCCTGCAAACCAAAAACCTGGATGAAGCCAGCCTGGTGCAAGCCGGAATCCGGCCCGGTGTCGGCGGCGCGGTGAAGATCAACGAGCTGATCGCCCGCCGCCGGGGCAAGCCCTATACCTTCGAGCATCCTGAGCTTCAGCCCATCCTCGGGCACACCTATGGAATCGTCGTCTTCCAAGAGCAAATTGACTTGCTACTCCAAACTTTTTGCCGCTACGAAGCGGGCGAGGCCGAAGACATTCGCGAGCAAATTCACAAACGTCGCCGCGAGGATTACGGCACCTTGATTCGCAACGAGATGCTGGAGCGAATGTTGCAAAACGGCTACGCGCCGAACGTGGCCGAGCACGTGTTTGAACTCATCGCGGGGTTCAAAGGCTACGGGTTTGCCCAAGGGCACGCGCTCGCCTTCGCCGAAATTTCGATCCGCTCAATTTACTGCCAGCAGAACTTCCCGACCGAATATTTCGCGTCGCTGCTAAGCGCACAACCCGCCGGATATTACGGCCCATGCACCTTGGCGAATGAAGCGCGCGCTCGTGGAATCATGATCCTTCCCCCGTGTGTGAACCACTCGGATGTTTTGTTCACGGTCGAAGATTTCCAGTCTCGGGAAGACCCCAAGCTGGTGATTCCGCATGGGGCCATTCGGGTCGGGCTCATGCAGGTGGCGGGGCTAAGTGGAGCCACCCAACGCCGAATCGTTGCCGGTCGGCCCTACAATGATTTCTTCGATTTTTGCCTCCGTGCCCAGCCGAACCGAGACGAACTCGAGCAACTCATCATGTGCGGGGCGCTGGATACATTTTATGGGCATCGCCGAGCGATGTTGTGGACCATTCCACAAGCGGTGGCGCATGCACAAGGCGGCCCAAGCATGGACTTAACGATCGCCCTGAACGACCACGGCATCGAGGATTTTCGGCCATTGGAACGCGCGGTTCATGAACGCCTGATTCTGGGAATGGACGTGGCCCACCACCTGGTGCAGTTCGAGCGGGATCGAATCCGTTCGCGCGGGGGCCTCACCGCCCGCGAGGTCGGTCAACTTCGCCCGAACCAGCGTGCCCTCGTGGTAGGAGCACCGATTCGGCTGCGGTTTCCCCCGACGCCCAGCGGTAAGCGCGTGCTGTTTTTTGACCTCGAAGACGAATCCGGCCTGTTGAACGTGACTTGCTTCGATGCGGCGTACCGTAAATATGGCCATGCCATTGTCTGCTCCCCCTATGTAACCCTGCGTGGATTCACCCAAGACCGTGATGGGCACACTGGCTTTTTGGTGCAGCAGGCCTACGCTTACACGCCGGGGTCGCAACTCGCAGATTACGGTCCCGCCGAAGCTACAGGGCGGGTGGCAGACTTCCTGGTCGGGTAGATTCAAACCATGAACAGCGGTCTCCAAACGTGGCTCACGGGACAACTCGATGACCTCCGCGCCCAACACCTTTACAAAACCCCGCGCATCCTCGGCTCGGCGGCGGGTGGCCGCGTCACCATGGACGGAAAGCAGGTCATCAATCTGTCGTCCAACAATTACCTCGGGCTCGCCAATCACCCTAAGGTGAAGCAAGCCGCCCTCGACGCCATCGAGAAGTGGGGCGTCGGCGCCGGGGCCGTGCGCTGGATCGGCGGAACTATGGCCGTTCACGACGAACTCGAAGCCAGAATCGCGTCGTTCAAAAATGTCGAAGCCGTGCTCGTGTTCACCAGCGGATTCACGGCCAACAGCGGCTGCATTCCCGCCGTGCTCACCCCAAACGATGTGGTGATCAGCGACGCCCTCAACCACGCCTCCATCATTGACGGCGTTCGGCTCTCGACGGCGAAGTACAAGAAGTCCGACGGCTATGTCTACAACCACAAAGACATGGGTCACCTCGAAGAAATCCTTAGCAAAACCCAATCATTCGAAAAGCGAATGATTATCACCGATGGCGTGTTCAGCATGGATGGAGACATCGCCCCCTTGCCCACCATTGTCGAACTCGCCGAAAAATACAACGCTTTCGTAATGGTAGACGACGCCCATGCCAGCGGCGTGCTCGGCAAAAACGGAGCCGGTTCAACCTCGCACTTTAACCTCTACGGCCGGGTGGACATCCAACTCGGAACGCTCAGCAAAGCGCTCGGCGTGGTGGGCGGCTACATCGCGGGAAGCAAACCCCTCAAGGAATGGCTCATCAACCGTGGCCGTCCGTACCTCTTCTCAACTGCGCACCCGCCGATGGTGGCGGCCGCGCTCATCGCCGCCTTGGACGTGATGGAAAACGACCCCGAGCCCATGCGCAAACTGTGGGATAACACCCGCTGGTGGCAAAGCGCGCTCGCCGAGCATGGATTCGATACAATGGGCACCGAAACTCCCATCACGCCCATCTATGTTGGCGACGAAGCGGAAGCCCAAACCATGGAGCGAATGCTGTGGGATGAAGGCGTGTACGCGCTCAGTATTTCCTATCCGACCGTGGCCAAGGGCAAGGCACGGCTCCGCACCATGCCGAGCGCGGCCCATAGCCAAGAAGACCTGAACGAAGCACTGCAAGCAATGATCAAGGTCCGCGACAAACTTACGGCCGCACGAACTTGAGCCGTTCCAGAGTCGCGTCACGCTCCATTCGGTATTGACTGGCAAGATCAACTGCCTGCGCTTGATCTAGCAACGCAATGGCGACCTGAAAAGCGCGTTGAACGTGGATTCGCCGCGCCCCTAGGAAGGCCTGACCGGCAACCGAAGCCGGATTGACGCTTGCTTCCAAATGCTGGTTCACCGCCTCGCGGATCACTTTGGCAATCTCCACATCATGACCTTTCCCGCGAGCCACCGGGGTGAAGTCCAAATAGACGCCAAGCAGAACCGGGGGTTTGTTGCCCGGCGAGGCCGAGAAGGTCTCGCGTATCGCCGCCAGGCCTTCCGGCACCCGACCTTGCGCAGCCAAGCACTGAGCAATACGCAATTTACTATTTACAAATAAATCTTCGTTCTTTGGGTTTTCTTTGATTACTTGCTCATAGACTTGCTGCGCTTCGGGCCAGAGCTTTCCCGCCCGCAGTAGTTCGCCGAAAGAGAACGTAGATTCCTTTTCCGCTCCGGTCCGCTTCACCTGCTCCACTTGTTGCCGAGCATATTGCTGCAACAAATCCGAGGCTCGCTGATCATCCAAATCACCGTTGGCCCGTTTGTTCTCAAGCGCCCAAAAGAGCTGTTCGACATTACGGGTTGCGAGTGCGAGCCCGCCGGAGTCGGCCTGAAGCACATCATTCGGGTCCGGTGGAACCGAGTCCTTCAGCCCAAAAAACACCGCTGCGGGCAGGCCCAAAGCCACTAGCACTACGATGCCGAAGAACCAAAAAGCACGGTTACGGCTTCTGCTCATGACCTCAGCTGGAGTCTAACTTGCTCACGGCTCGGCGCAAACGCCGCATCCCGATATATTTCGCTTCCGCAAAACACCATGAGCACCTTGCCTTTCAGTGCCTTTCCCTGGAATGGGCTATTTTTTCCTTTACTGAACGTCCTGTGGACGTCGAAGTTCCATTCCAACTCGGGATCAATCAGGGTCACCTGGGCCACAGGAGTCTCAAATGGTTGCAGGGTTCCGGCGTCCAGTTTAAGAATCTTTGCGGGTGCGGTACTGAGCTTCCGAATTGTGTCAAGCGGCGAAAGAATTCCCTTGTGCGTGAGTTCGGTGAAAGTCACCGCCGCCGCGGATTCGAGACCCGCCATTCCAAACGGGGCGGCATCAAACGGTACTTCGACTTCATATGCGGCGTGTGGCGAATGGTCGCTCGCCACGCAGTCGATGGTTCCATCGGCGAGGGCCTGAAGCAATAAATCTACGTCGTTTCGGCCCCGCAACGGTGGCGTTGTCTTAAATCGGGGGTCAAACTCACCCACGGCTTCTTCGGTCAAGCAGAAATTATGCGGTGCAATCTCACAGGTGACACGCGCGCCCAAATACTTCGCTTGCCGAACCATTTCGACCGCACCCCACGTGGTTACCCGCATGATATGGACCTGGCAACCAGTGTGAAGCGACAGCAGGCAATTGCGCATGACCATGATTTCTTCTGCGCTTCGCGGCGCGCCACGAAGTCCAAGCATCGCCGACATTGCGCCTTCGTTCATCACCGAATCCGCACTCAGCGTCAGATCTTCGCTGTGAACCATGACCGGAAGATCAAGTTCTTTGCAGATTTCCAGGGCCCGGCTCATGATTCGGGCGTTTTGAATGGGAAATCCCTCATCGCTGGCGGCAACGATGCCCGCCCGCTTCATCGCGGCAAGATCGGCAATGGACTCGCTGTTTCCGCCCAGCGTCAGCGCGCCCACCGGAGCCACAAACACGCCCCCTGCATCAGGTGCGGCGGCTTTGTCCAGAATGAAGTCAATAATGGCGGGGTTATCCAGCACCGGGCGAGTGTTCGGCATGCAGCAGATGGTGGTGAATCCGCCCGCTGCGGCAGCTTGGGTTCCTGATGCAATCGTCTCCTTATGCTCGTCGCCCGGCTCGCGCAAGTGCACATGGGGGTCCACAAACCCGGGCGCAATCCACAGCCCGGTGCAGTCAATGACGACATCGGCGTCTTCTTCCACCGGAACATCCGGCCCGATTTCTACGAGTTGATCGTCCTCAATGATAACGTTGCCGACAACGTCCATTTCGACGGACGGGTCCAGAATTCGGCCCTGCTTGAGAATGATCTTCATGCGTTCACCTTCGCGGCCTTGGCTTTAACGGGTGCCAACGATTCGCCGAACACCCAACTAAGCGCGGCCATCCGAACATAGATTCCGTTTTCAACTTGTTCGCCGATCACGCTGTGCGGGCCGTCGGCGGCAAAGTCGTCAAGTTCAACCCCGCGGTTCAAGGGTCCAGGGTGCATCACAATGCAGTCGTCCTTCGCCACCATGAGGGTTTCGCGGTTCACCTGATAGCCTCGGCGATACTGCCCCACCGAAGCTAAGAGTCCTTCCATCATCCGCTCTTTCTGGAGACGAAGGCACATCACCACGTCCGCGTCTTGCAGCGCCGGAAGTAGTGACTGATAGAACTCACCGGGCAATTTGCCCGTTTCAGCCGGTAACAGGTTCGGCGGCCCTACCAGCCGAACGTCCGCGCCCATTTTCTCCAGAAGCCACGCATTCGACCGCGCTACCCGGGAATGAAGGACATCGCCCACGATGGCCACCTTAAGTCCGTCTAACCGGCCTTTATGTTCAAGAATCGTGAGCGCGTCCGCTAATGCCTGGGTGGGATGCTCGTGTTCACCGTCGCCCGCGTTAATGACGGGTCCACCAAAAAACTGGGCGGCAAGCTGCGCAGACCCGCTTGATTTGTGCCGAATCACCACCGCGTCCAGTCTTTCACTACGCAACGTGCGAATCGTGTCTTTAAGGGTTTCGCCCTTGCTCAGCGAACTTGCTTCGGCGATGAAGTTGGACACTCGATAGCCGGAATAATTTGCCGCTTGCTCAAAGCTGACCCGAGTGCGCGTCGAGTTCTCGAAAAACAAAAGGCCGATGGTGCGCGAAGCCGCCGGTGCGGGCGGCATTCCATTGAGTACCCGGTCTTTGTGCTCCTTCGAAAGTTGAAGGAGCGATTCGATCTCGGGGACTTCGAGGTGACGGATAGAGAGGAGGGTGCGGCTCATAGCGAAAGCTCTTGCTTTTCTTCGGAAGTGAGGAGCAGAACGGAATCCTCGCCCGCGTAGTCGGTCAGGTTCACGTGGATGTGATCCGTGGGGTCGGTACTAAGTTTCACGCCGCAAAAGTCCGGTTGGATGGGTAACTCTCGGTGACCGCGGTCCACCAACACGCACAATCGAACGTCGCGCGGGCGCCCGAACTTCATCAGAGCATCCAGAGCGGCGCGAATGGTTCGCCCGGTGAAGATCACCTCGTCCACCAGAACCACCGTCTTATCTGTAATCGAGAAAGGGACTTCGGTTTGGTCAGGTGTGGACATTTCCGCGTGGTCATCGCGGTTGGGCCGAACATCGAGCTTTCCGTGTGGGATCGTGTTGTCTTCGATCTGGGCCATGGTGAACGCGAGGCGTTTTGCCACCGGCCAGCCTCGGCGCAGAATGCCGATGACCACCAGATTGTTGCCGCCGCCGTTGCTTTCCAAGACTTCGTGGGCTAATCGGCCGAGCGTCCGCCGCATTCCGGCCGCATCCAGCACCGTTTGACTCATATCCTGAATTATGGCCCGACAGTAAAATAGGCATGTGCTAGCGGGACTTGCTCGGGTGGCAAACTGGTTGCTTGATTGGGGAGTCGGCCTCGTGGCAATTGCCTGCTTCGGGGGAGCAATCCAGATTCTGCGTTTAGGCGGCACGCCGTGGATGGCAATAGGAGCGGCCCTATTCGGGTGCGTTCTGATGGCGGGTCTAGGAATTCGGAAATGGAAGAAAGGTTAGATATTTCGACGCTCGAGGGCCTGTCGGGCCGAGAACTGCGCCAACGGGCGATGGAGCTTCTGGCCGGTCTTCCCGGCTATGACTGGTGCGGAATCTACCGCCTCGAAGGCAACGAACTTGTTTTGGATGCCTATGTCGGGGCCGAGACGGACCACACCCGGATTCCGGTAGGGGTGGGGGTTTGTGGTTCGGCCGTGAGCGAGAACCGCAACAAAGTCATTGAAGACGTGCGGGAAGAAGCCAATTATCTAGCCTGTTCGCTCGCCACTCGCAGCGAAATCGTGGTGCTGATTCGCCGAGGTGAAACCATACTCGGCCAAATTGACATTGACGGTCACACGGTCGGGCGGTTTACCGCCCAAGATGAGGCCATGTTGACCAAACTCGCCGGCGTCCTTGCCGCACGCTGGTAGTCAAATCCCAAATGGACTCCTATAACTTTGCGCACAGTTCGCATTAGCGTTTCCAAGCCGCAGGCGGAACTTCGGGCAGGATTATGGCCTGCGCGGCGGCCACATACTCGGAGAACGGACTGACATACCAGCTCAATCGAGCGAGCATTTCGGGCATTGTTCGCGCGGCTTTGCCTGCCATCGCATAGAGTGCGCTGGTTACAACAGCGGGGTCGTGATCGTACAGTATTTTTAGGAAGTTCGCCGGTTGAACTGCCGTTATTCCCCAAGGTTCAAGTGAAGCCGGGGTGAAATCCCGAGTGTTAAAGGTCACGATGGTCTCGACTCCCGCTTGGATGGCCGCGGCCAGTACGTGCCTGTCATTAGGATGGTTAGTGCATTCCGGAATCAAATGTTCAAATCCGGTCACCATCGCTTCAGGGAAAGCTCCGAATGCAGCGTTCAGTCTCGAACTGGCCAATTGTTCTGGCCATCCCAACTTCTCAGTCCATGTACGGTGAGTTTCGGCCCATGTAGCCTCCGTCCACTTCGGTATCAATAGGCGAGGTTCTTCCGAGAGTCGAAGAAACAGGTCAGACACTGCTGCCTCCGCAAGAACGCAGGCGTCAAGGATGACCGGAAAATCGGCGCGCAAGCGTTACTCCGAACCGTCTCGTTCCAGCGGAACGTACCGATCGTAAACACCGGCTTCGACCATCTCTTCGGTCATTGTATCGAGGGTGGCTTTTCGGGAACGGCTACGTTCCTGCTGGAATCGCACTAAGTCACGAAAAAATATTCGCCGATGCGTGCCCGCATGATGAAATGGAATGGCTCCTTGTTCTAACAGCCTAACTAGATACTGTCGAGACACTCCAAGGAAATTTGCCGCCGCTTGCGTGGTGAATGTCTCATTTTCGTGCATCAAGAACACAGCTTCTTTGCGTTTCATGGCTTCAAGCACTACGACAAACAGGTCGTTGAGTGCCTTTGGAAGTTCCACGACATCGCCTCCCTCAGTGAGCAACACTGGACGGACCTCACGGAGAACTAAGCTGTCAATTCGCTGCTGCTCTTCGGGCGCGAGGTCCGAGGGTCCGAACCGGGTATCAACGTGATTGCTCATTCATCTATTATACGCATTAATCGCTATAAACGCAACCAGCATTAATACTAGTTCGCGGTTAGACTTTCGCCTCGGCGTAGCCGCCCGCGATGATCCGGTCGTAGTCGCCCGAATCCACCCAGCGATCGAGCATTTGCACGCGGTGAACAAACATCGGGTGTGTTGACTGCCAGTTCATGAGCCAGAACCAAATCACCTTGCCGATGGCGTCGCGAGTTTCGGTGTTACTGTACGCTCGGGCTTGCTCCATAAACGCCTCACGGCTCATCTCCCCGCCAAACCGGAACGATCCGCCGCACATCTTCAGATTCGCATCAATCGAAACCCCAAGGTCTTGCGAAACGAGCAACCCGGCGCGGTCTGCGGAAATCTCGGCCTGCCGGACCCACTCATAGAAAGCCAATACAAGACCAATGCTGGCCGCATCACCTAGGCCGAGTGTTCGTCGCCCTAACAGCTCAAGCAGTGGCAACAAATATTGGGCGATGGTGAAATACAGCACGTGCCCCGCCTTGATATGGCCCAGCTCGTGGCCGATGAGGTGCATGAGTTCTTCGTCGGACAGCATGTCCACGATCGAACTCCGCAGCACGATGTACGGCCGCTCGACGCCTCCCGCAAACGCATTCGGAAACGGATTGTTGGTTACATAAAGTTCGGGTACTGGCATATCCAGCACCTTACAGCCCTGCTCCATCATTTCGAACAAGGTGTGATATTGCTTTGGTCCACACCGCACCGCCCGGCTCATGTTGAACACGTACATCCAGCGGTCAAAGCCGTGCTCATAGAACTTGCGCACCACCTGAGAAAGTAGCGGAATGCTCTCTAGGGCGTTGAGGGCCCGCCGGTCGGCATCCGAAACGAACGCCTCTTTCGTGATTCCCGGAAAAGATTTGCGTGTCATGAGCGTTAGTCAAGTGTACGACGAAGCCGCCGCCGAGGTTGTGCGAGTCCCGTTCAACGGCGTCGGCCCGCACCCTGATATTCCTGGTGCGGGCCAACACAATCTATGGCGAATTTTGTTTAGGCCGCGCGGGCCGGTCGCTCTCGAACGCTCACGGTCAGTTCGAACTCGCCGAGCGAGCCCAGTGTGAAACCGATGACGAGCGCGGGGATGTCCATGGTCGAAATCTTCACGTTCGAGCCGCGAATGATCGTAGGCGGCGTAATGTCCGAATCGAACCCGGCGTTGGATAGCGAGGTCATCGCATTACCGCTAATCATGTTGCCGAGCTCGGCGATGGCCGACGCAGCGAGCGCGTCGAAACTGAAAATCGGATTACCGACCATGCGCGAAGCAATGTTGGTGGCCGTTTGCACCGACATGCCGAAAATCACTTGGCCCTGAACCGGCCCTGTGACTCCGTACACCACATTGATCTGCTGCGACGTAAAAACCTGCGGCCGAGCCGTCATGCTTCCACGTTGCGGGGGCTCCGAAATGACCATTTCGATAACCGAGGTGGCGGCCGAGATGAATGGATTTACATACTCAGTCTTCATTTGTCTTGACCCGTTCGTTTACGCCGCGAACTTAGTCAAGGCCTCCACGACGCGATCGGGCTGGAACGGTTTGACAATGAAATCCTTGGCCCCAGCTTGGATAGCTTCGACCACCATGTTCTTCTGGCCCATTGCCGTGCACATGATGACCTTCGCCTCAGGATCGTGCGACCGGATCGCCCTCAAAGCATCCAGACCGTTCATTTCCGGCATGGTGATATCCATGGTCACCAGATCCGGCTTCAAAGATTTATACATCTCGACGGCCATGAGTCCGTTTTCGGCCTCGCCCACGACCTCGTAGCCATTCTCAGTCAGAATCTTCTTCAACGTCACTCGCATAAAGAGCGCGTCGTCAGTAATTAGGATGCGTTTCGCCATGTTTGTTGATTACCTGTAATAGGTTTTTGGTAGAAAAAAGGAATCTCTGTAGTGAAGCCAAGGGCTTGGAAGTTCATAATTCGCTCGGTGCTGCCCACCAAAAGATAGCCGCCCGGCTTTAGTGCGTCATAGAATTTCTGGTAGAGCGCGTCTTTGGCTTCGTCTGTAAAGTAAATCACCACGTTGCGACACAGAATCAAATCGTATTTTTCTGTGATTCGATCCGCAAGCAAATTGCCGGTTCGGAACGTAATGAGCTTGCGAATCGAGTCTTTCGCCTTGAAGCCTTTGCCTTCGGGGGCAAAGTAAGCATCCCGATAATCTCCCGGAACGCCGCGCATGTCTTCGGCACTGAAGATGCCCGAGCGAGCTTGATCCAAAGCTTCTTTGTCAATGTCCGTTCCTAGAATCTTGCCTGCGCCTTTGAACCTGTTCTGAACAATACAAGCCAGACTGTGCGCTTCCGCCCCATAGCTGCAGCCCGCACTCCAAATGTTGAGGGTCGGCGACCGCTTCAGCAACTCGGGCATGATTCGGTTTTGCAGATCAATGAACTTTTCTGGATTCCGGAACAATTCCGAGACATTGATCGCGAGCTTGTCCATAAACCACTGCACGCCGTCGGATTGGGCCATGAGGATCTTCCAGAACTCGTCCAGGTTTTTGGCTCCGCGCTGCTCGGCCATCGCAAGGATTCGCCGCTGAAGCTGTGACGCTTTGTATAGGTTCAAGTCGAGGCCCGACTTGCGTTTCATCGCATCATAAAGTGCATCCCATTCGGCTTGATTAGGATGCACGCTTCACCTCGCCGTGCAAACCGCTGAGGATTGCCTCGGCCATGGTTTCAATGCTGAACTCGCCGTGAACGGCGCCAATAGATTTGGCCGCCTTCGGCATGCCATAGATCGTGCAGGACTCTTCGCTTTGCCCGAACACGCGCCCACCCGCTTGGCGAACCGCGAGCGCGCCTTCGGCACCATCACGACCCATACCAGTCAGAATCGCGGCGACGAGCCGATTTCCGTATTCCTTGACCGCGCTGAAGAATAGCGGGTCGGCCGCTGGACGCGTGCCGTGCACATTCGGGTCTTCGTTCAGGACAATGTGGCCGTGATCCACCTTCATGTGGAACCCGCCCGGTGCCAGTAGCGCAACACCCGGCGTAATCTTGTCGCCCGCTTTGGCCTCGCGGCAAGGAACCGTGCCGATCGCATTTAGCCGTTTCGCGAACGAATCGGTAAAGCCCGGCGGCATGTGCTGAACAATCAGAATTGGCGCATTGAAGCCTTGCGGGAGCATGTGCCATAGCGAGGCGAGCGCCTTCGGTCCTCCGGTCGAGGAGGCAATCAGCACCACTTTATCTGTGGCTGCGCTACGCAACGCGGTCGGCTTTGGCGGATGCGTCACCGCGCCCGAAACCTTCACTTTTGCTCCCGCGCGAATCTTTTTCATCACTTCCTCGCGGGAACTAACGATCTTGATGCTCGTAGAGCCGGTCGGCTTGCCGACAAAATCGTAGGCACCCAGTTCAAGCGCCTTGATCGTAGCGTCTGCCCCCACCTGAGTGAGGCTACTCACCATGAGGACCGCCGTCGGGCAGGTCTTCATGATTTCGGCGAGCGCGGTCAAACCATCGGTTCCCGGCATCTCAACATCCATCGTGATGAGGTCCGGGCTCAGGCTCTTCGCTTTTTCAATCGCCTCGGCTCCGTCATTTGCCGTGCCCACCAGCTCCATGTCCGGCTCCGACTTGATCCAGTCGCTCAAAATTCGGCGAATGAAGGGCGAGTCATCTACTACTAATATTCTTTGGCTCATGACTGAGAGATCTCCTCGAAGAGGGCTTCTTGATGCTGATACGCGGTGACGAATTCATCCACGATGTGGTCGAGGTCGTTCGCATTGATGCCGAGGCGCTCGAACGCGGCCTCGTCTACTTCATAAAACATTCCGTCTCCGCCCATACCAAATCCGCACAGCATCGTGAGGTAATCGGCTAGGTGGATACAGTCGCAAAGCGGCCGGTAGGCTTCCGGTGCCTCGCTCGGGGCGTGGTGATATCGAATCGCATGCACCAACGTCGCGGGAAGGTTCCAGTCCTCCGCGAGTCTCGCACCGACGCAGGCGTGATCGAAGCCCATGACTTTTGTTTCGACTTGGTCGAACGTCATTCCGGCCTGGGCACCCAGCGAAATCATGGTAGCAAGCTTTCCATCGAAATACTCACTCAGCACGATTTTGCCGATATCCGCCAGAAGCCCGGCAACGAATGCATCGTCCGCCACCGTTAACCGCCTGGATTTGGCGATCATTCGGGCCCCGATAGCTACTGCGGAACCGTGAAGCAATAGCTGCTTAGGTTCGAGATCGTAACCCGGTAGGGCGCGGCGCATCCAAGGCGCGGCCGATGCGGTGATGACCAAATTGCGGACATGGCTGATGCCAAGCACCACCACTGCTTCCTTCACCATCGTCACCGAACGGCTCAGACCGTAGAAAGCGCTGTTCGCAATCTTCAGAACCTTGGCGGCCAACGCTTGATCCAGAACAATTGCGTCGGCAATCATCTGGGCGTTTGTATCCGCGCTTCCGGTAATTTGCAGAACTCGGGTCGCGGCGGCCGGCATCGAAGGAAGGTCTTGGACCTTCGCGATGATCTGGCCGAGCTTAACGTCTTGCTCTGGCGTGAGGTTTAGGACAGCGTGCATAAATCCTCCTGGCCAACCGAAAGAACTTTGACTTGGATCAACCCGGTGGCGACATCAAACGTCATGGTTCGACCGGAATTGCCCCCAACATCGTGGGCGACCACCCGGCAACTAAATTTGCTGAGCACCGCCTTTACGGCATCTGCGTTTCGTCGTCCCACTTCTAGTACATCATTGGTCTTTCCGGGTCCAAACTTGAACACGTTAGCGCCTCCGCAATAGGCGAACTTCAGGCTCGCGCGGCTCGCCCCGGCGAGTTCCATCTTGCGGATGAGCTCGGGCAGTGCCGTATCGGCAAATTTTCCGGGTTCGGTCACCGCTCGGTCCACAAAGGCCTCCGGGAGCACAATGTGCGCGAGGCCCGCAATTTTTTTGCTTCCGTCATAGGCGGCGAGGCCGATGCAAGACCCAAGTCCGAGACCGACGAGTTGGCCGGCACCGGTGAGAACATGGATTTCGGCCATGTTCACCATCAGCCGGGTCGAAGTAGAGGCCGAACTCACGCGACGTCCGCAACCCCGAGGCGGTCAAGGAGCAACGACAAGCCCGGTCGGTCCGGGATAAACATACAGTAGCCGGTGATGCTGTGCGATTCGCTGTAGAGGCAAGTTTCCACCGCCAACGCGATCGCGTCGGTATATTCGGCTTGGCAGATAATCGTGCTGACCACGGTGTAGGCACACTCAACGCCGACCGTCGGCGGCGTGGCAAGCATCCGAAGATTTGTCATGTCGGCAATCGCGTTCAAGAAGTTGCCGGTCAAAATGTTGCCGACTTCGAGCATCACCGAGGCATAGAGTTCGTCCACGTCCGCGGCAGTTTCGGGAGCGGAACCCAAAAGCGTCTCCCATAGGTTCACCGCGCTGGACCAGTCAAACAAGCATGCTAGGTTGCCGTTTACATCGCCATCGAACGGGAGATACACCCCGACGATTTCGGATTCCGGACTTTCAAAATAGCGGTCCACCGCCGAGATCGGCACCGAATCCAGATTCGGAACATCAATCTGGATGTCCTTACCCATCATAGTGGAGAGCGCGGTTGCGGCATGGCCCAGCCCTACATTTGAAATTTCGGTCAGTGCCGACAATTGCAGTTCATTCAATATCATGGTTATCCCTCAGCCGATCCCCCTCACCGTATTCCCCAACACTCGGGAGCGTGCAAAGAACCTATTCCATAAACCACGCCGAATTTCCGGCACGCGAACATACTAGGTTCTCTGTAGAGTTGCGGGGGGCTTTTTTCGCGCAATCGCGGGTGCGCTTTGGTACAATTGCGCCATGCCCAGCTTGGACCTAGACACGATGCGTCTCGCCCTACGCACGGCGCGTGAACACGGCTTCACTCAGGTACGGCTGAAAGTGGATGGAGCCGACTTCCGGGCGGTCCTGGATTCCGAGGCTATGCCCCCGACCACAATCGAGATTCACTCGGTCGCGGTTGCGGCGATTGAAACCACCGTTTCACCCGAACCCCGGGTGATCGAATCGCCTACCGTCGGCTACTTCCGAAGCTCAGGCATCGAAGTGGGCCACGCATTTGAGCCCGGGGATGTATTGGGTCAGGTGGAAGCCATGGGCATCATGAACGAGGTCATCGCCGAAGGGTCGGGCACCATTGAGAGTGTCTTGATCGAAAATGACGAGCCGGTTCAATATGGCCAAGCAATTTTCGCCCTCGGAGCGAGCGAATGAAATCGGCCCTGTTGGTAGCAATGTGCATTGGCCTCGCCGGATGCGACATGGGGCTCTCGAACCAGCGCGCCGACAAGCAGGGCGAAACGGTGATCGGCCAAGTGAAAGCGCGGTCAGAAGACGCCGTGTGCCGCAGCAATCTCAGCCAAGTGCGCGCCGCAATCGCCGCGGCCAAGACAGACGGCTCGGAGACCAATCCGACCTCCCTTTCGGAACTCCGCCTCCCCGAAAGCATGCTCAAAGACCCAATCGGTGACGAGCCCTATTTGTACGACTCAGCCACGGGCACCGTGAAGTGCCCACACCCCGGCCACGCCAAATACTAAACCCATGAAACGAGTTCTCATTGCAAATCGTGGCGAAATCGCCCTCCGCGTGATTCGGGGGTGCAAAATGCTCGGACTCGAAACCGTGGCAATCTACTCCCGCGCAGATAAGGACAGCCTGCACGTCCACGCGGCCGACCAAGCAATCTGCGTTGGCGAAGCCACCAACACCGACAGTTATCTCAACATGCCCGCCGTGCTGATGGCGGTCGAGATTTCCGGAGCCGACGCGGTTCACCCAGGATATGGCTACTTCAGCGAACGCGAGAACTTCGCCGACTGCCTTGCGCGGATGGGAGTCAAGTTTATTGGCCCGACCGTTGATGCGATACGCGCGATGGGCGACAAAGCCCGCGCTAAAGAAGCCGCGATTCGAGCCGGGTGCCCGGTTGTTCCCGGAAGCGAAGGCCGGGTAGAAGACGAAGCCGCCGCGCTTGAAATTGCTCGCACCATTGGTTTTCCCGTTCTACTGAAAGCAGTTGCCGGGGGCGGCGGCCGCGGGATTCGGCGCGTTGCGGACGAGGCCGAGCTTCGCCGCCAATGGCCGATCGCCCAAAGCGAGGCCCAAGCAAGCTTCGGCGACGGAGACATGATCGTTGAGAAGTGTGTAGAACGTCCGCGCCACGTGGAAGTTCAGGTTCTGGCCGACGAGCATGGCAATGTCGTTCACCTCTTCGAGCGCGAATGCAGCGTTCAGAACCTTAGGCACCAGAAGATCATCGAGGAAGCCCCATTTGCGGGAATGTCCGAGTCCCTACGAAAGCGCATGGGTGAAAATGCGGTTGCGGTTGCCAAAGCCGTCGGCTACACCAACGCGGGCACGGTCGAGTTTTTGGTAGACGACCAAGAGAATTTCTATTTCCTCGAAATGAACACGCGCCTTCAGGTCGAGCACCCCGTGACCGAGTGGATCTGCAACGAAGACCTCGTGACGCTTCAACTTCGAATCGCGCGGGGCGAAAAACTCCCCTTCGAGCAAGACGACCTCAAGATGGACGGGCATGCTATTGAAGCACGCATCACCGCTCAGGACCCCGACCAAGACTTCGCGCCGTCAACCGGGCTCATCACCCGGTGGAACGCCCCCGGTGGGCCGGGCGTCCGCATGGATACCCACGTGTACGCTGGGTTCTTGATCTCGCCGTTCTATGACCCGATGATCGCGAAACTGATCGTGAAGGGCCGGACCCGTGACGAGGCGGTTCAGCGGCTCGAAAATGCCCTCGGTGAATTCCACGTCGAAGGGATCAAAACCAACATCGAATTCCTGCGCCGGGTCGTGATGCACCCCGATTTCCGGGCCGGCAAAGTAGATACCTCGTTCGTTCCTCGTTTCCTTTCGGAAGGACTGATCGGCGTTTAAATGCGGAACTCGTCGGCCAAGCCGCCACCCGAGGAGATTGTCGAGGAGCCGAAAAAGCTCCTTCGCTCTCGGCGCGCGGCCCGGCAGGTGGCACTCCAGGCCCTTTATCAACTGGATACTCCGGGAAATAACCCGCTCGAGACGCTCAAGGATTTCGACGAGCGAAACGATTACGCTGACGTCGCCCGGGATTATATAAAAGAAGTGGTTGAAGGGGTTGCCCGTAAGCGAATCGATTTAGACAACTTGATCATCCCGTTCTTGGCAAAGGGCTGGGATTTCAGCCGAATTGCGAAAGTTGACCGGGCCATTCTGCGGCTCGCGGTTTACGAGCTATATCACATGCCCAACCAGCCGCCCAAAGTCACGATCAACGAGGCGGTCAACCTCGCACGTACGTTCAGCAATGCAGAGAGCAGCCGGTTTGTAAACGGGTTGCTGGGGCGAGTTTTGCAAATATCCCCGAAGCGCAACTGGGACCCCAGTCAATTTGTTCCGTTCGATGAACCCAGCGATGACGACGCGATTGTGGGAGGAGAACTCGCCGCGGTTGAAGAAGTCATCGAAGAAGGAAGCGAAGCCCACGCCGATATGCTGAAAGCGGGCAATTGGACCCTGCGAAAACCTACCGATTCATGAGTGCCCAGATTCTTGACGGAAAAGCCGTAAGCACCCGGATGCGGCAGGAGCTTCGTGTGCGGGTCGACACCCTGCGAGCCCGAGGTGTTGTGCCACGCCTCGAAGCCATCGTCGCCGCCCAAGACCCTGCCTCCTTGGCCTACGTTCACATGAAGCGGAAATGGGCCGAAGCCGCCGGAATGGAAAGCGGCCGCTGGGACGTGCTGGACACGACCACCCAGGACGAGCTTATCGCGCGTATTGATGCTCTGAATGCGGACCCGACGGTTCATGGAGTCCTTCTCCAGCATCCTCTGCCCAAACATCTGGACGAGGACGCGGCCTTGCTCCGCCTTGGAGCTGTGAAAGACGTGGACGGAATCGCCCCGGAATCGCTCGGCAAGCTCGTAGCGGGTTTGCCCGGGTTCCGGTGCGCGACGCCGCTCGGGATCATGCACTTGCTCGACCACTACGAGCTCGACGTAAGCGGCAAGCGTGCCTTGGTTGTGGGCCGAAGCGTCATCCTCGGCAAGCCCGCCGCCCTTCTGTTGCTGGAACGCAACGCAACCGTCACCATTGCCCATTCCAAAACCCAAAATCTAGCCGAAGAACTCGCGCGCGCCGACGTGGTGGTGGCGGCCGTGGGTCGGCCCGAACTCATTCGCGGCGAGCAGCTTAAACCCGGAGCCATTGTGTTCGACGCCGGCTATAACAAAGTCGAAGGCCGCAACCACGATGTCGGCGACTGCCACTTCGAATCGTGCGCGGAAGTTGCCAGTTGGATCACCCCAGTTCCGGGTGGCGTGGGCCCGATGACGGTCGCGTCGCTGCTTACCAACACGGTGGAAGCCGCCGAACGGATTCTGGAAAATCGGTAAGCCTGGTACCTTAGAACTTCCCCAAACAAACCTTTCATGTCAACAGTTGAAATTCTGCCCCTTGGCGGTGCCGGCGAAATTGGCCGAAATTGCACGCTTGTCCAGCAAGGCGACGACCTCATCATCGTGGATTGCGGCATATCATTCGCCCACGAGGAGCTTCCCGGTGTCCGTTTTGTCATTCCCGATTTCCAGTACCTCCGCGATAACAAAGATAAAGTAAAAGGGCTGTTCCTCACCCACGCACACGAAGACCACATCGGCGCGGTGACCTTTTTGCTGGACTACCTGCCGAAGATTCCCATTTACGCAACCGAATTCACCCATGCCATGCTCGCGCGGAAACTTTCCGAGCGGTTTGACCTCAAGAAGCTGATTCTCCGCACGGTGAAGCCCGGCGAAATCGAAAAGGCGGGTGCGTTCGAAGTCGAATATGTGCCGATCACGCACTCGATTCCGAATAACTCGGCGGTCGCCATTCGCACCTCCCACGGAGTGGTGCTGTTTACTTCGGATTTTAAGCTCGACTTCACCCCGGTAGACCAAAAGCTCACCCAGATTGACCGATTGATTGAACTAGGCAAAGAGGGAATTGTGGCCCTGCTGAGTGATTGCACCAATGTGGACCGCCCGGGCTGGTCTCCAAGCGAGAAGGCGGTTACGGACGGATTCCGTGCCGCGTTCGCCCGGGCCGAGGGCCGAATCTTAATCACTCAGTTCGCCAGCAACATCCACCGAATGCAGCAAGCCATGGAAGTCGCCGCGGAGACTGGACGCAAGGTTGCCGTAGCCGGGCGGCGCATGGAAGAAACGATTGAACTCTGCACCAAGATGGGCCTGATGAAGCCGCCGCGAGGCGTGCGAATTCGGCTTGACCAAACCCAGGACTTCCCTCCGAACGAAGTCGTCATCCTTTGCACCGGAAGTCAGGGCGAACCGCGAAGCGCCCTCGTGCAGATGAGCAAGAACGATTACACGCGTCTGCGGGTGATGGAAGGGGACACGATTCTGTATTCCGCGCGCCCGATTCCGGGCAACGAAGGCGCGATTTGGCGCACCGTGAACCGCTTGTTCGAACTGGGCGCGACGGTGGTCTATGACGCGGACCCCGCGATCCACGTGAGTGGCCACGGCTACCAAGAAGAGCTGAAGATGATGATCAATCTCACTAAGCCCTTCTATCTCGCCCCGGTCCACGGTGAACCGAGACACCAATACCTCTACCGAAATCTTGCCCTAGAAATGGGCCACTCTGACCACCGAATTTTTGAGCTGAAAGACGGCCAGAAGTTAGTCATTGATGACACCCAGGCATGGACGGAGAACGTGGTCTCTGGCGATCCGGTCTATCTGGACATGGCCGACATGCACGTGGTGGATACCTCCATTATTCACGAGAAGGCCGCGATGGCCGAACACGGACTCGCCGTGCTCACCTTCTTCATCCAGAATGGGGCGTTGCAAAGCGACCCGACCATCGAAGCGCGCGGCTTTACGGGCCCAACCGAAGTTCTGGAGAAGGCCGCAAAGGTCGCGGGTGACCATGTTCGCAACCTGAGCAAGGCCGATCTGAACGACGTGGCTATCATTAGAGATACGGCCCGCGCCGCGGCGGGAAGCGTGATTGCCCGCAGTACCCAATTGCGCCCCGTGCTTGTGGTGAGTATCGTTAAGGCGTGAAGCGGGCGGTTTTGTTGCTAAGTGGCGGGCTGGATTCCGCCACCGTCGGCGCGATCCTCAAAAGCGAAGGCTACGAGTTGTTCGCGCTTTCGTTCGACTACGGGCAACGTCACCGAATCGAATTGCAACGAGCCCGCGAAGTAGCCGCCGCCCTGGGCGTAGCCGAGCACAAAGTGCTCTCGCTCGATTTACGTGCGATTGGGGGTTCGGCGCTCACGGACGACATCGCCGTGCCCGATTACGCTGGGGCCACAACGGAGATTCCCGTGACTTATGTTCCTGCGCGGAACACGGTGTTTCTCTCGCTTGCGCTCGGGTGGGCCGAAGTATTGCACGTCCCTAACATCGCGATTGGGGTTACGGCGGTGGACTATTCGGGTTACCCCGACTGCCGACCCGAGTTCATCTCTGCGTTCGAGTCCCTTGCGAACCTGGCAACAAAAGATGGGGTGGAAGGCACGAAGTTCAAAGTTCTCACCCCGTTGATTTCGATGTCCAAAACCGAAATTGTTCGGGCGGGGCTGGCATGTGGATTCGATTACGGTTTGACCACGTCCTGCTACAACCCAAGCGAAAACGGTGCCCAGTGCGGCCGCTGCGACAGCTGCAAGATTCGCGAAAACGCCTTTGCCGAACTTGGTCTCCCGGACCCGGTCCGTCAATCTTAAAATTGCCTAAAAACTTTCGGCTTTTCATCCTTACGCGGATGTCCAGATGGATATAATAGAGGACTAGGTTTGGCTTCGGTTGCGGAGCCGCCTTCCCTCCATTGGCGATTATCGTGTCCAGTATCACTGTGCGTTCCGCACTCTTTGTTCTTCCCGTTTTTGTGGCCGGATGCGCCTCGCAGCCGATCGCGCCGCCCACGGTGGCGTCTGCGGTTGTGGTTCCCGAGCCAAAGGTCGAGACACCGGCAGTCAAGCCCGCTCCAAAGCCGGTTAAGCGAGTCACAAACCGCCCCGCGAATACAAAGGGGGACGTGCTGATTCTGGAGTACCACCATGTCCTCCCCGATGAAACTCGTTGGGGACGCAGCCAGAAGAAGTTCCGCCAAGACTTGGAACGGCTGTACAAGGCGGGGTTCCGGCCCATTACCCTCTCCGAATACCTGTCGGGGAACTTCAAAATTCCGCCCGGCGCAAGCCCGGTGGTCTTCACGTTTGACGACGGTCACATCAACCAATTCCGTATGCTGGACGACGGCACGATTGACCCGAATTGCGCCGTAGGAATCTGGAAAAAATTCGCCGAGACCCGCCCGGACTTTCCGGTGAAGGCAACCTGGTTCGTGCTTCCGCCCGTGCCGTTCACCCAAAAGAAGTTTGCCAAGCAGAAGCTCGCGCTGCTGAACAAATGGGGAAGTGAGATCGGAATCCATACGATGACCCACCGTTCGTTCAAGAAGCTATCGGATGAAGCCGTCAAAAAAGAGATTGCAGGCTCGATGGACTGGATTGCGAAGTACGGAATCAAGGCGCGAACCATGGCCATGCCCTACGGTGAATACCCGCAGAACAAGTCCCTCCTAAAAGCGTTTACCCATAACGGTAAGAAGTACTCGCTTGATGGCGCGGTGCGGGTTGGGGCGGTTCCGAGCAAGGCACCGGGTTCAAAGGATATTAAGCGCTACGGTCTGCCGCGGATTCAGGGGGTGGACCTCGAAGGTGGCCTCAACTGGTGGTTGGCCGAACTGAAAGATAAGCCGAAGCGGCTGTATGTAGCACCATAGCCGCGAGTTAGGTACAATTGGGTTTCGTTGCGCGGGTGGTGAAATTGGTAGACACGCTACCTTGAGGTGGTAGTGCCCACAAAGCGTGAAGGTTCGAGTCCTTTCCCGCGCACCAACATTTTGAAAGCCGGATTCTGAAATCAGAATCCGGCTTTTTTGTTGCACCGTTGGAACGGAAAAACCCTCCGTAGCAAAGCATCGGAGGGTCGAGAGAAAGACGAGCGTAGGAGATTAGCGCTTGACGAACTGGAAGCCGCGCCGGGCCTTCTTGCGTCCGTACTTCTTGCGTTCCTTCACGCGCGGGTCGCGAGTGAGGAAGCCTTCTGCCTTCAGCGGCGGGCGCAGTTCTGAATCCATTTCCACGAGGGCTCGGCTGATGCCAAGGCGAATTGCGCCGGCTTGGCCGGTAATTCCGCCACCCTTGGTGGTGCACATAACGTCGTACTTGCCATCGAGTTCGAGGGCCACCATCGGGCTCTTGACCAAGATTTCGAGTACGGGGCGACCGAGGTATTCCTTAAAGTCGCGACCATTGATGCTGATGTTGCCTTCGCCTGGTTTAACCCAAACGCGAGCGATGGCGTTCTTTCGCCGTCCGGTTCCGTAGTTAGTATCCGCCATAAAAATTACTTCTTCGTGATATCGAGCGGTTCAGGCATTTGGGCACTGTGCGGATGCTCGGGGCCCGCGTAGACTTTAAGCTTTTTGATGATTTGGTGGCCCAGCTTGGACTTGGAAGTCATGCCCCAAACGGCCTTCTCGATGAGGCGAGTCGGGTTGGTTTCTTGCATGCGCCCTCGGCTGATGCTCTTGAGACCGCCCGGCCACATGGAGTGCCAGTAGATCAGTTCATCTTGCTTGTTACCGGTGAGCACGGCGCGCTCGGCATTGATCACCACGACAAAGTCGCCGCAATCTTGGTTATAGGTGAAGGTCGGCTTATTCTTGCCTCGCAACACTTGGGCCACTTGGGCCGCCAGACGTCCGACCGGAATGCCCGTGGCATCCACCACGTACCATTTCCGTTCGATCGTTTCCTTTGGTTGACTGTAGGTCCGATTCATTTTTTCGTCTTTCTCTTTGTTTTCCGTTCGTTCAGTCCGAAGCCAGAGCTTCGTCCCTAAAATCTTTGTAATGCCGTTTGTAGCGAATGCGTTCTAAGCAGAGCCCGCGCGCAGGAAGCACTTGGGGTCGGTAAATTGCGTCTCTCATGCTCAGGTCAAGCAGCTTCGCGAGGTCGCCTGGGTCGCGCTTCCCTGCACCCACTTCGTAGAGTCCACCCGCGATTCGGCGCATCATCCCGCGCATGAATGCGTTTCCGGTGATGTCAATTCGCACGGTGTTTCCGAGTCTGGTCACCTTAAGCGCGAAGAGTTCGCGGATGGCGTTGGCCGAGATTGGCACTTCTTCGCTGTAGCACCAGAAGTCATGGCTTCCAATCAACGCGTTCCCCGCCCTTTGCATCGTTGAAACATCTAATTCAACATGCGTGTTGTAGGCTCGGCGGCTGTTCTCTGGGGTTCGGCGCCCGACCGCGATCTGATAGCGATAGTGGCGGTGGTGAACCGAGAATCGGGCGTGGAAGTGAGCACGAACCTCTTGCGCCTGCTTGATCGCGATGTCGAGCGGTAAACGGTCGTTGAGGGCGCGCACCCAATGCGCGTCGGGCATGGGGTTGGAGGTATCGAAATGAACCACTTGTCCCCGCGCGTGCGCACCGCTATCGGTCCGGCTCGCTCCGGTGATCTCGGTTTCGTGCCCCGAGACAAGGCATACGGCATTTTTCAAAGTACAGTGGACCGTTCGTTGGTCCGGTTGTGCGGCCCAGCCGCAAAAGTCAGTGCCGTCGTATTCGACGACGAGTTTGATCCGTCTAGCTGACAAGTTCGAGCACGGCCGTGACGGCGGCATCGCCGCGTCGTTGACCGGTCTTAGTCAAGCGGGTGTACCCACCCTTTCGATCCCGGAATCGCGGTGCAACCACTTCGAACAGGTGCTTCACAAGATCTTCGCCATTAATCAGGCTTCGCTCTTGCATGTAGATCATCTTCTCGAGCTCGGTCTTTCCGGCCAGTTCTTCGATCGGCACCGCGGTGCTCTTGCTGTGACCAACAAGAACCTTTCGGGCTTCGCGGCGAGCGGTGAGCGAATCTTCCTTGGCTAAGGTGATCAGCTTCTCGACGAGTCGTTGAAGTTCCTTGGCGCGGCCAAAAGTGGTGTGGACATAGCCGTGTCGCACAAACTGTCGGGTGAGGTTTGTGAGAAGGGCCCGGCGTTGATCGCTCGGCAGTCCAAGTTTACGATGGTCAATTTTATGGTTCATGGCACTTAATCGAAGTCTTCTTCTTCGTCATCCAGGAGGTCAATCGAGCGATAGCCGGCCTTCGGTGGCTTGAGGGCAATGCTGTGTTCGGCGAGCTTTTCACGGACTTCGGTCAGAGATTTCTTGCCAAAGCCTCGAATTCCGGTCAGGTCACTTTCGGTGACGGCGGCGAGATGGCGGAGGGTCATGAGGCCCGCGCGGCGCAAGCAGTTGAAGGTGCGCTGCGAGAAGTCCATCTCTTCGATCTTGATTTCCGGCACGTTGGCGAGCTCGGCCGATTCGTCCACGTCGTCTACCAGTTCCATGTTCACGCCGCCTCGTCCAAGGTCGTAGAACATTTGCAGGTGAGCCACCAGCATTTGCGATGCCTGGGTGATGGCGTCGTTCGGCGGAACGGCCCCGTTGGTCCACACGTCGAGCACGAGCCGATCATAGTCGGTTCGACTTCCCACGCGAGTGGGTTCAACCGTGTAGTTGACTTTTCGGACCGGAGTGAACTGCGAGCCTGTCGTGATGATGCCGATCACGCCTTTGTAGCGCTCTTGCTTCTCCGGCATGGTGTAACCATTGCCCCAGTTCGCGAAAAGTTCGGCGTGGAAGGTTTCTTCTTTGTCGCTGATCGTGGCGAGGTAGCACTCGGGGTTGGCGACTTCAACGCCGTCCGGGCAAACTACGTCGGCGCCGGTCACGCGGCCAGGACCCTTCACGTCGATGGTGAGGATGATCTCGTCCGGAATCCCCATATTCGGGTCAACGCGGATCGCAAGGTCCTTGACGTTGAGCAAGAATTCGCTCGTGTCTTCTTTCACGCCGGGGATGGGCGCAAACTCGTGGAAGACCTTGTTGATTCGGACGGCGCAAACCGCCGCGCCTTGAATGTGCGAATAAAGCACGCGGCGCAGGGCGTTGCCGATGGTTTGGCCGTAACCGCGTTCCAGCGGTTCGAACACAAACTTTCCGAAGTCTTGACTCAGCTCGAGGGTAGAAATGTGGGGCATAAAGGTTCTCTTAGACGCGTCGCTTTTTCGGCGGGCGGCATCCGTTGTGAGGGGTTCGGGTGACGTCAGTAATCGTGGTGACTTCGAGGCCCGTGGCGGCAAGCGAACGAATCGCGGTTTCGCGGCCCGATCCCGGACCCGATACGCGAACGTCGATCTTGCGCATTCCGTGCTCTAGGGCTTTCTTAGCGGCACTTTCGGCGGCGAGTTGTGCCGCAAACGGAGTGCCCTTTCGGCTGCCCTTAAAGTTCACCGCGCCCGCGCTGGACCAGCAAAGGACGGCGCCTTGCGGGTCAGCGATGCTGACGATAGTGTTGTTGAAAGTCGAGTGGACGAACACGAGCCCATTGGGCACCTGACGCTTCTCTTTGGTTTTGCCACGCTGTTGGTTTTTTCGTGCCATCTGTTATTACCTCTTCGCCTTCTTCTTGCCAGCGACCGTCTTGGCTTTTCCTTTTCGGGTTCGCGCGTTGCTGCGGGTGTTTTGACCTCGCGTCGGGAGGCCACGTCGGTGTCGAAGACCGCGGTAGCAGCCGATTTCCATCAGGCGGCGAATGTTCGCAAAGACCTCGCGTCGAAGATCGCCTTCGACCTGATAATCAGCATCAATAATTTCACGAAGCTTGCTGATCTCCGAGTCAGAAAGGTCCTTAACCTTCGTGCGGGGGTCAATCCCAGCCTTGGAAATAACCTCGGCCCCGTTCTTACGACCGATGCCGTAAAGAAGCGGAATGGCGTACAAAATCGCCTTTTCTCGCGGAAGGTCTACACCTGCAATACGTGCCACTTAAATCATTACTCCATTAACCTTGACGTTGCTTATGCTTGGGGTTGATGCAGATCACCCGCACGACACCTTCGCGCTTGATGATCTTGCATTTATCACAAATTTTCTTTACACTTGCTCGAACTTTCATTTGGCGGTAACTCCAGATTCCGGCCTTGCCGGAAGGCTGCCATGCTCGGAGGCATCACTGCGAACGGCGGGCGTCTTGAACGCAACAAAGAAGCGGTGGGCACATTCAATCGCCCTGCGAACCGGTCTCAATTCATCCAAAGACGCACAACCCAACGCGGTCATGCGCGAAGAGGGATTATACCAGCGACCGAGGCGTGCGTGCAACCTGGGTCACGGCAAAAGGCTTACTTAAACCGGTAGACGATCCGGCCTTTTGTCAGATCATACGGGGACATCTCAACCTTCACCTTGTCGCCGGGCAATATCCGGATGTAGTGCATCCGCATTTTCCCACTGATGTGGCACAAGATTTCGATGTCGCTTTCTTCCAGCTTTACTCGGAATTTGACGTTTGGAAGGTTTTCCAGAACAACCCCTTCCAGCTCAATATTCCCTTCTTTATCGTCTGTTTCTTTTTTCTTCTTATATTCGAACTTTCGTCTCAATAATCCCTCCGCCGCCCCTGCTTCCAGGTTCGGCTGTGTCTCGTTCTTCGCCTAGTGTACCAACCAGCGTCAAAAATGGGCGTTTAGGTCCCGTCGGTCAGTAGTTCCGGACCATTTGCGGTGATATGCACTGTGTGTTCAAAGTGCGCGCTTCGCTTTCCATCCGCCGTAACCATGGTCCAGCCGTCCGCAAGCGTTTTCACCTTATACGTGCCTTGGTTGATCATCGGCTCAATGCAAATGGTCATGCCTTCTTTCAGCAAGGCACCGGTTCCGGCTTTACCAAAATTCGGAACGCTCGGCTCCTCGTGTAAATCCCGGCCGATTCCATGCCCGACCAGGTCCCGAACCACGCCGTACCCCTGGGCCTCGCAATACTTCTGGATTGTCGCGCAGATATCTCCGACCCGGTTTCCGGGCCGTGCTTTGGCAATACCTTGGAAGAGCGATTCCTTCGTAACGGCCAGCAGCCGCCGGGAAGCTTCGTCAATCTCGCCGACCGGAAACGTCCAGGCCGCGTCGGCATGGTAACCATCGAGATAGACCCCGACATCAATATCGACAATGTCGCCATCGTGCAATACCAGCGGTCCCGGAATACCGTGAATCACGACCTCGTTCACGCTAATGCACGTGCTTGCCGGATAACCCCGGTAATTCAAGAAGCTGGGCGAAGCTCCATGCGAGTGAATAATCGAATAAGCCAGCGCATCCAGTTCGGCGGTCGTGGTTTTTCCGGGGACGATCGCCTCGTTGCAGGTGTGGAGGACCTGATGCACGATGCGTCCGGCCGCGCGCATTTTCGAGATCTCTTCTGGAGTCTTGAGCTTTATCAACGACCGAGAAAACCTCGAATTTTTGCGTATACTTCTTCGGGCGGCTCGGCTCCGTTGATGCGGCGGACTTTGCCCATAGCCTCGTAATGGTCAATCACCGGCTTGGTGGAATCGGCAAAAATGCGCAGTCGCTCGCGGATGGTTTCCGGCTTGTCGTCATCTCGAACGAGCAGCGGGCTGTTGCAGGTGTCGCAAATCCAGTCGCGTAGGGGCGGACGATTCTCTTGGTGGTAGATCGCGCCGCACTTGGTGCAGCCCATTCGGCCCGCGAGTCGCTCAATCACGACTTCCGGGTCTACTTCAATGCTGAAAACGCCGTCGAGTTCGATACCGAGGGCGGCTAGTTCTTGGTCCAGGGCCTCCGCCTGGCGAAGGTTTCGCGGGTAGCCGTCGAGGATGAACCCGGACTTCATGATCGCGGGCGAGGAAATCCGCTTTGCCATCATCTCGATGGTCACCCCGTTCGGAACGAGGTCGCCGCGAGCAATGTACTGCTTGGCAAGTCGCCCGAGGTCGGTTTCCGCCTCAATTTCGGTGCGGAAGATGTTTCCCGACGACAGCTGCCGTGCGCCAAGATCGCGCTCCAGCATCGCGCTTTGGGTGCCCTTACCGACGCCCGGCGGACCAATTAAGATGATTCGTGTAACCAATTTATCTCCAAGTTGTTTTCTGCATAAAAGAAGGATGGTACACCCGCACATCCCGGGTACACCATCCCTGGTTCGTTCAGCGTTCCCTTGCGGGGTTACTGACCGTATTGTTTCATCATCAGGTTCGCTTCGATCTGGCGCATAAGCTCGAGGGCCACGCTAACCATGATGAGAAGCGACGTTCCGAGAAGCATCGTAAGACCAGCAATTGGAATGATGAGAGGCACAAGGTAGGTGCTTAGGGCGACGATCGAAAGGAATGCCGCACCCACGACGGTTACCCGAGTGATCACGCCGTCCAGAAATTCCTTGGTTTGCTTACCCGGACGCACGCCCGGAATAAACGAACCGCCCCGCTTCAAGTTATCCGTGATGTCATCCACATTAAATTGGATGGCGGTCATGAAATAACTGAAGAAGAACAGAAGGGCCGTGAACGTGATGGCCCCGATGTACCCTTGCGGAGTGGTGAAATCAGGATACAGGTATTTGCTTACCGATTGCCAGAAGTTGTGCCAACCCGTTCCCGCGGGCTGAAACATTGCAAGTTGCCCCGGGAGACCAAGCAGCGCGTACGCGAAGATGATCGGGATGACACCCACCATCATCACCGAGAACGGGAGATAGCTGGTTTGACCGCCGAGCACCTTAGTGCCGACTTGTCGCCGCATGTGCTGAATCGGAATTCGGCGCTGTGCGATCGTAAAGTACACCACGCCCCACGTCGTTCCGAGGAACAACGCGAAGAAGAGGAGGACTTGCCACCAAGTAACCGTTCCGTTGGTGAGCGCATCGTAGATGGCGTGGAACATATAGGGGAACGCGATGACGATGCCCGCAAAAATCAGCATGGAGGTTCCATTGCCAATTCCACGCTCCGTCAGTTGTTCACCAAGCCACAGCAAGAACATCGAGCCCGCCGTCCAAAACAGGATCGTGGTGATCACGCTCGTCATCGGCAACGAACCCAGCGACGTCTGCAGTGCACTGATAAGTCCCCAGCCTTGCCCGACACAAAGTAAAAGTGTGAGGGCGCGAGTACGCTGGTTCTGCTTACGGCGGGCAAATTCACCGCCTTCGCGAAGTTCTGCTTTCCACGCCGGGTTTGCCGCCGACATGATCTGCATGATGATGGAAGCCGTAATGTACGGGTTCAGTCCCAGCGCGAGGATGGACATTTTTTGCAGTGCCCGGCCCCCGAACAGGTTCATCATGTTGAGAATCGGGTTTTCCGCGATTGCCTTGGTCAAGGAAGCCGCGTCCACGTTGGGGATCGGCACCCGAATGTTAGTGCAAAGGGAGTAAATCGCGAAGATGAACAGTACGTACTTGATCCGCGTTTGCAGATCAGGGTCCGCCCAGGCGAGGCGGAAAGTATCCGCCAAGCCGAACTTAAGACTCTTGTCTGTACCGCTTCCGGCAGCTGCCGGGTTCCAACTACCCCCGCCTAAGCTCACAGAATAGTGACCTCGCCCCCTGCCTTCTCAATCGCATCAATTGCCGTCTTGCTGAACTTGTGGGCACTAATCTTGAGCTTCTTTTCAAGCGTGCCAAAGCCCAGAATCTTGATTCCGTCGTTGTGCTTAGAAGCAAGACCGCGACCGAAGAGGACTTCGGGAGTCACCGTGTCACCGGCCTCAAACGATTCTTGAAGCACGTTGAGGTTGATCACAAAATATTCCTTGTGATTGATGTTGCGGAAGCCCTTCTTGATCGGAAGTCGGCGATGGATCGGGGTTTGACCACCTTCGAACCAGGCCGGGATTTGGCGGCGAGCCTTTTGGCCCTTGGTGCCGCGTCCGCCCGTTTTGCCAAGGCCGCTACCGATGCCTCGGCACACGCGGCGCTTCGGTCGGCGCGAACCTTCGTTCGGGCTCAGATTATGCAGACTCACTTCTTTTCTCCTTCAACTTTCGAGACTTCCACGTAGGTGCCGAGTTTGTAGATCATTCCCCAAATCGCATCCTTATTCGGAAGCACCACGCTTCGTCCGGGTCGGCGCAGTCCCATAGACAGCACCGTCGCGCGGTTCGTCGGCTTCGAGCCGACGAGGCTTCGAACGAGCGTGACTTTCACCATTTCTTGGCCATCAAATTGGCCTCTCATGTCAGATCTTTGCATCGGCTTCCTCCTTGCGTGCCTTGGTCAACCACGGCACGAGATCAGCGGCATTGGCTCCGCGCAGGGCGGCGATGTCTTCCGGTGCGTTCAGTTGCTTGAACGCTTGGAACGTGGCATAGGCCATGTTCACCGGGTTTCGACTTCCAAGCGCTTTGCTCAGGACGTTGTGCACGCCTGCGGCTTCGAGACATGCACGAACGGCGCTTCCCGCCTTAACACCCGTACCGGGCGAAGCCGGGCGGAGCATGACGGTCGACGTGCCCGCACGAGCAATCGTCTCGTGGGGGATGGTTTCGCCGATCATCGGGACCCGAATCATGTTCTTTCGAGCCGATTCTTCCGCCTTTCGGATGGCGTCCGGCACGCCTCGAGCCTTGCCCAAGCCGACGCCGACCTTGCCTTTGTTGTCTCCAACCACGACTAGCACGGACCAAGACATCGTCTTACCGCCCTTGTGGGTCTTCGAAACTTTGTTCGTGCGAATCACGCGCACATCATATTGGGGTCCGTCTTGGGGTTGATTGCGGTTGTCCCGCCGTCCGCCTTGACGCTGTTGCATTCTCATTAGAACTGTAATCCTCCCTTTCGGGCCCCTTCCGCCAGGCTCGCGACGCGGCCATGGTAGCGGAATCCACCTCGGTCGAAAACGACCGAAGTAATGCCTTTTTCTTTCGCACGAGCGGCAATTGCCTCTCCCACTTTTTGGGCACCTTCCACGTTCCCGCTGGCCTGCAGGTCTTTCTCAAGACTACTGGCCGAGGCGAGCGTTTGCCCAATCGAGTCGTCGATCAGCTGAACGCTGATGTGTTTTAAGCTGCGGTACACCGCAAGTCGAGGCCGTTCGGCGACGCCCGTAACTTTCTTACGGACCCGCTTGTGTCGGGCGACGCGGAGCGCAGCAAGGGATTTCTTAGCCATGTGTTTTCAGTAGTCTCCTTACTTCTTGGCGCCGGCCTTCTTTCCGGCCTTAAGTCGAATGATCTCACCCTGCATGCGGATGCCCTTGCCCTTGTATGGGTCCGGCTTTCGCACTTTGCGGATGTCGGCACTGATTTGGCCCACGAGAGCCTTATCAATTCCGGAAACCTGGATTCGCTGAACGCGAGTCTTTTCGTCGGCCGAAACCGTAAACGCAATGCCGTCGACCGGAGCGATTCGCACGGGGTGCGAATAACCCATGTTAAGCAGCAGGCCTTGGCCTTCGGCGGTGACGCGGTAACCGACACCGATGATTTCCAGGGTTTTCGTGTGACCCTTGGTCACGCCGTCAATCATGTTGGCGATGAGCGTGCGAGCCAGACCGTGTTGGCCGCGCAGACGGTAGCTGTTGTTCGGTCGTTGAACCGAAAGCGATCCATCTTCTTGGCTGATCGTGAGATCGCGCGAAACTTGTTGAGACAGGGTGCCTTTCGGACCCTTGACGGTCACCACATTGTCGGCGGAAATCGAAATTTCGACGCCACCAGGCACCGTAACGGGAAGCTTACCAATTCGTGACATGGGTTACCAGACCTCGCAAATGACCTCGCCCCCAAGTTTGCGCTTGCGAGCTTGTCGGTCGGTCATGACGCCTTCGTTGGTCGTGATCAGCAGGGTCGCCAGTCCGTTTCGAATCGGCTTCAGGTCGCTCGCGCCGCGGTAGACCCGCAGACCCGGAGTGCTGACCCGCGCGATCTTATGGATGACCGGCTTGCGCTTGGCGTCGTACTTCAGATGAATCTTGATTGAGGGAAATTTAGACTCGGTTGTGATCTCGTGTCCGGCGAGAAAGCCTTCGGCTTCCAGCACCTTGACCACTTCGAGCTTCATTTTGCTCATGGGCACTTCAACCGACATCTTGCGGGCGCTTCCACCGTTGCGGATGCGCGTGAGCAGGTCGGCGATAGGATCGCTATGCATAGAAATATCCTCCGGGCTGTGTTACCAGCTGGACTTGGTTACTCCTGGCAACAGACCCTTGTGGGCCATTTCGCGAAGGCAGATGCGGCAGATTCCGAAATCTCGGAAGTAGCCATGGGCTCGCCCGCAGGTGCTGCAACGGTTGTATGCACGCACTTTGAACTTGGGCTTGCGCTTTTGTTTTTCAATGAGACACTGTTTTGCCATAATGTTTGAACCCGCCGTACCCTGGGGGTTTGAGGTGGTGTGCCTCACGTTCCCAGTGGCCAAATTGTCGGACCCGCGCGCCATGCAGACGCATGGCTGGGGAATGGGATGATACCCGCGCCGCGCAAGGGGCGTCAACCCGGTAGGGACCGGGATGATTTGGGCGCGCCGCCCGTTCACCCGAGGCCTCGCTCACTTGCGTTGCTCGCACCGCCCGCGCGGGCAGTGCGATGGCTATACTCTCGGCGTGGTGCTGGAATTTGACGGGGAGATCATTTCATGGCGCGGGCCCGCGCCGTTCCTCTTCGTCCCGGTACCCGACGACCTTTCGGAGGAAATTCGCGCGGTTTCCCGCCGTGCCAGTTACGGCTGGGGTTGCATCCCGGTTCACGCAACCATCGGCGGCACCGAGTTCACGACTTCCCTCTTTCCCAAAGACGGTGGCTATCTGGTTCCTGTAAAGGTCGTCGTTCAACGGGCGGAAACGGTCGGCGAGGGCGACACGGTGACCGTGACACTTTCGATCGAGTTTCAAGAATAATGGCCGTATGACCTCTCTGCTTAAGACGCTTGAGAAGCGGTTTCTTGACAACATGACGCGGCACCCCGATGCGGACTGGAACCAAGTTCTCGCTCGGTTAGAGGCCCACCCCGACAAGCTCGACGCGCTCCAAGCCATGGAAGACACCGGCGGCGAACCCGACGTTGTGCGGTTATCACCCAGTGACGAAGTGACCTTCTTTGACTGCGCAGAAGAAAGCCCAAATGGTCGCCGTAGCCTTTGCTATGACCAGGCCGCGCTTGAATCTCGCAAGGAGCATCCGCCCAAAGGCAGCGCGATAGCGACCGCGCAAAGCATGGGGATCCAACTTCTCAGCGAAGACGACTATCAGTTCCTCCAGTCGCTTGGGGAATTTGATCTCAAAACGTCGAGTTGGCTGAGCACTCCGGCCGAAGTTCGCGAGCTCGGAGGTGCCATTTTTGGCGACCGCCGGTACAACCGCGTGTTCATCTTCCACAACGGGGCCGATAGCTATTACGCCGCGCGGGGATTTCGGGGCTCTATCCGGATTTAGAATCCGGATAACCCCCGGTTAACACAGGCCCTGTATGATCCCGTTACTGTGTTTAGCCGTCGCCAGTTTCTCACTTCCGCCGCGGCCCTGGGTTCCACTACGGTGGCTTGGGGCTCTCTGCCAGAGTCCATTCTAAAGGCACTGGTGATCGACCCAGAGCCGGGTTCCACCTTTGAAGATGCCGAACACGTGGTCATTCTCATGCAGGAAAACCGGTCGTTTGACCACGCGTTTGGAGCAATGCGCGGCGTACGCGGCTTTCGAGATCCCCGTCCTTTCGTGCTCCCGAACGGGAATGACGTGTGGTTCCAGCCCGACACCGATGGCACAATTGTTCCTCCCTTTCGCCTCGACATTGATGGCTCCAACGTAACCTGGATCGGCGGAACCCCCCACTCGTGGAAAGACCAAGTCGCCGCCCGCAACGAAGGCCGCTATGACAAATGGCTGATCGCCAAACGGCGCGGGGATAAGTTTCCGATGACGATGGGGTACTTCACGCGAAACGACATACCGTTCTACTACGCTCTTGCGGATGCGTTCACCGTTTGCGACTACGCATTTTGCTCGTCCCTGACCGGTACGACGGCTAACCGCCACTACCTGTGGACCGGAACTATTCGCGAAGACGCCGAGCACATGGCTCGCGTTCAAAACGGAGACACGAACTATGAGCGCGAAGCATCTTGGACCACTTACCCAGAACGGTTAGAAGCCGCCGGTGTCTCGTGGTGTGTCTACCAAAACGAGATTTCCCTCGATACCGGCCTCCACGGCGAGTACGATGCGTGGCTCGCGAACTTCACCGACAATAACCTTGAATGGTTCTCGCAATATCGCGTCCGATTCTCTCCCACTCGACGGGCGCGAGTAATCAAACTGATTCAGGAAACCACGACCGCCATCGAAAAGCTCGAGGAACAAGCGTCCTCGGCATCTGGGGACGAAGCCGCCAAAATCCAGTCGCAACTGAGTTCCAAACGCAAAGAACTAGACAAACTCAAAAAGGAACAAGCTGAGTATTCCGAAGCGGCTTGGAACGCACTTTCGGCCACTGAGAAAGCTCTCCACCAGAAGGCGTTTTGCGACAACCGCCGCGATCCGGATTATCGCACGCTCGTTAAACACTCCTATGACGACAACGGCACCCCGCGCGAGATCAACGTTCCCGGCGGCGACGTGCTTTCTCAGTTTCGGGCCGATGTCGAATCGGGCAAACTCCCGGCCGTCTCATGGCTCGTTGCTCCGGAGAGGTTCTCAGACCATCCGGGGTCCGCGTGGTTCGGAGCGTGGTATCTCAGCGAAGCGATCAACATTCTCACCGCAGATCCGAACGTCTGGAAGAAGACCATCTTTATTCTCTGCTATGACGAGAACGACGGGTTCTTTGACCATATTCCGCCGTTCGTCGCTCCCCATCCCGACCGACCCGAGACCGGGAAGACCTCACCCGACATAGATTCGGCGCTCGATATCGCGAAGGCCCATGGGTTGGACCACAGCAGCGGCCTCGGATATCGGTGTCCTTTGCTGGTCGTCTCGCCTTGGAGTAGGGGCGGTGCCGTGAATTCTCAGGTGTTCGACCACACCTCCATCCTCATGTTTTTGGAAAAGTGGTTGGCCGCGAAAGGTACTCCGGTGATCGAAGAGAATATTTCGACGTGGCGGCGAGCCGTGTGCGGCGATCTCACCTCGGTGTTCCGGCCCTACAGTGGCGAAAAAATATCGCCGCCGAAATTTGTGGATTACGACGAAAACATCGAGCGGATTCACAAAGCGAGCTTCAAGGGCCGTCCGGCTCCGGCGCGAACCATCAAAGCCGATGAAATCGAAAAGTTCGATGTGAGGTCTCGACAAGAAACCGGTTCGCGCCCCTCGTGTCCGCTTCCCTACGAACTTCAAGCCAACATCCGGCTCGTTTCCGGTGCGGCGTTGATCTCGCTTTCCGCCGGGAAACAGCGATTTGGAGAAAGGGCTGCGGGTGGCGCGTTTAACGTCACCGCTTACAAGCCAGAGTTCGTTTCTCGGGCCTATGCCGTTTCGCCCGGTCATCAAATTGAGGACTCGATTCCGACGGAAGGTCCCTGTTCTATTCGCATTGACGGCCCAAACGGCTTCCTGCGCGAACTGCGGTCGTCCGCTAACGGAGTCCTTGAAGTGACCGCCTCGGATAGTAGCGGACGTCTAAAGCTCTCGATTCTGAATCGAGGCGAGGCAGAAATTGACGTTACGGTCCGCGACGGGTCTTATGGGCAGAGCTTTCCAATACTGAAAGTAAAGTCCGGTCAGACCGTTGAACGGACATTCTCACTTGCAAGAACTAAACAGTGGTATGACTTTTTCGTCGGGCACGGAGAGACCGAATACCGGTTCGCAGGAAGACTAGAAAACGGAGAGTGGTCGGTGTCGGACCCGGCCATGGACTGACCGTTACCGGTCGTTCTAGCCCTGGGCCTTTCGGATACCGCCATATCTGTGGCTCGCATCCGGGGTAATATCATTTCGGTGAAAAACGAAATGAACCGAAAGGGCTTCCGAGCATTGGGGGATGCGACCCGACTGCGGATCGTTGAACTTCTCTCGGATTCATGCTGTAAGTGCGCAGAAACAGGAACGGAAGGGTTCAACGGCACGAGTGCGAGCGCGATTTGTTGCGAAGTGACCGGTGCCCAGAAAATTACTTCCACCGTATCACAGCACTTGCACGAACTCGCCGATACGGGTCTTATTCAGATTGAGCGGCAAGGCAAGCACATGGTTTGTTCTCTTAATCGTGAACAAATCCGTGAGCTGGCGAATTACCTGTACAAACTTTCCGAGCCCGCAACCTCTTGTTGTTGCAGTCCCTTTCCCAGTGACCTAAAATGAACACCCAAGAAACAAACTCAGAGACTCTCCGTGATGCCGTGAAGGCCACCTATGGAAACGCCGCGCTCACCGTTCTGAACAACGGGGAGAGGGCCAGTTGCGGTGGAGGCGGATCTTGTTGCAGCGGCGATCCAATCACGGCGAACTTGTATCTCGGCGACGAAGCCGCGGAAGTGCCAGAAGCCGCCTTGCTCGCTTCGCTCGGATGCGGAAATCCGACCGCGCTCGCCGAACTTAAGCCCGGCGAAATCGTGCTTGATCTTGGTTCGGGTGGGGGAATAGACGTGCTTCTGTCCGCGCGACGGGTAGGACCGACCGGGTTTGCTTACGGCCTAGACATGACCGACGAGATGCTCGCCCTGGCCGAGAAGAACAAGGCAGAAGCGGGGGCCACGAACGTTGAGTTCCTCCGGGGCCATATCGAAGCGATTCCACTGCCCGATTCGAGCGTCGACGTGATCATTTCCAACTGTGTCATCAATCTTTCGGGCGACAAACGCACCGTAATTCGGGAGGCATTTCGAGTACTCAAGCCGGGCGGCCGGTTTGCCGTTTCGGACCTGGTGCTCGAAGGCGAACTTCCGGAAGCTGTTCGCCGAGACATGGAGGCCTTTGTTGGCTGCGTGGCGGGAGCCCTCGAGAAATCCGAGTTCATCGCTTTGCTTACAGGAGCCGGATTTACGGATGCCTCGATCGAGCCGACCCGACGGTATATGTTCGCCGACCTTGAAGGTAGCTCGTGCAGTGCCACCGAAATTCAGGCTCTACCTGCCGAAGAAAAGGCCGCTCTCGACGGCCGAATTATGGGTGCGTTCATACGGGCAACGAAACCGTGTTGCAGCCCAAGCTGCTGTTCCTAGGAGCGGCCGAGTTCCCCGAGTAGCCATGGGTGCTCGGGGGACTGCATCTTGAGCGCATTGCTGAGCCACAGTCTGGAATCCGCAGTGAGTTCCGGAAGCGTAACCGCGAGGTCGCGCCGATTCAATTTATTTTCGGTGTCGGTGGACTTGTAGAGGAGAACTAATTCCGGTGCTAGGAAGGCGATCTTGCCGTTACGGCAGATCGCCCGGTCTACCGGCAATGATATCCGTCGGTCGCGGCGGTGAACAATCTCGGTTTCGGTCCATTCGTTTAGCAGAATCTCAAGAAATTCATCGCCTCTTCGCGCCCAAATGGCATGCCGGGGAAGTTCAAGAAAGTCACCCTCTGCCCAAGGAGAAAGCTCGCCCTTGTGTGCAACCTCAAGCGACCAGCCAAGTGCAAGAAGCCGCGCCTGAACCTGTAGTTGGTGTTGCCGCGGAATCGCGACATCCACATCCTTATGCATGCGGGTGATTCGGCCCAGAAACAAGTCAATCGCCCAACCTCCACAGATCGCCCAAGGGCTTCCGGTGGACTCTATGAGTTCAGCGGCCCATTCGAGCTCTTTCATCTATGTCGCTTGATGCAACGGAATCCGATATGCTCCGTGGACGTATCCACCGTGACGGGAATTCGCGCCGCCGGACGGTACCGAGCGCAGTAGTTCGACGCGCAGAGGAACGATCCGCCTTTTGCCCAGTGAGTCGGCTGGCCCGAGGGCCCATCCTTCGGCGCCGGGCTTTTGGTGAGTTCCCATGCGTTTCCGGTCATGTCCACAAGGCCATGACCGTTGGCGGGGAATCGGCCCACCGGTGCTAACCCCTTGAACCCGTCGCTGCCCATGTCACGCTGGGGAAATTCGCCGTGATAGGTGTTGGCCCGCCACATTCCTCCCGGTGAAAACTCATCACCCCACTCAAATTTCTTGTTGACGAGTCCTCCCCGAGCTGCAATCTCCCATTCATCTTCGGTGGGAAGCTCTTTTCCTGCCCATTTGGCATAGGCCTCGGCGTCTTCAAACGTGATATGGACCACGGGCATGTTCATGCGGCCTTCAAGGTCAGATTTTGGACCGCCTGGATGTTTCCAACTCACCCCTTCTTTGAACGCCCACCAGTCCTCGGGTTTTGCGCCCTTTCCGGCGGCATGGAGGCATGCGGAACCGGGAGGCGGGTCGCCGGGCTTCTTCGGTGCCCGCTCGGCAAACGTTTGGTAACCGGTTGCCTTCACGAACTCGGCGAACTGCGCATTGGTCACCTCGGTGCGGTCCATCGAGAACCCATCCGTGGTTACCTTCCGGGCCGGTTGCTCCTCCGGATAGTGGCCGCCTGCGCCTAGCTCATAAGTTCCGGCCGGAATTGCCACCATTCCCGGAGGTGGAGCCGTTAGCTCGGGTGAATCCGGAACGCTCGCCGCTGGCGAACATCCGGCCGCGACAACTAAATAGGGTAAGACCCACCCATGCTTGCGGCTTCTCTTGCGCTTGTCTGTGTGCTTCAACCCGCTTCCCCTCTGCCGAACATTGTTTATATCATGGCCGATGACCTCGGCTACGGAGAGGTTGGTTGCTACGGGCAAACCAAGATTCCGACGCCGAACATTGACCGACTGGCGAAACAAGGCATCAAGATGACGCGCAGCTACTCGGCGAGCCCGGTTTGCGCGCCCACCCGCTATTCCTTGCTCACCGGGAAGCACCAGGGCCACGCAGCGATCCGTGGCAACAAAGAGAAAGGCGGATTCGCTTACAACGACGCCGAGGGCCAAACCCCCATAGCAGCTAGCGAAACCACAATCGCCGAAGTTCTGAAAGGGCGTGGCTACACCACGGGCTTGGTCGGAAAATGGGGACTCGGCGGACCCGAACCCGCCGAGTCCCCGCTCGACCATGGGTTCGACTTCTTCTACGGCTACCTTTGCCAACGTCGGGCGCACAACTTCTACCCGGTCTACCTTTGGAAGAACCGCCAACCCGACATCCTCGGAAATAAGCCGTTCAATGCCCACCAGCGAATTACTGCCCCGCTGGGCTCGGAACAAGCCTATTACGACCGGTATCAAGGGGAGGTCTTCTCCGGCGATAAGTTCACCGCCGAAAGCGTGGAGTTCGTCAAGAGATCGTCGAAGAAACCGTTCTTCCTCTACTATGCTCCGACACTTCCCCATGTGGCGTTGCAAGCACCCGAAGACTGGATCAACCGATTTCCGCGTGAGTGGGATCCAGTTCCGTATTTAGGCGACAAGGGGTACACGCCGTCGCCCAGACCCCGAGCCACGTATGCCGCGATGATCGCCTACTTGGATCATTCGATTGGGCAAGTGATGAAGGCGCTCGAAGAAACCGGCACGGCGCAAAACACCCTCATCATCGTCACATCGGATAACGGGCCGTCGTTCGCGGGCGGGGCCGACACCGCATTCTTCAATTCGACCGGCGGATTGCGCGGCGGCAAAATGAACCTGTATGAGGGCGGGGTTCGGGTTCCGTTTGTGGCCCGCTGGCCGGGCAACATCGCGCCTGGAACGACCAGCGACCACCCGAATGTGTGTTATGACGCGCTGGCCACACTCTGCGAAGTCGCCGGAGCGAAAGCCCCGCGTTCCGACGGGCTAAGTTATCTTCCCGCGCTATTGGGACGGCCAATCAAGTCTCGGCCCTATCTTTATTTCGAATACCCCGAAGCGTCTTCGCAGGACATGGTGATGTTCGGTGATCTCAAAGTCATCCGCCCGAACCTCAAGCAGCGGCCCGACCTATTCGAGGTCTACGACCTTGCAACGGACCCGGGCGAAACCCGCGATCTCGCGGCGTCTCGCCCAGATCTCATCAACCGGGCAATGGCGGTTTTGCGAAAGGAACACGTTCCAAACGCACTCTTCCCTTTGCCCGGTGTGGATACCCCGCCTACCCGTGCAGATCAAACCGGTCGAGGTTCGTGATCTTCGTCCAAACCCGGACGAAGTCGGCCACAAACTTCGCCCCGGAATCCGCACTGGCGTAAACCTCGGCGTAGGCGCGAAGAATCGAGTTCGAGCCGAACACGAGGTCCGCGCGGGTTGCGGTGTGCTTCAGATTCCCCGTGGCGCGGTCGCGGCCCTCGAACAATTCAGCCGCGTCGCTGACGGGAGTCCAAATAGTGTCCATCACCAACAAGTTCACGAAGAAGTCGTTGGTCAACTGACCGGTTCGCGCCGAAAGTTGCCCGTGCGGCGCCCCGAGCCCGATCGCGCGTAGGCCGCCGAACAGCACCGTGAGTTCTGGGGCGGTGAGTGTGAGAAGCAGCGCCTTATCAATGAGAGCAACTTCTGCTTGCACGGACGAGCCCGTCGCGGTGAAGTTTCGGAACCCGTCCGCGCGCGGCTCCATCACCGCGAACGACATCACGTCAGTTTGTTCTTGGCTCGCGTCGGTTCGGCCCGGAGTGAACGGCACCCGCACCGAATGTCCGGCGGCCTTTGCCGCTTCTTCAACGCCCGCGTTCCCCGCAAGCACCACCAGATCGGCGAACGAGACTTGCTTCCCGCCCACCGCCGTCGCGTTGAATTCGTCGCGAATCCGCTCGACGGTGGCGATCGCATTGGCGTGTGGAAGGTTCACTTCCCATTCGCGTTGGGGCGACAGCCGCAGGCGTCCGCCATTCGCGCCGCCGCGCATATCCGAGCCGCGGAAGCTGGAACACGCCGCCCAGGCCACGCCTACTAACTCCGCCACGCTCAGGCCCGAAGCCAAAAGCCGTGCCTTTAGGTCGGCCTCATCCACCGCATCAATCAGTTTGTGGGTGACGGGCGGAATCGGGTCCTGCCACACCAACTCCTCTTTCGGAACTTCCGGGCCGAGATACCGCGCAACCGGACCCATGTCGCGGTGCGTGAGCTTAAACCAAGCCCGCGCGAAGGCCTCGGCAAACGCCTGTGGGTTCTCCAAAAACCGACGGGAAATCTTCTCGTATTCCGGGTCGAATCGCAGGCTCAGGTCGGTGGTGAGCATGGTGGGTTTGCGCTTCTTGTTCGGGTTGTGCGCATCCGGAATAATCTCCGGCGCATCCTTGGCTTCCCATTGGAACGCCCCCGCCGGACTCTTGGTCAGTTCCCATTCGAAACCAAACAGATTCTCGAAAAAGTTGTTGCTCCATTGGGCGGGCGTTGTGGTCCACGTCACGTCGAGGCCGCTGGTGATGGTGTCGCCTCCGAAGCCGGAACCGTGGGTGCTGATCCAACCCAGGCCTTGACACTCCAGACCGCCCAACTCGGGGTCATGGCCCACATGATCGGTGGTACCCGCGCCGTGGCACTTGCCAAACGTGTGACCTCCCGCGATGAGGGCCACCGTCTCTTCGTCGTCCATCGCCATGCGGGCAAAGGTCTCGCGAATGTCTTTGGCCGCCGCGACCGGGTCGGGGTTCCCGTCCGGACCCTCCGGGTTTACATAAATGAGGCCCATTTGTACCGCCGCCAACGGGTTGGCCAGTTCTCGGTCGCCCGAATATCGGCTGTTGCCAAGCCACTGGCTTTCTCCTCCCCAGAATACGTCCTGATCCGGTTCCCAGGTATCGGCCCGACCGGCGGCGAAGCCGAACGTCCGGAATCCCATCGTTTCCAGCGCAACGTTCCCGGCCAGAACAATAAGGTCTGCCCACGAGATCTGCTGGCCGTATTTTTGCTTTATGGGCCACAGCAATCGCCGTGACTTGTCAATGTTCACGTTGTCCGGCCAGCTGTTCAGCGGGGCGAAGCGTTGCTGCCCGCGACCGGCCCCGCCGCGACCGTCGCCCACGCGGTAGGTTCCCGCGCTGTGCCAGGCCATGCGGATGAACTGCGGACCGTAGTGCCCGAAATCGGCGGGCCACCAGGGCTGCGAATCCGTCATGAGCAGCCGCAGATCGTTCTTGAGGGCTTGGTAATCGAGCTTGGCGAATTCGGCTCGGTAGTCGAATTCTTGGCCCAGCGGATTCGATTTCGCCGAGTGTTGGTTGAGCAGGTCGACGCGAAGTTGGTTTGGCCACCACGTGGAGTTAGAGTTTCCGAATGGCGAGGGGTTTGAATAGGGGCACTTGGCTTCAGTTGACATGAGATTTCCTTGGGGTTTCGTCGTGGGTTTGGCAGTCGGGGCAGAGGCCCCAAAAAACAACTTCGGCTTCGTCAATCACAAAGCCGTGGTCGGCGACGGGTTCCAGGCAAGGCGCCTGCCCGGCCGCGCAGTCAATGTCTACCGTGGTGTGGCACTGCCGGCAGATGAGGTGATGGTGGTTGTCGCCGACGCGGTCCTCGTAGAGGGCCGCACGACCCGCGGGTTCGATTCGGCGGACGAGTCCGGCGGCGACGAGCGCGTTGAGGTTGTCGTACACGGCTTGGCGGGAAAGGGTTCCGAGCCGGTTCCGGGCGGCCACCGCGATGAACTCGGCGGTTTGGTGCTTCCCTTCGTGGCTAACGACGTCGAGCACGGTCAGCCTCGGGGCGGTGACCCGCAACCCAGACGACTTCAGACGCGCTTTAACGTCTCCGTGCATTCTCAAAGGGTACCCGGCTTTTCTGGACACAGTCCAGGTTTTGCGCGGTTCTGGTTGGGGTGACTTTTACGGACACTCGCCGGTAAGCTATGCGGCAGTTATGATTGACTTTTCGGGTATTTGGAAGAAGGCGGCATCTCCGGCTACGGTGACCGCCGCTTGATCTCGATTCTGGAAGCCATACGGTAATCTTTCCTGTCTATATCTTGGGATCGATTGGCCCTTACCTCAGGCACCAACTGCCAGCCTTGAATCCCACGCGAACCAGAATCAACTGATTACTATAGAGAAAGCGGTCACATGAATACTACGGAACTTGACAGGTCACAGTGGCAGATAAGTAGCCCTCTACATAACAAACTCGCAACCGAAGACCGTCCAATTCATGCGTGGTACCGGTTCGTTCTGAGCTTCCCGCCGCACTTGGTTAGAGACTACCTGTCCAAGTTCGACGTGCAGCCAGGAGATGTGGTACTTGATCCTTTCTGCGGAACTGGCACGACGGTAGTTGAATGCAAAAAGCACGGGATTAGTGCAATCGGATTTGAAGCAAATCCCATGGCGGCACTTGCGAGTCGAGTCAAATCGAACTGGAGTATTTGGGGAGATGAATTAGAAAGAATTGCTGAGTGGGCCGCGGAAAAGTCTATGGGGGAGATAGAGAGCACCTTAAGGTCTCTTCCGAACAATTCAAAACCGTCACTGGCCGACCAGTGGTCAATTTACGGGCTCCGCACCTTAGACCCCGAAGCACACGCGTTAATACTCAAGAATTCGATCAGCCCAAAACCACTTCATAGAGCTCTAGTTCTGAAGAAGTGGATTACTGCAGCCGGTCCGTCAGAATACGTCGAGCCACTTCAATTGGCATTGGCTTGGACGATCGTCAATCATGCCGGTAACATTAGATTCGGCCCAGAGGTCGGGATCACTAAACCGAAAGAGGATTGCGATGTCGTAGGCCTTTGGCTGGATCAATGTCGGAGAATGGCAACGGATCTGATCACGTTCTCTGATAGAAAAAATATTCCCACGCAGCTCGTTCAAGCTGATTCCCGGGACGTATCCCAATTGGCGGACCAATCGGTTTCAGCTGTTTTCACATCTCCACCTTATCCAAATGAGAAAGACTACACACGAACTACGCGCTTGGAATCTGTGATACTTAGCTTGATAAATCGAAAGGCAGACCTGCGCGTGCTCAAGGAGGGCCTGCTTCGGTCAAATACTCGAAACGTGTTCGTTGCTGACAATGACGATAAATTTATTTCCGAAAATGTTAAGATTCAGTCTATCGCGGCTGAAATTGAAGCGCGACGGATACAGATGGGAAAGACATCTGGTTTTGAGAAGTTATATCACCGAGTTGCTAAACTCTATTTTGGTGGTATGGCCAAACATCTCCGGAGCTTACAGCCGAAGCTAGCGCCAGGTGCAAAGCTCGGCTATGTGGTAGGAGACCAGGCTTCTTATTTGCAGGTGCATATTTCAACGGGTAGTATCCTGGCTGAAATTGCGGAATCACAAGGATATATTGTGGAATCCCTTGATTTGTTTCGAACAAGACAGGCGACAGCAACTCGACAACAACTTAGGGAAGAAGTTCTGGTATTACGGTGGCCATCAAAGTAATGGCGAGCGCAAAGACGAGGATAATCGAAGACATTTTCTTCTCTCGGTTTGTAGGAGCAGATATGGATTCTCCTTTTGTTGTTACACTGTCAGAAGTCTCCGAAGCGATTACTAAATACAACTTGCAGAATCCTAATTCGGCGCTGAGCACGCGGAACCCCGCCAATTTTTTCAAGGATTTCATCAGGAACAGGGCAAGTGCCAACAGAAATTGGCCAAGCGCAGTTTTTGATGCTGGTTTTACTGCACGTCAAGTTACTCGACAGAACGCATGCTTTGAGTTCATTAGGGTGGCCGAGAATCAGCTGGTGCCGTTTCCAGACGTAAAATTTGCTGCGCCCACTGATGCAACCCCAAAGCACTTTGTAGAAAGCGTTAGTTTACCAATGGCCTCTCGGAAACTCGGACGAGCTGATGAGCCATGGCTTATTCAAGTCATTACGCGTTTACGCATAGTTGAATCTCACTTTTCATTAGCTTCCCAACGCAACATTGTCCAGATCGACTTACTGCAAATGAGCGTAAAACTCTCAGGAACTGAAATTGACGCGATATTTTTGGGTCAGGAAATGGACTCAAACGGTGGAATTGAAGAGGTCATTATTACGTGCGAAGCGAAGGGGAAAAGAGACGACATTTTAGAGGATCAGATCCTTAGACAGGCTAAGGCACCATTTTCCATGAAACAGATCACCCAAGAGCGGGTAATTCCCATCGCTGTAAAATGCATGCCAGATTCGTCAATCTATGTCGTCGAGTTTGCGGAACTAACCCGAGATACCTACCTGTCTGCCGAGACCATTTCCATTGTAAGTGATTCTGTTTTTGTAATCAAACCCTCGGTCCCCGGAATATAGGCGCCCGCCGACTGCGAGACGCCCTCCCCAACTGCGTTGTATATTCCTGATTCCCGCTTCCCTAACCGGGGATGCGGGAACCGGCCGAGCCGTCAATGTAGCTCATGCAGACATCCCAGACGATCTCGCCGACCTGACGGCCGCAGCGAAGACCCTCGTGGTTGCCCGCGCGAATGTGGATTCCGCCGTACAGCCGAGACATACCCGCCTCATTGGCTGCGGCCGTAAATGTGTTCCAACGCAAGGTCACCGCTTCGCTCGGAACGTTGTTCTCGAACGTAGACCAGCCCGCTTCCAACGTGGCCGAGTGGCCAAAGAAGTCGCTACCCGTAAACCGCTTGAGGATCTCGGCCGATGAACTGCTGAAGGTGCTGTGGCCAGACGTGTACTCGGGGAACGGCGGCGTGATGAAATTGCGGGATTGGTACGGATACCACTGAGCGCCATCCACCGTGACGATGCCGTTATTCGGGCCGCCGAAGCTGGGAATTTGCCGACCGGCAAACGAGTGTCGGATGCCCGTGATCGGTCGAGAGGTGTTATAGGTGCGCTTGCAATCCCAGCACGCAATGCTGGAATCGAACACTGCATTCCCCAGCATGAAGAACATTTTGATGTCCTGGTCGAGGGTGTGGTTGTCGCGGATTGAGACAAACTGACCGAATTGTTGCCAGTGGCCGGGCGGCAACACCGAGCCGGGGCCATCCGCCCAATACTCAGCGATGACCTTGCTTCGGTTGTCTAGATTGCTCAGCACGTCCACCACTTCCTGAAGCTGGTCGAGATAGGTCGGGGTGCCGTAAATCGGAGGCGAAGTTGGCCGAACCGCCGCCGGAGCCGAAAGCGCGAACGGAACCACGTTGCCCCAGTGCGGCGCGATGAATCCCGGCGAGGCGCCGTTTTCAAATCTCAGCGGTTGCCACTTGCTCGGGTCGTTCACCGTGTCCGGCGTGTTCACCGGAACGTAGCCGGTGGTGTCGGCATAGTTTCCGGCCTGGTTCGAGCCGTCGGCATGTCGGAACATGAGCAATGCGTCGGCCACGAGGTTGCCCACCCCTTGCGGGGTCGTCGGGTCTACCGAAGTGTCGTTGAAGTTGTAGCCGAGCGCGGTCATCTTGGCGTCGAATCGCGGCTTTTGCGTCGGGTAGAGGTCCACCAACACGCGGTAAGCGGCAAAGCTGACGGCCATGGATTTGTTGCCATGGGTGTGTTCGACGGCGGGTCGGCGGAGGCGGTGACCGAGCCGAGTTCCGAGGGCGACACGGTCATAGGCGGCCCAAGCGTCGAAGGCGGCGGTCGCGACCATTCCAATCGCGCGGGCGGTCATGGGAGGGCCAGGTCGAACGGCGGAGATGGCTTCGAGCAGGGTCTCGGTCCATTGGTAAGAAACGCTTCGGTTTGCGCCGTTCCCGAGGTTGGTTCCACCGCCGGCGCACCCCGCAAGCGAGAGGAGGGACGGAGCGATGCCAAGGGCAAGCGCGCCCTGGGCCGACCGCGACAGCACTTCCCGTCGCGACAGAGATTTTGCCGAATTCTTACCGTTCATTTGCAAACAATTACCTTATTAATATAATTGGTTGCACCCTGGCAGATTTATAGGGCTTTCACCCGGCATTTCGCCTTAAATTCCCCGCGTTGATTTAGTTTGTGCATTAACGAATTTAGGTTAGAATTTGACCAATTTGACTCTATTTTCCGGTCAAGAGGATTGAAATTGAGCAGCGTGAATCTATACGAAACATTCAATTATTCGTGCCGCCCGATGGGAGCCGTCTATTGGCTCTGGTTTTAAGACATCCATCTTGCTGCCTCGAAGAAGAGAGGGATTCCAAGAGCCAAGTTAAACGGGAACGTAATCGCCACGGCGGCGGGAAGGTAGATTCCCGGATTTGCCGACGGAATTGCCGCCCGCACCGCCGCGGGTGCGGCGATATAGCTCGCGCTTGCGGCCATCGCGCCCAGCACGCCCGCCCCGCCAACCGGGAGTCCGACTTTGAGGCCGATGAACGTTCCGAGCAGGCCGTTCACCAGCGGAACCAGAACCCCGTAGCCGATGAGCCGGGCTGCGAATCCCTTCACTTCGCGGAACCGCGCCGCCGCCACAATTCCCATCTCGAGCATGAACAACACCAGTGCCCCCCGGAACAAGTCGCCGAACAACGGCTGAACCTGGTTTAGGCTTTCTTTGGTCGAAAGCGCCCCGATGAAGAGCCCGCCGATGAGCAGGAAGATGCTTTTGGACGTCATGAGGTGCCGTACGGCTGAACTCAAGGGCTCTTGTCCTTTTACCCTTCCCATGCACAGCCCTACGATGATCGCGGGAACCTCTAGGATTGCAACCAGCGCCGGCATGAACCCAGGCGCGCTGCGGCCCGTGACGTCCGCGAACGTGCTGGCCGCGATGAACGTGACGGCGGAGACCGACCCGTAATGCGCGGCGAGCGCAGCCGCATCCACCCGCTCGTAACGGAATATTCGTCGGGCGATGACGTACGCAACGATCGGGGTGACCAAACTGAGTACGAGGGTCGCGGCAATGGGGCCAACCAGTGCGGCTGGTTCGGCGACGCTGAGTTGCGCACCGCCCTTGAGGCCTATTGCCAGCATCAAATAGGCCGATAAACCGGTGTAGAGCCCTTCGGGAAACTTGAGGTCACTTCGTACCCAGGTTGCGATCCAACCGAGCAGAAAGGCAAGAAAAATGGGCGCAAAGAGATTGGTTCGAAGAAGCTCAAGGGCAGTCATCAGATAGGGGCAACCAAGTCGCGTGATATACTGAATTCGGCCGCGCCCCGCATTGCGCGACAATCATACCACGAAATCGGTGTCGTATATTAAGCCGCCTCAAACCTCTGCCGGTTGGACGTTTCTCAGCAACTACTCGCACGTGCTGCTTTGCCTCGCCCAAGATCCACTCATCAAAATGCGGGATGTGGCCGCGCGGGTGGGCATTACCGAGCGTGCGGTGCAGCGCATCATCGCCGAGCTTGAAGCGGCCGGAGTATTGACACGCATTAAGAGCGGACGGCAAAACACCTACACGATCAATCCCTCGGTTCCGCTTCGGCACGAACTCGAATCGCATTGCACCGTCGGAGATCTCCTAGACGCCCTGATGACCGACATGCCGAGCGAACCTAAGCGGTAAGATAGACACCGTGATCGCGAAAGGCACACGCCAGTTTTCCGCCATAGTCGCCTTACTTATGCTCGGCACGATTGCGCAGGCTCAAGATGCGGTGCCGCCGCTCAAAGTCCCGACGTGAACGGGCTGACCAGGCGAAGGCGGCTTCCTCGGTCCGGGGGAGATAAAGAATAAGTGGACGTTCAGCGCGCGGTTTGTAGACCTCGACCTCCCGCGTCCGCGATACCGCGCCACGGCGGTTTATCGGTTTTCTCCGCGGTTGCAAGCCGGAATCGAATACAACCCGAACGCCCGCGAAGTTGGGTTAATCGGCAACTACATTCTAGCGACCGAAACCGCGAACCAGCCGATGATAAACCTCGGCACCAGCAGTGACCGCATCGGTACCCCGCCCGGTCCCCGCGCCTACTACGTCACGTTTGCCAAGAGCTTCCCCGAACTAAAACTCGGCCCGTACGTTAGCGTGAACTACTCCGAACACGACCGCGAAATCAACTTTCCGTTTGGACTCAGCTACGAACTGATGCCGAAGTGGAGCAGCATGTTCATGAACGACGGACGCCGCAGCCATCTTTTGTTGACTTACACAGAAGAGGACTGGAGCGTCTCGGCGATGTGGGTGTGGTTTAAACACCCCGGAATTAGCGTCAGTTTCGGGTTCTGATTGACCTATTTCACTCGCTTGAAATCGAACGTTGCCTTTGCATCGGGCTTGCCGTTGGTGTAATTTTGCCAGTCGGCAATGTGGTGGTCCTTACCCTTAAAGGTGAAGGTCACTTGGTGCATGTGCATGTCGTTCGGTTTCATGTTGGTGCCCCGCACGAACTCAAAGTACAGCACATCCGGGTTCTTGCCCGGTTTGAACTTCATGGTGGGCTGGTTCCCGGCGCCGCAATAGTGCGTCATCACCAAGTCTTCTCCGTCCATGTGATAAACGCTGACCATTTCGAATGGGGAGCCCGGCCCGAGGGTTTCGGCAAGCGCGGACCCACCGCCGGTGAGTTTGTACTCCACGGTGGAATCAAAGGCATCCGCGCCCTCGCCCATTTTGCCTTCCCACTTGCCCACCAGGGTCTTCATGCGGGCAAACGCCTGTTTGGCCGGACTGTCTTGAACGGCGGTCACCTGGGTCGGGGCCGCGGCGGCGGCAAGAATGAAGGGGAGAATGAAGGATTTCATGGTGCGCAAAGTTTAGCGCAGTGCGCTACAGATAAAGCAAGTCAAACATGCTTGATCCACTCTTTGATGAATGACTGAAACTCCGCTTGGTTGGCGCGGGCTTCTTGCGCGGTGCGGAAGGTGACCAGGCAACGGTCCCCGGACTTCCATTCGACACACCTCGGAATCTCCGGAATTTCGGCCCGGATTTCCGCGCTTTTGACCTTCGCGCCGAGGTGAAACACAAACTCCACGCGGTCTCGCGCCCGCTGGTTGAGCGTGGCAAACCATTCGGAGGTCCGGAAGCTCATGGAATTCCACTTGATGCCTTCTTCGATAATCGGGTCCACGGCGAGGATGAGCTCGCGGAGTTCCTGCACGACGTCTGGCATGGAGTGGTCAATCTCGGCGAGCTTTTGGTTCACGGATTCGGATGAAGTCGGCTTCATGGTTAGTGAAACGGTCGAACCTCCACGGGCGCGCGGAACGCGACGGCGGCTTTCCGGCCCCAACTTACGGCGTCTTCCATGGAGGCGAGCTCTAGCACCCAAAACCCGGCCATGTGCGAATCGGTCTTGAGGGTCGGGCCAGGGGATTCGGTCAGTTCCCCGCGTTCATTTTTGGAGATGGACACGGCTTGCATCACGTGCTTGAGTCCGCCCACAAAGTGGCGCACGCCCGCGGCCACCATCTCGTCGTTCAGAGCGTCAATGTCGGCGCGCATGGCATCGTCTTCTTCGGCGAAGGGGTCATAGTCGTCGCGGTGGTGAATTGCGACCAGAAATTTCGGCATAGGCTCATTGCAGGCGATCCCGCCAGTTAGATTCCAACGGCCAGCGGGAACGAATCCCGCAATACCTGCGTTGGCTGATTCAATCGTTTGCTCGGATTACTGCTATGATTCTCACCTCCTTGATCGCCCTCGTGAACCTCACTGCTCCGGCTCCGGCCCTGTCTGATTTTTCCCGTCTGACGTCCGGCGAATGGCGAATGACTTCGGTTGGGGGCTCGAAGTTCCACGAGACGTGGCGTTGGGGGCCCGGGGGTTTCTCGGTCAGAAAGTTCACCCACGGTGTTAACCTGCACGATAACAACCGGCCTTGGCGCGACCTAGAAGTCTTCTATGTTCATCCCCAGAAGAAGGGCATTCAGTACTTCGGTATCAGTCCGGCGTTTGAGGGGATCAGCGAGGGCACCACGACGACGAGCGCCGCGCAGTTCGTCACGACCATGAAGATTTACCAAACCCCGGGTGTGCGGGACATCAAAATTCAAACTGACTTTAAGGGCAAGGGAGAGTTTAATGAAAGCTTGTTGGAGTCCGTAAACTCCGGTCCGTACGAGAAAGGCAACGAATGGGTCCATTTCCATTCTGCGGCCGTGACTGCGGTGCCCCGGCTGACTTCACCCGAAACTCCGCAGCCGATCGGGCCGCGCGCGCCTCTCGCGCCGTTTGCGGGAAAGCAGTCGGAATCCCGCGGGTCGGGCCCGGCGGGTTCCGTCCAGCGCACCCAGTTCGAGTGGGTTCCGTATGCGAACGCACTTACGATGCGCACCGTCCAAATCGAAAAGAGCGGAAAGGTCACCGAACTCTCGGATGGGTATCTCTACTATCACACGGGCAAAAAACAACTGCGCGCGCTGATCCTGTCGAGTTCCGGCGCGGTGTCCGAGGGCACGGTAACGGTCGCGAAACCCTCGGGGTTACTGCTTGATTTGACCGTTGCCGACGGCAAGAAGACTTTCCGGCGGCAGTTGACACTTCAGCCTGAGTAATCAAGCGAGATAGTTCCGATATGTTTCAGGATTCAGCTTTAAACCGTTCAAGTAAATACTGGTCAGGGCTAGAAATCTCAAGTGCGACGTTTGCCCAATTTTTTGGGCTAATGTTTGCACCTTTAGTACTCCAAAGACAGCTCCACAACAAACCAACTCCAATACTTACTTCGATACCAGACTTGTATGCGATGTGGGGCCGCACAAAAACAGTGCTACCGATATATGGGTAGCCACATTTGATCAACCGATTCAGGTTTGACTCAGAGGTTGCTGTAAACAATATTCTTGACTCGTCAAGAGCTGTTCGCCCTTCCGATCGGAGAGCAGCAAAAACATTGACCACTAAAGTGTAGAATGGCTCCATGCTTTGTGCAAATAGTGAGGGTGGTAAGTCGACAAATATGACAAAATCATGGTAACCTGAAGATCGTTTAGCATGTTGATCATCGGCCTTTCTAAGGGCACTTACTACCTGAACTATGAGTAGATCAATTTCGGTATACTCTCTAATATTCTTACATTCAATTGCTACTCGATGCTCGCCACTGCAAGTCCGGTACACAAACTCGTGATCGGGCAAATTGTTTGTGTCTAATTGCATTCGCCAGTAAGGTCCCGCCTTCTTTGAAAGCGCCAGTCCGATGCTCGATTCATAAAGGGCATCAACAACCTGCGACATGGATAACTTCTGAATACCTCCATTACCTATTCTAGACAAAAGAGAATTTGCGACTTTATCGAAAATATCATCTGGGGCTTCTGGATGCGACTTAAGGAACTCTAGCATAGTGTAAATACCGTAAGACTCCTCTGCCGATAATTCGCGATTATTTATAATGGGTGGACTTATTTCTGCCAGCGTAAGGAAAATGGGCCATTTCTCGATGCATGGTTGCCTGGCAATCATTCGGCTTAGCCTGGCACGGGATACTTCGTTGTGTTGAAGCTCGTACTCTGGCTGACCATCAGGACCGATCAGAACGTCACGCATTGCACAAGTATAATACCGTTAGTTGCTAATTACACTTAGGACAAAGTGAATACACCCGATTACGATAACCCGGAAGTTGAAGAACAGTGGTGCGAGGAACAGCGCGCCGTCGTCGAGGCGTACCTGAAGGCGCAAGGCGTGAACCACGGCGAGATTGGCGAATGGCCCGCATGGCACGTTGCGCCGTTCGTGGCGGTTTGGGCGATCGAGAGTCTTGCCCAGCCCGGGTGGATTGGGTGGTGGGCGATTAGTGGCGACCTCCCCACCGACGCGATCTCGGCCAACGAGGTCACCCCGCCGCAGCACCCGCGCAAAGCCTTGGAAGTGTTCGCCCGAAAGTGGCTAGCCACTGCCGAAGGAACCGGCAATTCGGACATCAGCATCGGCACACCGGATGACCACGCCACCCTCATGCCGCTCCTTAAATCTCGCGCCGAAACGCTACTTGAGTGGGTAAATGACGAAGCAATCTGGGCCGAAGACTAGCGGGGAAACCCGCTAGTCCCAGGGGCGCATGACGACCTTGATGCAGTCGTCTTCCTTTTCTTTGAAGATCGGATACATCTGTCCGGCGTCCGAAAGCGGCACTTTGTGCGTGATCAGGAACGTTGGGTCGATCTTCCCGTCCTCCACCAGCTTCAGCAGCGTAGGAAGGTACTTCTTCACATGGGTTTGGCCCATCTTGAGGGTCAGCCCTTTACCGAACGCCGCCCCAAAGTTCAGGCCGTCAATGATCCCCGCGTAAACGCCCGGAATCGAAACCGTTCCGCCCTTGCGGCATGCCTGGAAGCACTGCCGAAGCACGTTCGGCCGGTCGGTTTGCATGCGGAGAAGCTGCTTCGTCCAATCCACCACCGCGCCGACTCCGTGCCCGAGCGCTTCGAGCCCGACGGCGTCGATGCAGACGTCCGGGCCGCGTCCGCCCGTCATCATCTTCAGTTCGTGAACCACGTTCGGTTCAGCATGCTCGAAGTTCAGGGGGGTCGCGCCATGAACGTCGCGGGCCATGTTCAGTCGCTCCGGTTCTCGGTCTATCGCGATGACCTTATCCGCCCCAAGCAGGAACGCGCTAAGGATCGCAAACTGCCCGACCGGGCCGCATCCCCACACGGCCACCATGTCGCCGGGCTTTACGTCGGCTTGGGCTGCCGCTTGAAATCCGGTCGGCAAAATGTCGGTGAGGAACAGTAGCTTGTCGTCCGGCAGGTCGTTCTCAAGCTTCACCGGGTTCACGTCGGCATACGGCACGCGCACATATTGGGCTTGGCCGCCGTCATAGCCGCCATAGAGGTGGGAATATCCATACATTCCCGCCCCTGGGTGCCCCATCACGTTTTCTTGCTGGCCCGCGTTCGGGTTGCTATTGTCACAAGCTGACCAAAGATCATGTTTGCAGTAGTAGCAACCTCCGCAAGCGATCTGGAACGGCATGAGCACCCGGTCGCCGACCCGGAGGTTCTTTACATCCGGGCCGACTTCCACGACTTCGCCCATGAACTCGTGTCCCATGACGTCGTATTCCTTCATCGTCGGCACGTAGCCGTTGAATAGGTGCAGGTCGGACCCGCAAATCGCCGTGGACGACACCTTTACGATGCAGTCCTGGCGATTGAGGAGACGCGGGTCCGGAATTTCTTCTACGCGAACGTCATGCTTGCCCATCCAGCAAGCGGCTTTCATCTGAGACCTGTTCGCGTGCTTTCGTCGCCCGGCAGGTTATCACCCCGCATTTGGTTGGAAGGTTGACCCTCCACCACCGGGATTTCGCCACTTTCCATAAGCGTCTTGAAGCGTCGGAGCATTTCTTCGACCTCTTGGTCGGGCGAGTTACCGGTGGCCTTGGCCACGAACTTACCAATGGGGCCCCAGGGAGCCTTTAGCTTGATATAGACGCTAACCTCGGTGCCGCGTCCTTGCGGCGCGTCTTGGAACTTCACGACCCCGTGCATTTCCACATCGGAGCCTTCGACCGTGTTCCAGCCGATGACTTCGCCCGGCTTGTCCACCGTCATCTCGGCGATCCAAGTGACAGGGCCGGTCGGTCCATCCGTAGACCATTCGCTGCGGTTCGCGCCAATGGTGCGAACCGTGTTTAGGTGCGGCGAGAACTGGGGGAGGTTCTCAAAATCGCGCCAGTATTCGTACAGCTCTTGGCGGGGACGGTCAATGGTTACGGAATATTGATATTCATCATATTTGTCCATAACCACACCCACGCCGATTGCCGTTTGAAACAGATTATGGGCGAATCGGACGTGGGTAGGAGAGGTGTAAGAATCAGCGGAGAATGATTATTGGTCCATCGCGTACGTGACGCTGACCGTCAAGGTGACCTCGACTGAGCCCGAGCTTAAGGTGGATTCGGGGGTCGCGTCGGTCGGTTCCTCGGACGGTGATTGACGCACTGACTGCGTGAGTGAATTTGCACCGAAGAACCAGTTTCGCGGAGCGCTCTCGGAAATGTAGACCGGGGCGCCGAGCTTCACCCCAAAGTTCTTCGCGTACTGCTCGGCTTTGGCCTTGGCGACGTTGCAGGCTTCATCGCGGGCTTGGGCACGAACCTTTTGGAGTTCCTCGACGGTGTATTCCACGCTCGTCACCAGGTTTGCGCCGGCGTTCATGGCCGTCTGAAGTACGCCGCTCGCGCGGTCTACCTGTTTGACTCGAATTTCCAGCTGAGTTTCGCATCGCCAGCCAAAAATAACCTCGTTCGTTCCGTAGCGCGTTGACTGATGTTGCCGCAAGGAGAACGATGTGGTTTGGATGTCGGATTCACCGATTCCGGCATCGCGCACGGCGGCAATCACCTTTCGGATAGTTGCTTCGGTTTGGGCTTTCGAGGCCGCCGGGCTAGGGTCCGTGTTGTGCACACCCAGCTTCAGCTTAACCAAGGTGGGCTTGACCCGGACCGTAGCCGTTCCGGTGAGCACCATGCCCTGGTTGAGGGTGGCCGGATCTATGGATCCGGGTTGGAGGATGACGGTGGGCGTGGTCGGAACGCAGCCCGAGAGAACGACGAGAATTCCAGTACATGCTACAGCTAGTCGCCACATACCGGATGTAACGCCCAGGGTCCTAGGCCGAGTTCCGAGAAAACGTAAATAATTTCTCGTTTACATTTAATACCGATAAATTGCGGCGACACAGCCACCGTTCGGCATTTGATCCGGCGGTAAGGTGAGCACCGTTCCACCTTTCTGAAGGGTCTCGATCGCGAGCGTGTTTGCGGTCGTTCTAGATTCAGGCTTAACTGCTTGGGATACCAGCAGTGCGTCCACTCTCCCGTCCTGTGCGGCCTGCGTCACCTCCGGCAGATCGGCCGACGCGAGCCCCGTTCCGAACTGGGCGTGGAACCGGTCGAGGGTGGCTTTCGTTTCTGCTTCAAAATGCGGGGCAACGGCTTCCCACGAAGCCTGATGGAGGTCTTCGGCGGTTGCGCGATCCTTATTGCCATGAATTTCGGCATCCAGCAGCCTCGCCGAAGTGTTTGCTTGTCGGTAAATCGGAAGCAAATATCCGACACCCGCCAAAACCACGGGCGCGGATTGCCGCTTGAACAGAGGGGAAAGGGCAGCGTCTACTTTGTCGAAGTAGCGTTTGTAGTCCACCTTTAGTTGCTCCATGTTTCCTTCGTCGCCAGTACCGTAAAACATGGCTGAACGACCACCCCCACCCGGGTTGGCGCCCGCTCCCGAATGAAACTGAAGTTGTCGTTCGGGGTCATCGGCCCAAAGGGCTTCATCCATCCCTTTCGGCAGCCCTTCCACGTCGAGTTCGGTGAACTTGTGCCGCATGGCGTCGAACAGCCGCACGTCGTTTTGGCTCACCGCAAGCAGATAGTAGCGGCCATCGCCGGAGAGCATTGGGAGTAGCCCCGTAATGTCGAACGTTGGGCCCACGTGGTAGGCGGCTTCGACCGCATACGGTAGTTCAAACCACTGCGTGCCTTCGGAGTTTATAAACACCGCGAGTCCGTCTCCTTGGTGTTGCCAAAACTCCGGCTCCTCGATCTTTGATCTCACCTCGCCGAGCAAGTTCTCTAAATCATCCCATCGCAGGCCTTTCTCGGAAAGGTCGCGTTCGGCTTCGGTGAGGAGGTTCTTGAGGTGGATCGGCGACTGCCGCGTCTCCTGTCCCGCGCGAAAAGTGGGGATGTACAAACTGATGCAAGGCTCGCCCGCAGAACCTGCGAGTTCGGTCACGTGCTGGGCGGTAATTGGCGTAAGAGAACTCATATTCCCTTCTACGCCAATTACGGACTTTGTGTGACGCCTTAGCCTTTTCGAGCGGCTTCGATAACGGCGCAATCAATCTTGCTCATCGTCATCATCGCCTCAAACGCTCGCTTTGCCTCGTCGCCACCCGCGGCGAGGGCATCAGTAAGCACGCGCGGGGTGATCTGCCACGAAATCCCCCACCTATCCTTGCACCAACCACACTCGCTCGGCTGCCCGCCGTTTTCGATTATCGCGTTCCAATAGCGGTCGGTTTCTTCCTGATTATCCGTAGCGATTTGAAACGAGAACGCCTCGGAATGAGTGAACGCCGGACCACCGTTGAGCCCGATGCAGGGAATTCCACACACGGTGAAATCCACCGTCAGCACGTCGTCTTTGCTTCTGCCCGGGAAGTCGCTCGGCGCCTTGAAGACGCTGCGAATTTCGCTATCGGGGAACGTCGCGGCATAAAACTCTGCCGCTTCTTGGGCATCCTTGTTGAACCAAAGGCAAATCGTGTTTTTGTCTTTCATGTGTCCGTGAACAATACCCGCTTCCGGCTAACTATTTACCACCGTTCCGCCATTTGGGTGCAACACTTGGCCCGTGATGTACGACGCGTCTTCGCTCGCCAGAAACACGTAAGCCGGGGCCACCTCGGCGGGTTGGCCGACCCGACCAAGAGGCGTGTCTTTGCCAAATTCGTCCACCTTTTCTGGCTCGAAAGTGGCCGGAATCAGTGGCGTCCAGATCGGGCCAGGAGCAACGGCGTTCACCCGGATTCCCTTCTCCGCCCATGCCTGCGAAAGCGAGCGCGTGAACGCGACCACCGCCCCTTTGGTTGCGGAGTAATCAAGCAGTTCCGGGCTGCCCTTATATGCCGTCACCGATGTGGTGTTGATGACCGAACTACCTTCCTTCAGATGAGGCATGCTGGCCTTGGTGAGGTAGAAAAACGAGAAGATGTTCGTCCGGAACGTGGCTTCCAGTTGTTCGGCGGTGATGTCTTCCAGCGACTTCTGAGGGTGCTGCTCGGCGGCGTTGTTCACCAAAATGTCGAGTTGACCGAGTTCTTCTACCGTGCGGTCAACCAGTTGTTGGCAGAACGCTTCCTCGCCAATATCTCCCTTCAACAAGATGCAACGCTGACCGTACGATTCCACCAGGGACTTCGTCTCGTTGGCGTCCGCGTCTTCTTCCAGGTAAGCGATCGCTACGTTCGCGCCTTCGGCGGCAAAATGGAGCGCCACCGCACGACCGATTCCGCTGTCTCCACCCGTGATGAGCGCGACCTTTCCGAGTAATTTTTCACCGCCGATATAGCCGTCCCGTATCGAAATCGGCTTCGGCGCCATTTCGGTTTGCTTGCCGGGTTGCTCGTCTTGGCTTTGCGCGGGAGGGGTTTCGGGATAATTCAGGCTCATGCAGATTTCCTTCGGGTTTCCCAGCCCTTCTTTGCGGCTTCGGAGCGACGCTTATGCTCTTCGTCCTTGCTCATTCCCCGTCCGGAACCACCGGGCTTGCGACCACCGCCTGTTTCTTTGTTGACGGTCGCCCATGCGCGGGCCTCAGCTTCGTCTTGGTCGACCCCTTTCTCTTTGTACGAATCCTCGATATGCTCAGCCATTCGCTTTTGCTTATCGGTGTATTTAGACTTGTAATCTTTTGCGGGCATATGGGCAGGGGCGGAAAGCCGCGGCAGAAATTCCCAATAGGTTATGCAAGGCTCAGTAAGAAATTCGTGTGAACCGCATGGGTCGTTGCTTGCTGTATGATCGGGAGCCATATGGATGAGATCGCTGCCCGCGCACAAATTGAACTTGCCAAGAAGAGTGCCGTAGACACCATGGAAATGTTTTTGCGAAACTTCGGACACGTTCCCGATGACAAGCTCGCCTGGACGCCCGCACCCAGCGCAAAATCCGCGCTTCGCATTGCGGCCCACACCGCCTTGTTCGCGGGGCGGTTTGCCGAGATGATCGCCCACCGCGCCGTGCCCAACGAGACCGATGTAGCTCGCTGGGAAGCCGAGGAGTTGGCAGTTCAGACACGCGAAGAAGCCGAGCAGATCTTCCGAGCCGGAACCGAGAAGGTTCTGGCGGCCTTGGATTTGCTTACCGCCGAGGACATCCAGAAGTCTCTCGATTCGGGCCAGGGCTGGAGCATGTCCATGACCTTCGTGATGGGCTTGCCCGGGTTCCACGCGGCACTGCACATGGGGCAGATCGACTATCTGCAAACGTGTTGGGGAGACCAGCAAGTCTACGTTGGTTAGCCCACGTGGGAACCTAGTTGCCACGCCCGTGCGTCGTTTAAGTCGTGCAGCTTCTTTGTGCCGCAATTCTTCTCTCGCCGCAAGCTACCAGCCCTGCCGCTGAAGCCAAGGCCATTTTCGCCCAAAGCGAAGCCAAGCTCAAGGCCGCGAAGTCTTTGGAGGGCGCGAACGTGGCCACCACGGGCAAGTGGACGGAGACGTTTTTGCTGGCGAAGCCGGGATCGTTCCGGGTGGAAAACCCCCGCGTAAAGATGATCTGCAATGGCGTCACGCAGTGGAGCCTTATGCTTGCGAGTAAAGAGTATTTTAAGCGGGATGTTCGTAAGACGGGCGGATTCGGGCCACCTGCGTCGCTAGATGGGTTTTACGGGAAGCCTACGGGTTCCTCCGCGCCCTATTACGTAAAGAGCACCACGTTCGAGATGCGCAAATCGGGCGGTAAGCGCCTTGCGGCTAAGACGCTGATCTTTGATAGTTATGACCGGAAGGATTCGATGACGTTTCTGGTGGATGCGGCCACCAAGCTCCCGGTAGGCTGGGACCAGAACTTTGGCGGCCAGCGGATGAGCTTCCGATTTAAGCGGTTGGTGCTGGGAGCGAAGGTTCCGGCAGGGGCGTTTACGTGGAAACCGCCATCAGGCTGGAAGGAGAAAGTACCTGGTCGGTCTTAAACCAATAATGTTGCTATGAAACGGAACGTTGCGACGTTTGGTATATGTTTGTTTCCTGCGCTCACATTCGCAAATGTTATGTGGCCGGGGTTACTCCTTACCACGGGCCTAGTCACCTGGTCGGCAATTGGCATTGGATTGCTTGCCGAGTCCATTTTTGTTTGGTGGTTGTTTTCCCTAAAGCCGTTAAAAGCAATTTTTGCAACGGTGGTCGCAAATGCGGTGTCCACAGTTTTGGGAATCGGACTTGTCCCAATTTCCACAATGGTTATCCTGCTGCTCGCGGCTCGGCTAGGTGGAGAAGCACTGTTCATTTCAGTATGGGCCGGAACCGTCGTGACGGCCTGTTTGGTTAACGCATTTGTAGAAGGTGCGGTTTACCGACATGCGTTCAAAATTGAACTTCGCACTAAGAGTCGTGAGTTTTTCTGGCTTGCAATGGCGAACGCATTTAGCACGGGAGCGGCGATCATTCAGTTTTGGCCAAAGCCAGGAGAGCCCGCCGAGACAGGGTTTCCGCGTACACCATATGCAAGCTTGTTAAATTTGGCTAATTGGCCGCTTCCCTTTTGAACTCAAACTTCCGCGGCGTGCCGCCCTTTAGGAACCCGATCGTCGCGGTGAGGCTGCCGTCCGGCGACAGGTCGTAGGCGATGCGCTTGGGATAGTCGTGGCGCGGGTTGTCGAACACCGCCCGCGTAGAAGAAATCTCGGTGAGGATGAACTCTGTGGGAGTCGCGCCGCCGGGCTGGGCGATATAGACTAGGCCGCCGTCCCGCTCGACCACCCGCAGGAACTCGAACGCCGACATTCGGTCGCGAGAAACCGTTCGCGCGGTCGCGAGCATCGCGCCGCCCTTCGGCGGACTCCAACGCTCTTCAAAAGAGACCGCGCCGTTGGTTCCGCGTGTTCCGGCCCAGTTTCCGGAGAGCCACGCGAGGTCACCGATAACCGCTTTGGCGGGGGTCGGCATGGGGATGTCTTCCGCGTGGCGATAGAGAGCACTCGGTCCGTAGTCTGCCCCAGTTCCGAGGTTTGAGCGCACCACAAGGCCGTCTTTCGTCATTCGGAACTCGCGGCGAATGAGACCCGCCGGTTCTTGCCCCACCCCTCGAATGAAATCCACTTCGTAGGAGAATGCGCTGTCCTTCCAGGCGCCCCGGTACCGCGCGACCTCGCCCGGGTTCGCGCCCGGAACCTCGGTGACGGTGCCATCAAGCGACACCCGGACGTCGCGCCGACTCCCCCCGTGCCCACTCACCAGAATCACCGCGCCGTCTTCGGCCTTTAGCGCGAACTTCGACCCCATCGGCGGGTTATGCTGGTCTGGCGTCCGGCCGGGAGTGAGGTCGTCCACATAGATCCACTCCCCATCCAGCGCTTTGAGTTCCGGCACTTGAGCAACCGCGGCCAGAGTGTCGCCAAGAACAAGTGGACTTACCTGACCGGACACGCCGCAAGCAAATAGGGACAGGATAAAACTAGGTGTCATTTCAGCGAATACCCTTTCTTTGATACCTCAACAAGTGGCGGTAGTTTTGTGCGGGTGAATTCTGCGTCAACGGCGGCAAGTTGTTTCCATAGTTCCGTCCACTGCGGATACTCGCGGTTGATTCGCTCCAAATTCTCACGGGTCATCTTGCACGGGAAGATCAGCACCGGAATGCGCGTTTGCCCTGCGTTCGTTGCATCCAGTGCCAGAGGATAGATCTCACGGATTCCGTCGTCCGTCATGGCGAGGCAACCGATGCTGACGTTGCTACCGTGAATGAAAATGTCGCTCCCGGGTTGTTTTGGGTCGGCCACCGCGCGGTCAAAAGTGTTGGGATAGTTCAAACCCAGGCTCAAATAGTAGCTACTACGCGGATTAAAACGGTCGATAAAATAGCCACCTTCCGGCACTTGCTTATCGCCTTCCTTGCGTTTCGGGCCGATTGTGCCGCTGGCAGCGGCGACCGCAAATGTCTTATACAGTTTGAGCGGCCCGGCTTCGTTACCGATCCAGAGTTCGAGCTGTCGCTCGGATTTATACGCCCGGAACAGCACGCGCTGGGGAGGGAATGTGACCTTGAGTTCCTGACACCGCCGCTGGGTAACTTCTCCCCATTGCTTCCTGGCCCTGGCGATGCGCTGCTCGGGCGTCTCGTCTTCGCCTTTTTGGGCCTGGAAAAAGCCAATCAGCACGAAGAAAATGCCTGTAACGGTAAGGACAAGGACTCCTTTCACGGTTGCGCCCAGATTACCGGACGGCGGGGGTTCAAGAAGTCGGAGGAGTTTCCTGGGCATGGTTCTCGTGGCGACTCTTCTGCGTAGGCAAGACTGAAAAACATCCGCCAAGTCAATTCTCAGACAATCGGGCTATGACCTCAGCTACTAGGTGGTCTCTGTCACGCCAGAAGTGTTCGCGCTTTGAACTCGTCTGAGTGCCGTGCGACTAAAAACTCGATGAGTTGCCCCATCAGGTGCAGGTACGCCCGCTCGGCATCGGGGCTCAGGTGGCGTTTAGGTAATGGTCTCGCACCGCGTTCCGGTGCTCGATGATGGTCCGCGGCCTGATGCGCGGAGAGCAACCAACATTCAGGTAAGATGCAGTAGACTCAGTATTTAGGCGCACTTGGGTGGAGACACGGATGCAGCGAAAGAAGTGGGTATGGCTATTGGTGGTCCTTGTGGCCGTCGTCGGGGTGGCGAACATGGTCCGCGATTCGAGGATTCAGTCTGACAGAGAGGTGGCCGCACGCCTTATAGCCAGTTACGAACAAAATGTGCAGAAGGCGGACGATGACCTGAGGGCACTCGAGGGCGAGTCAATTGCGTTCGAGGACCTTGATGAGATTTCGACGTTGCAGACAAAAATCCAGAAGACGTCGAAGCTGCTCATAGAGCTGGCCCCAGTTATTAAGTCCCCAGGGACGGTCAACAAGTACTCCCAAGCCAGTGTGGACTCATTCAACAGGCAAGTGGACTCGTACAACAGGAACATCCGTGTCTACCAATCGCAAATGTCGGAACTAAACGGCATTGTTGACCGCGCGAACAAGCAGTACGCGATCAAGATCGTGACGGCGGCTACGTTGGACCGAGCGTCGCTAAGTACGGAGAAGAAGTTCTTAGAGATTATTGGTTTTGCCCAGACACCTGAACTCGGTCCGTCGTCCCGGATCGAAGAAGTCAACAGGGGGATTGCCGCTCGCTCGGAAACTCAGAAGTTACTTCGGGATAGGTGGAACAGCCAGGCGGGGCAGATCAACGAGACGAACCGCAATATCAACGAACTGCGTGCAAAGATCCATGACCTATACGGGACGACAGCCGGCGGCATAAATGTTGAGGAAGCGAATGACGTGAAGACGGGCACCTAGCATAACAAGAAGAGAAGGAAGAGTGAACGAACACCAGAACTTTTCCTCCCACGAAGAGTTGAGCCGCGCAGAGCTGAGTTCGTTATCGGCGTCATCGTGTCGGGCAACTTCCGGAGCAGCCCTTGCACGTTCGAGAACTGACTTAAGCTAGAGGCAGAGAAGATTGCCGAGCTAGTCATTGAACCTGTCGGCCACATTGTGAAATTTTATAACATTCGAATTTGCAGTGCGATGCCATTGCTGCAATTTTGAACGCTACTTTTTCTAGACAGCGGAATACGTAAATGAGCAAAGGAAAGTAGAGAGGAATCATCAATGCTGGCAAACCGAATTCTCAATGTCTTGTTGGGGATTGCCGCCTTCGTGGTAGTCCCTGTGCAGATCATTACAACACTTGTTCTTGGAATCTTAGTGACCATCTCCTTTGGACTCCTTTTGATTCCTATTTCCCTGATTTGGATTATCCTTGCCTTTCCTATGATTGGGGCATCATGGCTGACAGCAAAGATTCGATGGCTACGCAATCCGATCGGCCTTCTGGGAATCCCATGGGCAATGGTCGCAAACACATTTGTCGCCCTGATGCCATCTATGGGTGAACTCGAAAGCCGAGCAGCAAAACTGATGTTGGCCGAATCTTGGCCATACTCTTGGGAATGCTGGAGATTTCAGGTCGGAAAAATCAATCTCTACGACCCTGGAAGCGAAGACATCCGTGAAGTGATTCAGAGGGCCTCCCAACTCAATCCTCTTATGGAACGAACTGTGGCCCGAATTCAAGCTAGGGAACCACTGGACCCAAATGTCTGATAAGAGACAGCGCTGACGATGCGAACAAAACCTTGCACACCTACAAAGTGGCCCGCGCGGACGAGAAAGTCCGCGCCGCTGAAAAGTAGCGTCGTGCGTCCAGCGGCCTTTCATAGAATTCGGCACTCATAACCTAATTCTGTAATTTTCAGAGAACTCGATCTGCGCAATCAAGTTCAAATCCCGTCCGGTTGGCTCACACTTTGAACCTGAGCAAAATCGCGGCTTGAACCTAAACGGTGAACTGGTACACCGAAGTGTACGCACTTCGAACGGCTCTGGATATTCTACCGCTGTGAGGAACGAACTGCAGAGGTCTGCGGCAAGATTTTGAGACGAGAGATCGCGCTTCCATTTCTCAGTCCGAATTCGAGATCACTAACTAGGGTCAACATCAGCACTGCAGGGACGCCTCTCAGCTTTCAGCTCTTTGCGTGCCTGCTTGTGAGCTCTCTCCATTAGGCTGCGATCTCCGTAGCTGCGATAGACGAGTGGGGCAAGCCTGGTTTTCCGATAATCTGGCTCCCGAAAGCAACTGAGCATGTGCTCACGAAACACTGGCGGCATCTCGAAGACATAGCAATCATCTTCTAATTCAGGGAAGAGAAAGAACGCACGCACGTTAATCTGGGATCGATCCAAGAACAGGCATGGGATTCTCGAATAGAGTTCATCTTGCGGTTCACTCCATAGATCGGATATGAGGATAGACGACGACTCACATCCCTTAAACAGGACCTTTGCAGACTCTTCGGGATCAAGACCGCGTTCAAGCAATGCGGTCATGAGCAGCGTCATGGGTTCGGTTGCTACCCAAGCGTGGATGTGAATCTGGAAGTTCCCTTCCAGGTAACGTCTCATCAGAATCCGCGCCACTGGTAGCAAGCTCACGCTGAAATGCCAGAGTAAATCAGCCGATGATGCCATGGTGAGGTCATGAGTGATGCCTGAAAGGGTCGTTCCTAGGCGATGCGCTTGACCGTTTCGACGTTGCTCTCTGAAGGCAGCCGCGTCAAATCGCCGCATCAGCTCCCTTTCATTCATAGTGGACACTCTTTCCAGTACTGCGGCACGCATCGCCATATAGAGCGAGTGACTGAGACGAGCTCTTGGGTCTCCCCGGAAGATAGCAGCAAGGTGCTTTGCACATGCCCTGGGGCGATTCTTATAGGTGTTTTCTGGAGTCGTTTGTCGTGATACGGCCTCGCTAAGCTCACTGATTGAGTTGAACAGTGGAGGCTCATCGACAGACTCAAGCAGAACCTGCTGTAACGAGGGCACTGGCCAATACGACGGGAACATGGGAGCCAGATTACCGCACCGACGGAATCTTTCGGTCAAAGAACGAATTTGACGGAACTATTCCGTCAGGGGTTTCGTCCATAAAAAGAAGGAGCCCTCCCTGCCAAGGCAGAGAGGAGCTCCAGAGTCCGAGACAGGCGTTAGGACCGCCCCTCGGATAGCGAGTACCAACATGAAACAGCAATACCCGCCAGGTGCAACGCTACGCTTAGTTGACGCGCACCGCAATTCATTGACGGTCGAGGCAGACAACTCGTTTCAGAATCGACCTCTTGTCGAATCTGACCGCTTTGGGCAGATTCTCGTCAACATCATCCACCGATTGCCGTTCGGAGACGCTGACGAAGTGCTTGTAGATGTTTACTACGGCACAGTCACCGCATCTCGAACGGCATCAAGGCACACCTTCACTGCTGAGGCGTCTGCTCAGCTTGTCGGATTTGTGCGTACCGTTGCGATTCGCACTCTATGGAAGGAGTACCGGATCCGACGCCGATTCGCGTCCGCAAGCGACATTGAGAGCCACGCAGATCCGAACGGAGAAGCGCTCTTCACCAACGTTGAGGCTCGCCACGCGCTTGAAGTTGCGGTGGCAAACCTTGAGGAGATTGGGGTTCGCCGCGACTGGGTATCAGCGGTTGTCCTGCACCTCATTGGTTGGAAGCCCAGCGACATCGCCGAGGCATTTGGGGCAAAGGTGGAGACGATTCGCAAGCGCATTGCTCGCTCTCGCCCCACGGTGATCATCGAGCTGCGCAAGCAGTTCGCGCTGGAGGTGAACTAGTGAAGCGCCGCACTTTCAAGGCGATTGCTCAAGTCGTCTTCGTCCTTGCGATCATCGCTGGCCTTTTGGGCCTCATCGCCGGGTGCAGCATGGATTCGCCAGTGCGTTCCGACGCACCGCATCTCCATGAGGTCTTCGTGGATCTCAGCGACCCCACTCCAAGCGTCATTGAGGCTCATCTTATGCGCGGCTTCAATTCGCAGCGCATGCTCCCGCCAGGGACGCTGGTGCGCTTCTACACGTTCGCCGGGAATGTCCAGCGCGTCTACGAAGGAGGTCCCATCCGAAACACCGATGACTTCTTCGAACAAGTCACGGTACACGTTCAGAAGCGCATCGCGAACTCGACCAAGGAGACTGAAACGCGCACCGAGAAGGTGCTCGCACTCGTAGCCGTGAACGCGGCATCACGGGAGCGCTACGGGGTGTTTATCGCGACCGACGGGGGCGTCGAAGATCTTTCTCGCCCAGTTCTGCAGAGTGTGAAGGAGAGCGCCCAGGTGCTCGCGGAGAACAACAGTGTCGCCCAGATCGTGGTCTCGGGCGCTCTCTCTCAGCATCAACTTCGCTGGACCAAGTGGCTGGAGCCGCTGGGTGGTCGCGCCTACGTCCGTAGTGAGTCCGATCTCGGACGCTCGACGCCTCGTTACTGGGAGGAAATGCCATGAGCTTCATTCCTCCTGACTCCCACTGGGATCAGTTCATCTACGACAAGGCGGGCAACCCCGTCAATCGATTCCGGATCGTTTCCGACCCAGTCATCGCCCACGACCCGGAAATCTGTCGCAAGGCAGCCGCCCTGATCCTGGAAAATCCTAAGCTTGACCGCAAAGCGCTCGAACAGTGGCTGTGGTTCCATAACGCAGCGACGCACGCGGAAACGTCTGAGAAGCTCCGTGCCTTCTTCATGGAACAGAACGAGCGGTTCAATGCTGAGCGCAAGAAAGCCCTCAAGCGTTCGCGCAAGAAGCTGAAGCGGCTGAAGGTACGCGAGCAGGAGCTTGCGCCGAACTATGATCTCTATCGCCTGAAAACAGGCGGCAGCATCAAGGACGGACAAGCCTTGTTCCCGAAGGACGAAGGGCGCTTCTCGACGAACGTGATCGCTGGGAAGCACGACATCCACCGGGGCCGCAAGAACAAGCACTGGTTCAGCGAACCGATTGGATGGTCGGTCACCATCGGCTCGGGCCTGATGTTGGGAGCGTCTCTAGGGTTCATCACGGGCAAGCTCGATCTCGAGAACTTCAATCCGATCGCGGCCATGATCTTCATCGGCGGCGGTGTGCTGGCGTTCACTGGAGTCTGCAAGGCGCTCCGTACGTTGTCCTTTAAGGTTGGACAGTTCACGTTCAGCGCGTACCACAATGGCAAGGCCGCTCGGTGGGTCATCCCCGCCACGATGATCGCCAGTCTGGTCGTGAGCGCCCTGCTCATTGCGATCATCGACATGAAGGTGGAGAGCCTTGGAATCTTCAAGGCAATCTCCGCCTCCGTCGTCTCGGCAGGGCTCAAGGTCTCACCGGAAGAATTGCGCTGGGTTTCCTTGGTGCTGATCATCCCGACTCTGGTCTATGCCGTATACACCGGCTTTAGCGATGGGTACGAGTTTGCGGCTTCGGACAAGGTCGAATCTCTCCAGGACGAAGCAATCGTAGAGGTTTCCCAGTCTGAGGACGGCCAGGCATTCGCCAAGGCCGCTGGCGAGATCGCTCCGGTGCGCCAAGCCATCAAGGAACTTGAGGAGAAGATCAAGGCTCTGGAAGAGGCTCTCCGCGACGATCTGACGCCGGAGCAGCGACGGCAAATACGCGAAGTAACGGACGACGACGTCGACTACACAATCCAGGCGATGGGTGCGGCAGGGATGCCTCACTACCGCCGGGGCGGGAATGTTACCGAGTTCAAGTCGAGCGACAAGCCGCCGTTCTGGAAACGCTTCGGGCGAGGTTAGTCCTAAGCCCGAACGAGCATCAAAGCGGGCGAGTCGCAGAGTGCGGCTCGCCCGTTCGCTTTCCCCAGCAGTATAAGTTCCCGCCCAACCCGTCCCTGTCTCTTGTTTGTCCCTGTTTGCTCTGCTGCTGTGGATATCTCGCTCGCCGCCCTTGTTCTTTACTCTTCTTCTAGTATTGTTGCGCTTCGGATTGCGAAGCGGGTTTGTTCGGTTTGTGCGTCGCGCGTTGCGTGACCGGGCGGTGCCTGTGGATAAGTCCGCGCCTAGAAAGGCTCCCGATAGCCTTGCTGATCGCTTCGGACTGGCGGCCAGTGGCTTCCATCAGCTGCCGGTACGGGATGATCAGCGGTCGATCCGCCTTCCGGAATCGGGATTGAGCTCGCCGAAGAAAGAGCAGGAGGAGGCGAAGCTCCGTGTCCTTGAGCGTGGGCATCAGCTGATCGATCAGGATAAAGGGCGTCTTCATCCACGGTGTTTCTGGCGGTGGAAGGGTGAGTTTGAGCTTGGGCATAGAATTCTTTAGGGGGCGAATACTTGTTGCGCACTGCTTCAATCAGGAATGCTCCGGGGCGCTTGGCCTTCCGGTGGGGAAGGTAGAAGAGCTGTCGTTCAATTTCGTCGAGATCATAGTTCGAAAGCAACTCGGTTACGCCAACCTGACTGATCCCGAGCTGCATCAGCTCAACGGCCAGGGCGGTAGCTCGCTCCTTGTTCATAGGGGCTTGCTGCTTAAGAATGCCTCAAGCTTCTCTGCCACCTCTTCGATCCCTCCGAAGAACTCGTAGTCCACTAAGCCGCTCCCACGCACACCGATTCCCGTTTTGACGAGCAGATCAGAGAGTGCACCACCATCCAGTGCAGAGATACGGGCGACACCGTATGAACTGAGGTGCGCCTTGGCTTTGCGCGTCAGCTCAAAGGGCGATATGATGAGCCCGAGGTCGGCTCCCGTGCGCAGCACTGTTCCGGCCAGTTCATCAAGCATCCGCACGCGGACGGAATCACGGATCACCTTGACTATGACCTTGCTTGGCAAGCTGCCGACCGAGGTGAGGCACTGGATCTCATGTCCGCCGTGGCGCGACTTCTGACGAGGCTGCCTGCGATCTTGGATTGATACGTCTCCGAACCCAGCCCGTGCAAGCCCCTTACTGACAATCATCAGGAGGGCATGCAGCGAGGTGTTCTGGAGCGCACCGATGAGAGGTGTATTGGTCATTTGTCTCCTTTCTTGGGAAATCCTTTGGGATAGCGAGAGGTAACCCAGCGTCCGGGTTCAACATTCTGGAACGCGGGCATCAATTCACCATCACCTGTATGGGAGCAGTCAGGGAGGCACCCCTGACATCCCGCAAGATCGCAGGCAAACTGGGTCAGAAACGCGCCACGCTCGGCGATGAGGTCTCTGGGGTCAATCCGGAACCCAAGTTGTTTCTCTATGGCTGCGGTCAGCCTTGCTACAAAGACGAAGCTCGGATTGAGCTTCCCATTGATCAGTCGCGAGACGCTGCTTGGACTAACTCGCGCGTCTCGTGCGAGTCGCGACACGCCTTTGAAGGCGTACCGCTCCGTGTGTGTCATTAGGTCGGCGAACCTATTAATGACCGGCCCGAGGGCCTGCCTATGGGGTTGTTTGTACATGACCCCATTTCACCAACCGAACGGAAACCGAACAATTACTCGACCATCGACGCAATGATTGCGCGGATGTGGGAGCATTTTTTCGTCGCATCGACGAGGAACTACAGTGCCTGCATGCCCCAAGCACTCCCCCCAAACACACCGTCGACGCCACTGCGGATTCTCAGGCCCAAAGCCGGTTTCAAGCAGGGCCCGTTCTTTATTCGCTTTGAGAATCTTGACCAAGGGAATGAGATCGTGGAAATTGCAGATGGTGAAGTCGAAGCCCTCGCGCAGATTATCTATAACGCCTACCTCGAATGGAAAAAGCAATCGCCTACATCCGGGTCTCCAGCCAGCGACAAGTAGATGAGGGTGGCTCGCTGGAGAGTCAGACCAAGCAGGTCAAGCAGTTCGCGAGTAGCCACGGCTACGATCTGATTCAAATCTTTCGTGAAGAGGGAGAGAGCGCCAAGTCGGACCGTCGTCCCGAACTTCAGCGTATGCTCAAATTCTGTTCAGAGAAGCAGAACCGCGTCCAGATCGTCATCGTGCCGAAAATCGACCGGCTGTCACGCAATGTGCACGACTACTTCAATCTGAAGATCCAGCTCTCGCGCAGGGGCGTTCGGGTCGAGTCACTGGGCGAGCGAATCGAAGACACACCATCTGGCCGCTTGACCGAGACGATGTTTGCCTCGATGGCGCAGTTCGACAATGAAATCCGCGCAGAAAGATGCAAGGGAGGCATGACGGAGGCTGTCTCAGAAGGGCGGTGGGTTTGGAGAGCCCCCGTGGGCTACCGCAATGTTCGACTGCATGGGAGGGGCAACATTGAGCCAGACCCTCACTTCGCGCCGATTGTGCGGCATGCGTTCGAGCTGTTTGTGGATGGTCACCAGAGCTCAAACATGGTTCGCGAGTATCTGGAAAAGGAGGGCGTGCACCTCAGTCGGTCGTCGTTCTACAAGCTGATTCAGAACGAGGTCTACATTGGGCGCATCCATGCCTTCGGCAAGGTGGTGACTGCGAAGGAACCATTCGTTCCCATCGTCGACGAGACTCTCTTTTACCGCGCTCAGTCCTGCCTCAAGAGGGTGGCCACGCCGCAGACCTATCAGAAGGAATCGGAGGACTTCCCGCTTCGCGGAGCTATGCGGTGTGACTGCGGGACACCGTTCACCGCCTATTGGGCGAGGAGTGCGACAGGGGCCAAGTACGCCTATTTCCGCTGCATCCGATGCCCGAGGAGGAACTTCCGAAGATCTCAGGTGGAGTCAGATTTCCTCGAGCACTTGGCGCAGTTTGAATATGTACCGACAGCGTGGGATCGCGTGACAGACTGGCTGAGGAACTGGGAAACACTAACAACAACGGCCGTAGACGCCCAGGTCCAATCAGCTGCCGAGAAGGTCTTGGAGCTGAAGAAGCTTCGGGACAACATCATTCTCAAGAATGCAAACGGGGTGATCCCCGATGACCTTGCTAAGGAGCAGATTGAAAGGATTGGAGGCGAGATTGCGGAAGCAGTGGCTCAGTCCTCGGAAACGATGCCTACTTCGAACTCGGTTGATGAGCTTGTGTCCTTCGCGAAGCACTTCCTAACGAACCTGCGCGTGACCTGGGGATTCCTCTCACTGCAAACAAAAAAGAACCTTCTCAGGTTCATGTATCCGGATGGAGCTCTCTACCTGCCAATCGATGGATTTCGAACTCAGCAGATTGGGCTCCCAAAGCCCTTAAAACAAGTGCTAGACGGGGCTACGTCTGGTTTGGTGGACCCAACGAACGAGATTTCGAACTCGTTGCACGAATGGTTGGCCACGCTTTACGAGATCGGTTCAGTAGAGGTTGAGGCTCCGATCCGGGCGAACCGGAGCCCAAAGAGTCAGGACAGGATGACCCGAGAGAGATCATCGACTGTGCCAAGTTCGCCATGGAAGAACTCCAGAGCGGAGACACCGTCATCAAAGGCGTCTCGAAAGCACATATCGGGCAGGTCGTGAATGCTCATGCCCCACATTCCAAAACAGAGGTCGTCAACCTCTCGCATCCATTGCTCAAAGGTCATTGTGGGCCCCATCCTGAGTGAAGAATCCTCCATTTGGATTCGGAGGGTCATACAGCTCAAAGGGATTGCCTTCGACCATGACGGCGAATGGCGTGATCAAGAAGTCGCCACCCGCGCGTCCAATGGCACAGACGGCGGCAACGCCCGCGCCATCGGCGACCCGCCGGACCTCGACAAGGGCGGCGTCACCAGACTTGAATGCGCGAGCTAGGTTGTCAAAATTCAATCGGTCCGGGGCACTCAACATGAGCAGGCCCTCAGGCGATTCGGATTGCATTGCTCCATGCAGCCATGGTCTCACTCGCCCTAGGCCTCGACCAAATAGCACTCACTTCACGCAACGCGTATGGATCGTTGCATAGAGGGAGGTTAAGTTGGAGCTTTCCACGGCCCTGACCCACTGTAGACCCGCGGACCCTCCGCGGGAGCTACACCGTGAACCTCTATGAAACAGTAACGAACACCATTCTTCAGGCCCTCGACCGGGGCGTGATTCCGTGGCGCAAGCCCTGGGATTCCAGCGTTTCGGTCCCCGTCAACGTCGTGACGAACCGGCCATACCGGGGAGTCAACCTCTTCTTGCTGGCGATGAGCCCGTACACCGATCACCGCTGGTTGACCTACAAGCAGGCGCAAGAGCGTGGCGGTCGAGTTCGGCCAGGCGAGAAGTCAACGCTCGTCGTCTTCTGGAAGCGCTGGGAACCAAAGCCTGACGCAGAGCAAGACGAAGAGCAAACGCGGCGCCAAGCGCCCCTCTTGCGCTACTTCAACGTCTTCAATGCCGAGCAGTGTGAAGGGCTGGAGCTAGCCGACGTGTACCGCCCAGAGCGGCTTGCCGAGCACCAGCGCATCGAGCGAGCCGAGTTGCTTGTTGCGCACATGCCTAACAGGCCAACCATCCGAGAAGGTGGTCGAGCGGCTTGGTATCGCCCCGCTGATGATCTCGTGAACATCCCGCCGCTCAGCATGTTCTCGACCTCAGACGCCTACTACGCGACCCTCTACCACGAGTTGGCACATGCCACAGGAAATGCCTCTCGCCTCAACCGAAAGGGCGTCACTGAGACCATCCAGTTCGGCTCTGGGGAGTACAGCAAGGAGGAGTTGGTTGCCGAGCTGACGAGTGCCTTCTGCTGCGCGACGATTGGGCTCGACAACTCGCTCATCGAGGATTCGGCCAGCTACATCAGCGGATGGCTGAAGGTGCTCAAAGACGACCCCAAGGCAGTGGTGATCGCTGCTGCCCAGGCGCAACGCGCCGCTGACTATATCCGAGGTGTCACGTATACCTAACCTCAAGGCCTCACCGTTCTGGTGAGGCATTCTTCTTAATGTGAATGATCCAGCCTCCCAACTAAGTCACGCTTCCCAAGCTGGCTGCACGTGTGGAGGATCAGATCCTTCTTGTGAAGTGTGTCGATCCATCGCTTTGGGATGGACTTCACACCATAGTGTGCGCCTGCGATCTGGCCAAAGACAGCCCCAACCGTGTCCGCATCGCCAGCAAGGTTTACGGCAAGAATCATGCCTTCCTCGAAACTTTCGGTGGCATGAAAGGCCCAGAGTGCCGCTTCAAGGGTGTCCCGCGCATAACCGGACGAAGAGACTTCGTGGCGAAGTTTTGCCTTGTATCCACCTCGACCGAGTGAATCAATCTCCGGATGCAACTCATCCGGGAAGTCGTGGGCGAGCACCGAATCTTTAGCAGCACCACTGAATGCTTTATGAAGTTTGAACGCAAGCAAACGGCAAGCGTCGATTGCGATAGGGTGGTTGTGGGTCGTGATGGATGAAAGGACCGCATGTTCAGTTGCGATCAGCGGGTTCTCAGGAGTGAAGAAGTGGATCACGACCGGTGCTAGGCGCATCAGGCTTCCGTTCCCTGCTGCGTGATCGGACATAGGTGCAAGCGGGCTTCCACTGGCCTTCCACGAGCGAATTGCTTTGAGCGTGTTCTGCCCCGCTCCGATGCTTCGACCACTACAACTCATATAGCCGTCCATCAGCCAGCGGTCATACCGCTCAAGTTGGTCAAGAGGATCATGGGCTTGGTTTTCGATCAAACTAGCAGCTAGACAGAGAGCCATGCTCGTATCATCGGTGTACTGACCAGGCTCAAGTTGGAACTTGCCGCCACCGATCATGTCTCGGACTGGAGCAAGCTGATCCCTCTTTCTGAACTCAAGGGGTGCGCCAAGAGCATCGCCAACTGCCAACCCGAGGAATGATCCGAGGAATCGGTCTGATAGTGAAGCCATACACCCAGGGTAGGTCGAATCGAGTAGTTCTTCAAGGCCAGCGGACCTCCACAGTTGCCTACCCTCCAGCTCCGTGGACACTGAGCCTTCGTTCATCTAGAGTGAGCATATGAAGGGGAACGTCTTCATCATCGACGGCTCCATTGCCGAACTCAACGTTGACGCCATCGTGAACTCTGCCCACACGTCTCTGCTTCACGGTAGCGGGATTAGCGGGGCAATCCACCAAGCAGCGGGACAGGAGCTGGAGAAACATTGCCGACTTCTTGGTGGTTGTGCCATCGGAGACGCCGTGATGACACCAGGATTTGACTTGTCAGCAAGGTGGGTAATCCACGCTGTAGCGCCCAAAGTCCAATTCGGCGAGGAGCTCAATGACCGCCACCGACTGACGTGGGATTGTATGTTTCAGAAGGTTATCGAGATCGTCTGCATTTCGAGCATTCGTTCACTAGCAATCCCGCCAATTGGAGTCGGTGGCCACCGGATACCGATGGATTTTGCATTGCCGAGAATTGCCGAGGTGGCCCATGCATTCAGTGAGAATCTAGGCATTCAGGTCTTTCTGGTTTCAAGAGAATTGGAGCACAGAAACACTTGGAGAAGAAGATTACGTGACCTGCAAATCGTTGGGTTAAGGTCGATGAATGGAACACAGTAGTTTGAGTCGCTTTGTCCATGCCCAACGGGGCGCGTACCGCCGGGTACTCTCGGAGCTCAGAGCGGGTCATAAGTCGAGCCACTGGATGTGGTTCATCTTTCCGCAACTACGTGGTCTTGGAAGATCAAGCACCGCACACCACTACGGGATCGCCAACCTTGCTGAGGCTCAACATTTCTTGGAGCATCCGGTTCTGGGGAAGCGTTTGATCTCTTGCACACGTGCGGTCGCGACTCACCATGATCTTTCCGTTTGGGACATTTTCGGCGCAATCGACGCCCGCAAGTTTCGCTCAAGCATGACTCTGTTCAATAGGGCGGCACTTAGCGAGAACAACCCTTTCCAACTGGCTCTGGAGTCTCACTGCAACGGCGAGGAGGACCACGCGACGGTCGAGCTTCTCCAACCAGTGCCCAGCCTCATCGAAGGGCGACGAGAACCATAAGGAGAATCAAGCCAGCGAGAACACTCAAGTGCCGCCATAGCAGTATTCGCTGTGCAACGTGATCAATCCGAGCTGCGCAACGCCTGCAAACTGTGCGGATGCCGTACGTCGTCACACCCTCAACGGCCTTTCCCGTTCGAAAGCTAACTCGCGTTCGATCTCCCGTCCGCACCCGTCGGCGCAAGCTCGGTTCCGTGGGTTCAATATGCCTCCCGCAGGTGTAGCATGTGCTCATCCCGTCATCCTGATCGGCTCAGGTCGGCGTTTCAAATCCCGCTTCGTTGATGCAAAGAAAAGCGGCAACCTGCTTGGTGCAAGTTGCCGTGAGATCAGGTTCTGGGTTCAAACAGGAGCCCAGGAACCTCGCGAGCGACGATCCGCTGGATCAGTCGATCAACTGTTGGGTTGAATCGGGCAAAGGTCGGCAGCTTGTCTGGAGCACGACGGGAGATCACGAGGTCGGTCTTTGCGTCGAACTGATAGCGCCAGAGCCGTGCCGCTCGGAACGGCTCCTCTTTCAAGTCCGGACCGAGATGGTGGTGAAAGCCACCGGAGAAGACCAGAATGCGCGGCGCTCCCCAGCGAAGCGGCACGATTGCCACTCGCTGTTGGGCGGCACTGTGGATGCCGGAGACCACGACTTGGCCAGCGAGCACGATTCTCTCGCACTCTGCCTCAAGCTGGTCTCGTTGGGAAGGGCTGTGCTCATCACGACCGAGCGAGTCTGGAATGCAAGCAAGAGCTGCCCCGAGCAACCGGACGTTGCCGTAGAGCCAAAGCTTGGCTTCAGGGTAGAAACCGGGCTCCTCAGTGAAGGGAGCAGAACGACGAGGAGGTTCAGGTACAAGGCGAGTTGCCATACGCCCAGGGTCTCAAGGGCCGATTTGAGATTCAAAATCTTCTCGCATCACGCAACACTCGCGACCTGTAGCATTCCTTGAGCGTCTTGAATTGCAACGAATTGAGGGCTGAACAGGGTCAACTCGGTATTCTGCCGACTTGGGCCTGCGGATGAAGATTGCATATACGTGATCGCTAGGCTAGCCTGAATGCAGAGCAATCCGAACCGATCTGACAGCGTATGAGCCAGCTAACCAATCATCAGGCCAAATACTTCGCGTACGAGCTCCAGCGAAGCTATGCCAACGATCACGTTGGCAAGCTCGCCGGCCTTCTCTTCGATGCTCAAGTCGAACCTAAGCCTCACCAGATCGACGCCGCTCTCTTCGCACTTCAGACCCCCTATCTTCCTGGCGTGATCCTTGCCGATGAGGTTGGACTAGGTAAGACCATCGAGGCAGGAATCGTCCTCACGCAGTACTGGGCTGAACGCAAGCGAAGCATCCTGATCATCGCCCCATCGAGCCTTCGGCAGCAGTGGAGGCAAGAGCTCCAAGAGAAGTTTCTGATTCCCTCAACCTTGGTTGACTCAAAGAACAAGGATAGCGTTCTCGCCAAGTCAAGCACAGAGGTTCTCATCTGTTCCTATGAGTTCGCTACCCGGCACGAGGCGAGCCTGCTTCGAGCGTGGGACCTCGTGATCTGCGATGAAGCCCACCGCCTCCGCAACCACTGGAACGGGAAGAATCGCGCCGCCAACGCCGTTTCCCACATTGTCGGTAACGCCAGCAAGACTATTCTGCTCACGGCAACACCGCTTCAAAACCGACTGGAGGAGCTCTACGGCCTCGTCAGTGTTTTTGCCCCCGACTACTTCTACTCGCTCGATGCCTTTCGGGAGCGCTACATCAAGAATCGTGAACTCGGTGGCGACGACCTTACGGATCGGGTTGCCGAAATCTCAAAGCGAACCCTCCGTCGTGACGCAGACAAGTACATCCGCTTTACAAAGCGACTCCCACTCACGGTCGAGTTCATGCCGAGCGATGATGAAATCAGGCTCTATGATCTCGTGAACGCGTACCTCCAACGCGAAGAAGTCCATGCATTCGCGCCGACCCAGCGCCACCTGAGTGACCTCATCATTCGCAAGAGACTCGGATCCTCCACGTTCGCTGTCGCGAGCACGTTAGAGAGAATCGCCTTCCGATTGAACGAGGAGCTGACGAGCGGCCAGCGTCGAGATAATCGCGGTGGGCTCGTGGTTGACGAAGATTTGACCAGCGAGGAGCTCGAAGAGATCGATGAAGTCGAGACGATCCAGCCAAACCTCAACTTCAGCGACAAGACACTGCACGACAGCATCAAGGCTGAAGTCGAGGACCTGCGTGAATATGCCGCCCTTGCACGCTCCATTACCGTCAATCAAAAGGCACTCAGGCTCAACGACGCCCTAGATCAAGGCTTTGCTCGATTGGCTGAGATCGGTGCGCCGCAGAAGGCAATCATCTTCACCGAGAGCACCGTCACTCAGGAGTACATCGCCCGACACCTCAAGGAAACGGGAAGGGGCGAAGGCATCCTTCTCTTCAACGGTTCAAACGACGGCCCCGAAGCCACTGCTATCTATCGGGCGTGGCTTGAAAAGAACAAGGACAGTGATCTGATCACCGGGATTCTCGCTGCCGACCGCCGAAAAGCCCTCGTCGACTACTTCCGCGATGAAGGCACGATCATGATCGCCACCGAAGCCGCCGCAGAAGGAATCAACCTCCAGTTCTGCAGCATGGTGGTCAACTATGACCTGCCCTGGAACCCTCAACGGGTCGAGCAGAGGATCGGTCGCGCTCACCGCTTCGGCCAGCAACACAATGTCGTGGTCGTCAATTTCAGCAACCAAGGCAATGTCGCCGAGCAACGCATCCTCCAATTATTGGGCGAGAAGTTCCACCTCTTTGAGAGCGTGTTCGGGGCTTCGGATGAGGTGCTAGGAGCAATTGAGGACGGGCTCGACTTCGAGAAGGCCATCAGCAGCATCCTCAGTCGATGCAAGACCTCCGACGAGATCGACCAGGCATTCAAAGAACTCGAACAACAGTACGCCACCGAGATCTCAAGCGAGATGGCGAACGCCAAGGCAAAGGTCTTCGACAATCTCGATCCACACGTTCAGGACCGCCTCAAAGCCTATGATGCCCAAAGTGGTGAGGTCCTCAACAAGTTCGAGCGGCTCCTTCTCGCCGTCACCAAGCATGAACTCCAGGGACGAGCCACGTTTGAAGGCGACGGGAGACACTTCGTTCTTCACGATGCGCCCGTCAAGGATGCGCCGGTTGGGCGTTACTACTTCAAATCTCAACCCCTTGAGAATGCCCATCAGTATCGGTACGCCAGCCCACTCGCTCAGCACGTTGTCGCCGCTTCGAAGTCCAGCGAGACCCCCGCAGAGGAGCTTGTGTTCAGCCTTCAGGCAAGTGAACGGGCAAGCACCGCAATCAAGAGCCTCGCGGGCAAGAGCGGCGAAATGGTGGTCAAGCAGGTCACCTTCACCATGCGGGCGAAGGACGATGACATCAGCGAGTCCTACATGCTCGCGGGAGCACTGACAGACACCGGTGAATGGCTCGATGAAGAGTACGTCTCTGACATGCTGGAGCTGACTTGCACAGCAACGACTTCAACCACTGCCGTCGACGAGAGCAAGTTCGAAGCACACCTCAAAGCACGGAACCTGGACCTAGAAAAGGAGGTTCAGGGTCGAAACTCGCGCTATTACGATCAGCAAGAAGAGCTGCTCTACCGAAACCAGCAGGATCGCAAAGCAGAACACGAGGGAGCGATCCGAGAGTATCGTGCGAAGGAGAAGGAAGCCCGTCGCCTGGCCAAGCAAACGGACGATCCGATGGAACAGCTCAAGTACAAGAAGGAGGCTCGAAAGTGGGAACAGCGGGCCGAAGAAGCCGATGAAGAGTTCCGGGAAACGAAGAAGAAGCTTCGTGAAGAGGCTGACCGCTTTTTGGAACTGATCGAACAATCTCTCAAGGGGACTCAAGAGATCGAGCACCTGTTCTCAATTCGATGGAGGGTAACAGCCTGACGGCTTTCGTCCGACCTCCGTACCTGATAGACTCAAGTCAAGTTTAAGACAAGAAAAATGAACGATAAAGAATTGATTCACGAAACCCCAGGCTCCACGCCGGACTTCAAAACTGAGCTTGCAGCTCAGCTTGCCGAACTGATGCCGGAGGTGGTTGCTGATGGGAAGATCGACGTGATCAAGTTACGGGAGCTTCTCGGCGAGGACGTGGGGAGCGAAACTGAGCGGTTTGGTTTGTTCTGGCCCGGCAAGAAGCGAGCATTGCGAGCCGCCCAAGAACCCACCACGGCCACACTGCGGCCCGACAAGGCGAACAGCAAGGACTGGGACACCACTCAGAACGTCTTCATCGAGGGTGATAACCTGGAGGTGCTCAAGATTCTCCAAAAGCACTACCACAACAAGATCAAGCTGATCTACATTGATCCTCCTTACAACACGGGTAAAGACTTCGTGTATCCCGACAACTACAAGGAGGGTTTGGAGACGTATCTGGAGTGGACACGCCAGGTGAACGAGGAGGGGAAAAAGGTTTCCACCAACAGCGAGAGCGAAGGCCGTTATCACTCGAACTGGTTGAACATGATGTACCCGCGATTGAAGCTAGCAAGAAATCTCCTTAAGGAAGATGGACTAATTATCATCTCGATTGATGATACCGAAGTTGCCAACTTAAGGCGCTTATGTGATGAGGTTTTCGGCGAGAACAACTTCCTCGCTAATTTCATCTGGAACTCGTCTACTGGCGGCGGCATCCGTTCGAGGTATGTGAATGTTTCACATCAGCATCTTCTGATGTACGGACGATCCGTACAAAACATCGAAACCCTTTATGCACCGCTTTCCGAGGAAGCAGTTGCCCAATACAGATCGGTCGATGAAAAAGGTCGATACCGGGACAAGGACTTCGCCTGGAAGAATGCAAGCACAAACACAAATCAGCGCTACACAATCATTGCCCCTGATGGGGAGGAAATCATTCCTAAGCCTGGTTACTTGCTGCGCTTTGTGCGTGAACGCTTTGAGAGCGAACTCGCAGACGGAAATGTTACGTTCAAGCGGACGAGAACGGGCCCATTCAATAAAACAGATGGATCGCAGGCTAACTGGAACATTTATATAAAGAAGTACCTTGGAGATTCACAAGGTGCACCTGTCAGCGTTTTGCCAAGAAGCCTTGTCGGCTTGAACAATGATGGAACCATCGAAATTCAAGAATTGTTCGAGGGTAGGGTTTTTTAATTTCCTAAATCAACTCGTCTAATGAGTTATCTTCTGCAGATCGCTTCAGACTCTGATGGCATTGTGCTTGACTTTTTCGCTGGGTCTGCGACAACGGCTCATGCGGTCATGCTATTGAATGCAAAAGACGGTGGAAAACGTCGTTTTATCCAGATTCAGTTACCTGAGCCAACTCCTGAGGACTCTGAGGCACGAAGCGCAGGGTTCAAGACTATTGCGAGTTTGGCCCGTGCTCGCATTGACCGATCAGGCGAGCAGATAACGAATCAGGATTCTGGTGAGCTGTCCAGCGGTGGGAGACAAGTAGATGTTGGCTTTCGTAGCTACGTGCTTTCTGATTCCAGCTTTGCCAAATGGAGGCTTGCGAGCGACACGGATCGGAACGCTCTGGAACAGCACCTCTTTAGTCTTCGCGAGAGCGCAAGCGACGCCGCCACCCCGGACGATCTGCTCACCGAGATCCTCCTCAAGCAAGGCTATTCGCTCACTGAGAAGATCACCGAATCGAATATAGCTGGCCTCGACGTGCGAATCGTAGGAGACAACCTCGTCATCGCCTACCTAAGTGAGTCGGTGAAGCCAACCCTTGACCAAGTTCGCGCCATCGTAGATCAAAATCCAGCACGGATCATCATGCTCGAAGACGCCTTCCAAGGTGACGACGAACTGAAGACTAACCTCGCTCAACTCTGCAAGAGCAAAGGCATTGAGCTTTGGACGGCATAAGGGATTGGCATGAGCAACCATCCATTCTCGATCACAATCTCAGCAATCACCGGAGACCCGAACGGCCTGCGAGTTGTTGAGCATAGTGCATGGTACGGGAAGGCACTTATCCTCCCGCGAAACCTGATCCCCGACGTGATTCAATCCCGCGAGGAGTTCGGCAAGAGCGCGGTCTACCTGCTGGTTGGTCCACGCGAGGATGGGGTTGGAGAAAAACTGTACATCGGAGAGGCGGACCCGCTTCGTGACCGCATCCAACACCACTTCGTCAACAAGGATTTTTGGAACCGCCTGATCTTCTTCACTGGAAGTGGTGATCAACTCAACAAGACTCACGTGAAGTTCTTGGAGGCGCGCTTAGTCCAGCTTGCGACGATGGCGAAGCGGGTGGAATTGGAGAACAAGACAAGTCCCTCGCTCCCCAGCATGTCGGAGTCCGAGCGGATTCGTGGCGAGGGCTTCCTTCGGAACATTCTGGAGATTCTGCCGATCCTTGGCGTCCATGCCTTTGAGGTGACACGTCCAGCAACTCCGACGGCCACAGTGCAAGCCACGATGGCTATGGTGGTTGAGGATGAGCCGACACTCGAAGAGCTGCTCTACCTACGATCCCGTGGAATCGAGGCAAGCGGCTATGAATCAAGCCGTGGCTTTGTGGTTCGATCGGGTTCCCAGGCCGTGAAGAGTTCGGTTCCAAGCATGGAGACCCACTCCTATTCCACCCTGCGGAACACGCTGATCGAGAATGGGGTACTAACGGATGCAGGCTCTAGCCTGACCTTGACTCAAGACTACATCTTCGATTCACCCTCAGCAGCGGCGGCAGTGGTGCTCGGCCGCTCGGCAAACGGTCGAACCGAATGGCGGACGGAAACAGGCGTGACCCTGAAGGAACTTCAGACTCGCCAAGCAGCGGAGGTGCGAGCATGAGCACTTCTGGCTTTCAGTTTGATCCGAAGCAACAGTATCAGCTCGAAGCGATTCAGAGTGTCGTGGACCTTTTCGATGGGCAGCCGAAGGACGTCGAGAAGCTCAAGACCACACTGAAGACTGCGAATCCTTCGGACGACGTTCAGAACCTACGGCTCGACATGGACTACTCCGAGGAAATCGGAGCAATCGGCAACAATCTCGTCTTAGACAACGAAGTCATCCTTGCGAACCTTCAGCGGGTTCAGGATCGCAATGGCCTCGAAGTCATCCCGAAGCTCTTCGACAACGCACTCGACTTCGACATCGAGATGGAAACGGGTACAGGAAAGACCTATGTGTACCTGCGGACGATGTTCGAGCTCGCTCGGAACTACAACTTCAGTAAGTTCATCATTCTCGTGCCGAGCGTGGCCATCCGCGAAGGGGTGAACACAAGCATTCGGTTAATGCGGGAGCACTTCCGCAATCTCTATCCGGATCTTCCGTTCGACGCCACAATCTACCGAGGGGATTCCCCCCAAGATGTGCAGTCCTTTGCGACAACGAACAACCTGCAAATCATGATCATGACCATCGCTTCGATTCGAGGCGACAAGAATACTCGGATCATGTTCCAAGATCGCAACGACTTGAATGGGTTGCGTCCAGTTGATTACTTAAAAGCCACGCGGCCAGTGGTGATCATGGACGAGCCGCAGAACATGGAGTCGTTGCTGTCGCAATCCTCCGTTGGTGAGCTTGCTCCTACCTGCACCTTCCGATACAGCGCAACTCACCGAAAGCAACGGAACGTGGCGTATCGCCTTGATCCGGTGGACGCTCATGACCTGGAGCTGGTGAAGCAAATTGTTGTAGCTGACATTCACCAGGAGGGTTCTGATGCGACCCCTCATATCAAACTCGTTGAGGTGAAGCGTGATCCGTGGGTTGCGCGTCTCGAACTAGCCTGCCGGAAAGCTGACGGCACACTCGAACGTAAGGTCGTGAGCGTACGGCAGAACCAGGAGCTGTCTGATCCTCGACTCACCGACAACCCAGTCTATGAAGGCTGGCGGGTCATGGAGATGAGCATCGAGCCGCCTCAAATCGAGCTTACGAAGCATGGCATCCTCGATGTCGGCGAGAGCATCGGGGGCGCTTCCGGCGCGATCTATAAGGAAATGATCCGTGAGACGGTCAAGGAGCACTTCCGAAAAGATTCCATGCTTCGCGATAAAGGCATCAAGGTGCTGAGTCTCTTCTTCGTGGACAAAGTCGCGAGCTACCTTGGGGACGGCGTGAACAATGACGACGCGAACGGCGAGTTCGTGAAGTGGTTCGACGAAGTGTTCGTGGAAGAGCGGGCGAAGTCCCAACGTTGGCAAGAGTTGATTCCACACGATCCTTCGGAAGTTCGCCGGGCGTACTTCTCGCAGCTCAAAGCCAAGGGGAAAACGACCTTCCAAGATTCAACCGGGGCCACCAAGGCCGACGACGACGCCTATGAGCTGATCATGCAAGACAAAGAGCGACTTCTCGATGAGGAGGAGCCAGTTCGATTCATCTTCAGTCACTCGGCACTGCGCGAGGGTTGGGACAACCCCAACGTGTTCCAAATCTGCACTCTTCGCGAGATGGGAGCCGACGTTGAGCGTCGGCAGACCATTGGGCGCGGACTTCGATTGCCGGTCACAAAGACACCACAGGGCTTCGTTCGCGTAGGAGAGCGAAGCATTGCGACGCTAACGGTTGTGGCGAACGAGTCTTACCAGTCCTTTGCCAAAAGCCTCCAGAAGGAATACAAGGATGCGGGCGTTGAGATTGGGCAAGTTCGGAAGACCGAGTTTGCCAAGATCGCCGCTGTCGATGCGAATGGCGCGGTTACCGATGACCTGCTCGGATACAACCAATCCGTCGAAATCTGGAATCACCTGGACGCCAAGGGCTTCATCAAGGAAGGCAAGATCACGGCCAAGTTTCTTCCCGACACGCTTGGGTTTGACCTGAGCCTCCCTGACAAGTTCCTGCCGTACGAAGCCGAGATCATCAGCCTGGTGAGCCGGGCGAGCATCGAGAAGTATGTCAAGCCCGCCAGCAAGCGGCAGGTTCGTCGGCTCAACAAGGAGCTGTATCGAACTCCTGAATTTGAGGCGTTCTGGGAGACGATCAGCCGCAAGACAACCTACCGTGTCTCGGTTCAGCGAGAGGAGATCATCGAGAATGCGGTGAAGGCGATTCAATCTTCGCCGCCGATAGATCCGCTGCGGATTGTCGCCACCTATGCTGGAGTGAAGGTTCTCCGTGGCGGTGCGAAGGGCTCTGTCGTTCGAGAGGGATCGAAGGACCTGAAGGGCAGCTACGATCTGCCTGACATCGTGACCGAGCTTCAGGAAGCCACCTCTCTCACTCGTGCGACGATCATCGACATTCTGGTTCAAAGCGAGAGACTCGATTGGTTCCTCGGAAATCCAAACGACTTCATCGCACTAGCGAAGCGGAGGCTCCAGGATGAGCTTGCCAAGCTCGTGGTTGAGGGGATTCAGTACGAGAAGATCGCTGGATATGTCTATGAGCTTCGCGAGCTTCAGAAGGATGGCGAGGAGGAGAAGGAACGATTCCTCGATCAGTTGTACAAGGTCCAGAATGGTCAGAAGACTGACTTCGACTATGTTGTCTACGACTCCGACATCGAGCGGCAGTTCGCTGAGAGACTGGACTCCCGCGAAGATATCAAACTCTTCATGAAGTTGCCCCCCAAGTTCCAAATCTCAACCCCGGTTGGACCGTACAATCCGGACTGGGCGATCATAAAGCAGGTAAACGGCGAAGATCGAATCTACATGATCCGCGAAACAAAGAGCACCCTCGACGAATCCAAACTCCGCCCGACCGAAGTTGCCAAGATGAAGTCGGCAAAGAAGCACTTCGCCGCAATCGGCGTTGAGGACTACGGGCGGTCTGCTCCTCCAGGGTGGAACCTATGACGCATATTAAAGAGGTCACTCCATGATTGAAAAGGTTAGAATCCGTGGTTATCGTGGATTTCAAGATGTCACGGTTGACTTGCGCCACGGACTCAACATCTTTGTCGGTGATAATGAGAGTGGAAAATCGACCCTCCTAGAAGCAATTGCCCTTGCACTTACGGGTTACGTCAATTCGCGCAGCGCAAATGAGGAGCTAAATCCCTTTTGGTTCAACGCTGACTTGGTCAAGCAGTTCTTCTCTGATCGAGCAGCAGGCAAAAAGGTGGCCCTGCCTACAATCTCAATCGAAGTGTTCTTCACCGGCGACGACCGCCTTCAGAATCTCCGTGGCGCACACAACTCAGATTCTCCAACCCGTGAGTGCCCTGGCATCAGATTTGAGGTCGTTCCCAGCAAAGAGTACGGGGCTGAGATCGAAGCATTCGTAGGCAAACAGACCTCGCTGATCCCAGTTGAGTTTTACAAGATTGAGTGGCGTTCATTTGCGGACGATCCTATCACCAAGCGTCCAAAGAACGTCAGCGTGGCCGTTATTGATTCCCGGACCGTTCGAACATCTTCAGGTGTTGATTACTACCTTCGAAGCTTGCTCAATGACGCGTTGACCGTGGAACAGAAAACCCAGCTATCTGTAGCCTATCGATCCGTCAAGGAGGCGATGACGACCGAACACTTGAGTCAAGTCAACAATGACCTAGCCGGGCTTAAGGGTCTCAATGACGACGCGTTACTAAGCTTGGCAATGGACCAGACCTCTAGAACCTCCTGGGAAGGGGCGGTAACACCTCATCTGGGGGGCGTGCCGTTTGGTATGTCCGGGCAAGGACACCAAGCAGCGGTAAAAATACTCTTGGCCATGGCGCGTCATGCAGACAGTGCTCGAATCGCCATGGTCGAGGAGCCAGAGAATCATCTCTCCCACACCAGCCTGAACAAGCTCTTGAAGGCAATTGAGGAAGTCTCAGGAGACGATCAGCAGCTTCTTGTGACCACGCATAGCTCATTCGTTTTGAACCGGCTTGGGCTAGATGCTCTCCGACTGGTCTCGAACGGGTCGGTTGCTCCGATGGCATCAATCAGTGCAGATACAATTGCGTACTTCAAGAAGCTTCCTGGATACGATACCCTACGCCTTGTTCTGGCCTCGAAGGTAGTACTAGTAGAGGGAGCGTCTGAGGAGATTCTTTTCAGTAGGTTATATCGAGACAAATACGGAGCTGACCCAATCGAGCACGGAATCGATGTGATCTGTATTCGAGGGCTGTCCTTCAAGAGATTCTTGGAGCTTGCTAAAGTCGTTAACCGGAAGTGTGCATTCCTCCGAGACCTCGACGAGTATTCGGAAGCAGACCTTGACACGCATTACGCTGGCCACGTAACAGATTCCATCAAGCTCTTCAGGGGTCAGGTTCAAAATGGAAAGACCCTTGAGCCACAGCTGTGTGCTGTAAACAACGACACTGCCTTGCGAGTTGTGCTGGGACTTGCCTCCACTGTGACTCCACAGGACTGGATGCTTAAGAATAAGACGGAGGCATCACTGAGAATCGCAGAGCACGCTCAAAGTATTGTCGCGCCGGATTACTTCGCAAAGGCCATCGAGTTTATCCATGGCTAGCCAAGCGGAGCTTGTCTTGGCAGTTGCGGGGTCTCGAAAAACCCAAGGCATTGTGGAAGAGTGCGCAAACGCTCCGTTAGAGAGCAGGATCCTCATCCTGACCTACACAACCAACAACCAGAACGAACTCAAATCCCGTATTGCCACGTACGCAGGAGATCATCATAAAATTGAAATTCAGGGGTGGTTCGCGTTTCTGATCAAGCAAATTGCGCGTCCGTTCCTTCCATTTGCGTTCTCGGATCGCAAGCTCCGGGGCTTTGACTTCTACACGCCACCGCAGCAGTTTCAGGCAACAACGAGTGCAACCAGATACCTCTCCACTGAAGACAAGGCATTCAGAGTCCACCTACCGCAGTTGGCATTTTACGTGCACACAAAGAGTAACGGATGCTGGCTAGACCGGCTATCCCGGCTTTATGATGTGATTTACATCGATGAGGTTCAGGATCTGTGCGGATATGATCTTGAGATTCTGAGTTTACTTATCGACAGCGGGATCAGAGTTCGAATGGTTGGAGATATTAGGCAAGCTGTCATTGCCACGAATATCCAGGAAGCAAAGAACAAGCAGTATATGTTTACTCGCATCTGGAAGTGGTTCCGTGAACTTGAGAATGAAGGCCGGATTACAATCCGGCAGAGGTGTGAAACTTGGAGATGTCGCCAGGAGATAGCTACGTTTGCTGATGCTCTTTTCGACCCAGAGTGGGGTTTCGAGAAAACCGTGTCACAAAACAACTTATCATCCGGCCACGACGGGCTGTTTCTAGTATCGAAGAGTGACCTCCCGAGGTACATGGCCCAGTTTAGGCCGCTGCTTCTTCGCTATAACGCTAGTTCCGGTCGGGAGATGCCCTTTGACTTCATGAACTACAAGGAGTCTAAGGGGCTGTCTGTTAAGCGGGTCTGCATTTTGCCGACCGGACCGGTGGAAAAGTATCTGATGGGAAGGGGCACCTTGAAGATACAGCAATCAGCCGAACTTTATGTTGCTGTGACTAGAGCAGAGCAGAGTGTGTGTTTCATTCTGGATAAGGCTGGCAGATCTTCTATTCCGCGGTGGATCCCTGACTAAGGCTGTCTGACGGACCACTGTCCAGAAAGGCGGCCCTGTAGACTTTCGCTGTATCCCACATCACCCCATCAAGTATGTGCCCATACAAGCTTCGAGGTCAGGGCGATCAGCGAAGTCTAGTCATTCGGTTCGATTTCGCGAAGAACATCAATCACCCTCCCAAGCACCTCTGCTCGGGGTCTCTGAGCGCAGAGTCCCCCAATTTGATTCCGACTGTTTCCGGATTTTCCTTCTTCTCAGCGTGACTTGTCCCGATTCCGATGGTCTGACCGCCACTTGTATGGTGGATGAACATCGAGAAATGGACAGAACAGACCATCGCCCGATGGGTCAACGCCAGAGCCAGCGCAACTTCCGCGCGCCCGGGTGTTTCGTCAGGGCTTGGATCTGAGGTCGAGCATCCAGACCAGGCATTCGACATCGCTGTCCAAGACCGACTACGCCACACGTACATTCTCGGCTCAACGGGTAGTGGCAAGACCAACCTCCTTCTTCAACTCGTTGATCGCGACATCGCCGATAAGCGCTCTTTGGTCGTCCTCGACATGCGCGGCGACCTAGTTGATCGGATCATCACCCGTCACGCGGAGCACCTCGATAGCGAGAAGCTCCACCTGATTGACCTTCGCAATGCCGCGATCTCCTCAGGGCTGAACCCATTCCAGTCAGGCCACGACCCGTACGGAGCGGCACTCCATGTTCACGCTGTCTTGCGATCTTCGGCAGAGTCCTGGGGTGTTCAGCTCGATGAGACCTTGCGGTGCTCGTTGATCGCCCTAAGCTATGCCCGCCGCAGTCTGGCCGACCTTCCCAAACTCCTCGGCAACGCTGGGTATCGAAGCGGCATCCTCTCTCTGGTGCCCGATGAACAGGTCAAAGACTTCTTCGCACGGTTTGAGCAGCTGAGCACAGATCGGCAGATCGCATGGACACTGCCGGTGCTCAACAAGGTCAGCGCTTTCCTCTCGCATCCGACGATTCGCGCAATCCTCCAAGAGCGGCTCCCGCTCGATCTGCCTCGCGCGCTCAACGAGCGCGGCTCAGTCACGCTCGTGGGTCTCGCTGCCGACCGCTTGCATGGTTTGGCAGGCGTATTCGGTTGCCTCGTGGTGAGCGCTGTCGAGAACGCGGCCATGAGCCGGGTGGGAATCCCTGAAGTGCAGCGCAATCCGGTTCATCTCTATCTCGATGAGTTCGAGAACTTCCAGTCGCCTGCCTTCGAGTCGATCATCGCGGAGGGTCGGCGCTTCCGGCTGGGGTTGACGCTCTCGCACCAGAACCTTCACCAGCTCGACAGCAAGCTTCGCCATACGATCACAAACAATGCCGCGACCCGCATTTACTTCCGCACCGGGCACGTTGACGCCAAGGAGCTCGGGAGTGAACTTGACGCCTTCGGTATCAAGGACGCATCCAAGCACTTGCTCCGGCTTCCTGTCGGGGAAGCGTTTGTCATCGACTCAGGCGCTGAGGCGCGTCACGTGGCCTTTCACGAAACGTCGAGGGATTCCGGCTCGCCCGAGCGTGTTCGGGCGATTCTGGAGGCACTAGCGAAGCGCACATCGCCATCGGCTGAGGCGTCACCAGCGGCGGAGCCCAAGACGGTCAAGCACGTCCGAACGCCCCGTGCGGCCAAGGGCAAGGGAGGGTCCAAGTGAGACTCGAAGATCGAGATCGGCGAGTGCTGGCCGAGACCTTCTTGAGCAAGGTGATCCGCCGAGACGACCTCATCGACTTCGGCTATTTCTCGTCTATTCCGCGTTGCAACGCTCGGCTCTTGGCTTTGAAGCAAGAGGGCCTGCTTCGAACCAGGACGGAGCTTGGGGGGATGGAACTTCGTGCTGCGCTCTACCACTGCACCTCGAAGGGTGTGCGAATCGCGGCTGACGTGCTCGACATCAGCCCAGACGAGGCCATCGAAATCCATCGCTCTGGCATCCGTGAGCTTGCGATCAAGCACGCGCTTCGCTGCAATGACATTCGCTCTCGATTCATTCGCGAACTTGCGGGAGACTCTGAAATCCAACTCACTTCCTGGTCACAGGAACTGCTCTGTCACCACGAGTTTCAGGTAGGCGAGCGCACGACAGTGATCAAGCCGGATGCGCTGGCTGAACTGCGCGGACCAGAGGGCGACCATCACGTTTTCGTTGAGGTTGACCTGGGTAATGCGGCCATCCCCAAGATCAAGGACAAGCTCCATCGATTCCAGACTTACGCCGAATCAGGAGCGTTCCATGAGGCGTACGAGGCAGACCGGTTCGGTGTGCTCCTGGTTACGACCGATGAGCGCCGGATGGCGCACCTGCAACGACTCGCACTCCCGCCTACGCTTATTCTCTCAACGTGGAAGCGACTGGCTGAGCACGGAGTTGCTGGGGCAGTTTTTGCGACGGCATCTTCAGATCATCGGCTTCTGAGCGAGGTGCTCCAGTGATTCTCTGTCGGTCCTGTGGGCGCATCTCGACTGGCGATCCGAAGTTCTGCGAGCACTGCGGCAAGAGCTTCAACGCGACGATCTGTCCGGCAAAGCATGAGTCCTCGATCACCGCTTCGCACTGTTCGACCTGCGGCTCCACCGAGCTTTCGGAACCAACGCGCGGAGTTAGGCTGTCGTCACCGAATCGCCTCATGGCGGTAGTGATCGGCCTCGTGCTCCTCTGGGCGTTGACGCCCTTTTTGCCTGCGATCCTCAAGATCGGGCTCCAAGTGATCGGCTGGATCTTCTGTGCGGTTTTCGCGCCGCTTCTCGGGCTCATACTGAGGCTCTTTCTTCCGTTCCTAATTGTTTGGGGTGTGATCGGCATCTTCCTGCAGCTCATCTCAGGCGAGAGGGTCAGCCTGTACCGCGTCTATGTTGCCCTCACCAAGCGACTTGCAGACCTCTTCGTTGTCGGCGCGAAGCTCAGCGGGGAGTTTCTCATTCGCCTTGTGCTGGCGAGGAGGAAACGGGAGTGACGGAGAGCGACCGCCATGAGTTGCTGAAGTATGCTGATCAGCCGCCGCTCTCTCAAGAAGGGATCGCTCGGGTTGCGAGACTCTTCACGCTTTTGGCGTCAGTGCAGCTCCCGAAATCGTCTGAAAGAGGAGACATCGATGAAGCAGAGAATCAGCCAGCCCACCAAGCCGAAAGTCCGACCGTGCGTCGTCTACGCTCGGGTGAGCACGGTTGAGCAGCGCGAGGAAGGCTACTCTCTGGACGCCCAGCTGGCGCTCCTGCGCGATTACGCCACCAAGAAAGGATTTGTCCTTTCGGGCGAATACCTTGACGCCGACAGTGGCGCAAAGCAGGGGCGAAGTGTATTCGGTCAGATGATCGAGGACGTTCGGGCACTGGGAAGCGACTGCGCTATCGTCTGCGAGAAGACCGACCGCCTCTATCGAAACTTCGCCGACATGGTCAAGGTCGATGAGCTTGGAGTCGAGCTCCACTTCGTCAAGGAGAACATCGTCGTCGGCCCAGATAGCCGGTCGAACGACAAGTTCATTCACTCGATCAAAGTCTGCCTCGCTAAGCACTTCAGCGACAACCTTCGCGAAGAGGTTAAGAAGGGCATGACCGAGAAAGCCAAGCAAGGAATCTTCCCAAGCATGGCTCCTGTGGGCTACCGAAACACTGTCTCAGGCCACCGCAAGGTGATCGAACCCGATCCAGAGATCGCGCCCTTGGTCCGTCGGGTATTCGAGGCGTACGCCCGCAAGGAAGTCTCCATCGACGGAGCCACGAAGCTCGCGCGACAGCTCGGCATCAAAACCCGATCCGGTCAGCCATATGCCCGAAGTTCCATCTCCAGAATGCTGGAGAATCCCGTCTATATGGGTATTGTCAGATGGAGCGGCGAGGACTATCCAGGCATCCATGAGCCCATCGTTTCGCCCGAACTCTTCCACGAGGTCCAGCGCGTGATGCACGGCAGAACAACCCGTTCCGGATTCACGGTGGCGCATGAATTCGCCTACCGAGGGCTCCTGACGTGTGGATTCTGCGGCTGCAGTATCACCGCCGAGATCAAGAAAGGCAAGTACATCTACTATCGCTGCACCGGGATGCGCGACAAGAGTTGTCCAGGCAAGCAGACGGTTCGAGAGGAGGTGCTGACCGACCAGTTCGCTTCACTGCTCGATGGGCTCGTTCTTTCGCCTGAGAACCTTGAGGCACTGAAAAAGGCCCTCAAAGAGAGCCTTGCGGATGAAGCGGAAATGCGCCGCGCGAACATGGAGCGAATCGCTTCAGAATCGGCGACGATTCGGGCGAAGCTTGAGCGCATGTACTTGGACCGGATGGATGACCGGGTGAGCGAAGAGGTCTACCAATCGTTGCGCACCAAACTCCAATCCGAGCTTGCGGGCCTGGACGTTCAGATGCACGCTCTCGACCGAGCAGAGTGCTCCTACTACGACCTGGGGCTCAGATTATTAGAACTGGCTCAAACCGCCCCGCTCAGGTTCATTCACGCCGATTCGCAGACTAGGCACTCGATCTTATTAGAACTCCTCGACAGAGCCGAGTTAAGAGAGCGAAAAGTGCAGGTTTGGCTAAAGAAACCGTTCGATACCCTGCTTCAGCGCAACGTCGAGAGACTCGCGCAGAGTGGCGAAAACGCCAAAAGTGAGGATTGGTACTCCCGACGGGATTCGAACCCGCGATCTTCGCCGTGAAAGGGCGATGTCCTAACCGCTAGACGACGGGAGCGTAGAACGGGATCAATTATACCTCCCCCGAAAAGTCTTGCGTCGGGCCCGGAACCCAGTACACTCCCCCAGCAAAAGCCCATGGAACCGAACCGACTCGAAGCGTTCAGCGACGGCGTGCTCGCCATCGTCATCACCATCATGGTGCTCGAATTCAAGGCCCCGCACGAGCCGACCTGGCAGGCCCTCAGCGCACTTTGGCCCGTGTTCCTGGCCTATGTGCTCAGCTTCATCTACATCGGCATTTACTGGAACAACCATCACCACATGATTCGAGCCTCCAAGCGCGTGACGGGCGGAATTCTGTGGGCCAACCTCCACCTATTGTTTTGGCTTTCGCTCATCCCGTTCCTTACCGCGTGGACCGGGGAAACCGGCTTCGCCTCCTTCCCCACGTTGCTCTATGGCATCGGGTTGCTGGGCGCGGCCCTGGCCTACTTCATTCTGCAGGGCGCGATCATCCGCAGCCAAGGGCCGGAAAGCCACCTCAAGCGGGCGCTGGGCACCGATGTCAAAGGGAAAGTGTCGCCGCTACTCTATGCAGCGGGAATCGCGGCCAGCCACTTCAACGCGGCGGCGGGGCTGGTGCTCTATGCCGTGGTCGCGGCGATCTGGCTGGTGCCCGACCGCCGCATCGAACGCACGCTTACCGGTAGTTCGTGAACTGAACCGGAACCGGAAGGTCCATGCCCTTTACAAACTGAATGGCCTTTTGCAGGTCGTCTTTGCTCTTGCCCGTCACGCGCAACTCGTCGCCCTGGATTTGCGCCGAGACCTTGATGCCGCTGTCGCGCAGGGCCTTTGAGATCTGTTTGCCGACATCTTGAGCGATGCCCGCCTTGAACTCCACGCTTTGCCGCACCGTCATCCCGCTCGCGGCTTCTTCTTTGCCGTATTCGATTTGGCGGGGGTCAATTCCGCGCTTCACGAGCTTGGAAAACAGAATGTCGCGCACCTGGCCGATCTTGCCTTCGTCGCCCCCGGTGAGCGTGATCTTTTCCTTCTCGAAGTCGATTTCGGAGTTCGTGCCTTTGAGGTCAAAGCGGTTCGCGAGCTCCTTTTGGGCTTGGTCCACCGCGTTGCGGACCTCCTGCTGATCGACCTTCGAGACGATATCAAATGAAAAACTGGACGCGGCCATAGCGGCCCCTAATCTACCTCTCTTGGGCACAAAAACGCCCCGGGGGATGACTCCTCCGGGGCAATTTTGAGCTTAGTCTTCGATCGGAACGCGCGGTGCGCACAGGGTGCACCGGTGCTTCGCGGTTTCCTTGGCGAACGGGAACTGGAACTGCGGAGCGGCCGCTGCCGGAGCCGCGGTCGGCGGGAATTCCAACGCCATCTTGATCTGGTGGATCAAGCCCTCCATGTGAGCGCGAACCACGCCGTTTTCGGCCTTCGGCAGCGCGCCGGTGAGGGCCGCGCGTTGCAGCCGAAGGTCGGCCAGCATGTAGTTTCGCATTTCGCCCGAAGAGTTCAGCCGCGAGATCATGGTCGAAACGTATTGGCGTTGCATGGCGCGGCGGTAGGCGTCAATGGAAACCTTCGAGCCGCTGAGTTCCGACCAGACGCCCTTGCGCACGTCGCCGAGCATAGCTTCCACCGTGTAAGCCGACGCCGGATTCATGATTTCGTTGTCAATCATGCGGTTGATTCGGCCTTCGTTGAGGATTCCGTTGATTGCTTGGCGTTGGGCGCCCGCCACTCGGTTCATGCCACTCTGATTTCCGATCTTGTTGAGAATCGTGTTCGGAACCAAGTAGGTAGGAGTGGTCAGGACATTGTCGAGCAACCAGGAAACGGCCGCCTTCTGCTTGGTTTTGTGCACCGGAGAGTAGACTCCACCGCCGCGACCACCATAGTAGTTGATCTCTTCTACGCCGCCGATCATCGTGTTCACGTGGCTAATGTAGAGCCCGAATTGGCCCCAGACCTCGCCGTACATGTCGCGGAGTTCGCTGTAGTCTTGGCCGAGTTTTACCGTGGCGGGAACGAGATAGCCCATCACCCGCTTGAGGTTCTTGACCCCGTAGGTGCTGGCTACGGTCGCGTCATCGCCGAGGGCCTCGCTGAGCGCGGTCGGGTCGGACGAGTTGAAGTTGTCGTAGAAGCGAAGCAGCGGGTTATTAACCTGCTGGGCCGCCCAGCTATCGAGCACTTTCGCTTCGTCGGCGGGGGTGCGTGCGCCTTCAATCGGCCGATAGCCCCACATGATCGAGAACTTATCGTAGGCGCCGACCTTCGGCATCAACTCGGCGTTGTCGCCGGGCTGTGCCACATAGTTGAACCGGGCGTAATCCATGATGGAGCCGGCGGTTCCGTTAGCCGACGTCCAATCTTTGCGTCGAAGCCACTCGGTCGGCACCATGGCGCTGGATTTTCCGTTGTGCGGAAGCCCGAGCGTGTGTCCGATTTCGTGCGCAACAACAAAGCGGAGGCCCTCGCCCACCACATCATCCGGCAGCGGCAACCGCTGCGAACGCGGATCGTTCGGCGAGGCTTGCACGAAGTACCAATCGGTAATAAGCTTTAGAATGTCGTGCCACATGATCACGTGGGCACTAAGAATCTCGCCCGAACGCGGGTCGGCCACGTGGGGTCCCATTGCATTGCCGATGGGAAGCGGCGCCCAGCGGATTACGCTGTAGCGCACATCTTCTGGCGACCAGTTCGGGTCCTTCGGGGCATCCAGGCAGTCAATCGCGTTCTTGAATCCGGCGGCTTCAAAGGCGACATTCCAATCTCGCACGCCTTGCTTCATGTAGCTTCGCCACTTTTCGGGTACTTCCGGCGCGAGGTAGTAAATGATTGGCTTTACGGGTTCGCTGAGTGCAGCCGTCGGATCCTTCTTTTCCAGTCGATATCGGGCAATGAGTTCGAAGGCTTCGGTTTTATGGTCCGTGTTGTTAAACTCGGTGAATCCGTAGCTAAAGTAGCCCACGCGCTCGTCCTTTCGACGGCCCATCATCGGTTTTTCGGGCAAAACCACGATGCTGTGGTGGAAGGTGCCCGTGTTGGAAGCGCGGGGCGGAGGGCCGCCGAACGGGCTCCGGGCTCCACCGCCTCCACCTGCCGCGGTGGCCGTCACTTCGATGTTGACGTTGTCCGGGAACGCGTTCACGCGGTCAATAAAGGTTCGGCTGGGGTCCAACGATTGCCCGCCGAGCGCGCTGGCCAGCGGGAGTTCGGGCGTTCCGTTTCGGAAGAAGCGGGTGACGTCCACAAGGACACCCTTAGAATCGCTGGTGGCTTTGACATCCAGAGCGGCCGTAATCGGCTGAACGTTGCTCGCGATAACGCCGAGCCCAAGTGCGCCCGCCTCTGGGGTGGTGACGGTGAAATCAATGTTCCGGACGAGCACCTTGTCGCCCCGCCGCTCGAAGCGAATGACGGTGCTTCCGATTTCGGTTCCGCTGTAACTTCCGTTCGGCGTGTTCTTCAACTCGGCGTACCAAAGGAAGTCGCGTCCAAACATCGCTTCGGGAATCTCGAAGTACAGAACTTCTCCCTTCAAATAGGTGTTGAGGACACCGGATTTTTTCTCGAAGTCCTTTACCGCTTTGGCAAACTCGCTTTCGGCGGGGGCAGCGGGTTGGGCGGGCGCAGTAGTTTCGATTCCCGATTGTCCGGGGGGTTGTTGTCCTCCGGCGGGTCGGCCTTGACCGCGGCCCTGCAGCAGGAACGCCGCATCCGTGGTCAGCGAAAACGAGAAGGGGGTGGCGAGCAGTAACGCCAGGAGGAATGTAGGACGGACCATATCGTTCTCTGTTCGCGTGGACGCGAATCTCAGTCCGTATTATGCGCATCCCTTCGGCGAAAGTTCCGTTTTGATCGTCGGACTCTGAAGAAATTGAAGTCGTTTCCGGATGCAGGTTCAAATTTGTAATAATGGGGAGGGGGACTGGTCCCAAATTTCTTGCGGGATTGCAGAAATTGCGTTCGTATGGCCTATACTTCTGGCGTGGCACACACAAAAACACTCCTTGTGGTTGGCCTTCTCGCGGGACTGGGATTCACATTCCTGGCCACGCGGTCGCAAGCCCAAGGTCTAAAAACTGGAGCTTCGGCTCCGGCTTTCAGTGGTGTCGCCAGCAATGGAAAGACCATCAGCCTCGCCTCGGTTACCAAATCTGGAAAGCCGACGGTGTTGTATTTCATTGGACATACGTGCCCGGTGAATGCGCAGGCCGTGAAGTTCTACCAACGTCTGGAAGAGAGCACGCGCGGCAAAGTTAACTTTGTTGGCGTGATTGATACGGACGAAGCTGGATACAAAACCTGGCAGGCGAAGAACAAAGCCACGTACCCCGTGATCTTTGATCCGAACCACAAGATTATCAAGGCCTACAAGGCCCAAGCGTCCCCGTGGACCGTAATCTTGGATGCCAAAGGTAACGTCGCCGACGAGTTCCCCGGATACTCCGAGTACGACCTGAAAGCCCACTCGACCCTCCTCGCGAAATTGGCTAAAACCACGTTCGCCCCGCTTGATACCACCGGCGCGCCGAAAGATTCGCGCTATGGTTGACCGTTCTAAACATCCATTTCCAGTCTGGAAATGCTTAAACTAAGTCGCCTCGAACGATGCCTAATCGGACGGGGCGTCTTTTTGTTTCTGGACCAAGCTCTGCAGGGCCGATATTTCGGGCTCGGCGGGCGGCAAGCTTCTCGCCACGCGGGTTTCGGCGAAACGCCGCAGTTGGTCTGGGGCAAGAATCAGAATATTCGCGTTGGCCGCCTGCACGAACTCCTCGTAAGTGAAATTGGAAATTTCCCCGTTTTCGATAAGCTCGTCATATAGCGATTGAAGCACTTCGGCTGACGAAAGGGGTTCCAGCCCGGCGTCCACCCACAGACCCGGTGTGCCGATCTCGCTTCGGTAAGCCACCGCAAACACATGCATCTCGTCGGTGCTTGTGACAAGGTCATCAATGGACTGTGCCCACTGCCCGCGCCGCACCGATATCCCCTGCGCTTCTAACACTTGCGTGGTCTTCGCTACGTTTTGGTTGCTCTCCGAAATGATCAGAAGTTCGGGGCTACCGGCCGAGACAAGGGATTTCTCTCCCCGGGCGGTGATATACACCCGTTTCGTATCTAGTCGCGCGGCGATCTCTTCGGCAAACTGGTCAAAATTGATTTTCAGTACCATGTCGGATGGGTGCGGCGGACCGCCGTGTTCATATTGACGCAATTCACGGGCCTATGTCACACCAAATTGATACCCTCCTCGACGAAAGCCGCCATTATCCGGTTCCGGCCGAGTTCGCCGCACAAGCCAATGTTGCGGACGAGTCACTGTTTGCCGCCGCCAAAGCTGATCCCATTGCGTTTTGGGAGGAACAAGCAAAGGCCCTGACCTGGGATAAGCCGTGGGATACCGCGTTGGAATGGAATCTTCCGTACGCAAAGTGGTTTATCGGTGGGAAGCTTAACGCCTGCTACAACTGCGTGGATCGCCACGTTGAAGCAGGTCTGGGAGACCGAATCGCCTTTATTTGCGAAGAAGAGCCGGGCCGGGTGACTCGTTACACCTATTCCCAGGTCCAACGGGAAGTATCACGGCTTGCCAACGGCCTAAAGAAACTGGGCGTTCAGAAGGGCGACCGCGTCTGCATCTATATGCCGATGCTCGCCGAACTTTGTTTTGCCATGCTCGCTTGCGCGCGAATCGGCGCGGCCCACAGCGTGATTTTCGGCGGGTTCTCGCCCGAAAGCATCGCTGAACGGTGCAACGACGCCGGCGCGAAGCTGATTATCACGGCAGACGGCGGTTGGCGGCGCGGCAAGGTTATCGAACTGAAACGCATGGTAGATGAAGCCCTCGCCTTGGGTTGCCCGACGGTGAAGAACGTGCTGGTCCACAACCGTATGGCCGACCAAGAAGCGTCTTTCAATTCCGGCAGTTGGAACCCAGAACGCGATCTTTGGTGGCACGAACTTTTGGCCGATGTGAGCGACGTATGCCCGTGCGAAAGCATGGACAGCGAAGACCTGCTTTACATCCTCTACACAAGTGGCTCGACGGGTAAGCCCAAGGGCATCATGCATACCACAGGTGGATATCTCACCGGCGTGAACTGCACCACGCGGTGGGTGTTTGACCTAAAACCCAGTGACATCTATTGGTGCACCGCCGACGCGGGGTGGGTGACCGGTCACTCATACGTGGTGTATGGTCCGATGAGCAACGCCGCCACCATCGTGATTTACGAAGGCGCACCGGACACCCCAGAGAAAGACCGCTTTTGGCGAATCATCGAGCGGCATAAAGTGACGATTCTGTATACCGCTCCGACGGCGATCCGGACGTTTATGAAATGGGGCACCGAGTACATCACCCCGGTGGACCTTTCATCGCTTCGGCTTCTGGGAAGCGTCGGGGAACCGATCAACCCTGAAGCCTGGGTTTGGTACAACGAGCACATCGGAGGCAAGCGGTGCCCAATTGTGGACACCTGGTGGCAAACCGAAACGGGCGCGATTATGATCTCGCCTTTGCCTGGATTAACCAACACTAAGCCCGGCTCGGCGACTCGGCCACTGCCGGGTGTGGAGATTTCGATTCTGGATGATGAGGGCAAGGTGCTCGACACCCTTACCGGTGACCGCGCACCCGGCGAGCAACCGGTCGGCGGAATCCTCACCCTTAACAAACCCTGGCCTTCCATGCTTCGCGGAATCTGGGGCGATCCCGACCGCTACGAAAAAACCTATTGGAGTCGGTTCGAAGGCCGATATTTCCCCGGCGACGGCGTAAAGCTCGACGAGGAAGGTTATCTGTTCTTGCTGGGACGGGTGGACGACATCATGCTGGTCGCGGGCCACAACATTTCGACCATGGAAGTTGAGAGTGCGCTAGTAGACCATCATTCGGTGGCCGAAGCCGCCGTGATCGGCAAAACGCACGACGTGAAAGGGCAATCCGTGTTTGCATTTGTGATCTTAAAGCGCGGGGTCGAAGAAAGCGAGGCGCTGATCGCTGAACTGAAGGCTCACGTGGCGCAAAAAATTGGGGCGCTCGCCCGCCCGGATGATTTAATCCTCACGGCGGAACTTCCGAAAACAAGGTCCGGGAAGATCATGCGGCGGCTCTTACGCGACATCGCCGAGGGACGTGCCCTCGGCGATACCACGACGCTGAACGATCCGAATGTGATCGCCACCCTCAAAGCCGAATACGAATCGGTTGAGGGATAGCCAGACTCAGTACTGAAGCGGGATGAGGGCCGGAATTCGGCCCTTGCTCGCGTAGTATCGCCAGACGTCGAAGGCCGATCCCGTTCCGATGCCCCCTAGCGTCCCCGGGTCGAGCTCACCCGCTCGCTTGAATGCGCGGAGCCGAGCATCGCTGTAGCTACGGGCTTTGGCTTGGAAATCCGACGAGGCTTTCGCGAACTTAGCCGCTTCTGCGGACTGCCCATTAGCTCGGGCGGCGGCAGCTTGGCGGTTCGCGCCTTCGGCTGCGTTTGCCATGGCGGTGGCTTGCGCGCCATACGCGACGGCTACCAAGTAGTTCGCCGGGGCGTAATCCGGTGACGCGGCGACCGCGGCCTCGGCAAGCGTCAGACCCGATTCTTGGTTACCTTGGAGCAAGGTCAAAACGGCGAGGCCCGTAAGAGCTTCAAAGGAATTCGGCTCGGCTGCAAGTGCGGCTTCGAACAAAGCCTTGGCCACCTTTTGCTGGAACTCAGATTCCGTCTTGTCAATGTTCTTGGAAAGTGAGAACCGGATGAGTTGGTTTGCGCGGCTCACATAGGCGTTGGTGCTGGTCGGCTCGTTGAGCACGGACTCCTCGAACCGGCGCCGTGCATTGTCGAAATCTCCCTTCATGTCCGCGTCGAGGGAACGGTAAAGCAAGACTTCGGTGCGGGCACTTTCGGTTAGGTTCAGGTCGGAAAGCAGGCTGGAAAACGCCGGAATCTTGTTTCGTTGCAGCGCAAGGAACACTTGTCCGGACCGAACCGTGAGGTCCTCCGAGTCGTTCGAGAGGGCGGCCTTCTCTGCTTCCAGCGATTCCTGGCTCTTGCCTAAGAACTCAAGGTGAATCGCGTTGAGGATATGACCTACGGCATCCGGGCGGCCTCGTCGCAGGTAAGTGCTCAGCGCACGACCCGTTTCGACCGTGCGGCCCGAACGCATGAGGGCGATGATGTAGCGATTCGCGACCGCCGTTTGCTTGGGGTCATTTTCGAAAACTGGCTTTAGGGCGTCGGCCACGGCTTGCGAGCGTCCGGCGCGCAGATTGAGGTCGGCCCACTTGTTACGGTTTTCATCGGTGACCGATCCGAATGCGTTGATCTGAGCGCTGTAAACTTTTGCCCGACTTTGTGCGGCTTGCAACAGCGCAGAACGAATGGCGGCGGCCGTCGCATTTCGGTCGGCGCCCGAAGCGGTAAACGCGCGCTCCAAGGAGATCGCCGATTGAAGATCGAGGGCTTCGGTATTTCCTGGTTCGGCGGCCAGAACATCTTCCACGAACTTCTGCGCCACGTCGAATACGCCTTGGCTGAAGTTCGCCCGGGCCAGGAGCATTTTCGCTTTGGTGTTGGCCGAATCAATCTTTAGGGCGACTCGTCCGTGTTGGATAGCTTCAACAAACCGGCCATTGGTCATCGCGGTTTGCCCGAGTTCAATGTGGTGAGCAATTCCCTTACCGAGCTCGTTGTTAACCACGAGGTTCAGGTTCAGTTCATTGCGCTTACCGTCGGTGGTGAAGGCGGCAATTTTGAGCTTGAGCGGACCCTCGGGTTCGGCAATGGTGTCTATACGCAGCTCGTACGGGGTGCTATCGTCGGATTGACGCAGGTCGTCGCCTACGTAAAACTCAACGTTGCTCACGAGGGAGTCCGAGCGGACAAGCACGGTCACCGTGACCTCGCCCGAGATCGAATCACCCGATTTGTAGTTTGCTTCGAGCTTAACATCTGCTGCTGAGGCGAGGCTCATGGCCACCCACAACGCACTACCTAAAATCCACCGATTTGTTTTCATCGTCACTTCCGTTCGATTATGCCCCTAAGCCGCCCCTAAACGGCAACTTCGCCCCGTTCACCTGTGCGAATTCTCAGCGCATCCAGCACGGGCTCCACGAAAATCTTGCCGTCACCGGGTTCGCCAGTCGCCGCCGCAAGAATGATCGCTCGCACGATTTCCTCAACTTTATCTTCGGGCACAACCACCACTAATTTGCTTTTGACGGGTAGCGGCACTTGTATCTCCTGATTTCCGAAAAAAATGGGTAATTCGGGCGAGTTTCCCGCCCCTCTCACGTCACTCACCGACATGCCCGAAACGCCGACATCGGCGACGGCAGTTTTTACTTCTTCGAGCCGGTGGGGGCGGACAATGGCCGAAATGCGCTTGAGCTTCATGAACCGTCACAATAGACGCACATGCGCCTAGTGTATTTTGGCACGGCGGACTTCGCAGTTCCGGCACTTGAACGGCTCGCGCCCCACGTTGTGCTCGTGGTGACCCAGCCCGACCGACCCAAGGGACGCAAAATGCAGTTGCAGCCATCACCGGTTCGGGTTGCGGCGGAGGCATTGGGAATTCCGGTCGAGACGCCCGAACGGGCCCGAAACCCTGAGTTTGTCGAACAGATCCGAGCGCTGGACGCCGATGCGCTGGTGGTTGCCGCTTATGGCCAGATTCTTTCCACGGCTTTGCTCGAAAGCGCACGACAGGGCGGAATTAACCTACACGGTTCCCTTCTGCCCGAATACCGGGGAGCCGCACCGATTCAACGCGCCATTTTCGATGGAAAGTCGGTTACAGGGGTAACCCTCATGCAAATGGACCGAGGCATGGACACAGGCGACGAGATCGCCCGCATCGAACTCGAAATCGGGCCAAGCGAAACGGCGGGTGAACTCACGCCGCGGCTCGCAGTGGCGGCGGCAGATTTGGTGGCCGACTGGATTGGCCGGATCGTGACAGGCGATTATCCGCGCACCCCGCAAGATCATGATCGCCACTCTATCGCTCCCAAAATCACAAAAGAGGAAGCGGAGTTGGATTTTTCTGGCCCAGCTAAACGTGAATTCAACCGCTTTCGGGCGTTCACTCCTTCACCCGGAGTGTTTTTTGCTACGGAATCTGGACCCGTGCGGGTGTGGGCATGTGAGCCTTCAACCGGGTCAGGGGAACCAGGAACCGTTCTCAAATTGTTGCCAGAGCTAGAAGTCGCGTGCGGCACCGGCTCGCTCCTTCTCACCGAAGTCTCGCCCGCAGGCAAAAAGAGAATGTCGGGCCGAGATTTCGCGAATGGAGCCCGCTTAAGCGTCGGCACCCAATTGGTAAACAAGGTATCAAAGGAAAGCTCATGAATCCGGTCGCACTTAGACGCACGCTTTTTAGCCTTCTTGCCGTTGTGGTAGGGATTTTTGGCTACGTTTTGTTGCGGCAAATCGGCAACGACCCGGATATCCTTCCGGGAAAATCTGTCGGGCTCATTGCGGCGGAAGAAATCACGTCGGATGGCACCAAGATTGTGCTTATTTCCCCGGATGGAACGATAAAAGACGTTCCTGGCCACGTTTCGGGCAAGCGAGATGTTGACCCCCAGTGGCGGGCCGACGGGCAACGACTCTTCTTTACGAGTGACCGCGAAGAGAACACGTTCCACATTTTCCGCTACCGCCCAGAAGCGGGAGAATCTGAGCGCCGGTCGCTGGGTAGCAACAGTCGAAGCACGCCCATCTTCGGCCCGACCGGGCACCCGAAGGCGAACGATGACGGCATCATCACCAGCCGCGGCCAAGTGCTTGAATACCAACCGCGCGACGGGACGACCTACCAGTTACTTCCGCCGCAAACCATGGGCGCGGCCGCCGAAGCCGACGGCAGCGGCGGAACCGTGGACGCCTTCAGCGCGATATACAGCCGGATTGGAACCAGCTTCAAGTCTGCGCGCTACGGCAAAAACCGCGAACAGGTTATCGCCGTCATGCGCCGCGAAGAGGGCGAGGTGTTGGTAGTCCAAAGCCTGGCTCAGGTCACCGATCCGGAATCTGGCCAGAAACGGATTCCGCGCCCGATTCCGGTGATCGCCGGAACCTCGGTGGACTTCGATGTTTCACCGACGGGCGAGATCTTTGCGTCGGTAATCGGGTTCCAGTGGGTAGACGGCAACAACATCCCGGAGGAGTTCATCAAGAACGGCCGGGCAACGGTTCCTTATAAGCATGGGATGATCATGTTTAACCCATCCGCCGAGAATGAAGGAGTGGCAGTTCTTTTTCAGTCTGCGGAAGACGCGCTGGCCGTCTCAAATCCTCGCGTTTCTCCCGACGGCAACACGTTGCTTTGGGTGATGGGTTCCATTGGTGAAGGGGAGGCCTTCGAACCTCAGGCACTCTTTGTGGCGGGCCTGCCTCCCGGCTCCGGTGGGCAACCAACCCAGATTGCCACGGGACCGATTCGGGAACCCGTGTGGTACCCGGGCAGCGATAGCGTGCTCTTTGTTCAGTCTCAAGACCGACAGAGCGCGTTATTCAAAGTGCCAGCCAAGGGGGGCGAGCCAACCCGCATCACGCCCGAAGGCCGCAGCTTCCGCAGCCCCGCAATTAGTCCGCAACAATAGGTCGCCGCCAAATTGAGCAAACTCCGCAGCACGTTTTCCCTTGGGATTGCCCGCTTGGCAAGCATGGCCATAAATGTCGTCAGCATTCCCCTCTACTTAAATTGGGTCGGAGACGTGCAATTTGGGGCCGTCGTGCTCATTCAAATCGTCAGTACCTACTGCATTCTCCTGGGGGACGGCGGCCTTTCGTTTGCTGTTCAGCACGAAGCGGTACATGCAGCTGAAACAGGGGATCCGGAACGCATGGCCACCTTGGTGGATTCCCACCGCATTGCAATGGCCGCCGGGGGTGGTTTAGCCTTTTTGGCGCATGTGTATCTGTTACTTTTCGTGCCGATTGAAGGAATGGCTACCTTCGGACATAAAGCCGCGTTCGTGCTTTTCAGCGGGTTTGCAGTGTTCCTATTTTTTATTGCGCAAAGCTACGTAACGTTCTTAACTACGCAAGACCGGTTTGACAGTATTGCCTCAGCCAATCTTATTGCAAGCTTTTTCAATACCGGGGTGAGCCTCTGGCTTGTTTACCAGTTCCGCCACGTTTGGGGCTACGCCGTGGGAAGCGTCATTTCTCAAGCGGTTCTTCTTGCGGTCCTACATCGCCGGGCAATGGCGCTCGGCACTTTCCGTGCTCTTCCTCGTTGGGACTGGTCAACATATCAAACCTGCCTGCCGTTTGCGAAATACACCTTCGTAAATAACATCGGAACCTCAATTTCGTGGGTGGACAGTATGGTGCTCAAAGGGATGTTCGGTCAGTCTCAGCTGGCCACTTATTCCAACTCAAGTCGGATTCCTCTTACCATCAGCCAAGTCCTTCCGGTCTCACAAGTGTTTCAACCGGAGTTTGCACGTGCTCATGCGAGGGGATCAGATGACTTCCACCGCACCTACCTAAAGAACTCGCTCGCGACCCTCACGATCGGTCTCGGTTTTCTGTTTGTACCTACGGCATTTGGCCGCGAAATCCTTAAAACATGGCTAGGGCACAATTATTCTCCGGAAATGTTCTCCATGCTCGTGGCAGCGGGGATTGCCTACGCTCTATCCACCGCTTACTCGACTTTTGCGATCGCCGCCTTTGGCGCAGGTAAACCAAAGGTGGTCGTTCCGTTTATCTTTTTCTTCGGCATCGGGGTCGCAACGCTTTCAATGCCGGTGGCCATAAATTTTGGCTTGGTCGGCACCATGTGGCTGCGGGCCTTCCTGCAGATTTCCCAGTTTTTCGTGCTTGACTGGGTCATGAAACGTGCGATTCTGCCGGAACTGAACCTCGGCGCATTGTTCGCAAAGAAATTGTTGATTACGGCCGTGGCAGGAGCGGTCTGGGGTCTCGGATTTGCGGCCTCGTCCGCACTTCACGGTCGCATTTCCGAGTGGACGGGCGTGTTAACTGCGCCGCTGCTCGTTTTCATATTCTTGGTCGTGGTCGGCCGCACGGGCCTCGTCGAAATGCCCGAGAAGCTCCGCCGGTTCATGCCGTGGGCCTTCCCGGCACGAAAGTAGCCGGAGGTCCCGCCTGCACAGAACGCGCTTGCACCCGCTTTCGTTAGGGGATTTACGATGGGACCAATTTCCTGGATCATTCTCGGCGCACTTGCGGGCTGGATCGCCTCAAAAATCATGGGTACCGACGCCCAACAGGGCGGATGCGCTAACGTCGTTGTCGGCATTATCGGAGCGATCATCGGCGGGCTGATCATGTCTATGGTGGGCGGTGGCCGGGTTGACGGTTTGAACATTCCCAGCCTCTTCACCGCGACCCTTGGGTCTGTCGTTCTGCTCTTTGTTGTTAAGGCTCTAAGAAAATAGTCTCGGGCCCTTGGAACACGGTTCAGCGTACCGCGTCTATCTGGTGTCCGCAAAGAGAACGCGCATGCCAGATAATCCGCTTGAACCAATCGTGAACGCTGCCGGAAACCTTGTTGACAGAGAGTTTGCTCAAGGGCTCCTAGAGAAAGCCTCGGATCTAGCTGAGAAGGTGATGGAAGGTCCGCTCGGTGGACTCATTGAGACGGCGAAAGACGCGGTCACGCCCGTTACGGAGACCGCGGCTCGCTTCATGGAATCGAAGTCCGAGCAGGACGATTCTTAACGACTTACAACTGGTCTAACTCCAAAACCAAAAGCAGAGGCTCGGGTTCATCCCGGGCCTTTGTTACATTTCGCTAAACCCGTCACCCACGATTCACGTATGCCATAGTAGTGCACGTCGGTGATCGAATTCCTCAAGCAGCCAAATAACCTCCCGTTCTTGGTCGCCTATTTATTTATGGCGATTTTTGGGGTGTTTGTGCTCGTCACCGGTGGCCTGGGCGACCACGGAGATGCGGACGTGGACGTCGACATGGACGCGGATGTGTCGCTCGAAGGCGACCTCAATCATGACGGAGTCGTGAGCGCTTTGGAACACGGACTCGGTTTTCTCGGATTCGGCAAAGCTCCGCTGATGATGCTCCTTGTTTCGTTCGCTTGGGCGTTTGGCTCGGCGGGGCTCGTTACGCAGTGGACCGCGTGGAGCACTTCCCGAACGCTTTACCCTACTCCTCTCGCGGTTGCCATTTGCATCGTTCCTGCCCTGCTTATTCACGCCGGACTCGCGCGGGGCATTAGCTACTTCACAAACCGCGAAGATTCTAGCGCCGTGAACTCCCGAACGTTTTTGGGCAAAACCGCAACCATCCTAGTGGGTGAAACCACCAAGGGCCGACCCACACAAGCAAAGTTCAAAGACCCCCACGGACAAACCCACTACGTGCTCGTTGAACCTCATCGCGAGGGTGATACCTTCGCCCCGAATGACGAAGTTATCCTCGTAGCCCAGCGCGGCAACCTGTTTGAGGTTATGCCGACCGACATAGATATTCTCACCGACCAACTCCGGGCCCTCGACTGGCCGAAGGAGTCATAAAACCAAATGGAAACCTTACAACTCGCCGGGCTGATCGCCCTTGCATTAGTCATTACGCTGGTGGTCATCTCCATCATGTTCTCAACGCTCTTCCGCAAAGCATCGAAAGAGCGCGCGTTTGTTCGCACGGGTTTTGGAGGCCAGAAGGTCGTAATCAACGGCGGAAAGATCATATTCCCCGTGCTTCACGAAGTCACCTGGATCAACATGAACACGTTGCGGCTGGAAGTGAGGCGCGCGAACGAACAGGCCCTCATTACCCGCGACCGCATGCGGGTGGACGTAACGGCGGAATTCTACGTTCGCGTAAAACCCACCGAGGACGCGATTGCCGACGCCGCCCAAACCCTGGGCCAGCGCACCATGCAACCCGAATCTCTCAAGGAGCTTATCGAAGGCAAGTTCGTTGACTCGCTCCGCGCAGTCGCCGCGGAAATGGGCATGGAAGAACTTCACGAAAAGCGAGCCGAGTTTGTTCAGCGCGTGCAGACCACCGTGTCGGAGGACTTGCTGAAAAATGGTTTGGAATTGGAAAGCGTCTCGCTGACCTCGCTTGACCAGACCACCCAGGAATATTTCAACCCGCAAAATGCGTTTGACGCCCAAGGTCTGACCAAATTGACGGAGCAGATCGAAACCCGCCGAAAGCAGCGCAACGACATCGAACAAGAAACCCGCATCCAGATCGAACGAAAGAATCTGGAAGCGAATCAGCTGTCGTTCAACATCAAACAAGAGCAAGAAAATGCCCGGCTGGAAAACGAGCGTGCCATTGAGATTGCTCGGGCGGTTCAAGCCACCGAGATCGCAAAGGAACGCGCCGACCGGACCCGCGCGGCGAAAGAGGCCGAGGTTCTTGCGCAACAACAAGTTGGTCAGGTCGAAATCGTGGCCAAGCAAGAGCTCGACCAAAAGCGAATTCTCGCCGACCAGCAAATTCGGGAGCGCGAAATTGAGATGGCGAAAGCCGTCGAAGCGGCGGAAATTGAAAAGCGAAAACTCGTGGAACTGAACGAGCAAGATCGCGCCATCGCAATCGCCGAAAAGTCAAAGGCTCAGTCGGAGGCCGAAGCCCAAGCCGCGCTCGCTCGAGCCGAGCGTGTGAGGGCTGAAGAACAGGTCATCACGGTGAAAGAAGTCGAAGTTGCTGAACGGCAAAAGCGCATCGAGCTGGTGCTTGCAAGCGAAGAAGCCGAGCGCGAGGCGATCAAGGTGAAGGTTGCCGCCGACGCCGCCAAGCAGGCCAGTGCCGACCAAGCCGACGCGGTGCGGATCGAAGCAGAAGGTGTGGCGGACGCCGAGAAGCTCCGCGCCGCCGCGAAAGAAATGCTCTACAAGGTCGAAGCCGAAGGTAAGCATGCGCTGAACGCCGCCGAAAACACCCTCAGCCCCGAGATTGTCGCGATGCATGTGAAGAAAGCACTCATCGAGGCACTTCCGGGAATTATTCGAGAATCCGTGAAGCCGATGGAGAACATCGACAGCATCAAGATCATGCACGTGGATGGTCTGGGGGGAAACGCGGCCAGTAATGGCTCGGCCGCTGTACACGGCGATGCCTCGTTGGCGGACCAGATGGTAACTTCCGCGCTTCGCTATCGCTCGCACGCGCCCCTGGTGGATGCCTTGATGAAGGAGCTTGGGCTCCAAAGTGGGGATTTTGGCCGGATTGCGCACGACGTCACTCAGAGTGCTATGACACCCACGAACGGGGCAGCGCCGTCTGCGCCGACTGAGCCTCTTCCCACGCCAGCAAACGGCAAAGATTAGGCGGCTTACTTGGAATGCGAGGCGTTCGCCTCGCATTCTCAGCACGCTATTTGTTAACTGGAGATTCAAAAACTCCAGTTAATTTTTTACCAATTTTATATGAAATTGTTCATATAATCATAAATTTGTTACGCGGTAATAATGCGCGTTTCTGCGGAGTTATTTACTACAGACAGGCACTGGCCGGTCAACTCTAAAGGAACGAAAATGCCTAACAATCAACAGCAGAATCAACAGGACCAAACGAACCAACCGCAAACCAACCAACCGAACGATCCGAACAATCCGCGCCAGCCTGGTCAACCGGGAATGCCCGGCGAACCCGGAAACCCGGGCCGACCGAACGGCGACGAGCAACCGGACATCGATATCCCCGACACCGATAATCCGGAAATGGATCCGGACCGGATGCCGAACACCGACCAACCCGAAGCCGGCGAAGAAGGCGGAATGGGTCAAGCCGGTGACATAGGCCAAGGTGGAAATCAAGGTCAGCAAGGCAACATGGGCCAAGGTGGTAACCAAGGTCAGCAAGGCGGCCAACAAGGCCAACAAAACCAGCAGTAAGCGTTCGTTTGCCGATCAAAAAAACCGCCCGGGGGTTCTCCCGTGCGGTTTTCTCTATAAACTATGGTCGGGGCGACGGGATTTGAACCCATGGCCTCTTCCCCCCCAGAGAAGCGCGCTACCAAACTGCGCCACGCCCCGACGTGAAGCAAGAAGTGTACCCCGCCGGCCAGAATCTACGGATTCGCGCGAACAAACTCAAGCATAGCGATGGCCGCCGCGTAGTTCTCGTTGATGTTCGGCAAAATCTCCGATTCCGGCATGATGAATCCGTAGGTTCCCGTGTCGCGAACCTCAATGGTGTAAGCTGCCGCCCCTTTGGTTGCATACCACTGATCGACCGAACTTCCCGCCGCCAGATATAAGGTAGTGCCTACCGGTCCGGCCGTAAACAGCCGACCGTTCACTCCTTGAATTGCCGATTGCATCGCATTGCCAAGGTTCGCCATTCGGGTTGCGTCCGCCGCCGGTACGGCCGCAGTTGTATAGGCCCACGGCCACAAAATCAACTCACTGTAGCTGTGGAAGTCAATGACCGCTTTCACATTCCCCAGATTCTGGATGAACGTGTTGTAGCTCGATGTCTCGACTTCGCTGTGCGCACTGGGTCCACGATAGGTTTCGCTTCCGGTTTGTCCGCTACTACCCGATCCTCCCCATCCAAACGCGAAGTTGCGGTTTATGTCCACTCCGAAGTTGCTCGTGTTGGGCAAGTCACGGCGGTTCTTGCGCCACATCCGGTTGTTGGTAAAGGTGTACTCGTATCCGTCTGGATTGAGGCACGGCACGATATATACATCTACTTGACTAAGGAGGCCCGTGAGTTTGCGGCCGCTATTGAGGCTCTGAAGCAGGCGGTCGGCAATGGCCATGGCAACTCCGCCGGTTCCCCATTCCCGGGCGTGAGTGAGGGCGCTAAACACGACCTTCTTTCGGGCCGGATTCGGGGTGCGAGCTGCGCTAATCTTATAAGCATACATCGGACGGCCGTTGGTGCTCGTTCCGAATTGAGTGCGGGTCATCCATCCCGGGTTTTGCATGCGCCACTCTTCGTACTGCTCAATCATCGGGCCGTAACGCAAGAAAGAATTGGTGTAATCGGTGCCCTGCAGAAAGTTCAAGCCGTCGCCGTACGGAACCATTGGATCGTCCATCGGGCCCACGATGCTCACCGGCAATCCAATCTTCTTCAGCGCATCGAGGTCGCGGGCGGGAATCGCAACGTCATTCTCGCCGGGATGCGCGGCACATTCCAGCACGTTGAACTCGGAGTCCAGCAGGGTGGCAATTTCCTTTTCGGTATTTGCCGTGACTCGAACCTTCAGCCAAGGCTCCCTTGCCTGCACGCTTGCGGCTAAAGCTGCCGCCAAAAATAAACCAACCCACGTTCTCATCCATTACACTTTACAACAAGTTTGCTGAAAACGTGTCAAAAATGGTGGTCGAAACGAGGTTTGGTTCAATTTCGTCTACGTGTCCCGCGCCCTGAAGCACCGTAACCTGGGGGGAATACGGGCGAAACTCGGCGGGACCATGCCCGCGCTTGCCAAACAGGCTGACGACCGGCACTTTGTAGGCGGCGGCAATGTGCCCGGTGCCGGTATCCGGCGCGCAATGCACGGCAGAAGCCCGCAACACCGCCATCGTTTCGCGGAGCCTGAGTTTGCCCACCAGGTTGATCGCACCCGGCACATCCGGCTGTGGGTCGGTTGGCCCGCCGACAAACACCACGGGAATCCCTTTCTCAACCAATTCTCGGGCAACCACTTTCCAGTGCTCGGGCGAATAAAGTTTGTTCTTGCTGCTGGCTCCAGTCATTAGGGAAACGAAAGGTTTTTGGGGTAACCCGGTGGGGATGGGCAGCCGCTGAGGCATAAGTGGGTATTCGGGGCAATGGAAATTGCCGAGCGATTGCAGAGCGGCCATGTGACGCTCGACCATGTGTTCGATGCCAGGGTCAATCTTGGCCACTGGATTGAGATTCTGGGCAAGCACGTCCGTCGCCCGCACAGCAAGTCTCTGCTTCGCTCCCGAAATGCGAAGGGCCAATGCCGTCTTGGAATGGCCCTGAAAGTCAATTCCGAGGTCGAATTTGAACTTGCGTAATCGCAGATAATGTCTCAGCTGGTCGGGCAATGTGCGAATTTCTCCTTGCTTTTTCCAGCGATTGCGGGGAAAGTGCACGACCCGATCCACCAGGTCCGCGCGGTCAATCACCGCGGTACACCCAGGCTCAACCGCCCATACGATGAAAGCGTCGGGCATGGCGTTTCGCAAAGCCGTTACCGGATATGCAGCCATCACACAGTCTCCGATTGCCCTAAACCTCACCACTAGCACGCGGCGATTCATTCGGGAATAAAACCTTTTCGCTTTGCATTTCGCCAGCGGTCATGCAGCCACAACCATTGCTCTGGGTATTGCCGAATGATGTCCTCTAGCGCCCGGTTATAACCGAGCATGACGGATTCACCCTTTACCGATTCCTCTGGGTCCACCAAAAGCTCGTCGTAGATCACCACGCGGTACTTCCCTGGGCCCGTGCGAACGCAAAAAGCCGGAAGCACGGGCGCACCGGTACGGGCGGCAAGCACGCCCGGGCCGAGCACGGTGCCCGCCGGATGCCCAAAGAACGGAATGAACGCATCGCGGGCGTTTTGGTCAGCGAGGATCCCGATCGCGTTTCCGGCTCGAATTGCCTTAATAATTTGCCGCGTTGCGTCCCCGCGGGCGATGACTTCCACCCCATTGTTCCGCCTTATCTCGTTGACGAACGTGTTCACCCCTGATTGGTTGGCATCACGGGCCACCACGTGCATGTTTACGCCGCGTGCGTTTACGTGGGCGGCGAACCGCTCCCAGTTGCCCATGTGGCCCGTAATCCAAATCGCCCCCGCTCCACGTTCCATGACGGCTTGCGCGCGGTCCACGTCCGGAAACTCGACCGACTCCAAGATTTCATCGGGCGAGCGGCTCGGCAAGCTCAAGAAGTCGGTCAGCAACATGCCGAAATGCTCGAATACCTTGGGAACCAGTTCGGAACGCTCTTTCTCACTTAACTCGGGCATCGCGAGTGCGAGGTTCGAATGGGCGATGCGCACGCGCTTCTTATCTACCGCCCGGAGGAGCCTTCCAATCCGGCGACCCATTGCCTCGACCTCGGGAGTGGACTTCTTGGCGAGCGAGCGCTGGAGCTTTTGAAGGCCCTTCACGCCCAGTGAATCAAGTATGTTTTTGGTTGCGTTTGACGCCATTCAACTCCTTATCCAGCCAGGCCATAAAGCGATCTCGCGGCTCAATCACAATTTCTCGCTCCAATACCCATACTTCTTCACCCAGCGGCGGCAAATGCTTCAACTTCATCCAGTCTTTTTTGGTGACGATAACCGGGATTCCTGGGGTGAGAGTTTGACGCAGTTTTGGGTTGGTCATTGGGTCGTGGTCCTTGAGGTGAGTTCCGCCCGCAACGACTGCTCCCAGCCGTTCGACCAAATACATCACCCGTTCCGGCCGCGCCACCGCTGTGAGCACATTGACCCGTTGGCCCGACACTTCTTTTTCGGCTACGAGTTCGCCGGTGCTCTTTCGCAACGATACCGACCGGAGCCGCAATTCAAAGTCACCTGGAATTCGGGCAGACGCATGCTTTAGATTCGATTTTGGCTCTCGGTACGGCCCTGCCGGAAGCACCATGGGGCTTCCGCGCGGGGGGTCCAGCACGATGGTTACGTCTTTGGCCAGCGGCTTGTGCTGAAGCCCGTCATCCAGCAATAGCACGGCGTCCGGAAAGTGCTCGGCGCAGATTTCGGCGGCGCGAACGCGGTTCCGGCCGACAATCATCGGCACTTCGGGAAGGGCCTCACGAATCTCCGCGCTCTCGTCTCCCCATTCCGATGCTTTCAGTTCCCCCGCCGGGGCCAAAGTGGCCATAACCGAGCCCGGGGAGCCGTAGCCCGACGTGCTGATTACCACTTGGCGGCGAAGGTCCAGCAGGGCCCGCGCGACAAAGATCGTGACCGGAGTCTTACCCGAACCCCCCACGGTGAGGTTCCCCACCACAACCACCGGCGAATGGGGCCTCTTCGGCTTTTTTAGCCCAATGCGATAGATTAACTCGTAGCCGCGCCAGCCCAGCCAATAGAGTGCCGCGAGCGGGGCGAGTAGGACAGTTTGGACGCCGATTTCATCGAGATCCAAATCGCGGCTAATCTGTTTCATGGCTTTTGGGGCGGTTCTCAGGATACCGCCCGGTACAATGGGTCCGGATGCCAAACGCCGCATTTACCACGTTGGGTTGCAAAGTAAACCAATACGAGACCCAAAAAATTCTGGACTCGTTTGAGCAGGATGGGTTTACGGTGGTGCCGTTCGATTCGGCGGCGGATGTTTACGTCATCAACTCGTGCAGCGTCACCAGCGAAGCCGAGCGCAAAAGCCGCTACATGATCCGCAAAGCGAGCCGCGCCAATCCGGACGCGAAGATCGTGGTGACCGGGTGCGCGGGCCAAATGGCGCTAAACCAAGGCGAAGACCTGGATGGTGCAAGCCTCGTGGTTCCGAACCCAGAAAAACTGGAAACCCTTCAGCACTTTTACGCTCGGTTTCCGGAACTGAAACCCGCTGAGTTACCCCTTGCCCCGCAAAGTCAAGTGCAAGGCCGAACCCGCGCGACCCTAAAGATTCAGGACGGATGCGACGTGATGTGCAGCTATTGCAGCATCCCGTTTACTCGACCCAAAATGACCAGCCGCCCTTGGCGCGAAGTGCTCGCCGAAGCGCAAAAGCTTGCCGCGATGGGCTACCACGAAGCAATTCTCACCGGGGTGCTGATCGGCGCCTACGGCCCCGAAACCGGAAGCGACGGCCTCGGCTTCGAGGAACTTGTTACGTTGCTCGCCAACGAGAGCGGACTCGCCCGTATTCGCATTAGCAGCATTGAAATGCACCAGGTCACTCCGGCCATCATCCAAATGGCGACAGAAGGCACCCTGGTGCCTCACTTCCACATTCCGTTGCAGTCCGGCGACGACACCGTTCTGCGGGATATGAACCGGCGTTACCTGCGCCAAGACTACATCGACCTTTGCACCCGGATCCGCGCCGAAATTCCCGACGTTTCAATCACGACCGACTGCTTGGTGGGCTTCCCGACCGAAACCGAAGTCTGCTTTGCCAACACGGCAGCGTTGTTCGAAGAAGTCGGGTTCCACAGCGCGCACATCTTCAGCTTTAGCCCGCGCTGGGGAACGCCGGCGGACCGTTGGGGCGACCCGGTCACCAGCGAGGTGAAATCTCAGCGTCGAACCGTGCTTTCTGGCATCGCCAACCGCACCGGTCGCGCCCATACCGCCCGTTTTGTAGGCCGTACGCTGCGGGTGCTCTTCGAGGGGAAAGTTGGCAAAGACGGGCTGTTGCAAGGGCTCACCGATAACTACCTCTCCGTGAAGAGCGCCGGACCGGCAACCATGGCGCGAACCCTGCAATGGGTGCGCCTTGAAGAGTTTTCCGACGGACACCTTCTGGGTGAGATCGTCGAACGTCCTTCCCGCCTTTCGCTAACGGCGACCTAAGAACTATGGCTACCCTCTTCACCAAAATCATCAATCGCGAGGTTCCGGCAGAAATTGTGTTCGAAAACGAGCACGTGGTTGCGTTCAAGGATATCCAGCCGCAGGCGCCCGTCCATGTGCTCATCGTTCCGCGTACGGAAATCACGGGCCTTGCCGAACTGCCAGAAAGCGGGGATCACCAGCACATTCTGAATGCGGCAAAGGAGATCGCGTCTCAGTTCGGCCTCACGGACGGTTACCGGCTCGTGATCAACCAGGGTGAGGCGGCGGGGCAATCGGTTCCGCACCTTCACGCCCACCTGTTGGGCGGTCGTCCCCTAAATTGGCCGCCCGGCTAGCCAGTCGCGAACCCAATTCCCCACATTCCGCAAGCCGTCTAAGTCCCCTAAAGCCTTAGTTTCGGCTCCGTCGTGATACAGCGCAACCGGTACGTATTCCCGGGTGTGGTCCGTGCTCACGTCGGTGGGGTCGTTGCCGTGGTCGGCGGTGAGAATGAGCAAATCTTCTTTGCCAAGCTTTCCGAGAAGCTCGCCGAGGGTCACGTCAAATTCGGCAAGGCATCGGCTGAACCCCTGCGGATCGCTTCGATGGCCGTAAAGCATGTCGAAGTCCTCAAAGTTGGCAAATATGAACTTAGCGTCGCTGGCTAGGGCCTCATCAAGCATGGTGGCGTGTTCGGCGTTATTCTGGGTGCGGCGCACGGTTCGGAAGCCGCGTCCCCCGAACAGTTCCGGCACTACCCCGACCCCAAACACATCACCAAGTTCGTCCACGAGGTTCAGGGGAGGAGTGACGGGCCAATCCTTGCGGCGTTCTGTTCGCCGATACCCCTCGGTGGGGCTACCTAAGAACGGGCGGGCAATTACTCGCTGAACATGGTTCGGCGGCACCAAGAGTTCGCGAGCAACGACACAGAACTCGTAGAGCTTGTCAATCGGAACCACGTCCTCGTGGGCCGCAACCTGAAAGACGCTATCGGCACTGGTGTAGACAATCGGAAAGCCCGTGCTGATGTGTAGTTCGCCCAGTTCGTCCAATATCTGAGTCCCGCTTCCCACGCGGTTGCCGAGGGTTTGGGTTCCGATCCGGGCTTCGAAATCCTTCACCAACCGAATTGGGAATCCGTTCGGGAAGGTCGGGAAGGGCTCGTCGATCTCTATCCCCATCATTTCCCAGTGGCCGGTGACGCTATCCTTCCCCATACTCAGTGGGCGCAGTCGCCCGTAGCTACCGGTGGTGGGGGTTCCGGGAATTCCGGCGGCCGCCAGAAAGCCGAGCCGCTCGAGATTGGGAGCCGAAAAAGGCGCAGCCTGATTCACATGCAAGAGCGTGGAGGGCTCGTCGAGGTCGCCGAAGCGGGCGGCGTCCGGAGCCGCTCCGGCTCCGCATCCATCCAGCACCACAACAATTACCCGACGTTCCATCAAATGATTGTAACTCGCTTATCCCCTTGGCGGAGGGTAATTCCCTTCGCATCAAAGTACTCCAGGATCGGAATCACGTACTTTCTAGAGGATTGAATGGCGTCTCGGAAGTCCGACGCCGCAAATGGCTGCGCCAGGGTCGCAAGCGATTTCTTGAAGTGTTCGATTTGGCCGGTCGTGTAATAGACGTCCTCCGCGAGGAATACCAATCTTCCTGCGCCGACCCCAATGCGGAGAATTTCCGTGGTTGCCTGCAAGGGAATGGACAATGCTTGGGAGATTTCCCGCGCACTCGGAACATTTGCCCCCGCTGAGCTCAACAGCTCTTCCACCCGGGTCAATAGCGCTTCTTGCCGAGGTGGCAGTTCGACAACAAAGTCGTGGGCGGCGAGGTCGTTACCGAGAATGCGAATGAGGCCCGCCTGTTCCATGTCTTGCAGGAGCCGGGCGATCGGCTTGGATTCCCAGTTCAGGCCCGCGCGCTGCGTAATTTCACCGCGCGGAACGCCTAGCTTCTGCGGCGCGAGGGCGTGGGCGGCCCGCAGCGCGGCCAGTACCCGGTCGAACAACGATTCCCGCAATTCAGCATCAATCCAGTGCCCGGCATAGGATATGAGCTTGCCACTGGACTTGAGCGTCTCAAACGGCGTTCCGAGTTGGGTTACACCGCGCCCGAGTTGCCGGGCGATCTCCTCGCTGGATAGTCCGTTCGCCGCCGCGCTCACCACCGCCAGGATGCGCGATTCGTCGGTTCCCGTGATGGGTGCGGCCACCGCTCCCGTCCGGGTGGCTTGCGGCACGGTCACGGTGACTCCGCCAAGCACCCGTGCCGGACTGTACGATCGCACTATGCCGCTCTGGCCTTCCACGGCACCGATTCGGCGTTCCAGCCGAAGCTGGGCCCAATCCGGACGTTCCGTGCGGAGAAATATCTTGCCCATCACTTCCTCGGCTCCGAGGCTGAGACGGATACGAGCCCCGGTCTTAATCGGACGCACGGCTTCCAACTTCACTTCAATGAGATCGCTTGCCACCGTACTTCCGGGGGCACCGAGGACCATCCCGCGCTCAAGCTCGCTTCGGTCAACCCCAGTGAGGTTCACAGCGATGCGCATACCCGGCTCCGCGTTCGGAACGGGCTCGTCGTGCCGTTGTAATGCCCGAACTTTCACGCTCACCCCAAGCGGCTGCAGTACGCCTTGACTGCCCATGTTGATTGCGCCCTTCAGTAGCGTTCCCGTGACCACGGTTCCGAATCCTTTGATCGTGAACACACGGTCAATCGGCAGATACCACGGCCCGGTCGGGCGAGGCGGCAAGTTGGAAATTGTCCGGTCGAGGACTTCTCGCAAGGCATCGAGCCCCGCCCCGGTGTGCGCACTTGTTTCCATCACTTCGATGTCTCCGCCGAAGCGGGTTTCGGCGCAAACGGCTCGAACTTCTTCGGTGGTAAGCGCGCGGAGGTCGGCGTCGGCTAAATCGCACCGGGTGAGAACCACCACCAACTTCTGAACGGGCAGCAACGAGAGAATTTGAAGGTGTTCCTGAGTTTGCGGCATAACGCCCGCATCGGCGGCCACGCAAAGGAGCGCGACATCCACACCCATTGCTCCGACAAGCATGTTGTGCAGAAATCGCTCATGCCCGGGAACGTCCACCACCGAGACCCGGCCGACTTTGGGCAGATCCAGGTAGGCAAATCCCAGGTCGATTGTCAGGCCGCGGGCTTTTTCTTCGGGCAAGCGGTCTGTGTCGATCCCGCTGAGCGCTCGAATGAGGCTGGTCTTCCCGTGGTCGACGTGGCCCGCGGTGCCGATCAGAGCACTCATCCGCTTGGCGCAACCGTGCAGGTAAACGCGCCGTCTGTACAGGTCCAAAGGTGGAAGGTTCCGGTGGTCGCGCAGGCACCGTGTTCGCCGTCACGACCCATCGCAACCACCACACAGGGAATTTCGCGCGACTTGGGTTGGCGTCGGCGCATTTGCTCGACGACGGCTTCGCAGGCAGATTGGGCGCACATTCCGGCGCGCATGTGGGTGACTGCGCTGAACGAAGCGCACGCCTTCCACAGTTCTTCCCCGAGGCCGGTCGCGGCGGCAGACCCGGCTTCGTCGTCGGCGTAGATTCCCGCCCCGAAAATGGGGGAGTCGCCGACCCGCCCGGGCTGCTTGAAGGGCATACCGCTGGTGGAACTCGCGGCGACCATTTTGCCGTCTTCCCAGCCGATCATCGAAACGGTGTCGTGACCGATGTCTTCCACCGTGTGTACGTAGTTGATGGCCTCATCTCGGTCCACCCGCCAGAGATCGTAGTGAGCGATGGCTTCGGCGGTCAAAAGGTTGCGTGGAACGAACCCTTGGCGCTCTGCGTAATTCCGCGCTTGGTCTCCGGCCAGCATGACGTGGTGGGTTTCTTCCATGACCTTCCGGGCGACTTCGATGACGGGGACAATGTTGCGCACCGCGCAAACTGCGCCCGCGCGAAGGGTGGCACCGTCCATGATGCTAGCGTCCAGTTCGATTTCGCCGTCCGCGTTCGGAATGCTCCCCAGACCAATGGCTACCAGCGTCGGGTCGAGTTCAGCGGCCGCGAGGCCCGCGACAATGGAGTCGGTCACACTTCCGCCTGCCATTCGGCGCGCCCAGGCACCTTCAATCGCGACCTTGCCGGGCTTTTGCCACGTGGCGATGAACTTTGTCATGAATTGGTAATGCTACCCTTCGAGAACCGGCTCGCTAAATTCTGGATGCTTGCGGCAAAGCGGAATAAACTCGCAGTAACCGCAGAGAGGTTTCGTGACCGGTTCAAGGCTTTCGTAGTCGCAGTTCAAAATCTCGCGGGCCAGTGCAATTAAGTCGTCTCGGAACTGCGCCCGCTCTTCGTCGGGCATGAAATAGGTTGCCGTGGCTCCTGTTTGCAACGCCGTGATGGAGGCCGTGATCTTTCGGTCGGGGAACTTGTCGTGGAGCAAGAGTTGGTAGCATGCCATCGCAATACTTCCCGCAATGTCGTCCGGAGTCACGGTCTTGCGCTGGGACTTATAGTCCACGATTTCGAGCGAGCCATCGGGGTACTCATCTACGCGGTCTAGGATCCCGCGCAGTACAAAGTCGCCCATATCAAGCGAGAGCGACTTCTCCACATAAAGTACTTTGGCGTCGCTCGGACGAGCAAGCTTCGCCTGGACATAGGTTTCGATCAGGGCTTTGCCTTCGCCCATTGCCTCTTCCATCTCTTGCGAGCTCCGATACCCGGCTTCGATCCAATGCTCTTCGACAGCGGCAACGGCGTCCTCCACGGTGGCCACTCCCGCATCGCTTGAATCGTGAAAGCGCTGCAACACCTTATGAAGCGTGGTTCCGAAACTGAACTGTCTCCGGGAACGCAAATACCACCGTCCGCGCTCATCCACATAGGTCCAGCGATAGCGAACCGGACACGCCAAATAGGTCGTGATCCGTGACGGGCTAAGGGTGGGTTTTCGGGCCATCGCTAACGGTTGAAGATACTCGATTACGGGAACCTGTCATAATTTTCACTGAAAAATGAAAATTCGATTGGGACATTCACCAGACTCCGACGATGCCTTCATGTTCTGGGGCCTTGCCAGCGGCCAAGTGAAGTCCGAGCATGAGTTTGAGCACATCCTGCGCGACATCCAGACCCTCAACGAGTGGGCAATGGAAGGACGGCTCGAATCGAGTGCGGTGAGCGTCCACGCGTTCGCCTATGTGGCCGACAAATACGCGCTTTTGCGCCACGGCGGTTCGTTCGGCGACAATTACGGCCCGATGATCGTCGCGAGCCGCTCACTGTCGGAAGACGAGCTTAAATCCACGGTGATCGCGATTCCGGGCAAGCTCACGAGCGCGTTTTTGGAACTCAACATCTGGTGGCACGAAAAGTTCGGCGAGACCGACAGTTTGAAGTATGAAGTCGTGCCGTTCGACGAGATCATTCCGGCGATTACCGCGGGCAAATTCGAGGCCGGGCTGATCATTCACGAAGGTCAGCTCACCTATGCCGATGAAGGCATGACTTTGATAGAAGACCTTGGCGTTTGGTGGAAGCGCACCACTGGCTTGCCGCTCCCGTTGGGTGTGAATGTCGTTCGGAAGGACCTCGGCGAAGACGTGGTGCAAGACGTCAGCCGGTGTATGCGCGAATCCATCCACGCCGGACTCACACACCGCACCGAAGCCGTAGATTACGCGCTGCAGTTCGCGCGGGGAATGGACCGTAGCACGAGCGACAAATTCGTGGGCATGTATGTGAACGAGCGAACCGAAGACATGGGCGAAGAGGGCGTGAAGGCCATTCGGCTATTGCTCGAACGCGGCGCGGCCATCGGTATGGTGCCCAATACTCCCATTCAAGTCGTAGATTAAGCGGGGTCGGCTGGCATGGTAACCCGCCAAAACGGGCGAGACATGCCGGCCAGAGCCGCCGAAAGGGCAAGTCCACCGCCCATCAAAACAAACATCCCCGTCAACCCGACGAGCGGGAGCGCAAACCCGGCCCCCGCGTTGGCGATAGGCACCGTCGTCATCGCTGCCATCGCGAGTACGCTTTGAACGCGGCCCATGTGGGTGTCGGGAACCACTTTCTGAACATACACGGCCAGCGGGATGTTCACCATCGGGACCACCACCCCGCATAGAATGCTGAGCAACACGAAAAGCCAAAACTGCGGAGCGTAACCCATCCACAGCACGAGAAGGCCGAGCACGATGGTTCCGATCACAAGGAATTTGCCGGGTCGGAAAACCTTGAGTTGCGGCGTCAGCATCGCTCCAATGAGCATCGAAGCGGAAAACGCGCCTTCGCAAATGGCGAGCGTGCGGAACTCGCCCCCGAACCACCGGTCGTTCACCTCGACATAGGTGAGCATAAACGGCGCGATAAAGAAACTGGCAGAAGCCCCCATGAGCGCGGTCGTTCGCAAAACCCTATCCGACCAAAGGTAGCGCAACCCGGAAAGAACGTCGCGACTTTCCGATTCGTGGCCCGGCTCGGACCGTTCGGGCTCGATGCTCGGAAGCAGCCGGATGAACACGGCCGATAGCAAAAAGGTTACGCCATTGAGCAAGACCGCGACCATCAAAAATCGGTCCGGAAAAATTCGTTCGACCCACGTGAGGGCACCCGCGCTGAGCCCGATTCCGATGAGCGGCATGAGCGATTGGGTTGCGGAACTGAGAGCGTTGGCTTCGGTTAGGCGATCAAAAGGCACCAGACGTGGGATAGAAGCCGATTTCGCCGGCGCGAAGAACACGTTAATCGTGCTGAGCAAGAATGGCACCGCAAACAGCATCCAGAACTCTGGAACTGGGTTGATCCAAAGCCAGGCACCGAAGACACCGAGCACGATAAAGCTCAGAATGTCGCAGCCGAGCATAATTCGGCGGCGGTCGAACCGGTCTGCCGTCGCTCCGGCATAGAAGCTCAGAACAATGAACGGCAAGGCCTGCCCCGCCATCACGAGTCCAACTTTGGTCGGATCGTTGGTGATCTTCTTGACCATAAACAGGAAGACCAACATGTAAAACGCGTCGCCGAATTGCGAAATCGCCTGCCCCAGCCACAAGCGCCGGAAATTTTCTAGCTTCAGAATTTGGAAGAGAGACATGGGGGTATTCGGTGCAGGCGTAACGAAAGGCCCGGGTCTGCGTATGGAACTAGGCATGAATTTGAGATGGTGTGGGGTTATTGGAGTCTGTTTCGGCGCGATGGCGGCGGGTTTCGCTCAGAGTATATCGCTTCCGCGCGAAGGCGTCTGGGCCAAAAGGTTTACCGCCTGGGCCAAGCACCAACCTCTCCGGCTGACCATCCAAGACCTTGCTCGCGCTGGGCTTCCGGTGACGGTTCATCCGATTTTGCACGACCGGAAGGTCGCAATTTTTGTGAAGGAACGCCCGGCATACGAGGTGCTATCGAACATGGCCGAAGCATTGTACCTGGATTGGAAACTCCAAGGCGAAAGCTATTTCCTCACGGTGCGTGATGAACTGTTGAAGAGCGAAAACCTTTTTCTTGAGCAACTTAGAAACGGGTCCGTAGCGGCCGCCAAGGCCGAACTCACGTGGCGACAAGGCTTCTACGAAATGACGCCAGAAGATCGGCAGAAGCGACGCGAGGACATTCAGGCTCAGATCTCGATCTTACGAGATGATCTGACCGTGACGAGTTCATTGCACACCCGTTTGCAGGCCCAACAGGACTTTCTGAATGAACTCATCAAGGCACCCAGCCCCGCTTTAGCCGCTTTTTTCGAAGCAGCCAAGAGCGGCGACATCCGAGTCGACGGGGTGCTTTCGAACACGACCCGGAACTACTGGCCCCTTGGGCACTCCAGCCGCCAACACATCCAAGTCGCGTTAGGCTCGCTGGATTTGCCCGAGAAGCAGGAAGGCGGTACGTTTGTTCCCGAAGGGGTCACCACCCAGTACTCGCGGGACTATGACCGGCTAACGATTGACGCCGGGAACATGGGACGGGCCGAAATAACATTTACTGTCCCTTTGTTGGATGAACCTCTCACTGAACAATGGACCGACGAACGCGACCTGAGCAAGCTTCCCGCGTTTCTCGCGCGAGCTTCAAGTCCCGAAATCGAGATTCCGTCGTCGCTTGAAGTGACGGGTAGTGCCGAGGCAATGGAGCAATTCGCCGCATCCCGCAACGTGCCCGTGATCGGCGAAGGCTTGCGCTACGTGGGCCGCACCAACCCCGCACTGAGCCTCTTGCGTTCGGACTTTCAGGGATTACTGAAGTCACGAGGCACATGGCTTCATTTCAGTAATCGCGACCAGTACTTGTTCTTTCGGCCGTTGGACGCAGTTGCAACCCGCGCGACCGAACCGGACGAAGCTCTGTTCGCGGATTTGGAAATGAAGAAAACGCCTGACCTGGCTCAAATAGCCGCTATGTATAGCAAAGCGAACACAGGCGCAAGGGCCCGGCTCCGAAATCGGCAAGTTGCAGGACGCATCAACGCGGGCTCGGCGTGGAGTTCGGATATTCACTTGTTGTTCTTCCACGCGATTGGACCGGCCGGACAGAAAGCGGCCACTGCCACAGAAGGCTACTCGGTTCTGCGCGCCCCCGCCGAAGCTCAACGGCTCTTCGTGGAAATTTTGGAAAGTCAACCTGGAGGGACTCCGGACTACCGCAATGCATCGTTTTTCTACTCCCAGACGCCCGGCTCGGGGACGCGCGAAACCGACCGCAGTTTCTGGAATTTTAACTTTCGGTACGACGCGGGACCGCGCCAAGTAGCGCGTACCGTATCGCTGGTCTGGCCGTTACGTTAGGCAAAATAATATCGGAGTGAGCCGATGGCCCACTCCGATATTGCCGGTCCGAGAGAGGACTAATCTCCGCCAAGCAAGAAGTTGTTGCTTAGGATAGAGAGATCATTACCGCCGACTTCCCCGTCTCCGTCAAGGTCAACCGCATCCGAATATGCCGGGTCGCCGACTCCGGAAAGGAACGCACCCGAAAGTTCGCTGAGGTCGCTTCCGCCAACTTCATTGTCTCCATCCACGTCACCGTTGATCAAGGTGAAGTTCTGTCCCGTCAGACCGCTGTTCGTGATTGTCACCACCGGGCCAATCTTTCGCAGCCAGTGGGTTCCCTTCACGCGCAGGCGGAAGTCGCCAGACTCCAGAACGCTCATCGTGTAGTTTCCGGAAGCGTCCAGGGTCGGCTGGTAGCTGGCAACCGGAAGGCCAGTATTCGCGTTGATTAATTCAATTGTGACCTGGCGACCCGCTGGGCTCACGGCAAGGTCACTGAGGAGAATGTTGCCCGACACAGTGTTGCGCACCACGCGCTCGGCTCGGTAATCATCGAAGAACCCTCCGTTGAAGCCACCATTGGCGGTCACCCCGAAATTGCCAGCAAAAGTACCAAACGCATAGGTGGTCATATCCACGTCCGACACATTGGTAAGGGCCGGAGTCGTATTGTTCACAAACGGCCCGCCGAGGGACTGATTGTTGAAGAATGCTTCGACTTCTCGGGTGTTGATATTGATAACGAGCTTAAGATCGTGCCATACGTTCGGCGCGGCATTAATTTCCGGGAAGTGTTCCGTAGCTTGATTCAGGCCGCCTTTTACGGAGACTCCACCGCGAGCATCGAGCATCACCGCCGCATACCGCGAAAATCCGTCGTCCGAAAACGCTTCAAGACCAAACGCGGAGTTATCCGACCGGTCGGCGGGGGTGTCATCGTCGTAACGCACCTTCACGGTGGTGACCAGAGTTCCCGTATTCAGAAACGCAGGTCCGCTTGCCAAGAGCTTCCACGCATAAGATTGCGTGACGGTGCTGGAATCAATAAAGACGGATTGGGTTCCGGTTGCAGCCAGAGAGTTGATTACTCCATAGCCGCCCAAAGTGATCCAGCCGTCTTGAAGGTCGAGGTCCTGCCCGGCCGTGAACCCTTGGGAGGCTTCAAAGCTCGTGTTCACAATAACTTGGGCACCCGAAAGTGTCGGCACCATCGCCGCCAGCAGTGCAAGTCCGCTCAATTTTCCTTTCATGTTCATCATAGTATCCAACGGATGACCGTAATCTAGACACAATTCGTACCAGACTTTTCGTTTAATTTGAATAAATAGGGCTAAATTTTGGGTCGGCGACGTGTCGTGCCTCCGAAATCGCAATAATGAAGTAGCCTAAACTTCGGCCCAATTCCGCCTCTGTGGGGTCGCCGTCAAACGTCAGCGGTCCAGAAGGTGGCAGCATTCGGCGGCAAAGTAGCTGTTCGAGTTGCCGGATGGCTTCTGGCGACAAGTTCTGCCGGCTGAGGCGTGGATCCAGGTCCGTTTTAACTGGCAGAACTTCAAACTCTGGTTCAAGCTCGCGATATAGCTCGTGGAAATGCGCGATGACGGCTTCGCGTGCCGAGGTTCCCGGTTCCGGGTTGAGCTTAGACTCAGTAATCTTCACTCCGAACGCTTTTCTGATTAGAATGCGCGCCTCGGAGAAAACCTCCTTGACCGTTTCGGGCGAAAGCGTCTCTGGCTTTTGCGCGGTCAAGGCCACCGGGAAAGCGAGAACCATGATAGCCGCAAGCCGAGCAAGCATCAGACCTCGCTCACTGCGCCACTAAGGCGAATCTTGTCAAGGTATTCGAGTGCGCGCCCGGTTCCGATGGCAACACAATGCAATGCGTTATCGGCGACGTGACACGGAATGTCGGTCACGCTCATGAGGAGCTTGTCGAGGCCTTTGAGCAGTGCCCCGCCGCCGGTCATCGTGATTCCGCGCTCAATAATGTCGCTTGAGAGTTCAGGCGGCGTGTTCTCCAGTACCGAACAGACTTTCTCCGCGATTTGGCGAATGGGGTCACTCAGGGCGTCACGAATTTCTTCGCTCATGACTTCAATGGTCTTCGGCAAGCCAGCCACCATATCGCGACCGCGAATCTCCATCCGCAGCTCTGGGTCGAGCGGGTACGCACTTCCGATACGAATCTTGATTTCCTCGGCGGTTTGATCGCCGATGAGCAGGTTATAGCTATTTCGGACGTGCCGGATGATCGCTTCGTCGAACCGATTTCCGCCGATGCGGAGGGATTCGCTTACCACGATCCCGCCGAGGCTAATGACAGCAATGTCGGTTGTTCCGCCGCCGATGTCAATCACCATGTTGCCGCCTGGCGTGTTGATCGGGAGTCCTGCCCCGATGGCGGCTGCCATGGGTTCTTCGATCAATACCGCCACGCGGGCTCCGGCTTGCTTTGCCGCCGTGATGACGGCGCGGCGTTCCACATTTGTGACTCCGCTCGGCACGCAAGTGAGGACCGTAGGCTTAAAGAGTGCTTTGCGTCCGCACGTCTTGCGGAGCATGTACTCGAACATTTTGAGCGTTGTCGAGAGGTCGGCGATGACGCCGTCTTTCAGCGGACGAATAGCTTGAATATTGCCCGGGGTTCGACCGAGCATTTCGCGGGCCTCGTTGCCGACGGCGAGGATTTTGCCGTTGGTCGTGTTGATCGCCACCACGGTGGGTTCGCTCAGAACGATGCCTTTGCCACGACGGAACACCAGGATGTTCGCCGTGCCCAGGTCAATACCAATCTCGGGTTTGAGTCTCAACGGGACGGGCCTTCTGCCGATTCGCCGGCGGAATCATGAACGGAAAGCGGAACACGCATAATGGTCCCGCCGAGTTGCTGAATTCGATCTTCCAGGGCTTCGTAGCCTCGATCAATAAAATGCACGTTGCGGATGGTGGTTTCTTCTTTAGCGGCGAGCCCGGCGAGCACTAAGGCGGCACCCGCACGAAGGTCGGTGGCTTCGACACTGCTTCCTTGCAACGACTCGACGCCGTCAATCACGGTCGAACGGCCTTCGGTGCGCATATGCGCTCCCATCCGGTTGAGCTCGGTGATGTGTCCCGTACGACTTTCGTAAATGGTCTCTTCGATGACGCTTGTCCCATTCGCAAGGGCAAGTACGGCGGCCATAGGCTGCTGAATATCCGTTGGGAATCCGGGGTACGGCATGGTTTTGCATCGAATTGCATTGAGCCGTTTCTCAACTCGAACACGAACCCAATCGTTCCCTTCTTCGGCGATGGCACCGGCTTCGCGCAATTTGTTGATGAGCGCGGTTTGGTGTTCGGGAAGGAGATGAGTGGCGGTCACGTCTCCTCCTGTAATCGCGGCAGCCAGGAGATAAGTTCCCGCCTGAAGACGGTCTTCGGGAACTCGGAACTCGCAGCCCTTCAGTTCGGATACGCCCTGGATGATGATGCTCGCCGTTCCTGCACCTTCGATGCGCGCGCCCAGCTTTTGGAGAAAGTCCGCGAGCGCGATGATTTCGGGTTCGATCGCCGCGTTTTCGATTCGGGTGATGCCGTTAGCAAGGGTCGCCGTCGCCATCAGGTGTTGGGTTGCGCCTGCGCTCGGAAAATCAAGATAGATCTCTGCGCCGGTGAGCCCGCTCGTCTCGGCCCGGTAGACGCCCGCTTCGAGATTTACGTCCGCGTTCATCAGGGCCAGGCCCTTAAGGTGGAAATCCACCGGTCGCGCACCAATTCGGCAGCCACCCGGCGCCGGAAGTTCGGCGACGTTTAGCCGCGCGATGAGCGAACCGAGAAGGTAGAACGAGGTGCGAATCGGTCGGACGAGGGCTTCATCCACTTCGGCGTATTGCAGGTCGGTTGCGTCGATTTCGAGGACGTCTCCCACCCATTCCACGTGGACATTGAATTTGCGGATGAGGTTAAGTTTGATGTCAATGTCACTGACGCGCGGCACATTGAGGAGCCGGGTTTTCCCCTTTGCCAAAATGACCGCCGACAAAATGGCCAACGCGGCATTTTTGCTTCCTGGGGTTGATACCCGGCCGACTAGCGGCACGCCTCCCTGAACTTTCAATAAACTCATGAACCCGAAACACCCACATCAGGCAAGACGGGCACCAGCACCCATTTGCTGGTGAAAGTTTACCGGATTGGACCTGATAGTTGAACCTAATTTCCAGATTCCTGATCAAAATTGCATCCCATGGCCGAGATTTCTGCGTCTAACCCATAAGAGACCGCGATGAGACGTCCGATTCACACCCCCGAGTACCGCCTCGGTTGGCCCCAGATACGGGTCGACCAGATACGCGTGTGCGTCATGCCCCCCCGACTTGCAAGCCGGCAGATGCGTTCGCATGCCGGCTTTTTTTGCGCCAAACCCGGCCGCAGGAGGACGACACGATGAAAGAAGTGTTGCTGCTCAATGCGGATTACGAACCGCTAAATGTCTGCCACATGCGAAGGGCAATGGCTCTGATTCTGCTGGGCAAAGCCGAGGTGCTTGAAATTGACGAGTTGCCGCTACGCACAGCCGGCGGCGAGCTTCCCGCGCCTTCGGTGGTGAAGATGCGCTATCACGTGCGCCGACCGATGCCCCAGTTGCGCCTGTCCCGCCACTCCATCCTTGCGCGGGATCGCTACACCTGCCAATACTGCGGGGTGAAAGGCAAAGATTTGACGCTGGACCACGTGGTTCCGCGCTGGCTGGGCGGGCCCCAAACATGGGACAACCTGGTGGCATGTTGCCGCAAATGCAACCTGAAGAAAGGCGATAAGACCCCGAACCAGGCGCACATGAAGCTGAAGACGGTTCCCCGGCGTCCGCACTTCATTCCGTACATTTCGCTCCCGGCTTACCTTAAGGCGCAAAATCGGGGCGATTGGTCGCTGTACATTCCGTATTTCGAAGCGTTCGGCCCCGAAGCAGAAGCCTAATCTGCGGCTACTCTCGGCGTTTAGCCGCCTGCGGACCGAAGTGCTTCGGGTTTCGGTCGGGTTCTAACTCAGCGAGAAACGCGTCACAAAGTGCGCGGGCATCGCTTTCGAAGTGATACGAACCGTCCACATCGCCCTGCCAAATGTTCTCCACCACCCAGCCCGGCACGGGCAAAAACACGATTCGCTCGGGCACCTCTAGCTTCACGGCAACCAGCACGGTTCCGCCTTGCGAGTCGGTGTAGATGTACTCCAGGGTGACAGAATCAGGAGCCATGACCGTGGTTCCCATCTGCGGTCGGCCCTTTACCCTTGCCTCCCGTAGGATCGCCTCGTCGAACGTACCGACGCTGGGCGCATGCCCAGCCAGAAGGTCGTCGTAAATCTTGCGCTTGTGCTCGGCGACGAAGGAGGAGAGTTTCATGCCCTGTAGATGTTACCGGCCCGCGCAAATACCGGATTTTGCTGTTGGAATTACCGGGTTCCGGGCAATCCCCGTATTTTCAGCAGGGTGCATAAATGCCTGCACACGGAACGGATCACCCAAGGATGCCGTGCCCGAAAAGCGCGACTTCCCCGGCGGTCAAAGGATTGCCCGCCTGTTTCCACGGAGGATTATAGAAACACATGTCATTTCGAATTAACACGAACGTCCAAGCGATGAACGCTCTGCGCAACCTTTCCCAAACGGGAATGGAAACGTCGAAGTCTATGACTCGACTCTCCACGGGTCTGCGAATCACCAGCGCTTCGGACGATCCGGCGGGTCTTATTGTCTCGGAAGGGTTCCGCGCCCAAATCAAGGGACTTGACCAAGCTATTCGCAATAACCAAGACGCAATGAACTTCTCGAAGACCGCCGAAGGCGCTCTTGACGAAGTAAACAAGCTCCTGAGCGATGCTCGGTCGCTTGCAGTTGCCTCCGGAAACGGCGCAACGCTCAGCGACTCGCAACGACAAGCGAACCAGCAACAGCTGACTTCAATCGTTCAATCCATCAACCGTATCTCGTCCGACACCGCCTACGGAAGCAAGAAGCTTCTTGATGGCAGCGCGGGCGTTTTGGCGAACTCGACCGACAACTCGAAGGTTGCTGGCATGAGCTTCACCGGTACGTTTGACGGCAAGGCAATCACGGGCGGCGGCACCATCACGGTGAACGTGACGACCGTGGCCGAGAAAGCAACCATCACGGGTGCTTCTCTGGCGACCTTTGCGAACGGTACCGACGCTATCGGCGAAGGCACCTTCCAAATCAATGGCTTCAGCTTCTCCACTACGGCATCGGATACGGTGAACGACGTGGTGAGCCGAATCAACAACTTGTCCTCGCAAACCGGTGTCGAAGCCACCTTTGCGAACAACGCAGTTGAACTGACCTCTTCGAACTTCGGCTCGAAGGCAGCCATCAACCTCGTGGACGGTTCCGCCGTGCTGCTCGCTTCGGCTGGCCAAGTTTCCGACACCGGTGTAGACGCCGTCGCTACGGTGACGATCGATCCGGACGGAACGGGAACGACCTATGCCGCGACCAGCTCGACCTTCGATCAAGGTTCTGGCCTTAACCTTCGGGATAAGTACGGAAACACGATCTCGCTGACGGGCGCCGGGAACGTCGGTGGCGCGACCGCTCTTGGTCAAATCTCCGTCGGCTCGGCCTCGTTCCAAATCGGCGCGAACAAGGGTCAAACCGCTTCGCTCTCGATCGGCAACTATTCGGCAAGTGCCCTGGGTGCAGGTGTGGTTTCGGGCAAAACCCTTTCCAACATCTCGCTCCTGAGCGACTCCGACGCGACGAACTCGCTCGAAGTTATTGATAAGGCGATCGCTGAGATCTCCACCGCTCGCGGTCAAATCGGTAACTTTATGCGAAACACTCTGGAATCGAACGTGCGATCCCTGGGCATTCAGAAAGAAAACCTGTCGGCTTCCGAATCTTCGATTCGCGACGTTGACGTGGCGGATGAAACCACGAAGTTCACCAAGCTTCAAATCCTCCAACAAAGTGGTCTTTCGATGCTGGCGCAAGCCAACTCGGCTCCGCAGTCGGTTCTCTCGCTTCTCCGTTAAGATTCTTAGCGAAGCGAAAATCTCCAAGTCGCCGTTACGGGGCGGAACCTTCGGGTTCCGCCCCGTTTCTCCATTTTTCTAGGTCCGCGAAAAGAGCCTTGGCAAAGCGGCGGTTGCGGGCAAGGGACGAAAACTCCCTTGGCTCCAAAAGAAGTTCACGGGTAGTAGCCCCTTCCACAAACCGAAGCACGACCCACCCTCCGAGCCCAAGCCACGAATGGATGTTGCGCTTCCGCTTGATTTCTATCACGTGACGGCGCGGAATTTTAAGTCGCGTCAGTTCGCCGTAAAGCTCGAGTTCCTCAGGTCCGATGAGCAGAAATGCGAGTTCCTGATGCGGGTCCAGAATTCCTTTGTATTCAGGCCTCGCCAACCCGATAAAGATCAATCGCCGGTCGCCGATTTCATTTTCACGGCTAAATAACCGGCTCAGTTCGCCCCGGAGCAAATTATTTCCGAATAACCCAAGCCAATTTAAGGCGACTATCCCCACGAGAGGGAACGCGATAATGAGGGTTAACGGAAGTGGCGCGAACGGTTTGGTCGGTTCGTACATCCATATTCCGAGGGCTCCAATCGGCACCGAAAACAGGGCCGGGAGCAAATTCCCCATGATTTGGCGGGAGGTAGACCAGATTCGCTTCGTCACCGAAGGCATAATACCGATACCGCATGTCTGCATCTCGCTTCCAGGTCCGCGCCACTTGTCCGCAGCCCGCGGCTTATTTGGCGTTGCTGGAAGATTTTATGGAAAAGCCCGGAGTGGTGACGGCCGCGTCGGATTCGATGCTGGCGATGCTCCACGGCCTTGTTTACAAGCCGCCGGAAGACGTAGAGTTCATCCCGACCGGGCAACTCTATCTGCGACTTCTCACCGCGAACAATGTGGTCACGCGCAGACTGGTCAATCAGGCCGAGCTAGAGACCATTATTCACGGCGAACTTTCAGAGCTGCCGGATAACCCATTGCGTAAGAATGTCGAGTTTCCGGGCTTCATTTCGGCAATGCACCAAACACTGCAAGAACTGAGGCACCTCAGCATTGCACCGGAGCAATTCTCGTCCATCGCGGAACGGTTGAGCAACCCCAGGGTGACGGCAGTATCGGAACTTTACGAGCGGGTGGAAACCGCGATAGACACACTGGACCGCGCCACGACGATGAGCCTTCGCGCTCAGCTTAGCGAAACGCCACTTGAAAACAAGCCGTTCGAGCGTATCCTGTGCTTTCTTGGAGATGAATACCGCCCCGACCTCGTCGCCGCACTCGAACTCCTCTCGACCCAGGGGATTTCGGTGACGGTCGTGCAGGATTGGGCGCCGGGTCAGTTTGTGCCTTCCGCCCGGTCGTTGGGAACGAAGGCGAAAGCCGCCGAGCCATCTCACTGGACCCAGCAGTTCTTCGAAACCGACGTGCCCGTTGCTGATGCGCCCGAAATGCTCGTGATCTCTTGCAGTGACCTCCTCGCCGAAGTGGAATGGGTGTTGCGGCAATGTGTGACCGAACGTCAGCGAGTCTCGGAATCCGATATCGCCATCTTCGCCCCCGAAGCCCGGGAGCTACTTCCCTTCCTCATTTCGATGGCGGAACGCTTTGGAGTGCAGCTTTCGGCGCGGCTCCCGTCGGCCGTCATGAACAACGGGTTTGCCAAGTTCTTCGCCCAGTTAGTGGATGCCTTGCAAGCACCCGATGTTCGCAAACTGCTGGCCGTTGCGGGTTCCAGCTATGCGGCGGCAAAGCCCGACGAGCTCGAGTGGATGAAAACGGCATTGGGAACCGCAATGCGGGCGGAAACCGACAGTTGGACTGCGCTCGATGATCTTGTCGAACGGGAACACTTCAACGCGCCTGCCTTTTTACCCGAGGTTTTGGAATGGCGACGTTCGGCGGTCGAGCATCCGCGCTCGCTCTCGAACTGGCATGGCATGTTCATGAAGCTCACCCAACTTGAGGTTTTTGCCGATGCGGCAAATGTGGATGAGCACGAAAAGGCAAAGGATGACCGCCCCGCTCAGACCGCCCTCCTCCGCGCGGTTAGAGATTTGGCAAGTGTTGAAGGGCAAGAACCCGTTCCGCTGAGCCTGAGCGAAGCCGCAAAGCTGTGCGCCCGCAAGTGGGAAACCACTCAGATGTATCTGCCGAGTACTCGGTACGGAATCAACGTGGTCACCGACCCGATCCAGCTTGGTGACGTAAAGGTGGTCATTGCCATGAACAGTGTGGACGGGGTGCTTCCGGCACGGCGGCGCGAAGACCCAATTCTCGCCGACCGGCAGCGAGAGGCGATTAACGCCCTGTTGCCGGGGCCGAAGCTCCTGGTTGCCGAAGATCACGCCCACCAAAACCGGGATCGATTCATTCGGCTTTCGGCCAGCGCAAGTTCCAAGCTCATCATGTCGTTCCACCGTTCGGTGGATGGAAGCGAAAGAAGGTTGAGTGCCTACGGGAAGCGGCTTTGCCGCATTTACCCCGTCGACGAATTGGTGGTGCCGATCCAAAGTCTGGTGCCCGAAGCGGAAGATTGCCGAATTCCGGCCGACTTGCGGCTTCGGCAGGCGCTCGATGGTCCACGCGAAGGAACCTTAGAAACTCGGCTCACCCATGCCGAGGCAATCGAACGGTTCGCGTTGAAATCGGGCGATTCAGTCAGCGTGCGCGACGTGGTGCTTGCGAGCGAGTGTCCATTCCGGAGCGTTGTAAACCGGCATCTGCATTTTCGCGCGCCACGTTCCCCGGTGATGTCGGCACTCTCGACCGTGTTTCGAGGGTCAGGCATAGCGACCGCCCCCGACGAAGACACCGCCCGGCTCTTGCTCTCGCACAAAGTTCGCGAAGTCCGAGAAGCTCTCAGCTTGGAGGTTGAAGAGCGGGAGCTGATCTTCTTCGATGCAGCGGTCGATCGGCTTTCGGATGACTGGATCGGGAAGGAGTTTGCGCTGCGTGCTCGGCTGCAGGTGGGAAGCAGTGACATCATTGCACCCTTCCGGCTTGCGGACCACCCCGGCTGCCAGTCTGAGCTCCGGGCCAACGGAAAGGTCTTTCCGATTGCCGACACATTCCCGGTGGCGTGGAAAGTCGAGGACGGTTACCTTGTTCGGCCCAGCCATGCTCCAACCGAAGGGGACGCGGAGCATATGGAACGGATGCTTTACTTCACGCTCCTGCTCAAATCCATGAACAACGCGCTCTATTACGAACGGATGCAGAGCGAACCGTTGCTGGTGGTTTATGGGGAGAAGCGGCACACACCGTATGCCGGAATGTCGGAAGCAAAAACAGTGACCAAGGCGGACGCCCCCCACGTGAAGCGAGATGAAGTATCCGCATACGTTCCGACCATTGTTCGGGTGCTGAAGGACCTTCAACTCGGCACGGCGGAAGCCAAACCTGGGGTCTATTGCCAATCCTGCGCCTACGGAGGGCTCTGCCGAGTGTCGAGTGCGGACTATGGATAACCTCACCGAGATTCAGCAACGCATCGTCGGGCATTCATCTTCCCGATTGTTGGTGCGGGCGGCCGCCGGTTCGGGAAAGACCCGCGTTCTCAGCGCGCGGTACATGCGTCATGTTTTGGAACACGGACTTTCGCCCGCTCAGATTCTTGCCATCACCTTCACCCGAAAGGCGGCGGCCGAGATGCGCGAGCGCATCATCGGGCAACTGGAAGCGCACGGACTCCACGACCTTGCCCAGATCGCAGAGACCGGCCCGATTCAGACCGTCCACTCGTTCTACCAAACCGTGCTGCGTGAAAACGCGGCAAGCATCGGAATAGACCCCAGCTTCGAAATGCTGCCCGAAAGCGACCGAACGACCCTCGTGCAGTCGTTTGTGACCGAGGAAATCGAGCTCGGCTTCAGCCAAATGCAGTTCATACGGCCCGTGCTGAACCATTACGCGGCGAAGACTCACTTTACCGGGCCAAAGGATGTGCACGAGGTACTGGCGGGGCATGTTCTGAAGCTGATCGGTCAGTTTCGGCATACGCTCATCACCCGGGCGGAACTTGCGGAAAATTACGCTTCTCCGTCGCATTTGTTGAATGCGATCGGTCGAGATTCTGGGCTGGAACAAGCCCACAAGGCAGGACTCAAGGTTTACGGGCAGGACGGGATGCCGGAATACGAGCAGCTGAAGCTCAACTGCGGAATGATGGACCTCACGCTGCGGGTTTGGCGCCGGCTGGAACAGCACATGATTGAGGAGCAGGTCTTTGACCAAGAATTCACCGAGCGAACCGTGGTTCAGGTGCTACTCGAGAACGCCGAGGTCCGTGAACGTCTCGCGTACCAATACCGCGCGGTTCTGGTGGACGAAGCCCAAGATTTAAACGAAGCACAGTTCGCGATGCTTGAGCAAATCGAATCTGAATGGATGCTCCTCGTGGGGGATGTTCAGCAGAGCATTTATGGGTTCCGGGGCTCTTCGTTGGAACTGTTCAATCAGTCCATCGGGCGATTTGACGTGGTGACCATGCCGACCAATTTCCGGTCGGATACCAAGATTCTGGACTCGGCCCAGGCCGTGTTTTCGCGCCGGTGGGGCGAAATGTATCTGGATATGCAACCACGTGAAACGGCGGGTTTGGGGCGCGTAGTAATGCATCACTTCAGTTCAGATCAAGTGAAGAGCGGCCTGAACAACGATATTCTTGCTCAGGAAATTGCCGCGGTTGCCGAAGCTCGCGGCGGCCAGTTTCGCGACATTGCGGTGCTGGTACAAAAAAGGAAATTCGGAGAGCCAATCCGTTTGGCACTTGCGAGGGCCGGAATTCCAGCACATCTTGACGGGTCCACCTCATTTTATAGTCGTAGGCCGATTAGGGACCTAATAAACGTGTTGCTTGCGATAAGCCGACCGACCGATGACCTCGCGCTGCTCGGAACGCTGCGCGGCCCGCTCGTTGGGGTCAGTGTGGATTCTGTGCTCATGCTCGGAGCCTATGCCCGCGAACACGAGCTAAGCGTCGTGCGCGCACTTGATACCTTCACCCCGCTCACAGAAGACGACCGACAGGCCATTGCCCAGTTCCAGGCTTGGTTCGGCGTGATGAGCCATTACGGCGACCGAATGGGGGCGTGGGAAATCCTCACGCAGTTGTTTGAGCGAACGGACTTCTTGGAACGCATTGCCCGGCAGCCCGAACCTTTGGACGCGCTGGCGAACGTTCGGAAGCTGACTACGATGGCAGTCAGCCGCCCCGAGCTTAGCGGCCCCGATTTCGCGGAGACACTGCGCACCGCGCGTAGACTGCAGTTACAGGAGGAAGATGCGCAGTCCGTGGAGCTTGGCGCGAATGTGGTGAGCATCAAAACCTTGCACTCTTCCAAGGGTCTTGAATTCCCGGTCGTGTTTCTTGCGAATACCTGGCATGCGCCCCCGAAAGCCTACAACGAAGTCAAAATGAACCCATCAACCGGAATCATCAATGTTCCGTTGAAGACGAAGACCGCCTTGGAAACGGGGTTGAGAGCTCAACTACAACGCATCAGCCGCGAAGAAGCCGAGCGGACCCTCTATGTGGGAATGACCCGCGCCCAAAACGAGCTTCATATTGCCCGGCAAGTCGAGGGAGAAGAAAAGGGGCTGTGGGGGATGATCCTTCAGGGTGCGTTTGCCAACATGGGGGCGATTGTCGAAGTGAAATCTCACTTACCCAGCCCGGTACACTCCGGTTAAAGCGATGCGGTTTACAGCAGGTTGCGCCCAATTTGCCCCGATGAAGGGCGCGGTTTCCATAAACCTTGACCGGATTGCAGATGCCCTTCTCACCGGGTGCCAAGACGGCGTGGACGTGCTTGTCTTTCCCGAAACTTCTGTAACCGGCTATTTTCTGGAAGGCGGCGTTCTGGAATGTTCGCTGACGATCGAGGAGCTCACCCGTGAGTTACACACCCGCTTGGCCGACATAAGACGACCGATTGACGGAGTAGTCGGGTTTTACGAACGGCACAACGAGATGCTGTACAACAGCGCGGCCTATATCGAGTTTTCACCCGGGCAAGTGAACGTCCTGGCAACCTACCGCAAGACCTTTCTTCCCTCTTACGGAGTGTTTGACGAATCGAGGTTTTTAAGCGAAGGCACGGGGCCCCACGTGTTCGAAACTCGGTTTGGGACCGCGACGATGCTCATCTGCGAGGATGTGTGGCACTCCATCATGCCGACGATTGCGGCGGTAAAGGGGGCGGAGACATTCTATGTGCTGTCGGCCTCACCGAGCCGAAATTTCGGCAGCGATGTACCGGGCAATCTGGAGCGGTATCAGCGGATGCTACGCACGGTGAGTGAAGAACACGGCGTGTATTGCGTGCATGCGATGCTCGTCGGGTTCGAAGGTGGCAAAGGGTTTGTCGGTGGAAGTTCGATTCTTGGGCCGGACGGCAACACCGTGATTCGCGCGGAGATGTTTGAGGAGGCACTGATCGTAGACGAACTCGACTCGGACCAACTTGCTCTCGCTCGCGCAAATTCTCCACTTCTCAGCGATCTTCAAAGCCGCTGGTCCGCGCTAATCGAATCTCTTTAGCCGGTCGAACTTGGCGTTGCCACAAAGATCATGATGGCCGACCGAATGGTTCGACGCATGGTGCGCACCATGCCAAGGTCATGATTTTGATGCTCCTCGTCTGGCAGGCCGATGATGATGTGGGTGGCGGAAACCCGTTCGGCGGCGTCTTCGATGGTGGCGGCGATTTCGCGACCACGCTCTAAGTGCATTTCAAACGGAAGCTCTTCTCGCTCGAACACCTTCGAGTTCGTGCGAAGAGATCGCAAGGCGAGTTCTTCTTCTTCTGCCAGCACCGATTGCAATGGAAGGTGGCGCGGCACGATGAGCGGATACACGAGATGGACATTAGCCTGTAGTCCTTCGGCCATTTCGCGGGCCGTGGAAACCACATGTTTGTCGCACTCGTTCGCGTTGACCACTACGAGGAAAGAGTAGTTGGACCGAATCGTGCTGCTCGGTTTCTTCTTCTTATGGTCCTCGTCTTCGACTTCGCCATCGGTGAAGAAGTAAAGGGACTTACGCGCTTCTTCGACATTGGCGGCGATCGGAAGTTGGCTTCTTACATCGCTGACCTTTCGCAGTACCTCACTGATTTGCGGCGGAACACTCGCGACGATCACACGAGCGTCGTGCCCTTCCAGGAACTTCATGACGCTCCGGAAGGTTTCGATTCCGGCTTCGTTGGCATCGACAAGCCCGCTACAGTCCAAGATCACGCCTTGGGGGTGCCGCCGCAAGTTCAGCGAAATCGCAGTGTGAATCGTATCCCACTGGTTCGATTTGAGCGAACCTGAGATGACGATGACGTCTTCGTAAGTCTCGATGATCATTTGAGGAAGTACCGGACACTGCTGATGACCACCCGGGGTTTAGAACGGAGGGCGGCCCGCAGGCTGTGGGCAAAGTTGTTATGAAGGAGACGCTGGAACGGATACTTGGGCACAGCTTCCGGCACGATTACGGTGACAAACGTATCGGGATCTTCTTCGAGTGCTTGATCCACGTAATCTTCAATCGGCTTGATGAGGGAGCGGTACGGAGATTCGAGAATCACCAGCGGAATGTCTTCGCCGTGGGCAATCCAAGCCGCCTTAACCTCACTCACATTGCGCGGGTCGAGCGTCACGTGGATTGCGCGAACGTCTTCTGACAGCGCCTTGCTGTATTGAATCGCCTGCAAGATTCCCTTGTGCAAACGCGGGACCAATAGAAGCACCGCAACTTTGCCGACCGGCACCGCTTTCGTCGTTTGCTCAAGTTCCAATTGATGCGCGAGATAGGTGTAGTGCTTGCGGACACCCCAGAAAGTCAGGAGCAGCGCGGAGAGCGCGATCGGTACCAGATAAGCGCCTTCGCCCCACTTGCTGACTAGGAGCACGACGGCGAGGATGGAGGTAATGATCGCTCCGAACAGACTAATCCAGACCTTCCAGTTGCGGATTTTAAGCTTTCGAGCCCGCGCCACCATGCCCGACTGGCTCATCGTAAATGAGACAAACACGCCGACCGAATAAAGCGGGATGAGTGAGTGAGTGTCGCCTTTGAAGAGGATGATGAGTCCGCCTGCAGCAAGAGCAAGAATGATGATTCCGTTCTGGAATACGAGTCGATCGCCCAGGCTCGCAAGCTGGCGCGGAAGGTAACCGTCTCGGGCCACAAAAGACACGAGACGGGGGAAGTCGGCATACGCCGTGTTTGCCGCCAGGAACAAAATCATCGCGGTCGCGACTTGAAGCACCTGGAAGTAGACATTGCCGAATGTGCCCGTCCCCGCGAAAACCGCTTCGCACGTCATGGCAACGACGGTCTTAAATCCTTCGGCGTGCAGTTCGGCGGGCACAACGTGGAATTTGTGCGCCACAAAGGAAGTGCCCACAAAGAGCGTGGCGAGCAGAATCGCCATCATTCCGAGCGTAAGTGAAGCGTTTCGAGCCGTAGGCGAGCGAAAAGCTCCGGCCCCGTCCGAGATTGCTTCGATTCCTGTAAGGGCAGCGCACCCCGAGGAAAATGCCTTAAACGCCACGATCAAAAACGCTGCTTGCAGCCAGTTTTGCTGATTGGCCGCAACTTCGGCCGCGTGAATGTCGGCCGGGGTTGGAGGCGCATTGCGGATCAATCCCCAGACGATCATCCCGCCCATCATGGCCACAAAGGTGTAGGTCGGAACCGCAAACAGAATGCCGCTTTCTTTTGCGCCCCGCATGTTCGCGAGTGTCAGCAGAGTAATGGCGGCAAGGCCAATTTCCACCATGTGGTCCGCCGCAGGCGGGAACATGGAGACGATGGCGAGCACGCCCGCCGAAATCGAAACCGAGACCGTAAGGACGTAGTCCAGCATCAGCGCCGCCCCAGCAATCTGACCGAAGATCGGCCCTAAATTGTCGCGCGCGACGATGTACGAGCCACCGCCTTCAGGATATGCCTCGATCGTCTGCCAATAGCTGATGGCAACAATGAAGATGAGCACGCCAATGATGGCGGCGATGTTGGTGGTGAACCCCATGTAGCCGATTCCGGCACCAATGAGGAACACCCGCATGATTTCTTCGGTGGCGTACGCCGTGGAAGAGAGTGCGTCCGAGGCGAACACGGGAAGCGCAAGCCGCTTCGGCAGCTTCTCGTGGTGGGAGTGCTTAGTCGCAATCGGGCGGCCAAGGAGGATGCGTTTTAGTTCGCCAAGCATGACAACAACATCAAATTTTCGGGGGTGTTAACGCGGAATCTCGTGCAGTTCCTGAAGTTCCCAATCAAAGTTCCATTCCGCATACAGCGTCGGAGGCTGAGTTACACGCAAAGCCAACCTCGGATTATGACAGCATGCGCGGATGGCGGTCTCCGGTCCAAAGTCCTCGCACAGGTTTTGGAAGGCATCGTGCAGAGTAATTGCACTTCCCGCAAGCGCGCCCGAATCCGTCAGACGAACTTCTTTGTCGAGCACCGTGCAGGCATGCCCCCACATGGTTAGCTCAGTCCCTCGGGGCAAGCCGGTCGCCGCTGTGCTATCCGAAACGGCAACGACGGCATGGGGTGATTTGCGGTCGAACAGAAGTGCGGCGGCTTCGCGGCACACATGCTTGCGGTCATAGATCAACTCGCCGATGAGGTCGGAATTGTGCAGGGCATAGCCCACGGTGCCCGCTTCTCGATGATGCAGGCCGCGCATGGCGTTATAGGTGTGCGTGGTGTGGTGCGCCCCAAACTCGAAGCCGCGCCGGGCTTCTTCAAAGGTGGCGTTCGTATGGCCCATGCTGGAGATCACTCCCCGGCGATTGAGCTTTAAGACCAGGTCCAGTGCTTGCGGAACTTCCGGCGCCAAGGTTACGACTTTTAGGCGGGGATCGGCGAGAATGTCGTCCCATTCTGGCGACGCCTTGGCCGGGCTTTCGATGAACTCCGGCGGTTGTGCACCAGGAAACTCGGGGCTAATAAACGGGCCCTCAAGGTGAAAGCCCCAGATCATCGGGTGGTCAGGCAGATTCGCGAGCGCGGCCCGGACGCTTTCGGAACTCGCAGTGATGGTGGTCGGCAAGAAGGCCTCATAGGCGCATTCGCGGAGCTTTTTGGCCAGCACCAAGAGGTCGTCGGCACTTGCCGACATGAAGTCGATCCCGAATGCGCCGTGGATGTGGATATCCACAAACCCCGGGGTCAGCAAGGCTTCCGGTGCCGCGTCCACGCGTACGAATGCCCCGTCTTCAGCCCGGTAAGAACCGAAACCGTGCTCGCCAAGCATTTGATAGACCTTCGTCATGGTGCCTTTGCGTATCCTATCCCATCGCGAAGAATCCAGCCGTAGACTTCCAGATCCGTCAGCTCCGCCAAGATCTCCACGACTTCCAGACCCGTGGCTTCGGAGATCTTTTCGGGCGTAATGGGTTCGTCCGAGAGCGAGTCGAGAATAGTCTGTTGAACTTGGGTCAAGTCCTCGGCAGGGGAGGCATTGTTTTGTCGTTCAAGACCCAGCATCTCTAAGACCTGGTCCGGGTGGTCCACCAGAATCGCGCCATCCCGGATAAGGCCGTGCGAGCCCCGGAATCCGCTGTGGGTGATGCTTCCGGGTACCACGCAAACGTGCTGCCCGAGTTCGGCGGCAATGGACGCGGTGCTGAGGGCCCCCGAGCGCTGCGGAGCCTCTACCACCAAGAGCACCTGAGACAACGCGGCGACCAACCGGTTTCGCCAAAGAAACCGGTAGCTGGCGGGCTTGGTTCCGGCGGCGAACTGGCTGATGAGGAGTCCGCCGCTTTGAACAACGCGCTCAAACAGGGGGCGGTGAACCGCAGGGTAGACCACGTCTACTCCGGATCCAACCACGATGGCGGTTTTTCCGCCACCGGCAAGGGCGCCTTCGTGGGCTTCGGCATCAATTCCGAGTGCGCCCCCGCTGACGACGAGGCATCCGGCTTCCGACAGGGCCTGAGCGAACTTCCGGGCCACGGCTTTGCCGTATGTCGAGCAGTTTCGAGTTCCAACAATGCCTACCCGGGGCATTTCCAGCAGTTCGGGATCGCCGTGCACAAATAACGCGGCAAAAGACTCCGATGCCGGGTCCGGGAGCTGCTCACCGGTGAGAAGATGGACGTTGTCTGCCCGGACCCGGTCAAAGGCCCGCATATCGGCGCGTGAAAGCCTCAGCTTTTCACCGGGTGATAAACCGGGAAACGTCCGCAGAACGGTGAGCGGGTCGAGCCCGGTGCTATGTACTGTCGCCAAAACTGACTCCACCTTATGGGGAGTCAGTTCGGCGGCCAGCAAGTGCTGCCAGAAGGTCGGCGGCAGGGTGCGCAAAGCCGGTTTACGGTCGGCCGGAGCTACCTGCACCGCCCGTACCACCTGCACCCGGCGCGGTTCTTCCGCCGTCTTGGCTTGCGCTAGAATTGGGGGCTTGGGTTTTCGGAAGGGTGCTATCTAACACCAACACATACTCGTGCTCGGTTTTGTTGCCCATCCAGTCGCTGGAAGTCACTTTAAAGACATGTCGACCGTCACGAAGCGAATTCTTCGCGTTGCTAAGGCGAACGTATAGGACGCCGTCTTTGGTGAGCGTGTGTTCCAAGGTTTTGCCGCCCGTGGTTACGGTTACCGAATCTGATCGAATGCCGCTGCTCTGGTCGTCCAGCTGCCAGAACAAGTCAATGCGCGTGTTCGTAGTCGTGGTCGGGTTGAGTTCCGAACCTGGAATCGGCCACAGCATCTTCGTTTCCGGCGGGGTGAGGTCAACGCCGGTCTTGGCATTGAAAGCTTGCAAACTTCCGTCGCGTCCGGCGAGGAAGAGGGTATCGCCAACATAAACGGGCGAGACGGAGGCCGTCATGAACGTCGGAGGTTTGTTATCGGCTTGTGCCGTACCTCCTCCACCACCCGAACCGCTAAGTCCCGCGCCGCCCGCACCGCCGCGACCACCCGTCGCGTCATCCAGAACGATTTTGAATGCGGGGCGGAGCGTGTAGTTCCAAAGGAGCTCTCCCACCAGCGGATCAACCAGCATGAGTGAGCCGCTTGTGGTGTTCACCGCAACCTTGTTTCCGACCCAGGTGGGGGCGTTTACGGCGTTGCCTTCAAGTGCCACCCCGGCCCGGAAGGTCTCGCGGCCGGTGCTTCGGTTGAATGCGCGGACCTTGCCCTGGTCGGTGGTTACCGCGACGTAATCTTGGTTAACCGCGAGCGGTTGAGAAATAAATTCACGAACGTTAACATTGAACTTCAAGCGACCCCGACCGGATAGGCTTAGTCCAAGGGCATACGTTCCGGCTTGGAAGTAAATGGTGTCGTCCACAATCGTCGGCTGGACATTCGCGCTCATTTCGGCGACACGCGTTTGCCAAACTGGGCGCTGAGTTGCGGTGTCGTAAACGTTAATGTTCCGACCTTCGTCAAACACGGCGAGCAGATTTCCGGATGCGGCAACCCAACCGCGAATACTGTCCTTTACCTTGATCGGGTTCGGCCATGCGGCTTCTCCGGTGTTGACGTTTACGGCGACGATGTTGCTGTCCGACTGCGCCAGGATGACCAAGTCTCCACTTTGCACAGGCGGGCAGATGAGGCGTTGCGCGACGGTGTAGTTCCACTTTTGCTCGCCGGTTGCGGCGTCCAGTCCGTAGACCACTTTATCGTCGGCGGCGGCCACGAGGGTGGAACCCATGAGTTGCACACCCATGCGGAGGTTCGCGCTGAGCGGATCGGCAACCGGGAAGCGCCACTTTTGGTTACCGGATTCAAGGTCGAGCGAATAAACACGCTTACCGACCGCGGTAAAGACGGTGTCGGCAGTATGGGCAATCGGACCAGGAACGACGTTCGCCGGTTGTTGCCAACGCCAAGCGAGAGGCGCCGGGCCAGGAAAATCGGCGGAGGCAAGTCCGCTGAGGGTAAGGGCCGTTAGGGTGATCCATCCACGATGTGTTGCGCGCATACTATATTCTTCGATCCTCCGCCGCCGGGCGTGCGGCCCGATCTAGGTTTTTATACCTTTTGCTACGGGTAGGACGTACAGGGCGGGGCTGTGGTATCATCCGTTTCGCATTTGGGCCTATAGCTCAGTTGGTTAGAGCGCACCCCTGATAAGGGTGAGGTCACTGGTTCGAATCCAGTTAGGCCCACCAAATTTTCCAATGCAATTTCCGGGCGGAAACTTCGGTTGAGGTGACGTACTTGTAACGCAAAGTGGGCCACTGAGCCCCTTTTGGAACTTACGCGTTCGAGTTAACGAGCACTTCGCATCTTGCTCGAAGCTGTGGTCTAGGTGTCCGAACGTGAGAACCGAATTGCATAGGTCTTCCGTCTCGAATCAAAAGCGGCTGTCGTTTTTTGACAGTTTCGCATAGGAGCAATTAAGCATTCATGAGCAAGTCCTGGCGCGTGAGGGACGCGGTACACAACTTCGTTCACTTTAGCGACAGTGAGTTAAAGCTTTTGAACTCGAAGGGTCTTCAGCGCCTCCGAAACGTCCGCCAACTTGCGATGGCATCCCTGGTCTATCCAGGCGCACTCCACACCCGATTCGATCACACCATCGGCGTGGCGCACGTAGCTGGTCAGATGTGTGACTATTTACTGATTCGAGACGGGCGACGCGACCAGGTGATGCGTGCCGCGCTTCTCCATGATGTCGGCCACGGTCCGTTCAGCCACGTAAGCGAAAGCGTGCTCGATGCGTTGGCACCAGACTTTCTGAAGGGTGCGAAGAAGAAGGAGAAGATTCACGAACTCGTCACAAAGAAGATCATTGAAGATGACCTCGGGGAGACACACCTTGATCCGGCGGATCGGGCACAAGTTGTGGCGTTGCTTAATGACGATGACTTCTCAGATCGCATTCTTAGACAGATTGTCTCTGGTCCCCTCGATGCCGATAAGCAGGATTATCTTCTCAGGGACTCGCTCTATTGCGGAGTACCCTATGGTCGCTTTGACATACATCAGCTTCATCGAAGTCTTGCGAAGTATGGCCCTGATGAGGATGAGACCCTGGTCGTGAAGTCTGAAGGCATCGGAACCCTTGAGCAATTCGCACTGGCTAAGTATGCGATGACGAACCAGGTTTACCGGCACAAGGGCAGGGTGATTTCAGATCAGATGATCGTGCGTGGCCTAATGCTCACCGCCAAGAATGACTCTATCGAAGAGATCACTCGCCTTTACACCTACGAGGATTCGGAAGACTGGCACAGGGAGTATCTTGCTTGGGACGACGTACGTCTACTTGAACGTATGAGACGCATTGCGGAGGAAGACAACACCAAACTTGGTCCACAGATGTTCGACCGACTTCTGACACGAAGACTCTTCAAGGCGGTCTGCCTTCTCACAGAGCAAGACTTGCCCGAGGATTTGAAGGGAGTTGCCTTTGACGTGGCGAAAGAAAAGCAAGACGAAATCGAGACCTGGGCCACAGAGGAAATTGCATCTGCGGTCGGCAAGAAAGTGAAAGAGGGGGCGGTCAGTCGAAATGAAGTGATACTTCACACCTACAGGGTGGATTCACTCGGAAAGATGGTGAACAATGATGATACCATCCAAGTGTTGGGACATAAAACCTTGGACTTGCTCGTAGATCGATCCGTTCTTTTTAGGTCAATCGACGCTTCAAGGCATAATCGAGGGCTGATCCTTATTGCGCCTTTACCTGAAAGTATCTCGCAGGAAAGACGAAGGAAGATTCGGTCGCAGGTGCAAGAACGATTGTTAGACAAGATTCGAAGCTTGGCTCCAAAGCCACTCACAGGGGAGAATTCTCCCCAGGTAAGCTCCGCAACCCAATAAAATCCTATGGAAAACGGCAAACTCTCAACCCGAGCGATTCTACTCATTGCCATGAAAGCAATGGGAGGCCAAGTTCAAGGACGCACTCTGCTCCAGAAGCGGATGTACTTCTTGGGCGAGTTGCTAGATGAGGATTTGGGATTCCGTTCCCATTTCTACGGGCCGTACTCGTCGCTGATCCACGGTGAGGCTGTACAGGCGACCACACTCGGGTTGCTTCATGAATCCTCCACCTCAGGCTCGACCACGCCTGGTGAGAAGGGGCGCGTGGACTATACGCTGACCGAAAATGGTGCTGACACCGCGCGTCGCCTGTCGATGCTGTGTCAGAAAGAAGCGGAAAAGATTCAAACGGAAGTTAATCGACTCATGGTTTCCTGTGGTGCGCTGGATGGAGCGTCGCTCTCCATTGCCGCAAAGGTCCACTACATCCTCACCCGACGAACCAACGAGCCGCTGAATGCCGATCAGATTCGAGAAGAAGCCCAGAAACTGAACTGGGAGGTGGCACCAGAGAAGATCACTACCTGTGCTGAATCCTTACTTGCCTTGGAGCTTGTTCACCTAGTCGAAGCATAGGTTCGTATTCTAGGAGGCACGACCGAACTTCCCAAGTGGCGTCTAACGCCATCTTCGTTCGGAAGGGAAACAGATCGGGATTCAAGATCGGCATTCAGTGGCGCAAGATTGTACCGGTCGGGGCCCGAGCCGTCTGAAATCTCTCTGGAGTCGCCCTGCGGATCGACTCATCCTAGCTAAAATGACCTCGAAAACCGGGCGGGATAAACAAAATGGTCGGGATGAGAGGATTCGAACCTCCGACCTCCTCGTCCCGAACGAGGCGCTCTACCAAGCTGAGCCACATCCCGAAAAGCCAGCCGATTGTACCACACCTAGGGCGCGTCTTCGGGCGGGGACTTCGGCTTCGGTTCTTTTTTCGGCTTCGAAGCGGTGCCCACCTGCCAGGAGTGTTGATACATCCGGATTCCACGGTTGGCGATGACGGAGCCGACCACGCACATCACGAACAGCATGATGATCCGGTACACGAGTTGAAGCACCGTGTTTCCGGTTTTGTTCAAGTCAAGCGGCGTTCCGTCCGGGCCCGCGCCGATGGCCTGAAGCTGCGGGACCTGGAACATCGCATGAGCCTCGCGGAAAACGAAGACCAGCACCAGGATTCCGGCGAGGAAGATGAGGATGCCGATGACGGCTCCTAGCGGGTCTCGTTGCGACTTCTCCAAAAGTGTTTAGTTAGGATACCGCTGTGTTCGGTTGAGGCGAAGTTTCCGGAAGCCGGAACCGCCGCGCCAAAACCGCCGGGATCACCATGATGAGTGCGCCCAATGCGTAGGGCGCCCAGTATTTGACGTCGAAGAGAACGCTCGCGAGCAACGGCCCGAAAATTCGGGCCAAAGCTCCTAGCGATTGCATGACCCCGTTTACGCTCCCCTGCATGTCTTCAGGTGCGGACTGTGTGATGAGGCTAGACACGGACGGATTGGCGATCCCCATCGCAAATCCCATCACGGTGGTGCCAAGCAAAAGCGGAGCCCATGGCGGGGCAAACGGCACCGCGGCCAACGAGGGCGCAAGGAGCAAATAGCCCGTGCGCATGAGCTTGACCTCTCCGAACCTCCGCACCAAATGCCGAATGAGACCACCCTGCACTACGGCCCCAATAACCCCCACGAGCATCAAAATGTACGCACCTTCGGTTTTGAATCCATACAGATATTCCAGTAACCGAAAATAGGTGGCTTCGAGATTACTGAACGGAAAGTTCGCGGCGAAGTAGAGCATGGCGAGGAGTCCAAGCGCGGGTGATCGCACCGCACGGACCACGTCTTGCAACGAGTCCTTGAGGCTTGATGCCGATTTTGCGCGGTGCTCCTTTGGTTCGGGAAGCCAGAAGTAAATGAAGAGAAAGTTGAGGAAGCAGAGCGTCGCGGCGACGCTGCCGAGCAGAAACGGGGAGCCTTTCCCCGCCTGAATGAGAAGGGCGCCCAGGGGCGGCCCCAAGATGAACCCAAGGCCGAATGCCGCGCCGACCTTCCCCATGCCTGCGGCTCGGTCCTCGGGCGCAGTGATATCGGCGATATAGGCAAAGGCAACGCCGATGTTTCCGCCGCCGAGCCCACCGAGGATGCGGGCCAGAAACATCAGCGGCAGAGTATGCGCTCCCGCATAGGCGACAAAGCCGAGCGTGGTCATCAAGCTGGTGACCAAAAGCACGGGCCGGCGACCTTTGGAGTCGCTGATTCGGCCAAGAATCGGCGCGAAGAGGAACTGGGCGAGGGAAAAGCTGCTGAGAAGCAGTCCCATCACGATGTGTTTTGCGCCAAGCGATTCCCCCCGGAGTTGTAAGTCAGGAATCGCCATGCCGAACGCAAGCATGTCGAGGAAAATCGTGATGAAAATCGCGAAAAGCGGGGCTGGCCGACGCATGGCGAGCCTCTATTGTGACCGCGACGAGTTAGCGGCCGTGCGCAGAGAGGGCTTTGGCGGGTTCTTTCGCCTCGTGAATCACGTCGCGAGCCGCTCGCTTTACTAAGCTGCGGATGCTTTGGAATCGATGATCGGCCACATGTAGGCGGTCGGGGTGAGATTCGGCGTCATGGTCAAGGACCTTCATTCCGTGCCGCATCTTTGCGTGGTAACGCCGAAGATAGCGGTTGATCATCAGGAGCTTGCGCACCTTCTCGGGAGTGGAAAGCTTTGACGACCGAACGCCGTCAATCATCTCCAAAACGTCTTGTTCGCTCAACATGGAGGGTCGGTCTCCTTAGTTTGCTGCATTTTTAAATCTCTTTGCGTGGCCTGCCGCCCGGATGGCCAAACGCACCGACGGCCCATGACGCGTCGCCTGTCTCTTCCGAGGAATTGCGCAGTCCGCCGCACTGGAACGTACAACACCTATAGGACGCCAGAGGTTTCCTCTTCAGTTCAAAAATGCCGGGTTTTATATAAATATCCTATTCCTACCAGGGTCCGGCGGCACGGCCCCACACCCAGGAAAAATACGTATTCTTAAGCAGTTTTGCCCGGTTGTATGTTAAATTGAAAAAATCGCGATGAACCCCCTGCGCCGAGTCCTGAGCCTTCTGACAGCTGCCGGGGTGTTGCTCTGCCAGACCGCCCTGGCCGCGCCACGCACCGAAGTTGTCTTTTGGGGACAGAGCTTCGGTCCGGACAGCAAGGGGTTCGAAGCCACAATTCGCGAATTCGAACGGCGATGGCCCCAATATAAGGTTCGCGTGCTGAGTATGGGCGCGGGCCGAATGAACCCACAGAAGCTGATGACCGCGATTGTAGGCGAAGTGCCGCCCGACGTGGTGTATCAGGACCGCTTTACGATTTCGGACTGGGCAAACCGAGGCGCGTTCACCGAACTTACTCCTCTGCTAGAGCGCGATAAAACCACCGACCCGTTCACCCCGAACCTTGACGAATTCCTACCAGCCGCCGTCGAAGAATCCCGCTATGACGGCAAGCTCTATGCGATCCCGTTCGGGGCCGATTCCCGCGTGCTTTACTGGAATCGCAAGGTCTTCCGCGAATCTGCAAAGGACCTCACCGACGCCGGTTTAGACCCCAATCGCCCGCCCCGTACGTGGTCGGAAGTACTGGCCTATTCCAAAGTCCTCACAAAATTCGACAAGAACGGGCGGCTGGTTCGCGCCGGCTTCCTGCCAAATTACGGCAACACCTGGCTGTACCTCTTCGCGTTCCAAAACAACGCGAGTTTCATTTCACCGGATGGTCGGACGTGCACTTTGCATACGCCCGAGTCCGAAGAAGCCCTGAGCTTCATGGTTAAGGGCTACGACTTGGTCGGCGGCTATGAGCAAGCCCAGAAATTCCAGACCAGCTTCCGGGGCGGTGAGTTCGACCCGTTCTACACCGGTCAAGTCGCGATGAAGATTGACGGCGACTGGATTCTGCCTAACTTCTTACGCTACGCACCCCGTCTTGACTTCGGTGTGGACTACGCCCCGGTTCCGGATGACCGGTACCACAAGCGAGGTCGCTTCGCCAACGAAGAAGAAACGTTCATTACGTGGATCGGAGGATTCTCCTACGCGATTCCTCGCGGAGCGCGAAACCTGGAAGGAGGCTGGCAACTGGTTAAGTGGCTCTCAAGCGCAGAGGCCCGAGTCATGGAGTTCAAAGCCCAGGCCGATTGGGAACGACGGCGGGGCCGAGAGTTCATTCCGAGAATTCTGGCGAACCGCACCGCGAACCAACGTGCGTTCGAACTCCTCAAGCCCGAAAACGTCAACGTGGCCGCCGCCCTGAGCATGCACATCAAGGCCGCCGAACACGCCCGCATTCGGCCCGCGACATTTGTGGGCCAACGGCTTTGGGATGAGCACGTTAAAGCAGTGGACCAAGCTGGGCTCAAGCTTAAAACTCCGGCGGAAGCCTTGCAAGATGGTCAAACCGTTGTCCAGAAAGAACTCGACGCTGAGTTCGAGAAAACGAAGTATCCCTTGGTAGATGAGCGCGCCCCAGTTTTTGTGGCGCTGACCGGGATATTGCTCGCGATCGTGGCGTTGGCGGTTTACGTGCGCCGAAGTCCGTCCGGTCCGCTCGCCCGGCACGAGGCCCGCTGGGCGTACCTCTTCATCTCGCCCTGGCTGATCGGGTTTTTCGTCTTCACGCTCGGCCCCATGCTGGCTTCGTTGTATTTCAGTTTCACCCGGTACAACGTGCTCAATCCGCCTCGGTGGGTCGGGTTCAAGAATTATTACGAGTTGTTCTCGGTGGATTTTGAGAAGCTATCGAAGTCGCTTTTTAACGTGCTTTATCTCGGCGGCATCGGCGTTCCGCTCGGCATCGTAACAGGCTTGCTGGTGGCTATGCTTCTGGATTCCGGCGTCCGCGGAATGCGGTTCTACCGAACCATGTTCTACATGCCCGCGATTGTTCCGTCGCTTGCGGCAACCATTCTGTGGCTCTACGTATTGTCTCCGGATCCCCAGCGCGGCCTTGTCAATGGTTTTTGGCTCGAACACATTACGCCTATGTTCGGGGTGGCCCCACCGGGCTGGACATCGGTGGATTCGTGGGCAAAGCCCGCACTCATCTTCATGGGCCTCTGGGGCGCAGGAAGCGGGATGCTGTTGTGGCTCGCCGCGCTCAAGGGAATTCCGAGTTCGCTTTACGAGGCCGCCGGAATTGACGGCGCGACCCCGCGGCAACAGTTCTTTGCCATCACCGTACCGATGCTGAGCCCCGTGATCCTGTTCAGCACGATCATGGGCTTCATCGGGGCCATGAATGAGTTCGACCGGGTCTATCTGATCTCGGCTGGAGAAGGTGCGGGAACCAATGACACGATGCTCACGCCGGTTTTCTATCTATTCACGAACGGGTTTGCGTACTTTAAGATGGGCTACGCTTCGGCGCTTGCCTGGGTGATCTTTGCCATTGTCCTCACCATCACCTTGCTTCAGATTCAACTGAGCCGAAAGAAAGTTTACAGTGAGGTGGCCGAGCGTTGAGCCCGGAAATGGCCTTTGCCGTCGCGACCCTTGCGGGGTGGATTGGAACTGGGTGCGCGCTCGCCAGCCTCTACTGGCTGTTCCGGTCGCGCGTAGAAGCCCTGGCTACGTCCGTACAAAGGGCTCGGCGCGAAGCCGCCGCCTATGCAGTTGCCGGTGCGTTGCTTTGGATGGTCGCGACACTGACGCCTGCAGAACTTGGTCGCGAGATGTCGGGCTCGGGCATACGGATTCCGGTGGTGTGGTTCTATGCCCATTTTGGGGGCTGGCTACAGGTCTTCGGAGCCGGCCTTTTCATCCTTGCGCTCGTTCGCGCAGCGATGGCAATATCCGATTCCGAACGCCGCACCCATTTCACCAATTCGGCGTTCGGCTTGGCCTTGCTCCTGGGCGGATTTCAGCTGTTTGGACACGTCAAAGGCCAGTGGACCGTCTTCCGGGGCGCCTTCTACTTACAGCCGCTTACCCTGGGCATAGTGCTTTTGCTCGGGGTGGCGGCGGTGGTGATCATGGCAGAAGCCCAGCGCCGAGTTGCTGGCCGCACCCTCAGTAAGACCGTGGCCACCCACGCTGCATTGCTCGCGGGTTGCGTGGTGTTCGGGCTCCCGTTCGCATGGCTCCTTAGCAGTTCGTTTAAAGAGGACCGCGACGTGACGGGCGGTGTTATTTGGATTCCCAAGGTGACCCAGACCTCGAAGTATTTCGATCCCAAACGGCCCCAGTATTCGGGCAAGCTGGAGGGACTTTACGTCGTGGCCGAACCGATCGAAACGCTTCCCGACGGGCGACTCCGCCTTGACGTCGTCACGCCGATGGCGGTGCGCGGGCGAACGTTCGAAGCCTCGCAGAGCGAGCTAAAGGAAGTTCCCCGCGACGTTCCCATCGTGAAGTTCGAGGAAAACGGCCGAACCATCACCGGACGGGTAATTGAAGAACTGGCCCAAGGGGACCGCCGCGTGGAAATCCTAGAACCCGAGTCGCGCAAGGGTGAGGTTGGAGTTTACGAAGGTGAAATCGCGGTGGATTACCGTCCGCAAGGACTCAACTGGAAGAACTACCCGGACGCACTGCAATATCTTCCGCCGGAAACCCAATTTGGCTGGATTTACCTCAGAAACTCGCTGATCTTGGTCGTGCTGACGGTGATCGGGACACTACTTTCTTGTTCACTCGTCGCCTACGCCTTTTCGCGGCTCAAGTTCCCGGGCAAAGACGTGTTGTTTATGGTCTTGCTCAGCACGATGATGCTCCCGGGCGCGGTGACCCTATTGCCCCAGTTCTTGATTTTCAAATCGCTGGGCTGGATAGACACCTTGCTGCCACTTTGGGTGCCTGCATTCTTCGCCAGCGCCTTCAATGTGTTCATGCTGCGGCAGTTCTTTAACCAGATCCCCGGCGAACTGGAAGACGCGGCGAAAATAGACGGGTGTTCCTATCCGCAATCGTTCTGGTCCGTGATGCTGCCGCAGGTGAAGCCCGCGCTGGCCGTGGTCGCCATCTGGACGTTCATGGGCACCTGGAACAACTTCCTCGGCCCGCTCATTTACGTAAATTCGCCCGAGCAGATGCCGATTGCCTATGCATTGCAGCTGTTCAGCGGTGAACGAAGCGGCGAACCCGGACTGCTCATGGCGTTTGCGACGATGTCCATGATTCCGGTTCTCGCTCTCTTCTTTGCCGCACAAAAGTACTTCATCGAAGGCGTCACGTTAAGCGGGCTCGGCGGCCGATAGGATTAGGTCTCAGCTACCCCGCCCGGTATAATTGAGCCTTCATGGAACACGTTGGAACGGGAGCTTCGTCGGCGAAAACTTGGCGCGAGAAAGTGGGTCTCGCGGAAATGTTGAAGGGCGGCGTCATCATGGACGTCGTGAACCCCGAACAGGCCCGCATTGCCGAAGATGCCGGAGCCGTCGCGGTGATGGCGCTGGAACGCGTTCCGGCCGATATTCGCGTTGAAGGCGGTGTCGCCCGCATGAGCGACCCGGAAATGATTCTCGGCATCAAAGAGGTCGTGGATATTCCCGTGATGGCCAAATGCCGAATTGGTCACTACATGGAAGCGCGAATTCTTGAGGCGCTGGAAATTGACTTCATTGACGAAAGCGAAGTGCTGACTCCCGCCGATGCCAGCAACCACGTGGACAAGCACGCGTTTACGGTTCCATTCGTGTGCGGAGCGAAAAACCTCGGCGAAGCACTGCGGCGGTGCGCCGAAGGAGCGGCGATGATCCGCACGAAGGGCGAAGCCGGCACCGGAGACGTGGTGGAAGCTGTTCGCCACATGCGCACGATCATGACGGAGATTCGGCAGGTTCAGGCCGCGCGGGGCGATGAGTTGTTCGTGTGGGCGAAGGAACTTCGCGCTCCGCTGGAACTGGTGCAACAAGTCGCCAAAACGGGCGAGCTCCCGGTTCCGAATTTCTCGGCGGGCGGCATTGCCACCCCGGCCGACGCCGCCCTGATGATGCATCTCGGTGCGCAAACTGTTTTCGTGGGTAGCGGAATCTTTAAGAGTGGCGACCCGGTTCGACGTGCCCGTGCAATCGTCGAAGCCGTGCTGTTCTACGACGACCCCAAAAAGTTGGCGGAAATCAGCAAGAACCTTGGCGAAGCGATGGTCGGCATCAACACGGCCCAACTTCCGGCCGCCGAGCTTCTTGCCACCCGAGGCTGGTAAAACGGGCGATTGATCTCGAATCCCTCAAATGCGATCTTGCACGAACCCCTTGCGCGTCTCGCATTTCATTGCGAAGCGTTAGGGGTTGAATCCAGCCTGAGGGCGGCCGCAGATGCCATGCGCCACTACGGATCGCCCGTGGTTCCGGTTCACCAGAACGGGCACATTTTGGGCGTCGTAACTCAAGCGAGCTTGGCCCACGCGCTTGCGGTGGGACTAGACCCCGAAGCGCCCCTTTCTACCGTCGCGCTGGAGCAGATTCCGATGCTCTACGCCAGCGCGAGCGGAAGCGAGGCCCTTCGCGTGTTTTCAGAACAGCGCATCTCGGCCTTACTGGTGGTAGATGGCGGGCTCAGCTTGGTCGGAATCGTGACCCCGGCTCAACTCTATCCCCATGCCGTGCGGGCGCAAAGACCGCGCATGGTCGGAGGCATGGCCACGCCGTTTGGGGTGTATCTCACCACGGGCGCGCAATCGGGCGGAGTGAATCGGTGGGCACTTGCGGCCACCGGGGCATTGCTCTTCGCATTGGTTTTGGTCGCCCAGTTGGTCACCGACGGCGTCGGAAGCTGGTCTGCGGCACGCGGCGTTCGTGCGGACGTGCTGATGATGGTGCTCCCGCCCCTATCCACAATCTTCTTTCTTGGTTTGCTTCGAATCTCCCCCGTGGCGGGCTACCACGCGGCTGAGCACATGGTGGTCCACGCGATTGAACGTGGCGAGAACCTCGTTCCGGAAGTCGTTTCCCGGATGCCCCGCGTCCACCCGCGGTGCGGCACGAACATCGCGGTCGGCGCGTCGCTGTTCCTAGGAATTTCGGGCTGGACGGTGATTCCGGACCCCGAACTACGGCTCATTCTGGCCGTGCTCGTGACCATGACGATCTGGCGGCCGTTAGGCTCGCTGGTGCAGTATTACGCCACGACGCGTCCGCCGAACCAAAAGCAACTGGCCGCAGGAATCAGAGCCGGTGAACAGCTTTTGTCCCGATATCAGCGCGCCCCGATTTTGGCGCCGAATGGATGGGTCCGAATTTACAATTCGGGGATTCTTCAGATCATGGGAGGTTCGCTTGGGTGCGCTCTGGTGCTCGAACTCATCACCTGGTTATTCAAGCTACCTAGAATCATTGAACTTGTCTAGGGTATCCTTGCTAACTCACGTGCAGCCGAACGTCCTCTATACCGTTGTTCTCTGGGTCTCCATTTTTGTGGCGGTCTTGTTCATTGCGTTGATTTTCTTCACCAGCAAAGGTGACGCAATGTCGAGCGGCGGAAGCGTTCGCACGTCCTATAAGGGCCGCACGACCACCGAAGACAAAATCGCGAAGATGACCTTGTCGTTCGCCGCTGGCTTCGTTGGCTTAATGCTCTTGCTTGATTTCCTTTCTCCACGCACGGCCGAAGAAGTTTCGACGGGAAGCGGTCCCGCTCGAACACCAGCCCCCGCGCCCGCGCAATCGAACTCGGGCTCGGAAATTCCGGATTCGGCGAAACCTGCCCCGAACAATACCGCGACCCCGGCTCCGAAGCTGGAAGAAGTCGAAGCACCGCCGTTTGCCACCGGCCCCGATGGCAAGCCAGTGGCCCCGTCTGGCACCCCGTAAGGCGGTTCCGTGCGCATTTTCCACACCAACGACTTGCATGGTGCGCTGAACCAGGCGCATGTGCGTACGCTCGTCGAAGCGGGTTCGAGGGATGGGCTCTACTTCGATTCCGGCGACTGCGTTAAGGCCGGCAACCTCGCGATTCCGCTGGAGCAAGAAGCTTGCTGGAACCTCATGGCCCAAGCGGGTTGCCGTGCGGGAGTGCTTGGCAACCGCGAATCGCATCTTCTCAGCGGAGCCCTTAAGAAGAAGTTGAAAGGGGCGGCGCAACCGGTTTTATGCGCGAATCTCCGGCCCCAGAACCGCCAAGCATTTGGCCTGGAGGGCCGGTTAATCCTGGAACACGACGGCTTGCGCGTCGGAGTTTTCGGCGTCGGAGTGGCAATGGTCACGAAGGGAATGAAGTCTCGTGCCATCAGCGATTACTTGTGGGACAACCCCATTGAAGTTGCCCTGAATGAGGTCGCGGTGCTTCGCGAGTCTTGCGACGTGGTCATTGCGCTTACCCATATCGGACACGGCTTGGATGTTGACCTCGCCAAACGCGCAGAAGGACTGGACGTTATCCTGGGCGGTCACAGCCACACCGTGTTGCAAGAACCGGAACTCGTGGCCGGAACTTATATCTGCCAGGGCGGGTCGCACGCGAAGTTCTACGGTGCCTATGAGTGGGACCCAGATTCCCGCACCCTTACCGGCGGTCTAGTTCCGTTTTCGGCGGTGAAAGACTAATCTTTTCTCCTGGGCCGGTAATCCAGCCATCTTGTTCGGCGAACACTTCAATCTGTTTGGCTATGCCAGGCTTCACGGGCGGAACAAATGGAACCACTTGCCCGCCGTCCACCCGCATGCTCAGCTTTCGGCTTGCATCACGCGGGTTCGCGAAGACCATGCCGTCTTCCATGAACACCATCGGGGCGCGCGTCACAGGCGGAACTTGCCTCGGGTTTGCGCCCCCAAACCGCAAGGTAAAGCGGTAGTTTTGGGGCGACGTCATCCGCTGAATCGGGATCGGTTCCTTTTGGCCGCGGTGAAGCGCATCCACCCCAACGACGCGGCCTCCGGAACTTGCGCGTTCGCCCGAAAGCGCGAATGTTGGCGAGCCCAGAACCAGCATCGGTCCAGAAACTAGGTTCCAGCGGGCCCACCGCACTTCGCGGTGCGGGGCATCGTCGGCCGCTTGGGTAAACAAGTCCACGGGTTGCCGGGCATCAAAATAGGACGCGACGGGTCCATCTCCGAAGAAGTTCACCACCTGATCGCGCGGGTGGAATTCAAATTGATGGCCTAAACGAGGCAAGTTTGCAAGCCCTTCTAACTGCGAAAAATGCGTGTCCACCACCACGGTCGCATCGGCCAGGAAGGTATAGCTTGTTTCCACCTTGACGGCGGGTTGACCGACCTCGTGGATCACCTGGATCTGGGCGGCAATTCCACCCCGTGCTTTCAGAACCCGGAGCGATTTGAAAACCCGCTTCGGGTCACCTGAAGAGGTGAGTTGACCGATAGACCCTGCCGAAATATATGGCGGTCGAGTGAGCAGCGGTCGGCTGTCTCGCAGAAGCTGAACCCATTCTCCCGTGGACTTGCGGAATGCGGCGCGGACATTTCCCGCGATCACTTCCACCGTATCACCGGTTTCCGTAAGTTTCACTTCGCCGCGCGGAACCTCGAATGCCACCGGTTCCCGTCCGCCGGGAATCAAAAACTGAGCCGATTTCGAAAGTGAACCACTAGCGCGATCTTTGAGAAAAACGGAGAGAAAGGCTTCGCTACCTGGAGAACGGAGAAGCTTGTCCTTGCCGCCCAGAACGAGGTTTCGAGTGGCTCCGGGCGCGAGCGTAGGCAAATTGAGCTGAGACTCGGCCATCACCTTTCCGTCCTCGGCCAAGCGGTAGGTAAGAGTCTGGGGAAGGCTTGCTGCGGTGCCCGTGTTCGCGACCTGAATCTCCAGCCGGTCCAGACTTTGCGGCCGAATGACAAGAGACGGTTCGAGCGTCAGTCCGACCATCAAACTCATCAAAATTTGCATAGTTTCGTGGGGCGTCCTCCCGCCATAATTCTCTACAGTATGACGATGAACCCCGCGTGTGCGGTTTGCTCGACCGAACTCGACCAGGTCTCCCTGCGAATTACCGAGTTGGACCGCTTTGAACGGGCGCTGGAGATTCCGGCGGAAGGTTATGAACGCACGTGGCGGACTTGCGCCGTGTGCGGCACCGCGCGGAACGTCGCTTCAGACTCGGTCCGCGAGAAGGTCAATTCGATTGCCGAGCAGTACTACGAAATTGACTTTGGCTCGACCACTCCCGCTGAGCGCTTCGCGAAGATCATGGCGATTCCGATGGACAAATCGGACAACTCCCAGCGGGTACTACGTATTCGGGAGTATTGCCTTCACTACCCGCTTAGCCCTATTGGTCGGCGAAAGGTGCTCGATATTGGCGCGGGCCTGGGGGTGTTCCTCGCCCGGTTTGTGACCGACCAGTGGGAGGCCACCGCCGTGGAACCAGACCCGAAAAACGCTGCCCATTTGCGCGAAATCGGCCAAAACGTCTTCCATGTAGTCGAAGGACTCTATGAGGGCCAACCCGAACTCGGGGACCAGGATCTCGTGACGCTAAACAAGGTCGTGGAGCATGTCGCGCGGCCCGTGGAATTTATTCAGCTTTGCCAGCAAGCGCTTAACCCTGCCCGGGGCCTAATGTACATCGAAGTGCCCGACGTACTGAACCTCACACTCCGTCCCCCTAACGATAATTCTCTTGGGGTCCTTCACCATCACCTTTACGATGTTTCGTCGCTTGCCACCTTGTTCGCGCGCGCCGGAATGGTGTGTCTTCAGAGCCAACGGGTGCTTGACCCCAGCGGGAAGCTCACCGTATGTGGATTTGGGTGTTTGCCCGAAGCCAGTGCTCGTCTTGCCGCCTCAAACCAGGCTCGTTAAGCGAGCGTCCCCTGTCTAATTGCGGCAATGCGTCCCGCCCGACTGGCGGGACTGTCTAGGCTGAAGACCCGCGCGTCGCCCAGTTCGTTCCGAATGAACTGCTCGGTCAGTGTGACCGCGTCTATGAGCGCAGCCGATACGGGCGCCCAACTGAACCACGCAATGTCGCCTGCGGTCGGGTCATATTCCCAGAGGCCGACGATTTCACCGCGGTCCATGATCGCGTTCGCCTGAAGTTCGTGCAAGCCACCGAGTTTCACTTGGCTCGGGTTGGAAGCGTCTTCAGCAATTAGGCTCGGAATGTCGCGGCGGAGGTGAAGAACGGGGTCTAACGCGCTTACCAGTCGGTAATCCGGTTCCGTCGGTCGAGAAAAGGCGTCGAATTCCTCCTGGAGGTCCGGCAGGATCAAATTGCCGTCACCGAGGTCAACTAAATTAAGGCGGGCCGTTGCGGCGCGTGCAGCGGTGGCCGAGATTCCGGCAAAGTTCTGAAACTGGGCCAGGGTGGCGGCTCCAATCCAGGAAAAGTACCTCTCCGCAAGCGCGGCGAAAGGGTCGCCGTCAAACGCGGGAATATTCCCGCGGATGTAGCTGTACTTCTGCGTATCGAACCGGCCCGAGTCCGGCCACCGGACGGCTTGCCCCCGCCGTTGAGCCCGGCCCAAGGCCAAACTCAGGCTCGTCGTCAATCCCTCTTTCTTTCCTTCCGGGCCGAACTCCCGGACCTTATCCCCTAGCTTCGCGCGTAGGGCGGCCGGTGATTGAGGCGTTGCATTGAGAACGGCGACCAACGCATCGGTTAGATTCTCGACTTCCTCGTCGTTGATATCCGAAATACGGCGGGCTGGCCCAAGATCGTTCTTGACCGCCTTCGTGGCGAGCGCGAGCGCAAGGGGATAGTCTTCTTGTGGAATGACATAAGTGCATCCTCGCGCCGAAGGAAGCTCCATCACCTTTTGGTCAGTCAGTTCTTGATGTGCCTGTTCAACCGAGCATCGGGTTCTTGCAAAACCCGCGAAATACGGATTTGAGCCACCGACCGAACGCGCCCAGCCGCATTGCCGCAATGCGGAATGAAGCGAGCCACCGGCAGGGACGGCGTTAAGTCCCTGCCGGTGGCTCCACCACGCACGCATTTCTGCGGCGGGCTTCACTTACTCGGGCTTATCCTCGTGGCGCTTGCTCGGGTCCACGTTGTGAATTCCCGGGGTCGCAACAGCGGCCTTGGCATTCGGAGCGAACTTGGCCGGGTCCTTTTTGAACGGTTCCCAGCATCCTTGGCAGCAAATGTAGTAGCGAACTCCCGCGTAGTCTTGATAACCGCAGGAGTTCGCGTAGCCGTTGATCGCTTCACTGGCCACCGGGCAGAACAGCGCGTCTTGCTTCGGAGCGGCGGCGAACTTTGCCGGGCTCTTATCGAACGTAGCTTTATTGGCCGGGTTAGCAAAATGCCATCGAACACCCTTGTAATCCGAACTAGCGCGAGATTTCAGAACGCCTTGCCCGTTCGTCGGGTCAAATAGAGATTCGGCGACGGTCCAGCCCTTCTTTTGGGCGGCGGCCATGGTGGCGGCGGGGTCTTTGCTGAAAGCACCTTCGCACGATGGGCAGCAGACACCCACGCGGAGGCCCGCATAATCAAATGTCTTGGCATCGGCGCCGAGCTTCTCGCCCGAGATCGGGCATACGAGCGAAGCCGGAGCCATTGCGGAGGCGACAACCAAAGCGGTAAGTACCATGCCTCTATTGTATTCAATTTGAGGCGGATTCCACCGCCGAAGTTGCCGCAACCCAGCCGGTAGACCATGCCGCTTGCAAATTGTATCCGCCCACTGGACCGGCGACGTCAAGTAACTCACCACATGGATAAAAACCGCGTACCAACTTAGATTTCATCGTCTGAGGATCCACCTCGTCCAAGGCGATTCCGCCGGCAACGACTTCCCCTTTTTCCAACGGAACATGGCGTACCAAACCAAGGTCCCACCCTTTCAAACTTTCGACAAGACGGTTCCGAGCTTTTTTCTCTAGCTTGCCGAGAGTAAGAGCAATCTCTAGGCTCAACTCGGCCATAAGCCGAACCGCGATTCGCTCGGCCATATGGTGCGAAAGCCATGTAATCACCTTTTGGTGAGGATGCTTCTGGGCAAGGGAGATAAGTTCGGCCTGAAGTTGTTCCGAGGTCATTTTTGGCAGAATGTCCACGAGAACGCGGACGGGAGTTCCCCGGCCAACTTCGGCAATTTCGCGACTGATTCCGAGTGCGCAGGGACCGCTCACCCCATGATGGGTGAAAAGCAAATCGTCGGTCCACCGGGCAAGTTCTTTGCTGGCCCGCGCCCGCACCGTCACTCCTCGGAACGACACGCCCGAGAGTTCGGTGCGATCAACTTCTAAGTAGATCGGCGCGAGTGCGGCCCGCACCGGAATCACGGTGTGCCCCATCGCCTTTGCCCACCCAAAGCCGTCGCCCGTGGTTCCCGTGCCGGGATAGCTACTGCCGCCGACAGCCACAATCACCTGGTCACACTTCCGAATACTGCCGTTTGCAAACCGCACCCCGGTGACCGCGCCATCCGAAACATTGATGCCCGTCACTTCGCTCTTCGTTCGAATTTCAACTCGGGCTTCTCGCAGGGCCGCTTCGAGCATTCCGACCACGTCCTTTGCGTTCTGGTGGACCGGGAAGATTCGGCCGTCTGGCCTGATCATGACCTCAAGTCCGCGCGCCGTGAGGAATTCCACAATACGCTCGGACGGATATTTGTAGAACGATGGACGCAGGAAGCGGGCCTCGTTGGCCCGAAACGCCGAAAGCACTTGCTCAACCGTTCCGTGGTGGGTGATGTTGCACTTTCCGCCGCCCGAAATGGTGATCTTTGTTCCCAGCCGACCGGTTTTCTCATATAGGGTGACGGCCGCGCCGAGCTCGGCTCCGCGCAGGGCAGCCAGAATTCCGGCTGCTCCCGCGCCGACGACAACAAGTTCTGGGCGACTCATAGATTCGAAATGGAGAAAGGCGGTACCTGCTAGAATACGGGGAACTTCATGAACGAATCCGCCAGTTGGATTTTCGGAGTCTTTCTGCTCGCGCTCAGCGCCTTCTTGGTCATGGCAGAGTATGCCCTGATTTCGGTCCGGCGTAGTCGAATTGAGTCCCTGGCGAGTTCCGGCAGTCGCTCCGCTAAGTCCCTTTTGGTGGCCTTGGATAAGCTCCCCCGCGTGGTGGCGGCCATCCAAATCGGCATCACCGTATGCGGTCTTGCACTGGGTGCATCCATGGAGCCGTTGCTGAGTAACCGTATCTCTCAACTGCTCGGAAGCGTCGCGAACCCGGCGGTTTCCAGCTTTTTAGCAATTTTGGTGGTCACATTCGTGACCGTGGTCGCGGCTGAATTGGTTCCCAAGTACCTCGCTCTCGCCATCAGCGAGCGAATGGCCCTGGCGATTATCCGCCCGCTTGGGCTCATCGTTCTGCTTCTTTCACCGATCGCGATGGTGGCGCAGTGGGCGGCGAACCTGATGATGCGCCCGTTCGGAATCAAACCCGGGAACGAATCCGACGGCATTTCTCGCGATGAGCTTGCGCTGTTGCTCCGGGCGGGAGAATCGGCCGGTATTCTCGAAGAAACCCACGCAAGCGTGGTCTCGAAGGCGCTGCGGTTCGACAAACTTGACGCTGCCGACATCATGATCCACCGGATTGACATCAAGTGGATTGATGTGAACACGCCGTTTGACCAACTGGTCAAGGAACTCGCGGCCTCGCCGCATAGCCGGGTTCCCGTATGCCGGGGCGACATTGATGACATCGCGGGAATGCTCTATTTGCACGACGTCATCAAACGGATTGACAGCCCGCCCTCTGCTATTGAGGAGCTTTTGCGTCCCATCGAGGTTGTGCCCGAAAACATCAATCTCAATAAGATTATCGAGCGGATGCGCGAATCTCGCACTCAGATTCTGATCGTAGTGGATGAATATGGCGGCACGAGCGGGCTCATCACGCTGGAAGACGTCATTGAAGAAGTCTTTGGCGAACTCGAAGACGCCCTCGAAGCCGAACGCCCAATGATTGAGGAGCTAAGTGAAACCCGCATTTCGGCCCGCGCCGAGGTGCGTGTAGACGAGGTGTTCGAGTATTTCGATTTGGACGCCACAACCGCGAGCACGGACACCCTCGCGCAGGTTGTGGTGGACCAGCTCCAACGCATCCCCAGGCCGGGCGATAAAGTCGAAATGGACTTCGGGACGCTGATCGTTGAGAACATGGCGCGCCGACGTGTTACCCGCGTTCGGGTACATCTCACTCCCCCGCCGAAACCAGAACTAGAGTAGGCGGATTTTTTCGCGACCGGTTTTGAGATTCTTGGTCGCGTTGCGCGTGTCGAGCACGAGTTCAGAGTTCGCCACAATTTCTTCCCAGCAGAACGCGGAGTGATTTGTCGTGATGATCACCAGATCCGCCGCGCGAAGACCATCCACGCTGTACGGGGTCGAACGCATCTCCACCCCGTGCTCGCGAATTTCATCTACATGGGGATCCACAAATTCGACGTCCGCTCCCTCTGCAAGTAGGAGTCGAATGACCTCGATCGCAGGAGACTCTCGGTAGTCATCTATGTTGGCCTTGTACGCCACGCCCAAAACCTGAATTTTTGCCCCGCGCATAGGCTTGCTTCGCTCGTTCAGCGTGCGCATCGCTTTGTCGACGACGAACTTCGGCATGTTGCGGTTGATTTCGCCCGCCACCGAGATGAAACGGGTGTTGAAGTGAAATTCCCGGGCTTTGTGTTCAAGGTAGTGCGGGTCTAAGGGGATGCAGTGCCCACCGACGCCCGGCCCGGGATAGAACGGCAGGATTCCGAATGGCTTGGTGTAGGCCGCGTCAAGAACTTCCCACACATTCAGGTCCATACGGTCGCAGAGCATGGCGAGTTCGTTGACCAGGCCCACGTTCACGGCGCGAAAGACGTTTTCGTAGACCTTCACCAGTTCCGCGCTTCGCGCCGAAGAAACTTTGACCACTTGGTCAATGAAGGCGGAATAGAACTCGGTCGCGACTTCGAGCGAGCGCTCATCCACCCCGCCCACAACTTTTGGCGTGTTCTTGGTTTGGTGAGTTTTGTTCCCGGGATCGACCCGTTCCGGCGAGTGAGCGAGATAGAAGTCGGTTCCCGCCTTGAGACCCGTGGCTTCTAAAATAGGTTGAAGTACTTCTTCGGTAGTACCCGGGTAGGTGGTGGATTCCAGGGTAACTAGCTGTCCCTCACGCAGATTTTCCGCAATAGATTCTCCCGCCGAAACAATATAGGTGAGATCGGGTGCAAGATTCTTTGTAAGGGGAGTCGGAACTGCGATCACGATAACGTCGCATCGTCCGAGCTCGGAAAGGTCATTCGTTGCCGTGAACTTTCCCGCGCCAGCCGCCTCCGCTAGGGTCGAATCTGAGACGTCTCGAATGTAGCTCTTTCCCGCGCGAATGGCTTCAATTTTCGCCGGGTCGAGGTCGAAGCCGATGACCGCAAAATTCTCGAGGGCCGCTTCGCACGCCAGCGGCAATCCCACATAACCAAGCCCCAGCACCCCCACAATTGCGGTGCGGTCATGAATTCGGTCAATGAGCGGGCTCGAAGATTGAACACGGGCGCTCACCACCGCGGATTCAAGGTGAGTTTTGGGGACACTCATTGCGGGTAGCTTACGAGTGTACCCAACGGGTTAAACGTCACCAAAGATTCCTCAGCATAATGAAGCGTGATCTCCGCCGGAATCCACCCTGCCGCCGTAACGCCGTTTACCGATTCGGGATCACTCGACTTTGCCTCGCTTGCACGGTTATTGGCTCGATTCGAATCCGAAGGATGTGCCGGGGTCGTTTTGGCAGGAACAACAGGAGAAGGAGCCTCGCTCTCTGCGATTGAGAAGCGTGATCTCGCCCGCGCCGCCGTTCCCCTCGCCGGAAAGATGCAAGTTTGCCTCGGTCTCGCCACAAACAGCCTGCCCGAAGCACTCTGGCTCGCGGACCAAGCCGCGAAGTCTGGGGTCAGTTCGCTGCTCGTGTCTCCACCTCCCTTTTTCGCGAATTCGTCGCGGGACGGCCTCTTTCTATGGCTCGAACACTTGCTCGATGGGTCACCGATTCCGCTCATCCTGTATCACTTTCCGCAAAAGTTTGGAATTGGAATTGAAGAAGACTGGATCGCCAAATTTGCGGATCACCCAAACTTGGCGGGCTTAAAGAATTCCTCGGGCAACCCAGACAATCTCTCGCGTTTTCGGGAGTTGATGCCCACCGGGAAGCGACTGTTCACCGGTGCCGAGCCCCTTCTGCTCGCCGCGCTTAACGCAGGGTGGGATGGATCCATTTCTGGCGCAAGCAATGTTTTCGGGAAATGGCTCAACGCGCTTTACCTGGATTTCGTGGCGGGAGAGCATGCGTCGGCCCAGGCCAAGTTTGCGTTGATGAGCGGTCTTCTTACGGTCGTCCGCTCGGCACCTCAGCCTGCCACGCACAAAGCACTCCTCGCACACATGGGAGTCCTTTCTTGCGGTGCTCCACGCCTGCCACTATTGCCAGTTTGTGCAGAACCGATCTCCGCTCAAATCCGCAATGCCCCAGGTTCAACGGGAATATTCTAGGTCCCCGGCGTTGTATACTGTGGGGGAGTTTATCCGGGACCTTTTTTCGCCTTTCTTGCGTAATACGTCCATCCATCGGCAATGATCTATCGCCCTCTACGTTACGAGCAGATGATGCGGGTCGCCGAGCGCTACGATGTTCGCGCTCGACGAATGTTTAACGGCATGGGTGTTTATTCCGGAGAAAAGATGTTTGCCTTTCTTATTGGCGATGACATCGGACTGAAACTCGCGCCAACGGATTACCAAGAAGCGCTTTCCCTCGATGGCGCAGATGTGCTTCGTACCGAAAGCGGCGAACCCATGCCGCAATATGTTCGCATGCCCAAGTCTGTCCTGGACGACGAATGCCAGTTTGCCGCCTGGGTGGAAAAGAGCGCGGAGTACGCGCAAATGAAACGGCTCGAATAGCCCTAAGCCATTTTGAATTCGCGCCAAAAAGCCATAATTGTTACCAGGCAATGAAGCGAATCGCGATCATCACGAGCGGAGGCGACGCCCCCGGAATGAACGCCGCGATTCGAGGGGTGGCCCGCGCAGCCCTCGGACGGGGCGCAGACGTCTTCGGGTTTCACCACGGCTACCAGGGCATTATTGACAACGAAATTGTCCCGGTCGAAAGCATGACCGTCGGCGGAATCATTGGTCGCGGAGGCACCATGCTTCGAACCGCCCGCAGCAAAGAATTCATGACCCCCGCGGGCCGCAGCCGTGCCATTGATACGCTCCGCACCCACGGAATTGAAGGCCTTGTGGTCATCGGCGGAGACGGTTCGCTTACGGGTGCCCGGGCGCTCCACGAAGAATTCAAGTTCCCCGTGATGGGAGTTCCCGGGTCCATAGACAACGACATTGCCGGAACGGACTTTTCTATCGGGTTCGACACCGCCGTAAACACGGCCCTGGAAGCGATTGACCGCGTCCGCGATACGGCCTATTCGCACGAGCGGGTTTTCGTTATTGAAGTTATGGGGCGGCATAACGGATTCATCGCGCTCGAAAGCGGCCTCGCGGGCGGCGCTGAAGCCGTGATCATCCCGGAAGTGCCCTATTCGCTCGTGGACATCTGCACCTATCTGAAGGAAATGCACGCCCGCGGTAAACGAAGTTCGATCATCGTGGTGGCGGAAGGTGCATCCAAGGCGGCCGACGTCAAAGAATTTATCGAAAAGCGAACAGGGTTCGAGCTGCGCTATCTCGTGCTCGGCCACATGCAGCGCGGCGGCTCCCCGACGGCGTTCGACCGCGTGCTTGCTCTTCGCCTCGGTGCCCATGCCGCCAACCGGCTGCTGAGCGGCTTCACGGGCGAAATGGTGGGCGTGGACGGCAACAAGTTGGTAAGTAACCCGCTCAGCTACGTTCTCAGCACCGACCGCTCGGTGGACCCCGAAAAGCTGCTGCTCGTTGAGGTCATGGCCCGTTGATCCTGACCGTGACGGTGAACCCCAGCGTAGACATGACGCTGTTCGTGAACGAGCTACACCTGCACGACACGAACCGAGTTGCCCGAGTCGAGATTGACGCCGGCGGTAAAGGCGTAAACCTTTCCCGTATGGCCGCCAAACTGGGCGCAAAGACCGCCGCTACGGGCTTTCTTGGGGGCGAAACAGGACTTACGGTTCAGTCTTCCCTGGAGCAAGTGGGGGCAGAGTGTGAGTTCGTCTGGCTACAGGAAGCCACGCGGACCAACATTCAAATTGAGGATGGTTCCCAAAAGCCGCCAACCTCGCTTAACGCCAAGGGACCGCATATTGGCTCATCCGAGTGGGCTGAGCTCAGGAACATCGTGGCCCGACGGGCAAAGTCGGCAAACTGGGTTTGCATGGGCGGCTCGATTCCGCCCGGGTTGCCGCCCACGGCATGGGTGGAACTTGCCGAATGTTGCCCGCACTCCCAACTACTCATTGACGCCGACGGTGAATCTATGCGCGTTGCGCTGGGAACCGCGCGACTCTCCCTCATCAAGCCCAACCGCGATGAGGCCGAACGCCTTTTGGACACGAAGCTCGAGACCGAAGAAGATATTGCTCACGCAGTTCAAGAGCTTCAGGGACGCATGAAGGGTCCGAGCGCGATCGCAATCCTCAGTTTAGGCGCAGACGGCGCGGCCTTATGCGACGGAACCACCGTTTGGCGCGGCACTTCCGCCCCCATCGAAGCTGTCAGCACCATCGGAAGCGGGGATTCGTTGCTCGGAGGGTTTCTCACGGCGAAGCTCCGCGGACTCCCCTTGGACGAGTGTTTGCGGTGGGGCCTCGCGGCCGGAGCAGCAACCGCCACCACCAACGGTTCTCAGCTTGGTAGTTTAAGCGTGACCCAACTCTTGGTTGATCGAACCGAAGTGAGGAAAGTTTCGTGAATCGCGAAGGCTCTTTCGAGGTTCGGTACAAGCTAAAGAGCCGCCAATGGAGCGAAATCGGAAAGAACATGCTGTCGGCCGCGCCTTGGCGAGACGTCAAGGTAATTCTGGACCGCCGCACAGACCCGCTCGGGGAACCCATCAACGAAATTGACGCGATGGTGACCTCGCACGGAATGGCCGCACTCGGCGAAAAGTGGCAGGAAGTGGATTCGGACGCCGCCAACGAACTCCTGCGACGCATGCTAGGCTACGCTCTCACCCAGTTTGATGAAGTGCTCTCGGAAATGGAACGCAACACCACCGCCGACCACATCATAGACACCATGCGGGCACACCCACGGTTCTTTACCAACGTCCTCAGCTTTGACGAGGTTGGGTTGCAGTCTTGGAATCCGATTTCTGGGCAGCATTTCGACGCTGCCGTGGTGGGCATTGACAACGATTTTGTCGGCATCGTCGCCGTGTTCGAAAACGGGCTCCCAAGTCAGGAATAGCCATTTTCTACTATAATTTGCGGGGAACCCTGCGGGTGCTTTGCTCGCTTCTCGTTCCCGCTTAAGGAACAAACACAAAACCGATGTCCACGCTTGTTATCGTCGGCGCTCAATGGGGAGACGAGGCTAAAGGAAAAATTGTTGACGTTCTCGGACATGCGGCGGACTATGTGGTTCGCTATAGTGGCGGGAACAATGCCGGACACACAGTCATCGTCGGAAGCGAAGTTTTTAAGTTCCACCTAATTCCCAGCGGAATCCTTCACCCCGAATCCACCGCCGTGCTTGGCGGCGGCATGGTGATCTGCCCCAAAAGCCTGCTCGATGAGTACGACATGGTTCGGTCGCGCCGGAGCGAAACGGGCCGATTGTTGATTGCGAGTACGGCCCACGTGGTGTTCCCGTACCACCGTTTGCTGGATCAACTCGAAGAGCAAGCCCGAGGTGCGAACCCCATCGGTACCACCAGCCGAGGCATCGGTCCGGCTTACCAAGACAAGGTTGCTCGAATCGGGATTCGCATGGGCGAATTCGTGCGGCCGGAGACCTTCCGGGCACGGTTAAAAGAAGTTCTTGCGTTCAAGAACAAGATGCTTGGCCTGTTTGGCCAGCCGGAAATCGAATTCGAGGCTCTTTTCAACGAATACAGCGCGTACGCCGAGCGGTTGCGCCCGTTTGTCGCCGACGTGGAGCCCGAACTTCAAGACGCGGTTGACCGCAACCTAAAGGTGCTCTTTGAGGGTGCCCAAGGCACTTTTTTGGACATTGACCAAGGCACTTACCCCTATGTAACGTCGAGCTATCCGACGGCGGGCGGCGCCTGCATGGGTACGGGTGTCGGTCCGCTCAGCATCAACTCGGTCCTCGGTGTGGCGAAGGCGTACACCACGCGGGTAGGTTCGGGTCCCTTCCCGACCGAACTCGATAATGAAATCGGCGAGCAGATTCGCGAGCAAGGGCAAGAATATGGCACGACCACGGGCCGCGGCCGTCGCTGCGGCTGGCTCGACCTGGTTGCGCTCCGACAATCCTGCCGAATAAATTCGCTCAGCGGCCTTATCGTGACGCGCTTAGACGTCCTTAAGGGCATAGAAGAGCTTAAGCTTTGCACCGGATACAAGCTGCGGGGCGAAGTCCAAACCTACCTTCCGCCGAGCATCGAAGACCTTGGCGAAGTCGAGCCGGTGCTCGAGTCCGTTCCGGGTTGGACGGAAGACCTCACGCAGTGCCGAGACGCCTCGGATTTGCCGCGCACGACCCGCGTGTATCTTGACTTCATTGAGAACTACACCAAAACGCCGGTCGCGATTATCTCCATCGGTCCGGAACGTGAGCAAACGATCGTGCTCCGCCGCGATCTGATTTGGCGCTAGCTAATCGAGACTTTGCCCGGTTCGCCCGTGCGGCCCAAAATCGTGATGCTGGCGGGCATGAACTGCTTGGCGACCCAGGCCATGGTCTGCAGCCGTGGCGTGACTTGGGAAGTCAAGAAAGTGGTCGGTTGCCCCGCAAACACGGCAGGTAATAGAACCTGATCGGCCAGGAACGGATCGAGCGTGGCCTTTGACGCCATAAACTCGGCGCATTTGTCTATGGCTTGGCGGACAACGGATTCGACTCGGGCACCCCGCATTCCGATGGCCGATCCGACGCCTAATCCCCGTTCGTATTGGGCGATGACCGTGACGTGGCACCCGTGTTGGCGCGAAGGAGTCTCGATGGACTCGAATTCGGCGTTGGGATCGTGATGCACCAGCAGGGAGCGCCCCAAAATCTGGCCGCGCTCAATCATCTCATCGTGGATTCCGGCGTAACTGATCACTCCGCTCAGCCGAAGCAGTTCTCCGCGTTCCTTCCATTCAAACCCGTTAAACACGCTTGGCTCGATTTCCAACGCGAGCTCTCCGTGTCCGGCATAGCCGAATCCGGCCTCAATCAGCCGGGCGAACGCGACCAAGCCCTGTTTGGCGTGGACTTTTAGGGTCGCCCGTTCAAATGCATCGAAAGTGAGTGTGTTCGGGTTGAAAATCTCGCCCTTTAGGTTAAGGAATGAATACTTTCCCGCTCGCGCCAAAACCGGCATGAGGCTTTGGCCGATCATGAGTGCGTTGCCGGGCACCGTGCCCTTCTCGTGCGAACGGACATCGAACCCGCGCCGAACCGCGGCTGGGGCGCGGGTCGGCGCAAAAGAAAATTCGTCTGCGTTTAGGTCGGCCCCCGTGACTTCCGCATTGCAGCTTTCTTCCAGAACCTGCAAGAATGTCAGGTCTTCGCTCGTCAGCCCCGGCTTGCGCGTTGCCCCGCGAACGTGATGAATCCGCATGGGTTGCTGCGTTAACGCCGAAACCGCCAATGCCGCGCGCAAGAGTGCGCCTCCGCCTTCTCCAAACGACCCGTTAACAACGACTTCGTGGGTTTTGGCTTTCGGCATGCTAAATCTTGAGTTTAAAGAACACGTACTCGGCGAGCCGCATGAGATACGCGAGCAAGATGAGGATGACGGCCAACGCAAGGATTTCTTGAAAAGCGGTGTTGCCGAGCTGGTCCTCGGGCTTCACCAGTCCCGCCGAATTGGTCATCGCTGCTTTGCCAACCAAGCGGTCCGTGGTGGTTGCGATTCCGCCTACTGCCACTTTTAATGGCTCGCGAAACGCCGCGTACAGACCGACGACCGAGAGCAGAATGATTGGCACAGAAATCTTGTATTTCTGGCGTTGGTGCTCGTTGAAGATGACGCATTGGCGGCACCGCTCTTTCTTAACTTCGAACGGCACCATCGGGTTATACGGGATAAACTTTGCCGCGGCGACCGCATCCTTTGGAATCGTGCCGCCCTGCATGGCGTTTTGAATCACCTTTTCTTCGCACATGCACCCCACGCGCTCTTTCCAGCAGGTGCGACGCGCATGGTAGATCGGGCATTTTTCGCGGACAAACTTTCGGCAGAAAGGAAGCTGCCAGCATTTACCGAGAAGCACATTCTGGAAATCTTTCTCGGTCGCCGCGCCTTTGCCATACTTGAGCGAATCGGCTTTCGCCCCCTGCCGGCTTCGGGCTTTTAGCTTCGCCACGCCGTCAATGATCGTGAACACCAAGCCGAACAAGAAGAAGATAACGCCGCCTTGTTGAACCCGGGCGATCGCGTCGCTGGATTCCTTGGTAACGGACTCGAGGTTCGCCAATGCGGGCAGATACATCGGCGCAAAGAAGAGGATTGCGGCCCCGACCAGAAAGGCGGGACCAAGCAATTCTTCGCCCCAGAAGAGAATCGCCGACCCAATCGCAAGCATCAACGTGCCGATGATAAGCCCGTTGCCGAAATTCTGGATCAGTTGAGCAATTTGAGCAGGGTTTTCGATGAGTCCGCTCGACGCGAACTTGAAGAAGTAGTAAATCAGGAATCCAACGCTAGACGCAACCGCGATTCCGCCCAAGTAGGCGAGGCCACGGCCGATGAGGTCCAGCGCTCCATATAGGAGATCGTCTACTTCTCTATTCTTAGCCATTTACTTCTTGTTGACGCGTTCAATGTAGCTTCCGGTTCGCGTGTCAATCTTGATTAAATCCCCTTCGTTGATGTGATAGGGAACTTGAATTCGGGCTCCGGTTTCGACAACGGCCCCTTTCGTGCTGCTTCCGCTGACCGTGTCACCTTTGATTCCGGGTTCAGCTTCAACAATTTTGAGCTCAACAAAGTTCGGCAATTCGTAGGTGATGACCTCGTCATTAACTGCCAACCCGATGATTTCGCTTTCTTCCTTAAGGAATTCGTTGCCGGTTCCAAGCACGTCGTTGGGTACATAGAGTTGCTCGTAGCTTTCCAAGTCCATCAATACCGACTCATTGTCGGCGGCCATTCTGTAAAGGAACTGAAGCTTCTTCTTTTCCAGGAACGCGGGGTCAATCTTTTCGCCGGCACGCCAAGTCTTCTCGATGACCTGCCCGGTCTTGACTTTGCGCAATTTGGTGCGCACGAACGCTCCGCCTTTCCCTGGCTTTACATGCTGGAACTCTTGCAAAAGGTAAATATCATTTTCCATGACCAGCGCCATGCCGGTCTTAAAATCACTAGTGTCTGCCATAGTTTGCCTGGGTTATATTATCCCGATTCAGACTCCGAACATATCAGCTCCAGGATTTCCACCAAATGGTAAACCTGAATCGGGCTGTTTCGGCGCTTAGATTCCTGCGTGATCCACGATTGGCAACCCGGGTTTCCGAGGACAACTGCTTCCGAGCCGGTTGCTTCGATTGAGTCGAATTTTCTCTTGACTAATTCCAGTGCCCAATCACGATGATAAACGCTGTAGGTTCCGGCGGAGCCGCAACAGCGATCGGCATTTTCCAGCGGCACCAGGGTTACGCCGGGAACAGATTCCAGTAGAGCCCGGGGAGGAGCCGTGATGCGCTGCCCATGCGCAAGGTGGCAGGCATCGTGGTACGTGAGGACACGCGGCTTCGGGTTTAGATTCGAAAGAACTTCCGGAAGGCCGTGAGCAAGCAGAAATTCCGAGATATCGTGAACACGCGCGGCGAAGCCCTGAAGTTCAGGGTCGAAGTTCCCCGCTTCTTTCATGTGGCTACCGCACCCGGCACTGTTTGTGAGAACCGGCAGATCGGGCGGGGCATCTTCTGCGAGGGAACGCAATCGGCTTTCCGCTTGATTGTGAAGTCCCTGATGGGCGTGAAGCGCGCCGCAACATGGGGATTCAATGTTGACGGTTTCGAACCCAATTCGGCGAAGTAGGCGCCGAGTGGCCTCGTGAACAGGGCTATACATTGCGCGCATCGCGCAACCCAGCACTAACCCGACCTGCCCCCTGATCTCGGGCAAATTCTGGGCATTGAAAGTGCGCAGAGTTCGCGTGTGTTCGATCGGAACATCCAGCGGGAACCGGCTCCCGGTGACCAATCGGTTAATACCGCTCGGTAGGGTCTTCAGCGGCGAAAGCCGAGCCAGCCGGAGCATCCATTTCATTTGCTGCGGGTTCGAAATTCGGTCAGTGAACTTTTTTTCCGTCTTCGATTTTGGTAAGTGCTCTCGGGCGAGTTCCAAGATCTGACCGTACTTAACTCCGCTGGGGCAGGCGGTTTCACAGGCACGACAGCCGAGGCAATGGTCAAGCGCGTCTGCGGTTTCTGGCCAAGGAATCTTCCCTTCGTTCGCCTGTCGGGCGAGCATGATTCGCCCCCGGGGAGAATGTTGTTCTTCGCCCGTGAGCTGAAACGTGGGACAGCTCTCCAGGCAGAACCCACACCGGATGCACTGGGATGAAAGCTCGTCTAACCGCGAGTTCACGGCTCTCGGACCTCCAAATAGCCCAGACCCGGAAGCCGGTTTTCCGGGTCAAAACTTGCTTTCAGTCTTTTCAGGAGGGCAAGTTCGCCCGCAGAACTGACTTCCGCCCGGAGCGGACTGCAACTTGCTACCCAGTCACCCGGCCATCTCTTCTGCGGTTCCCCCTGCGATGCCACCATTCGGTTAACTGGATCAAAGTCGTCGCCGAATAATTCCTTCGCCTCGTCGCATGCGGTCCGAGGAACTCGCTGAAAGAAGTCGACGTGTTTGATATTGCGATCCGGCACGGGGACCGACTTTAAAGGAAAAACTCTCAGAGTGAGTTCAAGCGGTAAAGCAAATGAGGAACGCCCTCCGGCCAGAAACCGGTGGATGTCAAACCCGGCCACGTTCTTAACCGCGCGGGAACCCGCGCGAAACTCGCGACCGTCCGCCGCCCGCGCAGTTACCGCCAATATCCAGTCCTTAAAACTCCCAAACCGATGAAGAGAAGCGTGCGGCAGATTCAGACCGAAGAACGTCCCGACGAATTCGGTCTCGCTTGCGTTCACCGGATGGTATGGCACGGTGTAGCCAACCTTCGCGAGTTCGCAGTTAAGTTCGGTTAGCGGCATGGCAATTCCGCAGCTCACCACTTGGTCTTCTGGAGACAGAAAAGTGATCTGGTTGTATTCGCTCAGGTCAAGCGTAGGCGGACCGCCCGGCTGCCATGCCTGAAGCGACCCGCAGTCCGGAACCCACGGGCTCACGTAGCCACCCCGCGCCATCTCCGTTTGTGTTCCACGCAACCCTTTTGATTTGGGATCACTTTGCACGGATTGCTTAGCTCGACCGACCCACTTAGCCCGAGTACGCGCGCCTGCATTTCTAAGTCAATTTCGGAATACATCAAGGTCAGCAGGTCAGACTTCTCGACGCCAATGCCATGCTCGCCACTTACGCTTCCGCCAAGGTCCACACACTTGCGAATGATCTCTTCGCCTGCCGCAACGACAGCGTCAATCTTCCCCGGCACACGGTCGTCGAAGTAGAAACAAGGGTGAAGATTCCCATCTCCGGCGTGAAACAAATTCGCTACACCAATCTCGTGCCGCTCGGCCACCTCATACACAAAGGCGAGCATCTCGGGCAATTTGCTCCGCGGAATCACGCCGTCATGCGTGACAATACACGGCGCAAGCCGCCCCATCGCCCCCACGCCCTTTTTGCGGGCAGTCCAGAGTTTTGCCCGCTCTGCCTCGGTTTCCGCTACCGTGAAACTAAGCGCCCCAAGTTCACGGCAGATGCTCTCCATTTGGTTACATTCCCGCAGGGTGCTCTCCGGTTCTCCGTCGGCTTCCAGCAATAGCAGCGCACCGGTTCCCGGTTCGTAATCAAGTCCAAATCCCGCTTTCAGTGCGTAGAGGATGTTCCGGTCCATGAGTTCCAGGGCGGCGGGCAGAATCCCCGCCGCGATGATGTTGCTCACGGCTTGGGTTGCTTCTTCGACAGTTCCGAAAGCCGCAAGAGCGGTCCGAATCGCGGCCGGGTTTGGCGTGAGTTTCACCCATGCTTCGGTCACTACGCCAAGCGTTCCTTCGCTCCCAACAAATAGGGTGACGAGATCGGGAGCCGGGCAATCGGATTCCAGTTGGCCGATATTCACGATTTCACCATCTGGTAAAACGACCGTCATCGAAAGTATGTGCTGGGCGGTGACCCCATATTTCAGTGTGTGCGGGCCGCCCGAGTTCTCGGCAATGTTTCCCCCGAGCGTCGACACCGACTGCGACGACGGGTCTGGCGCAAAGTGGAGTCCATGTGCGGCCACCGCCCGCGTGATCGCCGAATTGACCACCCCCGCCTGGGCATGCAAACGACGATTCTCGATATCCACCGCAAGAATTGATGTCAACCGTTTGGTGGAAATCAGCACTCCGCCCTTAGCTGCCATTGCGCCGCCGCTGAGGCCCGTTCCAGCCCCGCGCGGCGTAAACGGCGTCGCGTACTTTTGGCACAGCTTGACCACGCCCGAAACCTCTTCAGTCGAAGTCGGAAAGACGATGATGTCCGGCTCAGAACGTTCCACAGAATACGCGTCGCACGCGTAAACTCGCTTCGCGGCCGCCCCGTCTCGCACTCCGTCCGCTCCCAGAAGCTGAATCAGTTCCTCCCGAAGGGCCATCGCCCTCATTTTAGCTACAATGAGGCGTGTTCATTTCGTTCGAGGGCGTAGACGGCGCGGGAAAAACCACCCTCATACGGGAGATTGAAACGCGGCTTGCGGCGAGCGGCGAGACCGTCATCGTCACCCGAGAACCTGGTGCAGGACCGCTCGGTAAGCGACTTCGCGAGATTCTACTAGACGATGAGCCGATCAGCCCGCGCGCCGAATTGTTTCTGTTTCTCGCCGACCGCGCCGAACACATGTCCACGCTCATCGCGCCAGCCTTGGCGCGGGGCGAATTTGTGCTTTGCGACCGTCATGCCGACAGCACCGTCGTATACCAAGGTCACGGTCGTGGGCTCGACCTTGAACTGCTTAGGCAGTTGAATTCAACGGCAACCGGTGGCGTCAAGCCTCAGCTGACCTTCGTGCTCGATTTAGACGCAGACGTTGCGCGCGGGCGTCAACTACGTCCAGATCGAATCGGAGCCGAGGGGCTCGAGTTTTTTCAACGAGTTCGTCAAGGCTTTCTCGCCGAAGCCGCCCATGAACCGGCTCGCTTTTGCGTTTTGGATGCTTCGCTTTCTCCGGTCGAAGTTGCCCACCAGGCGTGGAAAGAAATTGAACGTCGACGTCTACTCCGTGGCGAGTCTTGAGATTGTGGGCACTCATATTTGGTCTGTCCTTCCTATCTCGTGCCACGCCTAGCCAGCTTCGAGGCTCCCCACTAATACCGGCTTTGCCAATCTTGCGCGGGTAAAGTGATCGAATGCTTTGTGCGTTGCTGCTCGGATTCCAGTCCTCTCCCGTGAAGGACGCTCCCGGGCGAACGCAACTGGACCAAGTGATTGCCCGGTTCAGCCAAACCACACCGATACAAATTAGTTTCAAGGTCAACTCGCGCGGCGGGCGGCCCTTTACCGGCATCTACCAGCGTGAAAGTCCTCAGGTCGAGCGATACACCCTCACCGGACCCGGTGCCCACTTCGAATATCGCCATCGAAAGAGCAAAGCAATCGAAATTGACCATACGGATAAATCGTATGAGTTTTGGCCATTTTGTCCCGAAATCGGCTTGCTGGGAGAGGGCGAAGATTGGTTCGGGGCGAGTTCGGTGCCCATCTTCCTTCAACACGCGGGCCGGAACTTCCTGAAGACACTCGGCGGAGTGCGACAATCTCCGGGCCAAGTGACATTTTCGTTTAAGCAAGGCGAAACTGAAACGAAATACGCAATCAAGGTGAATGCTTCGGGAGCGCTGACCGACATCGAACGGACCCTTATTACGCTTGAAGGGGAAACCGTCACGCTCTGGAGTGAGTTCACGTTCGGTCCGCTTCCCGCCGGACCTGCTAGCCGCTTTTCGGTAGATGCGCCCCCGCGCTACTTTCCAAATCCCATCCGTTCTCATGAATGGCCGCTGCAGAAAGGAGACACCCTCCCGACCCTGCCTGGAGTCAATTCTACGACCCGCCTGGTTGCGTTTGTGGACCCCGAGGATTCCCGTTCCAACCAGTTGGTGACTTGGCTCAATTCCAAGCCGGAGTGGAAGCCAAAAACAACTCTCATCGGCATCGGTCGCGCTCGATCCCACCCCCAAATCAAGCACTGGCTTGATTCATCTTCGGCCGCCGCGCAAGAAATCGGCCTCTCGGTGGTTCCTACGATCTATGTGATCCAGCCTGGCCGAGTCATAAGTTGGGTTCACGTCGGGTTTGGACCTAGCACTCAGACTCAGGTTAAAACTGAACTCGAAACCCGCATGAAGTAGCCGCCGTATTTGCTTAGGAGTCAAATGAATGAGTCAACTTCCCATCAATACAAGTAATGCCACGCCCGCAACTGTCCAAATGGTTGGGGCGGCCCAACGGCAAGGCATGCCAAACGCCATCCCGTTTCTCACCACTTTGGCGAGCACGGGTATCGGGTACGGGATCATGGCCGCTACTGGCGCGACCGGCCCGTGGTTGGCCCTCGGCGCAATTGGCGGAATGGTGCTCGGCAGCATTATCTCTTCTGCTTTTCGCGTGGCTGCACAATGGGAACGCGCCCTCGTTTTTCGCCTCGGAAAATACACGGGCACCAAGGGCCCTGGGCTCTTCATGGTCATGCCGTTCTTCGACTCGGTCCGTTTTGTGGATATGCGGATTCTGTCGCTGGATATTCCGCGCCGCCAAGCCATCAGCAAAGACAACGTGCCGCTTTCCCTTGACGGCGTGATTTTCTTGCGTGTCAGCGACCCGAGCATCGCCTACAACCGGGTTCGCGATTACGAGCACGCAATTCAGCAGTACGCTCAGTCCGCGTTGCGAGACATTGTAGGCTCGATGACCCTCGACCAAATACTCGCCGACCGTGAAGAAGTGGGCCACCGGATTGAATCCATGGTCAGCACGGAGATTGATGGCTGGGGGCTGGACGTCGCCGCCATCCGTATTCAAGATATTGAACTGCCCGAAGACCTAAAGCGGGTGATGGCCCGGCAAGCGAGCGCCGAACGCGAAAAACGCGCAACCATCACGAAAGCAGAAGGCGACCGAGATGCCGCTCAAAACCTTGCCGACGCGGCCCGCACCATGGCCCTGAGCCCCGGCGCGTTGCAGCTTCGTACCATCCAAGCTCTGGAAGGTCTGGGGAGTAGCAGTAGCAACACCATTGTTATGGCGATTCCGGTCGAGGTGCTGAATGCCCTTAAGGCCGTGCCCGAACTCGCGGACGCACTCTCGCCAAAGAAGAACATCACCGAGCTTTGAGCCAAGAATCGTTCTATGCCGCAAACGAAGCCGAAATGCTCGCGCTGGGTGCCTCGTTTGCGGCTCGGTTTTCGGCAGGAGACCTGGTCTTGCTTACCGGAGATCTTGGAGCGGGCAAGACCACGCTCGTGCGAGGTCTCCTTTCTGCTTTAGGCGTCGATCCCGACGAAGTGCGGTCGCCCACGTTCAGCTTGATCCAACAGTATGAAACAAACCCGCCGGTATTGCACGCCGACCTCTACCGAGTAGCCAATACACGCGGAATCGGACTCGAAGATTACTTCGACTCCCATCTTTGCCTTGTTGAATGGCCGGACCGGGGGGAGTGGGCTCCCCCCGTTTACCGAATCCAGATCACCTGGGAAGGCGAAGGTCGTCGCGTCGAACTTAGAACGGAGTAAGTTCGCTTGGGTCCGCCGGAGTGTCAGCATTGGCTGCTGGCTTGGCGCGGCCCCCGCGCAATCGCCCGATGGCGTCATTCAGGTCGTCGAAAATCGTGTATGAACTCGGAATCACGAAGAGCGTGAGAAGAGTGGAGAGGCTGATTCCACCAATGATCACGATGCCGAGCGTCTCGCGGAATTCCGATCCCCGCCCAATCGCCAGCGCAACCGGAAGCATTCCGAGCAGGATCGCCGAGGTCGTCATGAGGATCGGGCGAAGCCGGGTTGGGCCTGCTTCGGTGAGGGCATCGTGCCGGTTGATTCCCCGCGCCCGCAAGGTGTTGGTGTAATCCACCAACAGGATCGCGTTCTTGCCTACCAATCCGACCAGTGCGATTAGTCCGATCATCGAGATGATGTTAAGCGGCTTATCGGTTAGAACAAGTGCGAGAATCGCCCCGGTGAACGCCTGCGGCTGCGCGAGTTGGATGATGAACGGATACAGTAAGTTGTCGTACAGCGCAGCAAGGAGGAGATAGACCAAAACCAAGCCAATGACAATCGTGTTCAGCAAGAAGCCGGTTTCGCGGCCCGCTGCCTGCGCCTGACCCAGTGGCTTTTGGATGACGCCTTCCTTCATCAGGCCCTTGTCTTTGATCCACTGGTCAATGTTCGCTTGCACAGAGAGCGCGGCGTAACCCGGAAGAAGGTCGGCCGTCACGCGGGCTTCGTCCTGACGATCACGGCGGTCAATTTTGTCAATCGTGACACCATTCACCAAGTTGGCCACCTGTGGCAGATAGATCGGCGAACCTTGGCTGAACTTGACCGGCACCGTGTTCACGAGGTCCAGTTGATTTCGGTCCTCCGGGGCCATCATCACGCGAATCGGATATTCGATGCCCCCGACCCGGAGCTTCACGTCGTCGTTGCCTTCATAGAGGGTGCGCATGACGTTCGCAATCTCGGCGGTTGAAACATTCGCGGCCGCCATTCGCGCGGGGTCGGGCTCGGCCACGATTTCCGGCTTGCCGGGCTTTGTGCTGACGTTGGCGTTTATGACGCCTTCGACCGCGCCGTTCGCGAGGCCGCGGGCGATTTCGTTCGCGACTTCAATCGTCTTCTGGCGATCCGAACCGACGAAGCTCATCTGGATGGCCGATCCGAATCCAAACCCGCTGACCGGGGCTACCGTGATTCTCGCGCCAGGAACCTTACCTATCTTTTGGATGAGCTGCGCCGCGAACGACTGGTCGTCCCGGGTTCGAAGTTCCTCGTCGTGCTTTTTCCAAAAGGTGATCGAGTCCATGATGGACTTCTTTTCGTGGAGGTTGATCCGGAGTTCGGCGAGGTTTGTTCCAGATGAGCCGCCGGCACCACCGAACGAGCCGCTCCAGCGTCCCACGTCGGTAACCACATAAGAGGTGTCCGGCATTTCCAGCGCCATCTTCTCTAGCCGGGCCGCGAGAGCGGAAGTTTCTTCGAGCCGGGTGCCCGGCAGGAGTTCCACCGAGACCGCCACGAGACCTTGGTCGGTGCTCGGTGCAAATTCGAAAGCGAAGAGGTTGGTGCCCTTCCATTGCCGATAGAGGTAACCCGCCCCGCCAAACAAACTAAGCAAGAGGGCGAACCCGATTCCTCCGAGCAGAATCTTCGGCCGGAACGAGCGGTAGAAGATGAGAATCCAGACCGTCGAAATCACGGCCACAGCGATGAACATTCTTCCCGGACCGTTGAGCGGAGTCATCATCGCGGCCGGAAGGCTCGGGGCAAAACCGCCGCCGATAAACATGAACACGCCGAAAAGCGTGGCGAAACCCATTCCGAAGACAAACCAGCGGTGCTTGAGCGACCACTCCAGGCCGCGTTTGTAGCGCTGAGCGAGGCGGTCAAACCACCCTTCGAATCTCCGCGCGAACGGGCTCAAGTTGTGTTCAGGGTCGTCGGCCTCTTTGTACCAACGCGACGCAAGCATCGGCGTAACCATGAACGAAACCAGCAACGACACGAACACGGCGATGCTGAACGCGGCCGCCATCGGTTTGAAAAACTGACCCACAATGCCGCCCATGAAGATCATAGGTACGAACACAACTAGGTCCGCGAAAGTAATGGCAATTGCGGCCAAACCGATTTCGCCCCGACCATTCAGCGCGGCATCGCGCGGAGCGTCGCCCATTTTGAGGTGACGATAGATATTTTCGAGCACAACAATCGCGTCATCCACCAACACGCCGATCGCGAGCGAGAGCGCAAGCATCGTCATGTTGTTGAGCGTGTAGCCAATCGCACGCAGCACCAAAATCGTCGCGAACAAACTAATCGGGATTGCAAGGAACACGATGAGGGTTCCGCGCCAGTCGTGCAAGAACAAGTGCACGATGAACGTAACGAGAATGATCCCGAAGAAGAGCGTGAAGTTGAGGTCAAACAGAGACTCGCGAACCTGTAGTGAGGTGTCGCGGACCATAGTGACGTTGATGCCGTACTCTTTCTCGATCGAATCAATGGTGCCGTAAGCGGCATCCGCCACTTCGACCGCGTTTCCTTCGCGAGACTTTTGCACGCGAAGCACCACCGCAGGTTCACCGTTGACCCGGCTTAGCTGACGCTTCTCGACGTTGGTGTCCACCACGTCGGCGACATCGCGAAGGCGGAACGTTGCGCCCTTGGAGGGGTCCTGAGGGTCGTTCAGCCGGATAACCGTATTGCGGATGTCTTCGACCGTTCGGTACTCGCCGCGGACCCGTAACGAGTACTCCCGGCCCTCCGATTCGATGCGGCCCGCCGGAACGTTCAGTGAGGTTGCAGCAAGTGCGTTCTGCAGTTGGCTGATCCCGATTCCGTAACTCACCAAACGGTCACGTTTGACTTGAACCTGAATTTCTCGTTCGTCGCCGCCGGTGACCAGCACTTGGGCTACGCCCTTGATGCGAGCGAACTGGTCGGTCAGTTTGTTTTCGGCAAGATCACGTAATTGTTGCGGAGTCAGCGTCGGGTGGCTGAGCGCAAGAGTGAGGATCGGTTCGCTCGCAGAGTCAATTTTGTCTATCGCCGGCTTCTCGGCGCCTTCCGGAAGTTCGATCACCACCGAATCCACCTTGGTTCGCACGTCGTTCAGGGCGACATTCATGTCGGTGCCGAGTTCGAAGCTGACAATGACAACCGAGACGCCCTCTTGCGATGTGCTGTTGACTTCTTGCAGACCGTTTACGCCGCTGATCGAGTCCTCAATCTTTCGGCTAACGAGGGTGGCCATTTCTTCCGGACCCGCACCCGGATAAACCGTGGTAACCGTCACCACCCCGAACTGAACTTCGGGGTTAAGTTCAGTTCGCATGGACCGAAATGCGGTCAATCCGCCGAATACGCAAAGCAGAATAAGCACCAGCACGAAAACCGGCCGGGCAATCGAAATGCGGGTTAGACCCATTTAGTTCTTTTCCTTTGTTGCGGGTGCCGTCAGCGCATTACCGTCTAATTTGACCAAACGGATCACACTATCAGGTTCGAGGTTGGATTGGCCCGTTACCACCACGATCTCACCCGCATTGATGCCCGAAACCACGGAACGGTCACCGACCTTTCGGCGAATCGTGACCAGCTGCTTTCGAACCTTGTTCTTGGCGTCGCCCGTCACCACAAAAACGGCCGGTTTGGATGAGGAATCCACAATTGCTTCGCTCGGGAGCAGAATCACATTCTCTAAGGTTTCCGCGACCAGTGAACCCTTCGCGAACATGCCGACGCGAACCCGCTCGTCCACATTCTCCAGCCCCACCCGAACCTTGTATAGCCGCCCAAGGTCCTCTGACACTGGACTGATTGCAAGCACCCGGCCCGCATCGGAGCGATCTTTGAACGCGGTGATATTGACGGTCACCGGCATGCCAATTTCCACCTGCCCAATGCTTGATTCGGGCACGTCACCTTCAAAGTACAGTCCTTCCCGGCCCACCATTCTTGCCACGGGTGCACCCGGCATCAGCATCGCGCCGACCTGAGCGGGCTTACCATAGATTCGGCCCGAGAACGGAGCTCGCACGTTGGCGTTTTCGATGGATTGGTTGACTAAATCTACCGCCTCGCGGGCGTTTTGTAGGTTGGCTTGGGCGGCCGAGACCTGCTCTGTAAACTGCACGTCAAGCCGTTGCCGGGCGAGCGCGCCCTGGAGATTTTCCCGCGCCTGTCGAACGCCGGCTTCTGCGCTCCGAATATCTTCATCCCGCGCAGAACGGAACGCGAGGTTGCGTTGTTCGACCGCGGTTTCGTATTGAGCAAGGGCGTTTGCGTAAGCGGCCCGCGCTTGATCGTAATCGCGCACCGAGATCGCTCCTTCCTTTAGCAGACGGCCCGCTCGGTCCATGGCGGCTTTGGCCACATCCAGGCTCGTTTTCGCCGCCCGCATGCGGGCTTCGGCCTGACTCCGTTCTTCGGCAACTGCTCCGTTCCGGAGTTTGAGCAATGCGGATTCCGCTTGCGCAAGCTGAGCGCGAGCCGCGGCCACGGCGCTTGCCGATTGAGCCGGAGAGAGCCGAGCCGCATTCTGCGCCTGCCTCAACTGAGATTGAGCGGCTTGCACTTGAGAGGCTGCCTGGCGGCGACGCGTTTCTAGGTCCGACGTGTCTTGCTTGGCGATCACCTGACCCGCACTCACCGTGTCGCCTTCCTTAACGTACATTGTCACGAGACGGCCCGAGTTCATTGCGCCGATTACGGTGTCGTCGCTGGTCGTGATCTGCCCGGTCAATTCCAGCGTAACCTCGGCGTTTTCAAATTTTGCCGTGGTGCCTTCCACCAAAATCGTCTTGTCGCCGAGGGTTTCCCGTGTTTTAGCCGCTTCGGCTTGGGCACTACGGTCGGCGCAACCAGCGGTGATCAACGCCGCGAAGATCAAGAATGGGGTGAAGCCTAGTTTCAATTTTGTACCTCGGGGGTGGGAACGGAATTTGTGAGATCATCGCGGCCAACGGCCTGCCGGAGCGCAGCCGCCGCAATGCGGGCTTGATAACGTGCGCTGACTTCGGCACTTTGGGCGTTGGTGAGATCGGTTTGGGCCTGGGTGAGCTCCAGAAGGATGGACTCCCCTTCTTGATAGCGGAGTTGCGCGATTCGGACGGCTTCGGTCTGGAGCTCGACCGATTTCTGAGTTACCCTCAACAGTTGTAAGGCATTTCGCCATTGCACGAGAGCACTTTGAACCTCCAGCGTGATGTCTAACTTTCGATCTTCGAGATTGAGCTCGACTTGCCGTTCATCTTCGCGGGCACTCGCGATTCGGGCACGGGTGATGCCCGAATCCCAGATCGGCACGCTGACCACGGCTTCGAAAATGCCCTGATTTCGCAGCTGAAAGGGCGACGGCTTGAAGTTATGGCTAAACGTTGACCGCAACGTGAGCGAAGGAGTTAAGCCTGATCGCTGGGTGTAGGTAACAAAAGCTCGGGCTTTACGCAGGTAGTTAAGTTGTCTAATCTCGCTTCGCTCGGTGAGCGCCAGGGCAATAAGCTCGGCGTCTGCGAGCGCGAAGTCTTCGACGGGTGCGGGAGGGGCGAGGACGATCTCGGTTTCGGCGGGGCGCGAAAGTGCCCGGTTGAGCGACTGAAAGCTCAGCCGTACTTGATTCGTCGCGTTCAAAACCTCCGCGTCGGCTTGCGTCAGTTGCGTTTCGAAGCGCAAAACATCAAACCGAGGAATGTCTCCGACTTCAAACCGAATCCGCGCGTTTCGCAACCGCTCTTCGGTAACGCGGAATAGACCTTGCTGAACGCTCAAGGCCTCTTGAGCTCGAACCGCGTTAAAATAAGCGGCCCGAATCTGGCCCTTGACTCGGGTTCGCACGGCTTCGACATTGGCTTCGGCCGCGAGTTCGTTCAGCCGGGCCGCGTCGGCGGCCTTTCGGGAAACTCCCAGCAGGTCCACGGGATAGGTGATTACGAGGTTCCCGGCCGTGTTTTCCTTATTCCCCGATACTCCTTGGCCAAACGAAGTGGCTTCAGTAAGTCGCTGATGACTCAACTGCGCGTCCACTCGGGGACCCAATAATCCCAGCGCCTGGCGGCGAGCCTGCCTTGCCTGCTCCGATTGGCTCTCGGCAATTTTGACCGCGTTTGAATTCCGCAGACCAATTGCCACGGCGTCATCGACCGATAGGGGCTCTTGCGCAAGCGAGAGAACGGGCATAAGGAGCCCGATCAACCAAAATCGTCTCATTCGCCGAGGTCCCTCTCGCGGGCGGATTCCATTTGGTTGCAGAACTCGCCGAGGAACCCTTTCAGATCCTCAAACCGAGCCAGCATCACGCCCTTATGAAAGGGATGCTTCATCACCAGCAATTTATCGCCGGGTTTGATGCCAAGAAACGTTCGCGCTTCGGCCGGGATCACGACCTGGCCGCGTTCGCCGACGGTGACGCTGCCGTAGAAGCAATCTTCACACGAGGATCTTTCCATTCTGTCTGAAGTGTACACGAATTCATATTTTTCATATTTGTACACCCCAGAAACAAAAAAATCCCTCCAGGGGCCGAAGCCACCGGAGGGATTTTATACGCTAAGCGAGAATTACTTCGCGCGTCGTCGTCGGATGAGGGCCAAGGCGCCTGCGCCAAGCACAGCCATCGTTGCCGGTTCCGGCACAACTTCGGTGTCTTGGTTGGTCAGGTCAAGATAGCCTTCTCGGCTGTAGCTGAACGAGGTCAGGAAGCCGTCATTACCATAGGTGGTGCGCACACCTTGCAGAGCGTGGAACCAAACGCCAATCTTGTTACCGAAAGCAACGCCTTCCCACGGGGTGGACTCTTGGTTGATCGGGTTGTAAGCGTTGATGAGCGATCCGTTGACGCTGAACTTCATGGTGCGCACGCCACCCGAAGTGGACGAAGAGAGCGAATTGATGAAGTTGCTGGTCGTTCGCGAAGAAGCGATCTTGTCCGGAGTTTGGTTGCCCGAAGCCATCGCTCCGTCCTTCCAGCTCGTCCCGTTGTTCAGGCCGTTATAGCCATAAGCGGTGAGCGTCGGGGTCGAAGTCGAAGCATCGAAATAGAACAAAGTCAGCTGGCCCGACATACCCTTGGGGTTCGGTCCGTCGCTGGTGGCAAGCCAGAAGCCGTTCGGCTTTTGACCGTTCGGAGCGTTCGTGAACTTAACTTCGAACTCGTACTCGCCCGTGACGGTGTCATAGGAAGCACCGGTGGACTGGATGCTTCCAGCATTGTTGCTGTAAGGACCCGTGACTCCATCCCAGGTCCACTTGTATTGAACGGCAAACGATTGCGACACAACGGCCGTCGCCAAGATAGCTACGCTAATAAGTTTCATAAGAATAAACTCCCCCTCTCAGTGGAATCAGTGTGGCGCGCACGCCTACACCGGACCTCATTATGACCGACGAGCAACATTTTCGGGCTATATGTGGCCCAAAACCCGGTATTTTCTCGGCCTGAAATAACCTTATCTTAGGACTAATGCGGTGATCAAAATGAGCAAACCCCGGCGGACCATTCGGTCGGCCGGGGCTTGCACTTTTTGGGAGAGTTGTCTCAGATTAGGCTTTCTTGAATTTTCGGCGAACGAGACCGGCAATGCCAAGTCCGAGCGTTGCCATCGTAGCCGGTTCCGGGACCACCTCGGTGGTTTGGCAGTTCAGGTCAACATAGCCTTGCTTGTCCGGCGTGAATTTGGTAAGGAAGCCGGCTTGGTTGTATTCCGACTTCAGGCCGGTAACCGGGTGGTACCAAATTCCGAAGTTGTTCTTGAACTTAACACCTTTCCAATCCGCTGCCGCACCGTAGGGGGAGTCGTGATTGTTGATAATGGAACCGCGGATGTTGAATGCCATGGTTCGAGTGCCGTCGGCGTTATCGCGAACACCAATCGAGCGGAGCAGCTCCGGGTTGGTCAGCGAAGAAGCGATTCGGTCCGGGGTTTGGGTTCCGCTTCGGTTCGAACCGTCGTACCACGAGCTATTGCCGTTGATGCCGTTATAGCCGTAGGCGGTCAGGGTCGGGGTGGCGGTGGTGGCGTCGAAGTAGAAAATTGCGAGTTCGCCGGAGATTCCCTTGGGGTCCGGACCATTGCTCACCGCAAGCCAGAAGCCGTTAGCGAGTTGACCGCTCGAGTTCGGTCGCATGGTCACGCTGTAACCGAAGAGTTGACCCTCTTCTTCATAGTAGGCGCTGGCGGCATCGGTTCGACCGGCGGCGGTGCCTTGCTGGCTGCCTGCGGCGTTGAACGTCCACTTGTAGGTGACGGCTTGGGCCGACAGCGTGAGGGCGGCCAGGGCGAAGATGCTAAAGGTTCGTGCGATTCGGTTCATGTTTTGCTCTCCAGATCAGTAACGAGAACCAGGAATACACGCCCTGTGCCAAACAGAACTCTGCCCTTAACTTCTCGTGAAAATGCGGGGCTGTCCCCTTTTGAACCAGTCGGTTTGAGTCTGGACGGTACACTGAGGCCGTGGCTGAACTGTGCTGTGGCCCCGGACAAACTCAAGAACTGGCGTCTCCGTTCGCCCGCTTTCTTGAGCGCATCCAGATCTGGCTTACGGCAATCTGCGGACTATTCCTGGTTCTCAGTTGGCTGACCGCAATTCCAGGATTCTTTAACTCTCTCGGAGGCGTGTTCGCGGGCATAGCTTGTGCCGCGGGCTCCGTATTTGCGTTGAGGTCGGCTTTCACCTCGCTCGCCTCACGAAGTCTCGACGTAAACATGCTCATGGTGCTGGCCGCCATCGGCGCGATCCTCGTCGGGCACGTGGATGACGCGGCGGTCCTTCTCTTCCTTTTTTCACTCTCCAGCACGCTTGAACATCTCGCGATGTCGAAGACCCAATCCGCGATTGAAGCCCTGGTGCGGCTCCGACCGGACACGAGCCTTCGCGTCGGACCGGGAGGTGACGAAACCGTCTCGACCGATTCGCTGGTCATCGGCGACTTTGTGCGCGTCCGGCCAAGCGAAGTCATCCCGACCGACGGCATCCTCACCACCGAATCCGCCACGATTGACGAAGCCTCCATGACGGGCGAATCCGTTCCGGTGGCCAAGCGAACGGGTGATCAACTCCTTGCCGGAACGCAAAACCTGGATCAGATGCTCGTGCTCCAGGTGACGGTACAGCCCGGAAATTCGACGATAGAACGTGTCGTAACCCTTGTCCAAGAGGCACAGGAAAACAAAGCCAGCGGAGAAAAAATTAGTGCGTGGTTCGGGGCGCGTTACACGTTGTTCGTTCTCGGCATGTTTGTGGTGTCGCTGATCGTTCGGATGGCAATGGGTGCAACCCTTGATTCGGCCCTGTACAACGCGCTGATCTTGCTGGTTGCGCTGAGCCCGTGCGCACTCGTCATTTCCTCTCCCGCCGCATCCCTGAGTGCGCTTGCGTTTGCCGCCCGAAACGGGGTGCTCGTTCGCGGCGGGCAATACCTTGAAGACGCGGGCAACATCACGATGGTGGCCCTCGACAAAACGGGCACGCTCACCCAGGGCAAACCAAAAGTCATTGAGATCTGCGTCGGCAAACCAGAATTGGTGGCGGCGGGCGGACACCAATGTGCGGCCGCCTGCGCGTTGCGATGCGACTGCATTTCTTGCTGGCACGCGGGCGATGACCTAGCCCAAGAAAACCGTGAAGCCCTCGCTTTCGCCGCCAGCGCAGAAGCCTACAGCACGCACCCCGTGGCCGTCGCCATTGTGGAAGCCGCGCGTGACGCTGGGCTGGAAATCGCGCCCGCCGAAACTCACCACGATTTTCCTGGGCTCGGTATCGAAGCCCAAGTGGACGGCCAAGCAATTACGATTGGCCAGAAAAAGTTCTTTGCCGATAAAGAGCACGCGATGCCCAAAGGCTTTGCTGACCATGTGGATGAAATGCGCCAGCGGGGGCTGACCGCAATCCTCATGAAGTTTGGAGAGCAGTGGGCGGCCATCGGCCTGCGCGACGAACCAAGGCCGGGGGTGCAGGAGTTCCTCAATGGGCTCCGAGAGTCGGGCGTGAAGCGAATCGCTATGCTCACAGGCGATAACGCCGCCACCGCGGCCGCGATTGCCGGACCGTTGGGGCTGACGGAGGTTCATAGCGCCCTCATGCCCGCCGAAAAGCACACCCTCATTCAGCAGTTCACCGCCGAAGGCGAGCGCGTGATGATGGTGGGCGACGGCGTGAACGACGCTCCGGCGCTCTCTTCGGCTTCGGTCGGAGTCGCGATGGGCGGTCTCGGCTCGGATGTTGCGCTCCGTGCCGCCGATGTCGTGCTCGTGCAGGATCGTCTCGCTCGGTTACCGGTTCTGATCCGTCTTGGGCAAAAGACAAACCGAATTATCCGTGCGAATCTGCTATTTGCCTCCGGAATCATTATCCTGCTGACAATTGGCTCTTTCTTCGGCAAAGTGCCGTTGCCGCTCGCGGTGTTTGGACACGAAGGCTCTACTTTGGTTGTCGTGCTAAACGGAATCAGGCTCTTGCGCGGCGTCAAGTAAACCCGCTCGCGGTTTAACTACAATAAGAGCGGCATGTTCGATGAAAAGCTCTTGGTCGTGGACGGGTATAGCCTGCTATTCCGGGCGTTCTTTGCCACGCGGTTCATGAGCACGACGGACGGTCGTCCAACCAACGCACTTTTCGGTTTCACGTCCATGCTCTTCAAGCTCATCGATGAGTACGACCCGAAATGTGTCGTGATCGCGCTCGACGCACCCGGAAAGACCTTCCGCGACGAACAATATGCCGAGTATAAAGGCACCCGGAAAGAGACCCCGAGCGAGCTCATCCAGCAACTGGTCGCCAGCCGAGACCTGATCGGGGCGATGAATATTCCGGTGATTGAAATTCCGGGATACGAAGCCGACGACATCGTCGGAACGCTCTCCTGCCATGCTCGGCGTGACGGATTCCACACCATTATCGTGAGCGGCGACCTCGACGCTGCCCAACTCGTGAACGAGGATGTCACGCTCATAACGCCAAAGGTTGGAGTCTCCGAAGTCAGCATTTACACCCCGGACGCAGTGCGAGACCGCTACGGATTCGGGCCTGAGTTTGTTCCGGATTACAAAGCCCTCGTCGGCGATACAAGCGACAACATTCCTGGAGTTCCCGGCGTGGGTGCCAAAACCGCGACCAAACTGATTCAGGAATTTGGCTCGGTAGAGTCCATTATCGAACGTCTTGACGACGTAGAGGAGAAATTCCGCAAGAAGCTCATTCCCGGCCTGGAACAAATCCCCAAAAGCAAGTGGCTCGCCACCATCGAATGTAATGCGCCCGTTGAATACACATGTGAAGGCCTGCAACTCACGCCCGAGCATCTAGAGCGGACCGCCGAAGTGCTTCTCAGTTTTGAATTTAAGAGCCATAGCCGCCGTGTGGCACAGGTGTTTGCAAGATTCCTCGAAGGCGGCGCCCCGCCGCCCGAGCCCGCTGCTCCAGAATTCACGCTCGACGTCCAAACCGGCCCCGCACTGAGAACCTTAGTCGAAGCCGAAGAATGGGTTGCCGATCGCCCGTTCGCCACCGTATTCACCGCTCCGGTGGTTGCCGAAACGCTGCTTGACGCACCTCTCGCCCGACGGGCACTTCTGGCCGTCGGCACCGAAGTGCGCGAACTCGATGCCGAACTCGCCGAAAACCTGATCCAAAAGCTCCCCGGGCAAGCGATTCTTCACGATGCAAAGCCCTTGTGGCACGGTTCTGGACAAAGCCGGCCGCCACGATTCGACAGCATGCTCGCGGGGTACGTACTGCAAAGTGGTCGCGCGCAATACGCCCTTCGTGATCTCATTCAGGGCTATCTGGAACTCAGCAACCTGGATTCGCCGGAGTTGCTGACCGCCAGCCTTTGGCATCTAGAAGCGGTGATGCGAGACCGACTAGAGAAGGAAGGGCAAACCCGGGTTCTGGACGAGATCGAACTCCCGCTCATACCGGTATTGGCCGAGATGGAGCATCACGGCGTGCAGGTCAACCGCGCCGTGCTGGAAGACTTCTCGAAGCACCTCGAAGGCGAAATCAAAGCCACGGCGGCAAAGGTGTTCGAAATCGCAGGCCAAGAATTTTCAATTGGAAGCCCGAAGCAACTCGGCGAAGTGATGTTCGAGAAGATGAACATTCCCGGCGGCAAGAAGACCAAAACCGGATGGGCAACGGGCGCGGAAATTCTGGTCGAAATTGACCACCCGATCGTGGCCCAGGTACTCAGTTGGCGCGAACTGTCGAAGCTGAAGTCAACGTATGCCGATGCTCTGCCGCGAATGATTCGCGAAGACGGTCGAATCCACACCACCTATAGCCAAACCGTCGCCGCCACCGGCAGGCTTAGCAGCAACGAACCGAACCTGCAGAACATCCCCATCCGCACCGAACTCGGCCGTCATATTCGGGCCGCATTTGTGGCTGCACCCGGTTACAGTCTGGTGTCGTTCGATTATTCCCAGATCGAACTCCGGTTCCTAGCCCACCTGTGCGGGGATGAAGCACTCGTGACTGCGTTCCAGAACCACGAAGACATTCATACCGCCACTGCAAAACTCATGTTCTCAATCGAGCAAGCGGAGGTGTCCAAGGAACAACGGCGGCTCGCCAAGATGCTCAACTTCGCTGTGCTCTACGGCGTAACCGATTTTGGACTGGCTCAGCAACTCGGCGAGGGGTTCGGCCGCACCGAAGCGGCCGCTCTCATCGAGCAGTACCGCACCCGGTTCCCGAAGGTGAAAGGCTTCACGGATGCGATCGTCGCCGAGGCCCGGCAAAAAGGCTACACGACCACACTCTTCGGAAGGCGCCGTTACTTTCCCGACATTCACAACGCCAACCGAAATGAGCGCATGTACAGCGAGCGCCAAGCCATGAACGCGCCCATCCAAGGGGCCGCGGCCGACCTTATCAAGCTCGCCATGATCGAAGTCCGCAAGGTGCTTGGCGATGCCAAATCCCGCGCACTGCTCCAGGTCCACGACGAGCTACTTTTTGAAATCCATGAGTCCGAGCACCACTTGCTGGAGCCGATTCGCTCTGCCATGGCAAACGCGATGACGCTTTCCGTCCCCATTGAAGTGGACGGCAAAATCGGACCGAACTGGAACGAGATGACGCCGCTCGTTAGCGCTTCTTAAATAGGTTCCCCAGCACGCCGCGCACAATCTCTCGACCGAGTTGGCTTCCCATCGTGCGAACAGTGCTGTTCACCATCTTCTCGATTGGGCTTTGTGCTGTGCTTCGGCGGGTGGGTGCCCGGCGACCATAGGTTTCGCTACGGTATTGCCGTTCCATTTCCCTGCGTTCGCGCTCTTGGCGTTTCGCCTCGGCCTCAGCGGCCTTTTCGGCGGCGGCTTCGGCCTTGGCTTCTGCCTTCTCTCGCTCCTCAGCCTCCTGCTCGGCCTGAATCGCTCGCGCCTTCGCGCTCAAAATTTCGTAAGCCGATTCTCGATCACGCACAACATCGTAAACGTGGGCCACCGGGCTTGCGGCAATGATGGCGGCCCGCTGATCGGCGTCTATCGGGCCAAGTTGGCTCGCGGGCGGCCGAATCTTTGTGATCTCGGTCACCGTCGGCGCACCCTTTTCATCCAGAACGCTCGCGAGAGCCACGCCGACGCCGAGATTAAGTATTGCCTCTTCGACCTTAAAGTTCGGATTCGGGCGAAACGTTTCACTTGCGGCCTTCACCGCTTTCTGTTCGCGCGGAGTGAACGCGCGCAAAGCGTGTTGAAACCGGTTCCCCAACTGACCCAACACTGTCTCGGGAACGTCAATCGGGTTTTGAGTTACAAAATAGACGCCCACGCCCTTGGACCGAATTAGCCGAACCACCTGCTCCACTTTTTCCACCAAGGCCTTGGGCGCGTCGTTGAACAGAAGGTGAGCTTCGTCAAAGATGAACACGAGTTTCGGCTTCTCGGGGTCGCCAACTTCGGGAAGCTCCTCGAACAGCTCCGCCATCAACCACAGCAGAAAGGTGCCGTACAGCTTCGGCGACTGCATCAGCTTGTCGGCCGCGAGAATATTCACATAGCCGCGACCGTTTTGCGCGGTGCGCATCAGGTCCTTAAGCTCAAGCGCGGGTTCACCAAAGAACTTGTCGCCGCCTTGCTCTTCTAGCGTTAGGAGTTGGCGCTGAACCGCGCCAACTGTGGCTCCTGCCACGTTGCCGTATTCAGCTTGAATTTCTTTCGCGTTATCGGCCAGGAAGGTGAGCATGGAACGAAGATCCTTCAGGTCAAGGAGAAGTAAGCCTTGGTCATCCGCTACCCGAAATGCCACGTTCAGCACGCCTTCTTGAGTTTCGTTCAGGTCCAGCAAGCGTGAAAGAAGTAGCGGCCCCATTTCCGAGATCGTAGTGCGAATCGGGTGACCTTGCTCGCCGAACAAATCCCAGAACACCACCGGACACCCTTCGTACTTCAGGTCAATCCCGAGCTCTTGCGCCCGTTCTTCGAGTTTGGGTTTCCCGCCGCCCGGCTGACTGATTCCCGCCAGGTCGCCCTTCACGTCGGCCAGAAAAACCGGAACGCCGAGCTGGGAAAACGACTCGGCCAGCACTTGGAGGGTCACCGTCTTTCCGGTTCCTGTCGCACCGGCAATGAGCCCGTGACGGTTCGCCCGCGACGGCAAGAGGTTAACGGGAACGTCTCCCTTCCCAACAAAAATTCCACTCAAATCAACCATGGTTCCAAGCCTCAAGATACCTTTTGCCGCGTACACTAAGCCGGTTATGGCAATCACAGCCGAATTTATTGACCGGGTCACCGAACGGTTTAGTCGGATGGGCACGGTCACCTCTCGTCGAGTGTTTGGCGGCGCGTGCTTCTACTTGGACGGCAGCATCTTTGCCCTGGCTGACGACGGCGCGCTTTATCTTAAGGGAAGCCCGGGTACGGAAAACGTATATCGCAAAGCGGGTCTTGCCCCGTTTGTGTTTTTGGACAAAGATCGCGGTCCGGTGGAGATGCGGTACTTCGCCGCGCCGGACGACGTTTGGACTGATGACGCAAGTTTAGAGCGTTGGACCGGACTCGCTCTCGAAGCGTCGGCCGAACAAGCCCCCAAGAAGCGCAAAAAATAAAGCCTCACCGAAAAACGGTGAGGCTCAGAGAGAGTAGATTTGCGGTAGGTTAGACGGCTTGGTACGGATAGACGCTGATTCGGCGCCGCTTCTCCGGACCTTCAAACTTAATTTGACCTTCGATGCACGCGAACAGCGTGTCGTCATTGCCTCGCCCGACGTTGACGCCCGGGTGGAACTTCGTGCCTCGTTGGCGAACGATGATGGTTCCGGCCTTCACGACTTGCCCGCCATACGCCTTCATTCCGAGGCGTTGCGAGTTCGAATCGCGACCGTTGCGTGAGGATCCTTGACCTTTCTTATGTGCCATGACTTACTTTCCTGCGATGACTTCAGTAATGCGAACGACGGTGTGCGGTTGTCGGTGGCCCCAGCGCTTTCGCTCGTTCTTCTTCGGCTTGTAGTTGAAGGCATTAATCTTCGGACCCTTGCCTTGCCGCACGATTTCTCCGCGGACCTTGGCACCCTTGATGTAGGGGGACCCAACCTTAATGCTGCCGTCGTTCGAAACGAAGATCACTTCTTCGAATTCGACTTTGGCTCCCGTGTCGCCGTCAAGCTTTTCAATTTGAATCAGCTCATCTTTTTGAGCCTTGTATTGCTTGCCGCCCGTCTTAATTATCGCAAACATCGTCAAAAACCTTCGTGTGCCACACGCCCCAAAGCGAACCGGGACCATTTGGCGAACCCAAATAGTAGCACATTGCCGCACCGGTTGTCTAGGGCGCGCGGCCCTGCGATTTTGCCCGAAGCCGGCCACAGCAAGCGGGCCGGCTCGGTTGAGGGATTGGGACTGAACTCCCGTTGTTGCCGCAGGGAGCGATGTTTAGCAGAGGGTTGGGGTTCTCTGCGCAGGAGGGACATTCCACGCTTCTTTTAGTGCGCTCCTGCCTCATCTACGGGGCTGCGAAAACTCCGCTAGCTTTACGCGCGCAAACATACGAGATGGCCCGGTGGCTTTCGGGGCGGGTTGAGGTATCCTAGTTGTCCGCCCGACGCCACTGCGCGTTTGTGAGCGGATTTTTTTGGAGAATAACAGACCAGAATGAGCGAAGAAACCACACAGACGCCGGCCATGCTGGGCAAAGAGGCTGCGTCAAACCCCGGTGGTGATGAGAGCCCGGCCCGAAACTACATGGACCCGACTTCCGAAGTCCTGCGCGACAAGGAAGGCGATATGGCCCGACCGAAAGGTCGTCGCCGCCGCAAGGTCAGCTACCTGACGATCAACAAGATCGACACGATTGATTACAAGGAAGTTGCCCTTCTCCGCCGCTTTATCAACGATCGGGGAAAGATGTACGGCACGCGCCAAACCGGTAACACGGCTAAGCAACAGCGCATGGTCGCGAACGCGATTCGCCGCGCCCGCGAAATGGCCCTTATCCCGTTCGTGATGACCGAGATTGTGAGTGACCGACCGGTACGGGGTCGTGGCGACCGCCGCGACCGTGGCGGAGACCGAGGTGCGGACCGCAACACCGAGCCGCGACAAGATCGAACCGCCGAAGCGACCACCACGGACGCTCCGGAAACTGCCGCCGCAGAATAATCCTAGAAGTACAGCTAACAAAAACCCCGCTTGAAACACTCAAGCGGGGTTTTTTGTTGCCCCGAAACTTTGGTTCCGGGGCTGTTCCGTGCGGTCTACGGCGAGTCGCCGGTGAGAAGGAAGTTCGTTGAGAGGATCGAGAGGTCAGAGGTGCCAACCTCGTCGTCGCCATCCAGGTCGGCGGCGGCATTGAAGTTTGAGTCTCCAACAACGCTCAAGAACGCCGAAGAAAGCGCGCTAAGGTCGCTTGCGCCAACTTCGTTATCACCGTCTACGTCGCCGTTGATCAGCGAGAACGAGGCGTTCACCGAGGCATTCGTACCGAATGTTATCGACTGAACTTGCTGTAGCCAGTGGCTCGCCTTTACGTACACCTCATACGTGCCCGAACCGAACGCCAAGCTCAATGTGAACTGGCCAGACGCGTTTAGGGTTGGAGTTGCGGTTCCCAGCAATGTCGTTCCCTGATAGATGGAGACCGTTACCGGTTGACCCGCTGCTCCCGGACCCCAGTTTTGGAGTGCCACCGTTCCCACAACCGAACGGCCGAGCACGTTGAAGGACAACGCGTTCGATGTGCCGCCACCCGGTGCCGGATTAAACACGGTGATGCTCAGCGGACCTGCGGTGAGCTTGTCCGCCGCCGTCACGGTCATGTTCAGTGTGGTCGCGTTGACAAACGTGGTCGCACGGGCCGAACCACCCACGCGGGCAACCGAACCCGGAATGAAGTTCGAACCCGTAAGGGTGACCGTGCCGTCCGGCGAGCCGGTGAGCGCGTTGGTCGGGTTAAGCGACGTCAAGACCGGAACCGGATTGCTCGGGTTGTTAATCGTCAACGTTGCCGTGGTCGTTTGACCGTCTGGGTTGGTGATCGTCACCGTGCGCGCGCCAACGGTCGCCCCGCCCGCGACGGTGATGTTTAGGGTCACCGACGTTGGACTGGTGAAGGTGACACTGTTAACCGTCACTCCCGTGCCAGAGACCGTGGCCGTAAGTCGCTTCACGAATCCAGTGCCCGGATCATAGAATCCGGTGCCGTTGACCGAGGTACCTGTCGCCACGACGTTGCCCGAGAAGCCGGTATCGACCGTGGCCGGGGCCAGCGAAACCGTTGCGGGCGGCGCCGGAGCTAGAATCTTGAAGATTCGCACGGCATAGATGTTGGTCGCCGACGTATACATCTGCGCCGTCCAGAACGTCATATTGTCGTCCGGGTCCACGCTCACCATTGAGTAATCGCCCCAGCGCATCGGAGTTCCGAAATCGCTTCGGTTAAACACCGTATTGGTGGAGATAAGGGGGGCCGGAACCTGAGTAGTGCCGAGCGGATCGGTGAGGAATCGCCCTGCGTATGCCGCGCCCATTCCGCGTGTCGTGTTGCCGGCCGTTCCCGCAACGATCATGTGGCCTTGGCCATTCACGTTGATGGTCGGAACCGTATAGTTGATTGCTTCCGCGCCGCTCAGCATCGTTCCCGATTGCCGAAGCGTCGGCGTGGTGGCTAGGTTCTGGAACTCGTACCAGCGTGCGCTGTCGCGGTCACCCGCCGTCGTTCCAACGCCCGCCGAGTTCGTCTCAATCGAATGTGCGGCCCAAAGCGTCGAGGTGCCCGTGGTCGGGTTCGGCCGAATCACGACATTCATGAGTCGCTCATCCAACGCGTCTACCGTGCGAGTTGCGCCCAGCGGAATCCACGCAAACGGGAACGTCGTCGTCGGGACCGTTACGTTCGTCGGGCCCGTAAGGGTCGGAGTTCCGCCCGGATTGTTCACCCGGTAAAGCACGATTCGGCTAAACACCGACGAACTTGTTCCGGCAAAGTAGCCAATTGTGGCGGCGGGGTCGGCGTTATCGGCTCCGTGGGCTGTGATGATTCCGCCCTGGTTTCGGAAGGCCGAAATCACCATCGGGCCCGCGCCAAGCACCGAGCTCTTGCGAATGACAAAGAAACTGCATCCGGCAAAAGAACTTGAGGTAAACATGTTTCCGCCGATGTAGACGGCATTTGCATCCACACCAAAGCCCGGATAGTCGAGCAGTTGACCCGTATTTCCTGTCGGAGTGACCGTCGATTGATCAATTCCGAAGAACGTAAAACTACTCGTGCCCGTGATCGTCGGGCCGCTACTGACGGCCAAAACAATCCGGTTTGGGAACGCGACAGTGATACAAGAAACAAACCACCGTTGGGTAATTCGATCGAAACGAACGCGGGGGTCCGAGGTGCTTTGGCCCGCACGCACGGATTGGAAGAAGGTGTTGAGGCTGGTGTCCAGCGATCCCAAGGCTCCGGTTGTTTTGTTATGAACTCGAACACGCCCGTTGAGCGCAACCAAAATCTGCGTAGGGCCGACGTCGGCCATTGTGTCGGGTGGCGCGGCACCGGTGTCATTTAGCGTCGCAGAGTTGAATTCCTGGGCAATGGTTCCAAACACGCGCATCGCGGGAGCGTTCTTGCCTCCGGCATTTTCGGGATAGGTGGAACCGGGCAGCGCGGTCGGAGCAGGCCGCTTGGTCGGCGACCACTCGTTTTCTTGGCTTCCCTGAACGATGTAATCGTCTGGAACCATGAACGGAATTGTGCGAGCCTGAATTTGCTCGACCGTTTCAACGATTCCAATTGGGCCCTCCATCGGCTGGCCGACAATGGTCCGCGATTCCTGTGCGAGCGCGCTTGAGCCAAGCAACACCGCCAACCCCATCGCGGCAATAAATTTATTTCGAATCATGCTAGTCACTAATCAACCCCTGCCATGCAAAGGTAGGAATGTCCCTCTAATTATAAGCGAACACACTTCGAAACCGAACAATTTTGTTTCGCGAAGCAAAGATATACGCTCAAAACGACGCCAGGTCAGACCAAAACCACATTCTTGCGTGGACCCTTTACTGAGGGCGGCGCGGTTGAAGGGGCCGCACGGAACGCGACCGAATCAGCCGCTCGCGGTGATCGCAGAACACACAAATGGCGCGTGGCCCAAACACCTGCGAGACCTGAACGGTCTGTTCCCAACTATCGGGATTGACCTTTCCGTCCAGGCATTTTCCCTGGCTAAATCGGGGGCATTCGCGGCAATGCATACGCTATGATGGGTTCACTATGATGGTTTTTGCGCTGACCGGACTCGTTCTCGCCCAAGCCGCTCCTCCAACCCTCACCTTCCAGTCTGGAGAATTTACCATCACTTTGGGGTCGGAAAAGGAAACCATTTCCGCGCGTGTCGAATCTCCGAAACCGGTTAAGTTCGGCTACAACGTGCGAAGCACCCGCATCCGGTTCGAAGAGGGCCAGCTAGTCGCCCAATTCGGCAACCTAAAGCGAACCTCCCGACTCCAAGATGTCCCGAGTTCTCCCCGATTCTTCAGCCGCGAAGAAATTATTGACAATAGCTTCCGCATGGAAACCAAAGATCGGACCCCTCTTCCGGCGGAAATCATCGGCTGGGAGATGATTGGCACCCGGCTTTACGTGGTTCCCCAATGGCGAAATGCGGCCGGCGAACCCTGGCTCGCCCTTCTTGCCAGCGTGGACACCGCCGCCGATAGCCCAAAAATTGATGTCCACTTCCGGCTTGATGGTCATGGCACGCTCGCGCAGGGCGACAATTTGTTCCGCACGCCGACGGGGGAACTCACCTTGATCTCCCAGAATGATTCCGGCTGGGGTGGAACCCTCATCAACCTCGCCGCAGATACTTCCGAATTCGTCAAAGTCGGTGATTCAAAGCCCACCGCAATGGCTTCCCCGAATGGGGCCGCGCTCCATTTCGTGGAAGAAACCACCTACGGAACTCGGCTTGCGGGCGTGTTTATGCTGGCCGACCGAAGCCGGACGGACCTCTTTGAGACCCGCGATAAGGTCGCATTCATTGACAATTCCCGCGAGATGCTGCGCGTGGACACTCCGACTAAAGTGATCCTTCACAATTCGGAAAGCGGACTCCAACTCTCGCTTCCGAAAGATATTGGCATCCGGATGTCCAAGCATGGAGTCTTGGTGTGGACCCCACTCGCCAAACCCCGATCCGCCGCGATCTACACAGTGAATTCGCTTCGGTCGACCAGCAAATGGAGCGCTACGCCGTTACCGGCTCGGCCGCCCGCAGGCTCTGCAAAGCCGCCAAAGCCACGCTAGAGGCGGCGAGTCCGTCTTCTAAAGTGCTCAGGGGTTCTGCCTTACCTGTTACGTAGTCCACGAAGTTCTGGACCATTGCCGCGTCCAAGTTCGAACCGTAGCCAGAAAGCCCGTGCCCGATTCCATTTACATAGAGGTCAATCGCTTGACCGAAAAGGCTCGTTTCGAGCACACCTGCGGTTCCGGTGAGCGTAAGCGTGACGTCTCCCCAAGTCTTGTAACTACTCGGGCGCGACCAACTGGCATCGAGCGTCGCAAAAACGTTGTTCGGATATTCCAGCAACACCATCGCGCAGTCCTCCACGATTCCGCCCTTCATGTGATTGTTCCCTTTTGTGACCACACGCTCGGGGTTTGCGCCGATTAACCGCCGAAGCAAATCGGCCACATGAACCACATGGTCAATCGTGGCCCCGCCGCCCGAAAGTTCCGGCTGAGCAAACCAGCCGCCCGGGAAGGTGCCACGATTCGTGGTTTGGGCCGCTAACAGATCGCCGATCTCACCGGCATCAAGCCGGGCTTTCAGGCGGGCAAAATTTGGACTGAATGGGCAGGGAAACGCGGTTGCAAACTTCACTCCCGTCGAATTCACTACTTCGCGGATTCGGTTAACTTCTTCTGCCGACGCCGCGACAGGCTTTTCGCAAAGGATCGGCTTTCCGCTCGTAGCCGCCTGTTCGATCAAGTCTCCGTGCCGCAAATTCTCGCTTGCAATCACCACGGCGTCGCATTTTTCGAGCGCGCGGCTTAAGTCGGGTGCAAATTCGCAACCATAGGTGCTTGCCGCCGCAGACCCACGCGCGGCATCATCATCCCAGATGACGGAAAGCTCGGCGCCCGAATTCCCGGCAAGACAATGCGCATAGGAAGGCGCGTGTACATGCGCCATGCTGAGAAGCGCAACCCGAACTGGCATTGCCTATTGTAGCCAGGTTCTACAATAGAGTTATGTTAGAGATTGTGTGCTGCTCGCCCGACGACTGCAAGATTGCCGCCGCGTCGGGGGCGAACCGAATCGAGCTTTGCGCCGCCCTGGAACTTGGGGGTCTCACGCCGAGCTTGGGGATCGTCGAAGAGTCGCTCGCCGTCTGCAATCTCCCGATCATCGTGATGATCCGACCTCGAGCGGGTGGGTTCCTTTACACGGAGGCCGAATTCACGGCCTGCCTTCGTGACGCCGAGCATGTGTTTGCCGCCGGAGCCGCCGGAATCGTGTTCGGATTTCTCACCCCGGACGGCGAACTTGACGTTTTGCGGACGAAAGCAATGATTGACCTCGCCGCAGGCAAGGACACCGTGATGCACGGTGCCTTTGACGTCATATTCGACCAACTTGCCGCCATGGACACATTGATCGAACTTGGACTCACGCGAATTCTCACGAGCGGCGGTGCTCCAACTGCCATGGAAGGGCTAGATCGGCTCAAGAATCTCCACCAAAATGCCCGCGGCCAAATCGAACTCCTTCCGCGTGGCGGTCTGACGGCGGGGGATATTCCGGCGCTGAGGGCGGCAACCGGTTTCACCCAGTTTCATATCGCCCCGTTCGAATTCGTCGAGGAATCCTCCTGCCGGGCGAACCCGAATCTTGATTTCAGCGGAGTGTCGGCGTCCCCAAACCACTCGCGGCCCCAAACCCAAGGTTCGCAGATTCTAGAAGCCGTCTTGCAAATGCAGAAGTAGCGCGGCTCGTGCGTATACTTCCTGAATGCGAACGGCTTGGATCTGTTTGGGTTTGGTGCTGACTTGCGCCTCGCACGCGAGAACGCTTGACATCCTCATCGGAGGGTCGAAGGTCGGCGAAAACCAAATTCTCGACCGACCAGACGGCACTATCGAATCCCAAGTGAACTTGACCGTTCCCGGTGCGAAAGTCACAAGCGTACTGTTTTATCTGATCGGCGGTGACGGCACTGTTAAACGCCACCATTTTCTGGAATCGGCCGGTCCGAACAAGGTCGAGGGAAAGTACGACGGGTCGGTGCTAACCCTTATGGCAAACGGAAAGGCCATTCCCGTTAACCGGAATCCGAAGCATTCACCGCCGTACTATTCCAATCTCCACCCGAACATACTCTCGACGCTTAAAGGCAAGCTAGAAAGGCCAAAGGGCACGGTCACCCTCACGAACGTCACGGATTTTTCTACGCTTCCCGCCGAGTATGAGTGGACGACTCAAGCGGTCTCGGTTGGGGGCCGGATGGAGGCCATTACGCTCGTGAAACTCACCCTTGCGGGCACCGTGATCAAATGTGCGTTTACCGCTGACTACACGGTTCGCGGAATCCAGGTCCCCGCCCAGCTACTCACCATGCAAGAACGGGGCTGGGAAGGCATTTTCGCCGATCCGGTAGCCATGAGCAAGGAGCTGAGCCAGCTCACGCACTCCGTCGAGTCCACGCCAAAGACCCTTACGCCGATGCGCGACGGAATCCAGTTGGCGACCTCATTGTCACTTCCGAAAGGTGCGGGGAAAGCCCCGACCATCCTCATTCGAACCCCCTATGGGCGTGAAGGAACCATGTTCGCCTATAGCCATTTCGCTCAGCGCGGATACAACGTAGTGGTCCAAGACACCCGTGGCAAAGGCGACAGTCAAGGCAAGTTCGACCCGTTTATGGGCGAAATCGAGGATGGTTACGACACGCTTGAGTGGATCACCAAACAACCGTGGTCGGATGGCTCGGTCGGAATGATCGGCGGGTCATATCTAGGTTATGTGCAGTGGGCAGCGGCAATGTCGAAACACCCGGCCCTCAAATGCATCATCCCGCAGGTGAGCCCGCCCGAACCCACCCGCAACGTTCCGTGGGATCACGGCGCGTTTATGCTTCAACCAAACTTGTGGTGGGCAAATATTGTACGAGGTCAAAACGCCGACCTTAGCACCGCCGCCACGCTCTCACTCGACCCCAAGGCTCTCTACACCTTGCCGCTCAGCCGCGCGGACAATGTGTTTTTCGGCCGGAACCTGCCGTTCTTCGATTCCTGGCTGAAACGGCCCCGACTAGAAGATTGGAAGGGGGCAATCACCCAGAAAGGCATCGGCGAAGTGAAAATCCCGGTCATGCACGTAAGCGGAACGTGGGACGGAGACGGCATCGGAACCCTTCTCAATTGGCGAGCCCAGCGCAACAATGGCGGCAACCAATGGATGGTCTTCGGCCCCTGGCCGCACGGCTTCAATGTATCCACCACGCTCGGCAACTTGGATTTCGGACCAGATTCCGTAATTGATCTGACCACGATGGAAGTCCGGTTCTTTGATCAATTCCTTAAGAAGAAGGCGGTCGGAATGGAAAAAGTGCCGCGCGTGAAGATCTTTGCCACGGGCGCCAACCAGTGGTTTTCGGATCGCGATCTACCTCTGACTTTCACCCAGAAGCGAACGGTCTACCTTGCCGGCAATTCCGGCAAGGGCTTCAAGAGTTCAGGGATGCTAACCGAGCACGTCCCCGCACCCGGAAAAGATTCCTACGCTTACCACCCCGCGAAGTCCAAAGTGCTTCCCGTGAGTTCAAATGTTGGTTCCGTAAGGGAACCGGATTTTCCCGGCGAAATGCTGACCTACTGCACGGAGAAGTTCGCGAAATCCACCCTCGTCACGGGGCCGTTTGAAGTGAAGCTCCACGCCTTTTCGACCGTGAGAGACGCCACGTTCTTCGCGTTTCTCGCAGAAGAGAAAGCGGACGGAAAGCACCAAATGTTGGGCCAGCCCGGCAAAATGCGAACGACTTACGCCACGGGCGGCCTCATCTCACCAAACCGCACCGTCGAACTGAACATCGAGCCGTGGTTGTTTGCCCATGTTCTCAAACCCGGGAGCCGGTTAGTGCTCATCATCACGAGCGACATGTTTCCCGTGTTTGCCCGAAACCCGGGCACGGGCGAACCCGATTTCTCCGCGACCAAACTCCTTTCTGCCGTACACACCGTGCGCCGAGGCAAAGGTGCCGCTAGTTCGCTGAGCTACCACTCATACTCGTGGTAACCGAAAATGAGCATCGCGCGCTGGACTTTGCGGCGCGGTTTCCGAGTTCGGCCAATCACGTTCTGAGGCTTACCGACTTGGTCGGTGCGGAAACTGCGGCGTGGGCTTATCGCGTCCAAGAGGCGCGACTTCGGGCCAAAGGGCGGTTCGAAAAGGCCGCTGAGATGTTGTTCACGCTGGAGGCTCTTGAACAATCCACGCACCCGGCGGTTGCCGCTTGGCACGCGGCGAAGTTCCCGACGGGTGAGCCGGTATCGGACCTCACGTGCGGTATCGGTTCGGATTTGCTCGCCCTTGCGACGCGCGGGCCCGCCACGGGCTATGAGCTTGACGCCGAGCGGGCGCGATTCGCCCGCCATAACCTCAGAATTCATGAGCTCGAAGCCGAGGTTCTTGAGGAGGACGGGCTTGCGCATTTCACCTCGAAATTCGCCCTGGCGGACCCCGGAAGACGTTCCGAAGGTCGGCGACTCGCCGACCCCGCCGACTACCACCCCGACCCTGCCCGGGTAGCGGAGGCCATGCAAAACCTGGAGCTTGGGATCATGAAGCTCTCTCCGCTTCTCAGCAACGAGGTTCTTATGCAGTACAGCAACAGCATGGAGTTCGTGAGTTACGGTCGCGAGTGCCGCGAGGTTTGCCTCAGCTTCGGAAGGTTGGCCCAGCCGGGAATCCGCGCCGTGAACATCGAATCGGGCGAAACGCTCGATGAGTGCGAGATCACCAGCCACACATACACTCCGGGAACCTACCTCTACGAAGGCGATCCGGCCGCCATCCGTGCCCACGCGCTCGGTCACTTCGGGCTGGATCAACTCGGGGACTCGCCGGGCTACCTGACTGGAAACCAATGGGTCCATTCCCCATGGCTCACCGCGTACGAAGTGCTGTGGTCGGATTCACTTGATCAGCGGAGACTGAAAACCCATTTACGCGAACGCAAAGCGGCTCGCCCGACCCTCAAGCAACGCGGAACCGAACTTGACCTTGAAGCGCTGCGAAAACAGTTGAAGCCAACCGGAGCCATTCCGACCACGCTTGCGTTTTTCCGCGAGGGCCGCCGGCGACATGTCGTTTCAATTCGTCTGATTCCCCCTAAAGCTGGCAACCCTGCCAGCCAACAATCCTAACAGGACGCATATTCAAACTGCGCCCTAACCTAAAGGAAGTTGAGAGGGATGACGCGGAACCGACCCATCGAATGTCAGTTGACAATGAACCAAATTGAGCGCTACATGGGCGGTCATCCGGTGAGCGATGAGACGATGCAGGCCCTCGAAGAGCATCTGGCTGAGTGCGAACTCTGCCGCCGCACGGTTGAATCTCAACGCAACCAGTTGGAATCGCCGGAACCGGAAGTTCCGACCCATGCCGTCGTAGAGATTCCCGAGCCTGCGGTAGCCAAACCGACCTCGCTTGCGAACCGTGTCGTGGCGATGATTCCCGGTCAGGTGCGAACGGTCACGCTTTCCATCACCCTCGTTGTGGTTCTCACCGGTATGAGCGCGATCGCGCGAAATCCGTCGTCCGTGTTCGGTCCGAAGCTCGCCGATGAACCGACAACGGCTGTCGCAAGCGAAGTCGAACGCGCAAAACCCGCACAAAAGCCGCAAACCAAACCTGTTTCCCAACCGAAAGTCACCCCGGCGCCTAAGCCCCCCGTGACCGAAACTCCAAAAACTACGCCAAAGAAGACCCCCGCCTTGGCCCCAACTCCCAAGAAAACGGTTCAGCCAACAACCACGCGGCGCGTGAAGCGCGCCGTGCGGTCGAAGCCCGCGCCCCAACCTCGCGTTAGGCCGAAAGCCACGCCAAAACCCGCCCCGCCGAGTTCGGGAATCCGGGTCTATGACGCGCAAGGAAACCTCATTCGCTAGGAAAACGTCGTATGAATAAGATACTAAGTGCCATCATCGCTGTCTCACTGTTCAACCTGGGGATTGCGACGGCCTCGGAAACCACGCTCAAGGTCAATAAAGGGGAAATCCCAACCGTGACCCTTGCAAGCAAAGGTGCCGATGTGCGGAACGTGCTTCACGATCTGTTCACGCAAGTCCAGTGCGACTACGTGATCGAAAATGTGGGGCGAACCGAACTGTATCTCAGCTTGAAGGACACGGACTTCGACGAAACGCTCGAAGTGCTGTGTCGCTTAGCAAAACTTGAATATGAAATCCAAAACGGAATCTACTACTTCCGCCATGCAAAAACGGCTGGAAGAAGCACGACGCCGCCTACTCAACTCCCAACGGAATCTCCGTCGAAGCAACCGAGTGGCACTCCCGCGTCGCTAACTGTCCCTCCGACCCCAACTGGGGTCCTTGCTAGATCGGTGCTGACCAAACCCGTAACCGGGTCTTGGAACAAGGCCGACTTCCGCTCCCTCATTGCCGATCTCGGAAAGCAATCCGGCGTCACCCTTGAGGTGAGCGACAAAATCCCTACGCTTTATCTTGATCTCACCCTCGGCAAAACCAGCCTTGGGTGGACCCTCAACACGCTTGCGGCACGACTAAAGCTCAAGATCGTGTTCACCGACCGCAAGTCGATTCGGCTCGAACCTCGCTAGGGCACGGGCGGTAGGGGTACCCTCTTGCCTCCCGTGACACCAGATCCCGTAGACTCTCAGAAGAATGCCATTGCAACCTGGGGCGGCTGGGCTCTGGTGTTCATTGTTTTTGGGTTTCTGATTCTCGCTTCACTCCAGGGTCCCACCGAGAAGGAAGTCAAGAGCAAGAAGCCACCCAAGTTCAGCCGCGCAGACCTAGTGCAGGTTCGGTTCTTACTGTCCACCGAAGCCATCACGGGCAAAACCGAATCCTCCACTTGGAAACCGATTGAAGAGGAGTTTCTCAAGAACCAGCCACCGTCAACCGACCGAGACGTGGTCGTGGCGTTCGCGCGATACCGCCAAGGACTTGAACTCACCCAGGCGCTTCAAAACTCCCTTCAGCGTGCCAAGTCGCCTCTGGCGAAGGACGCCCTGATGGTATTCCAGAAGCAAAAGCTGGACGAAGCCGAGTCGAAAGCGCTCGTTCAGCGGCAAAAAATGGACCAAGTTGGACGGTTAGTTTTGGTGGCCGCCGCCGAGCAGAGAGGAGAATCTCGCGCCGCCGAACGCATCATCGGAACCGGTCTCGCATCCGGAATGATGGCCTTGCTTGGGCTGGTGTTACCCCTGCTTGCCCTCTCCGTCATGGCCTACTTTGCCGTTTTCCGTAACCGCATTTGGGAAAAGATGCCGCCGATCCCGATTCCGGCCCCGCTGACGGGCGACGGGGCGATGCTCGGCCTGTACGGCGTCCTCATCCTTGTCGGGTTCCAAATTTTTAATCTCATCGCCGCGTACGGAGGGGCAGAGTTCGGCGGCATTGGGGGCGCAATCACGGGGATGTTGTTCGTGGTGGTGCTTCTGATAACGTTAGACAGAATTCCTTGGTACGGACAGACTCTGCTGAGCCAGATGCACGAATCGCGGTTCACTATGCCGCAACTCATCGGGATCGGGGCACTTGCCTACGGCTTCCTCATCCCAATCATGCTCTTGCTCATGGCGATCATGATGCCACTGATAACTCAGTACAGCAAGGGTCACCCTGCCCAAGAACTCACACAAAACGGACTCACGCCCATGGGATTTGTCGCGCTGGCAATCTCCGCCGCTTTCGTCGCGCCCATATGGGAAGAAATTAGCTTTCGGGGATTGCTCTGGGCGGGCCTGCAGCGGCTGGTTCGCTCCCCTGCGCTCTCTCTCATCCTCGTGAGTTTTCTTTTTGCCGCCATCCACGCCCAGGGACCTGCCCTGTGGGTCATTCTCGGTTCGATTTCGGTGGTTGCGGGCCTTGCGTATCGGTTTACAGGTTCAATTGTCCCGGCCATAGTGCTGCACGCGGTCCATAATTTTCTCATTGTGCTTGCGGGCCACGTCGCCACCCTCTAGCTAGAGTCCGCATTCCGATCATGCCCCGCTATTACGTTGACTATGCCGCCAGTGCCCCACTGTTGCCCGAAGCCTGGGCGGCAATGGTTCCGTGGCTTCGTAACGAATTCGGAAATCCCTCTAGCATCCACGCCGAAGGTCGCCGCGCGAAAGGCGAAATCGATGCCGCCCGTGAAGTCATCTCGTCCGGGCTCGGTTGCCTGTTCGGCGAGGTCATCTTCACATCGGGCGGAACCGAAGCCGGAAACCTCGCGCTTCTCGGCGCGGCTCTCGCCCGACCTAAAGGCCGTAACCGCGTTTTGATCTCCGAGATTGAGCACGAGTGTGTGCTCGCCTGCGCCGAACCACTGCGACGCCTGGGAATAGAAGTTGAGTTTATTCCGTGCAATCCAGACGGGGTGATCGAACCGGAAGCAGTCGAAGAACGGCTAGGCGAAGACGTGCTCTTGGTGTGCGTGATGCACGCGAACAACGAGCTGGGCACCCTACAGCCAATCGCCGAGATTGGATCAATGGTCCAGTCGCATGGGGCACTCTTCCACACCGATGCGGTGCAGACGTTCGGCCATCTTCCGTTCTCGATGCAGGAGTTGCCCGTGGATTTGGTATCGGTATCGGCCCACAAACTCGGTGGCCCCAAGGGGATTGGCGCGCTGGCGGTTCGCGCCGGAACTTCGCTTGCACCAATGCTGGTCGGGGGCGGGCAAGAACGCGAAATGCGGGCCGGAACCGAAAACGTCGGCCTCATGGCCGGGTTCGCCGCGGCGTATCAGGCTTCACCCGTTCCTCATTCGGAAGCGCGGGACGCCTTTTTAGAGGCCCTAGCGGGCACAAAGCATCTCCGCACCGTTCCGGAGGGTGTTCGCACCTTAGCGGGTCATGCACACGTGCGGTTCCCGGGCGTGAGAGCCGAAACCCTGCTCATTCGGCTCGATCGAGCCGGAGTCAGCGCAAGCAGCGGGGCCGCGTGCAGCAGCGGAAGTATTGAACCCAGCCATGTGATGCTGGCCCTCGGCCTGAGTGAAAGCGAAGCCCTGGAGAGCATCCGTTTCACCTTTGGCCCGACAGATTCGGCCGAAATCGGCCGCGCCGTTGCCATCATCACCACCGAAACCGTCGCTTCAATTCGCGAGGGACGCACATCGTGAAAACCCTGCTGATCTACGACGGAGAGTGCGGCTTCTGCCGCCGTAGCGTGGATATCTTGTGGGACCTGCTGGGCAAAGATAACCACTACGAGATCGTGGCCAACCATGCGGTAAAGGATCCACGCTGGACCCCGGAACTTCTCCACAAGTCCGAGCGATTTTTTATTACGATCGCCCCCGAAGGCGAGGTTCGACTTGGTGCCGACGCCGTGAACTTTCTCCTCCGGAGCACTCGGTATCGCTGGTTATCAACCCTGATGAAATTCCCGCCCCTTCTATGGTTCGAAAGGGCCGCTTACCGCTATGTGGCGAACCATCGGCAGTTCTTTAGCCGACTCTTTTTCAAGACGGATTCCTGCTCACTTCCGCCGAAGCCGGGGCCGTAAGCCGAGGTACTATGAGGCCTAGTCCATGAAGCAAAACCCGGTCGACGACCTAACGCCGGCACAAATCGTTCAGGAACTTGATAGATACATCGTTGGCCAACACGCCGCGAAACGCGCGGTCGCCGTCGCCCTCCGCAATCGCTACCGCCGCCTTCAGCTTCCGGCCGCCGACCGCGGCGACGTGCTTCCGAAGAACATTTTAATGATTGGCCCCACGGGCGTCGGCAAAACCGAAATCGCCCGTCGCCTGGCCCAGTTATCGCACGCCCCGCTCGTTAAGGTCGAAGCGACCAAATTCACCGAAGTCGGCTATGTTGGGCGAGATGTCGAATCCATGGTGCGCGATCTTGCCGCTGCCGCCGTTCGGTTAGTAGAGCAAGAGCGGATCGAAGCCAGCCAACCGCAAGCCGAAGCTATGGCGGTGCAAAATATCGCCGACCAGATTCTCGAAAAGCGCCGCCAAGATTCATTCGATTCGGACAACCCGGACGAGCTGGCGTTTTCGCACCAAATCCATGACCGCGACCAGCTGATCGAAGAGCTCCGCGCCGGGCAACACCGTGAAGAGATCGTCGAAGTCGAATTCGAGGACTCTGGCTCGGGCTTCATGCAGGCGTTCACCCCGCAAGGCATCGAAGAAATCAACCTGGATATGTTCGGGGCGAACAACCCGTTCGCGCGCACCAGCCGTAGCTACCGGCAAATGCGGGTTCAAGAAGCCCTCCCGTTTATCCTGGAGCAAGAAGCAAAACGCCTGCTCGATAGCGGGACAATCACTCGGGAAGCGATCAAACGCGCCGAAGAAAGCGGGATCATTTTCATAGACGAAATTGACAAGGTCGCGATCAAGTCTAGCGGCGGAGGACCGGATGTCAGTCGCGAAGGTGTGCAGCGCGACCTTCTCCCGATCATCGAAGGCTCAACCGTCGCCACGAAATTCGGTCCAATCCAAACCGACCACATCCTCTTCATTGCGGCCGGTGCGTTCCATATGGCGAAACCAAGCGACTTGATCCCAGAACTCCAGGGCCGGTTGCCGATTCGCGTCGAACTTGAAGCCCTCAGCGAAGACGACTTCCGGCGAATCCTTCTTGAACCGAAGAACGCGCTCACGAAACAGTATCAGCAACTTTTGGCCGTGGACAACGTCAACCTCGCCTTCACCGATGAAGCGATTGACGAAATTGCCCGTTTTGCCCGTGAAGTGAACCAGCGCACAGAGAACATTGGCGCGCGGCGACTGCACACATGTCTCGAACGCCTCCTCGAATCGCTTCTCTTCGAAGCCCCGTTTGATGAACCCCGTACCGTTGTGTTCGACGGAAAATCTGTCGAACAAAAGCTCAAACCGCTCCTAGAAGACCTTGGTCGAAGCGAGCGCATCCTCTGATGTGAACATGGAAAAACCAGGGCAAGTTCGTTGGCCGGTCAAAGTTTGGTGGTACTTCCACGCGATCTTTATCCTGTTCTACACCTTCCCCCAAGCCCCGCCCGCCGTACTTAGCGGTAAGGCCCAAGGCGCACCAATTGACGAGTTTTTGGCCGCCAGCGACCGGGTGACCCGGCTTTCTCCGCTTCGCTACTACATGCTCTCCACCGGCCTTTGGCAGTATTGGGACATGTTCGCGCCGGACCCGCTCTCGGTGGATGGCTATTTGAGCGCAAACGTGCGCTACGCCGACGGAACGATCACCACCGAAGGCAATTACCCGCGAATTGCGGCGATGCCGATTCCCCAAAAGTACGTCAGCGAGCGGTATCGAAAGTTCCTGGAGCGAAGCGCGTCTAATTCGACCGCCTATATGTGGCCGATCCTTGCCCAGCGCATCGCTTTGAACGCAACCAAGGACCCCAACAACCCGGTGATCGAAGTGCAGCTTGTGCGGCATTTCCGCGCCGTAGGCCCGCCCGGCCAAGACCCTGATGCAGGCAAGTTTAAAGAGTACGTGTTCTACACCTATGTTGTGCCGAAAGCCAAGGGCGGCCAGCCGTGAAGAGACTCAACGACTACATCTTTGGCTATGGCTCTCCGCTCACGTTGGGAATCTACCGAGCCGTCATCGGCTTTCTCTCAATGGTCAACGTGCTCTTCCAGTGGCCCTTCGCTGAAGACTGGTACGGCCCGAACGGATTCGTTCCTTTACGGGTAATCGAGCAGTTTCACGGTGACGTATATCGCTGGCAACCGCTGAATTATGTAGATAGCATGGCGGTTACCCACATCGCCTTTGCGATCTGGCTTATCAGTTCAATTACAACCATGCTGGGTTATAAAACCCGGATCTCGACCATCGTGCTCGCGCTGACGATGGTCGCATTTAATCACCGTAACCCGATGATTCTGAACAGCGGTGATACCCTCTTGCGCCAGAGCCTATGGATATTGGCGGTCGCCCCGTGCGGCAACGCGTTCTCGCTGGACCGGTATTTCAAGTTCAAGAAGGGGGAAGACCTCTCGCAATGGGTGTCGCTTTGGCCGCAGCGCATGGTGCAGTGGCAGATGGCGATAGTCTACGGAACCACGGTTTGGCACAAACTCACCGGAACCACCTGGGCGGCCGGAACCGCGGCCTGGTTTCCGACCCGGCTTAGTGAGTTCCACCGCTTCCCGTTCCCTGAAGCCCTGGACGCACCGCCGTTTACTCAGTTCGTCACCTATTACACGCTCGCCATCGAGGTCGCGCTGGCAACATTGGTGTTTTGGCGGCCGGCCCGAAAGTGGGTACTCATCGGCGGACTCCTGCTTCACGCCATGATCGAGTACCGCATGAACATTCCCCTCTTCGGATTCGTGATGACGGCCCAGTATCTATCGTTTATTGAAAGTAACGAGTGGAAAAATTGGCGGCCCTGGCGCAAATTCGCCCCGCCGCCCGAGCGAAGCCAACTGGAAGCCGCATGAGACCCCGTATCCCGATTACCGAACGACTCCGTTTCCGCAAGCCGGAAACGACGCACTACGGGCTTTCCGGTGATTTCTATCTGACGATTCTGGTTCCGACGACCTCCCTCCCCGCCCCAAACGAAGTTTGCCAACCCAAAGGACTGTATGGAGCCGTTGCCGCATTCCTAGCCCCGCTCAGTAAGGACGCTCCGAAAGACTCGCTGGAGAAGCCGATGACGCGTGGGCCATACGCCGTGGCTTCGCTCGACCAAAAGAGCATGCTGCGCATGTTGGTCATGCCGAAGGAAGAAGCGGGCTTCGAGCCACGCGGCTTTCTTGAAAGCGACTTTGCCGACGGGTTCTCGGATGAGCTCCGCAACCGAGTGGCCGCCACCTGGCACCTCGTTCAGCTTTCGGCGGCCTCGCACGACCCCAAAGTGACGCCCACCCTGTTTCTCATGACGGACGTCGCGGTCCGGCTCGCGGAAAAAGTCGGCGGCGTCATTGCCGACCCCATGTCGCACGCTTACTTTTTGCCCGAAGAATTGAAATTGAACCGGGATATCAAGCCGTTTGACGTTCGACAGTTCGTGACCGTGCACACCGCAGGCGAACTGGTATTCACCCAAGGGATGATCAAATTTGAGCTCCCCGAAATGGAGATAACGGGCGTTCCCGAAGCCATGCACCCAACCGCGGGCAAGTTCTTGCTCAGCGTGGCCCAAAGCGTCTTTCAGCGCACCGCCCTGGAACCGGGCGACAAGCTCGGAAATCAAAGTGCCCCATTTCAGGTGGCACACGGCGGGCTCGACCGAGCGCGTTGGGAGGGCATTCCCTGCTTAGAACTTATCCCCGCGCCCGGGAAAACCGTGAGTGACTGTTTAGCCTCGTTCGCGTCGAGCCCAGAGGTAAGATAGCCGCATGGCCGCCCAGTTTGACGCCGTCGGAATCGTCGTCCGCGACATAGACGCCGCCCTCGATTTCTACCGCTTGCTCGGGCTGAACTTGCCCGCCAATTCGGGCGGCGAGGACCATGTGGAAGCCACTCTCCCGAACGGCATGCGCGTGATGTTCGACAGCGAAAAGCTGATGCGCGACATTGACGAAAATTGGATCGAACCCGTGGGGCAGCGCGTTGCGCTCGCGTTTCGGTGTGAATCCCCCGCCGATGTTGACGCCGTTTGCCAAAGCATCATCAACGCTGGGTATCGGTGTGAGCGCGAGCCGCACGACGCCTTTTGGGGCCAGCGATATGCCCGCGTGATTGACCCGGACAACAACACGGTAGACCTGTACTGCGACCTTTAGGGACTAGCCCCAAACGACTTCATTTTCGATATCGCCGGACCGAGTGACGGTTCCGCCAAGCACTGCGTGCCGAATGTTACCGTCCACCGTGACTTTCGCGCCCGGAAGCACGACGCAGTCTTCCAGCATTCCCGCGCGAACGCACGCACCCGCGCCGATCACCACATGTTGTCCCACGATCGCCTCGAAATCGGCATTCTCGCCCGCAAGCACCGCGCCCTGAGTAAGGAAATTCGAAGTCTCCAAGAAGCTGTCTAGTGTGCCCGTGTCGAACCATTCGCCCTCGTAGATTCCTGCGCGGACATCCTTGCCCGAATCAATGAGGCGTTGGATAGCGTCTGTGATTTCCAGTTCGCCCCTTGCCGAAGGCGGAAGATCCACCAAAGCATCCCAAATGGCGGGGCCGAAAATGTACATGCCTGCCATGGCAAAGTTAGATTCGGGCTCGGCGGGCTTTTCCACCAGCCGAATAATCCGGTCGCCTTCGAGCGTGGCCACCCCGAACCGCCGTGGATCCTCGACCGTTTTCACGAGGTTCAAGTTGTCGCACCCCGAGGTCGTAAACTGCCGCGCGAATTCCGCGAGCGAGCGGTCGTACACCGCGTCGCCCAGATAAAGCACGAATGAATCGTCGCCAACAAACTCCTGGGCAAACCCGACCGCGTGGGCCAGACCCTTGGGTTCGGTTTGCGTGACATAGGAAAGCGAGACACCAAATGCACTGCCATCTCCGAGGGCGGCGTGAACGTGCGGAGCGTTCTCCCCGACCACGATGCAGATTTCGCGGATCCCCATTTCCTTCAGTTGATCAAAGGCATATTCCAGCGTCATCCGGTTTGCAATCGGCAGCAACGGCTTCGGGATGTGGTGCGTGACGGGAAAAAGCCGACTTCCCTTGCCGGCCGCGAGAATTACGCCTTTCATGAATGAACCCTAGTTTCCTTGATTGGAAGGCAGTTTTGCCGGAGGTAGTATGGAACCCATGGCCTCGCCACGGATGAAGTGCTTCGGCCGAGCATGGATGCTCGCGCTCTTGGTCGCAGGGTGCCGCCCTGCGCCGCCGCCCCAATTCACGACGTGGGCGAAAGTCGAGGTTCCGGAAGCACGTCAGCGCGGGGGAAGCGAAGCGTTTGACACCTATCTCGAAGCCGCCGAGCAGGTTAGGCGAGACGACGCCCTCGGACTTTCGCGCGTAAACTTCACCGCCGAGCAGCGCCGCGCCAGTATTGAGCGCAGCGCAAGTGCCCTGCGCCTAGTGCGGAACGGCACCCGCCAAAACCTCAATTACCGATTTATCGTAACCGAGCCGTTCGCCCCGAACGAGACCCTTGCCGCTTGGCGGCATTTGGGCCGCATGATGGGCTGGGAAATCGAGAATTCGGCCGCCGCGAACGCGGGCGACACCGCTACCCGCGTCCGGGAACTCATGGTGTTCGCGCATGCCCTCATGCAGGGCGGGGCGCCGGAAGCCGACACCGGCCTTGCCCTCATGGATGAAGCCCGAATCGCGATCCTGAATCATCTTGATACCTTGGATGCCCGCAATCTCCGCGCGATCAGCGAAATCTTGAAGCCCTACGCGGCGGAGCCTGACTGGCTTGACCGCGCGATCGAAAACGAAGCCAAGTCCATGCGCATGGGCGTGCAATGGGTTCAGGACGCGTTTTTGAAGGAAGATTGGAAGAAGGTAAACGAGCAGTTGGGGACCGAAGTGGTTCCCGCCACGAAGTACCTGTCGGAGCTTCGGCATGACGACGGCGCGAAGCAAGTCGCCTATTTTCAGGGGTTTGCCGCCGAGGTGGACATTGAGCTCAAGACGATTCGGGATGCGGCCGCCGTTCCCGCCGCAAAGCGGGAGAAGACGCTGTTTATTCCCGAAGGCGAGCGGCCGTGGAAGCGGTTTAGCAAGCACTTTTTCCGGACTTTGCGGCCCTTGCTGAGCCGGTATGACTTGACGCTGACGCGCACCAAGCTGTTGATTTTGGAGTGCATGGTTCGGGCACAGGTGAAGGAATCTCGCCTTGCGCCGCCTGACTTGAGTAAGTTCGACCCCGAGTTGACCACGGACCCGCTGACCGGCCAGCCATTTGGATACAGTGCGGTTGGCCCGGTTTACAAGCTCTACAGCATCGGAATGGACCAGCAAGATAACGGCGGTGTTTCGGACACCGAGCACGCCAGCCCGGACCTAACGCTCGAGTATCATCGGTGACCCTCTCGGAAATCGGAACGCGGTCCGAGTATAATTTGTGACGCACGCCCTCGTAGCTCAGCGGTAGAGCATTCCCTTGGTAAGGGAAAGGTCACGAGTTCAATTCTCGTCGAGGGCTCCATTCCTTTTCCTTCGCGCTTCTTGGCTGCGACCCGTCGCGGCCGGCCCACAGGCCAATCCCTCGGTCTTTCGCGCGCGAAGCGCGAAAGACCTCTGCCCCGTCCGCGCCGGGCTAGGGCTTGATGCTCCGTGAAACTAAATGCGGGGCATTTGGCGTCTTAGTTTGCATGAGGCGCGTTGCAAAACAATGGCGAACCGCGGTGAGCACGTTTACCTACGACGCCAAAGATCGCCTGACCCAGGACGCGACCAGCGCTCCGCTGGCGCACACCTACACGTACACCTACGATTCCCGGGACAACATCCTCACGAACTCAGAAAGTGGCAGCGTAGTCCAAATGAACTATGACGCGGCCTCGCGGCTGACCACCAGCACTGCGGGCGGCGCGACCACGACGTATACGTTTGATAGCAACGGCAACCTCACAGGCGTAAACGAAGCCGGGACCCTCACCACGATGGTCTACGACAAAGAGAACCGCCTGAAGGAGCACAAGCAAGGAGCGGCGGCAAATACGCGCACGTTTACCTACGACCTAAACAGCCTCAAACAATCCACGAGGGTAGGACTAGTCACGGACCAACTGGTGTGGGACGGAGCCGACATGCTCGGCGAAGTACCGGCGGTCAAGCCCGTGGGCGCACCGACAATGCCGATTCGCTACAACCTGGCGCAAGGCATCCTATTTGCCACCACCCGCTTTGAACCGGCCCCCGTGCGCACCGACACGGGCGCGGACTTTATTGGGTCGATCCTCATCGACTTTGACGAGAACGGAGACTATGTCGCCGAGCGGCGGTACAAGCCGTACGGCGAACTCCTTGCCGGAGCCTCCACAACCTATGGCTGGACGGGCAACACGGGTTCCCGCGCCACGCTCCTGCAATACGCCGAGCAATACAATCGCAGGCGGCACGTCTCCACCAAACTGAAACAGTGGACCACACGCGATCCACTCTGGCCAAGCGAAAGCGCGTATGGGTATGTGAAGGCAGGACCGCTGACGTGGAACGATCCGAGTGGATTGTCACCTTGTTCTGTGGCTGTAACTAAGTGGACACTGGCTGGAGGAGGTACAAGCGGCTTAAGCCGAGCAAGCATGTTCCGAAAGTGCCAAATGTACTCGGAACAACAATTTGATGCGAGAGCACAAGCAGGATTGGCGCAATTGTGTCCTGGTGGCAGACTTCAAATTTGCCTCGAATGTGCAAAGCTCACTGGACTACCCATAAGTTGCGAATGGCACAAAGCGGCCCAGACACGCTCTTGTGTCGAAAGTAGCTGGCAAGTACTTGTCGGCGGATTCGTCTCCTTTCCCTTTGGAAACAACCTTTCCAAAGGGAAAGGTACCTGTATTCGTGCCTGCCTGCTTGCTTCCGGTGTGGTGGGAGACGGAGTAATAACAAAGGTGACTCGCCAAACCTGCGACTTTTTATGTCTTCAGATTCGTACAGGAAAGGACGGGTGTGATCGGGTATTCCAAAGTTGCAGTAAATATCACCAGGAAAAATATCGAAGAGATCTCTGCATCTCATTCTATTTAGGTGTATGCTTTGGTTTGTGAAGAATTATGCGAAAAAGACTAGAATTCCTTTTCGGACTACGAGATTCATTTGATTCCGCGCATGGAAATTTGCTCGTAGAGGCCCTATTGAGTTCCGAGGATCAACGGGAGTTTAATCTGATCGCGCTATTGGTGATACCTAAATGGTTGGTGGCGCTTCATAATTTCAGCGGGTTTGCCGAGAGTATCACTCGCCCTTCGACCCGATCATGGTTGTATATTTCATTGGCTGGACATCGATTGCCAGAACTTGAATCCTATCTGAATTCGGACTTGGAATCAAACCAGTCTACATCTTTGGCTGCCGCCTGTTACTGCATTGACAATGGAATTCAGGTTAAGGATGCAGTTGTAGTAGTGAAGCGTTGGTTCGAACTAGGTGAATTCACAGACACTGTACTTATTCAACCGCCGACCAAAAGCACCGCAGAATCTATTATGTCGCGATATCCGGAACTATTTTAAGATGAGCATTTGCACTGCTTACGAAAACGTGGTTGTGTTAAGAATTTGAATTGCATTCGCTGTTGTCCGCCGGCTAACAGAAGGATCTGGCTGGAAGCAGAATACTGGGAAACACTCTGTGAAACTAAATGCGGGGCATTTGGCGTCTTAGATTACATGAGGAGTGAGGCGGAGGTCCAGATGCGTTGCCGCGCGTCGCTGACGCGCTATAACCTGGCCCAAGGCATCCTATTTGCCACCACCCGCTTTGAACCGGACCCCGTGCGCACCGACACCGGCGCGGATTTTATCGGGTCGATCCTTACCGATTTTGACGAAAACGGCGACTACGTCGCCGAGCGGCGCTACAAGCCGTATGGCGAGCTGCTTGCCGGAACCGCCACCACCTACGGCTGGACGGGCAACACAGGTTCTAGGTACACACTGTTGCAATACGCCCAGCAATACAACCGCAGGCGGCACGTCTCCACCAAGCTGAAGCAGTGGACCACAAGGGATCCACTCTGGCCAAGCGAAAGTGCGTATGGGTATGTGCGCGGCGGTCCGCTGACGTGGGCGGATCCGAGTGGGCTGATCTGCCAAAGCGGTGAAGATTGCTGTAAAGATTTCGAACGTAACAACAGACATCGTTGTCAAAACGGGCATTGGCAACCTTGTAATGAATCAACGTGGAAAAATGCTCAATCCGACTGCTTCAAAAACAAGAAAGGTGAGTCAGGCCGCAAGAGCTTCTGCCCTGAATTGAAACAACTTATCTTCGAAGTCCTCTCAATGTGCGGCCAAATGTGTGGGCAACCTGGCGATACCGGCGGGGAATATTCAAGTGAGGACCAATGGGATGCGTTATTCGCCTGCTGTGAAGGTAACCCATGCAAACCTATGTGTTGTTCAAAGTCCATCATCAAATTTACCGCGTCACAGGCAACAAGTTGTAGCCTTGTATGCTTAGTAAGCCACGAGCAATACCACTCCGAGCAATGTCGTACTGGACAACCAATTTCAGAATGTTGCGCCTACAAACATCAGGCCGCATGCTTAATCGCCCTGCTAATTTCAAGCTGCGGAAGAGACAGTGTGAAGGGCTCACTTTCATCGCAAATACTAAGGTGCGGATCAGCATCAGCAAAGTACAAATGTAAAGTAGGTTTTCCGTTATGAATAAAGTTCTGCTCTGCACTTCACTCCTCTACTCATCGCTCACGCTTGCAGCGAGTAAACAGATTACAGTATTTACGATGACCAATACTGAGAACACCAAATGGGAACTTAAAAAATGGAAGATTGAGCGTGCAGTTAAGAAAGTTAGCTCACAAATCATTAGTCTGCCGCCCGGTCTCATGATAGAAAGTGCCACTTTTCAAAAGGATCGTTACTTGCTTGTAAACGGCTTCGATGAGATTGACCCACAGAAGGATTTGAAATGGTATTTTTATGACCTAAAGTCGCGAGAATCCTGGCTAGTTCAGCGTCCGGACGGATTCCCAATTCTTGCACTGCGTAGTTACGCTGGATCTAAGCTTGTTGCGCTATCCTCCAATTGGTCTTTCGAGTACTTTATTGCTACCGTTTTTAATAAGGGTGATTTTCTCGAAACGATTACTTCAACTGTCAACGGAGAGTTTTCCAGTTTTAAAATGTTTCCATATGTGCACAAGAATTATATCCACCGAGAAGTAATTAGAGAGTACCCCTCATTTTCCAAATCAGGATCATCCGCCTTTGATCCATTTTATAGTTCGACTGGATTCGTTAAAGGCACACGCGGTAAAGCTCTCTCAGAGGGCGGTGATTTATTGGTGCATATAAAGACTTTATCACCTGAGGTGCCAGGATGGTATGTCACAAATACCAAGTCACGCCAGTCTAGGTTACTTAGCAAACGCGTTGGTTTGGCTTATCCGCAGATCATGGGTGACTACTTATTCCTAAGGACAATTATAAGAAGTGAGACTGGAGAAAACAGAGTGCCAGAAATTGTTGCTTTTAACCGCTTTGGGAATCAAATCGGGTCAATGCCTGAGCAAATATTATGCTCCGACTAGCGAATTTACCCAGATTACGACGGTTTGCACATTTGAACAAAGCCGGGACCCTCACCACGATGGTCTACGACAAAGAGAACCGCCTTAAGGAGCACAAGCAAGGTGCACCCGGAAGCGAAACGGCCTTTACCTATGACCTAAACAGTCTCAAACAATCCACCACGTCGGGACTGGTCACGGACCAGCTGGTGTGGGACGGAGCCGACATGCTCGGCGAAGTTCCGGCCGCGCAACCGGTGGGCGCTCCGCTGATGCCGACCCGCTACAACCTGGCGCAAGGCATCCTATTTGCCACCACCCGCTTTGAACCGGACCCAGTGCGCACCGACACGGGCGCGGACTTTATCGGGTCGATCCTCATCGACTTTGACGAGAATGGAGACTACGTTGCCGAGCGGCGCTACAAGCCGTACGGCGAACTCCTTGCCGGAACCGCCACCACCTACGGCTGGACGGGCAACACGGGTTCTCGGGCCACGCTCTTGCAGTACGCCGAGCAATATAACCGCAGGCGGCACTACTCCACCAAGCTGAAGCAGTGGACCACCAGGGATCCCTTCTGGCCGGAAGAAAGTGCATATGGTTATGTGCGCGGAGGGCCGCTGACATGGGTGGATCCCCAGGCAACTCAAGCGCGGTATCATAGACGGGCAAGGGACATCGGCTTCTTTGGTCCCAACAACCCGGTGCATGAGGAAGACGATATCTGTCGAGGGTCGGACTTTATCCCAGATGACTGTTATAACTCGTGTTACTGCGAATATCTCGATGATCTTAAAGACTGTAGCGAGGAATTCTCCAAATGCTATCACAAATACTGGTGGAATCCATATATGCGATATTATTTTTGTGGGTCAAAGTCTATAGTATGCAAACAGAAAAGATTGGCCGAATTCAATCTATGTCAGATTTGTTGCGAAAATTATCAGCTGCATGAAGCTTGCTACTGGCAGTATAACTGCTTTGGAAAAGAGCCTACTGATAGCAATAACGATGGTTTTCGGCCAAAAAAACCAAAAGCATATTTCACAGACGCAAGATTGTGAAGGGAATAACCCGCGGCTCCTCGGAGTTTAAATAACATGAAAATCAAATCAAAGCGTAATCTCAAGAGATTAGTTGCACTGATGCTCATTGCAGGGTGTCAGACCGGTTCAAAAGTGGATATTAACTCGATGAACTCAAGAGTTCAGATTGGAATGACAACCGAGCAAGTGAAGTCTGTGCTCGGAGAACCTACTGCAATTCGAGGATTTCACTCATCTGTAGGGTGGTATTCATACATGGATGGCGACAAAATACTGATTATCAAATTTGAGAATGATAAGTGTGTGAGCTCAGAAATACAGGATGTTACGGTTCCGAATTAAGATGAACTTTCTTTTGTTCACAAATTGATTCATGTACAAAGGGGCCGTTCTCGGAATCCACAGTGTAAGGGCCCGCCGTCCGAACCGAATTCGTTGACAGCGGGCTAGTTGAGCTAGGACGGACTTGAGTCTACTCGTCAGTTTCGCCAAAGCTGGACGAAAGGATGGCAAGGTCAGCGGGGCCAACCTCTAGGTCCTTATCCAGGTCTGTCGCCACGGCATAGTTGGGATCGCCTAAGCTCGACAAGAAGCCCGCAGACAGCAGGCTAAGATCGTTCGAGCCGACTTCGCCGTCCTTATCGACGTCTCCATTGGGCAACACGAAGTCCATTCCGCTCACGTTTCCGTTCCCGAATTCAACCGGCTGCGTGCGCACCAACCAGGTCGGTCCATCCACCGAAAGTTGTGTCGCATTGAAGAACTGCGCCGGAACCGCGAGCGAATAGTTGGCGATTCCGTTAACCGGCGTGAGGTTCACGGTCGCGGATGCGACCACAGTGCCATCGGCCAGCTTCAAGCGAAACCGCTTTAGAACCCCAAGCCCGGCGCGGACGGGGCAGAGGTCTCTCGCGCTTCGCGCGCGAAAGACCGAGGGATTGGCCTATGGGCCGGCCGCGCCGGTTATTCCTTCCAGTCCGCCACGAAGATGTTGGTTTCGCCCGGAACCGAACCCTCCCGGTTGCTCGCGAACAGCAGCTTCTTGCCGTCGCGCGACCACATCGGGAAGCCGTCAAATTCCGGCGAAAACGTAATCTGCTTCAGGTTCTTGCCGTCCACGCCAATCGTGAACAGGTTAAACTCGCGGCCCTTCGGGTCGCCGAAGTTCGAGCAGAACACGATGGTTTTGCCGTTCGGGTGCAAGAACGGCGCAAACGATGCGGCGTTCAGCTTGGTGATTTGCCGCTTGTTCTTGCCGTCGGCGTCCATAATCCAGATTTCGAGGCGGCTCGGCCGAACCAAGTTCTCCTTAAACAGTGCCTTGTAATCCGCGAGCTCTTCCGCGTGGTCAATCTTGTCGCGGCGGTAAACGATCTTCTTGCTGTCCCAACTTACAAACGGGCCGCCATCGTAACCTTCATCGTCCGTCAGACGGACGATGTTGTTTCCGTTTAGGTCGGAGCGATAGATCTCGAGGTCGCCCTCCCAGCCGCCCGTAAACGTCATGTATTTTCCGTTGGGGGCGATGGTGGTTTCGGCCACATAGCCGAACTTACGGAGCACCTTTTCGGGGGCCGCGCCCGGCCCCTTGCGCAGATCCACTCGGTAGACCGTGAACCACGGGTTCACCATCCACACATAGCCTTTGCTCATGTCAATTTTTGCTTGCGCACCACGGTCGAATTCGTGGGTTGAGCTAAAGTAAACGTAATTATTATCTGGCGTAAAGTAGCTGCAAGTGCAACGGCCAAGCCCGGTGCTGCGGAGGGTCTTATTGGTACCGTCCGCGTTCATCGTGAAAATTTGCTCGTCCGGAAACTCCGGCTGCCGCGTTTGGTAGGTGATGGTTTTGCCGTCCACGCTCCAGTACGCTTCGGCGTTTTGTCCACCAAAGGTCAGCTGCGTGACGTTCGAAAGGTTGGGCTCATCCGCGCGGCTTTCGATGCTGCGGTTATCGGGCGGAGCCGCTACGGGCGCCAAAAAGGCAAGTTCGGCGCGATATTCGGGGAGAAAGTCAACGGCAGGGGCATGAATTCCGATAGGAAGGCACATGGTGATTCTAGTGAACCTAGTTGGCTGACCGCCGCACTCGGCTTTTTTGCTGATTTTGTTGCGAAACTGACGACCCGGGGTTCAGGCGGCCGCTTTCGGTAGACTGGGGGGCGGTTTCCGGCCTCGTAGCTCAGTGGATAGAGCGCCTCCGTCCTAAGGAGGGCGTCGGGGGTTCGATTCCCTCCGGGGCCGCCAAGATTTTGAACCTAAAATAGACCATTAAGCCCTCTCTGAGAGCAACTCGAAAAGCCCAGGTCTCTCCAAGGTCTCTCCAAAACGCACTCCAAAGCGGTGTACACTCTCGGAACTATGGCGACTAGAGCGGACAGCGGAGAGGGTTCCTGCCGAAAAATCCAAAGCGGAAAACTCTCCGGTAAGTGGCGGGTGCAGTACCGCCTGAGAAAGCCTGACGGGTCTCAGAAACGAGTTTCCAGGGTGTTCTCAACTCAGAAGGAAGGGCTGGAGTTTCTCCGGTCGCTTCGCAAAGACGGGAGTCCTGCGGCTCATCAGATCACCCATGACCTCACGTTTGGTGACTGGCTCGACTGGCTCATCAAGAATGATTGGAGCGAGTCACTCGATCCGAAAACGGTGAGGGATCGCAAAGCCCGCTATGAGAAGTACGCAAAGGCTCGTTGGGCCGACGTACCCTTAACCCGGATCGATCCAGTTGACGTAAAGTCCTTCTACACCCACCTTCGAGAAACTGGAGTTGGGCAGCACACCATCATTGCGCTTAGAGTGCTCCTCGTAAGGGCGTTCAACCAGGCTATCACTCCATATGGTCGAGTCCCGCACTTCTGGCGCAATCCATTCGCATTGGAACTCAAAACACCACCGAGGCGCGTGGCAGTTGCGTTGACGCCCAAGGAAGCGAAGAAGGCACTGTCCAGCAAGGAACTGGATGAAAAGCGAAGAGGAATCCTGGCGGTGTACTTGCTGTCCGGTCTTCGGCTCGGAGAGCAAATGGCGCTCACCGTTGGGCAAGTCAATTTCAAAGAGAACACGATTCTTGTTGACCGGGCTGTGAAGCTGACCGAGAAGAGCGCACAGACCGTTGGGTTACCGAAGGGGGACAAGGTTCGCCTCTCGGTGATGTGCGACACTCTGGCGGCAATACTTCGCCCACTTTGCGAAGGTAAGAGTTCAGGGGACTACCTGTGGTCAGCGGCAGAGGAGAACAAACCGCGAATGAAGGCACTCACCTACGCAACGTGGCGTCGAATACGCAAGGAGGCGGGACTGCCAGAAGACATGAGTCCGCACGACTGTCGGCTCACGCACATCAATTGGATCGAGAAACTGTGTCCTGATGTCTCCGCGACCACGCTCAAGGAACACGTTGGACATGCTGCAAGCGGTGTAACCGAGGTCAACTACACCAGACCCCTCGCGATGTCACAGAGCATCTTGCGCACCGCGCTCAATGCTCTGTTTGTCGATGGCACGTCGTAGGTCACGAACTTCGTTCCTGCTTCTCAAGGTAGTCCTGGAGTTGCCGGGCGGAAATCCGCCTGGCCCCTCCGACTTTGAATGACTGGAGTTTTCCTGCCTGAATCGCTTCATACAAGAAGCTCCGCGAGAGTGACATGAGCTTCGCCGCTTCTGCCACCGTGTATGCGAGTTTTTGGGGTTGCTGATTCATGGGGCGTCACCGAGGATCAATAGAATCCCATGCGCTTGCGGTTGGAGCGGCGGTTCACAACGCGAGTCACGTCAGCCGCGTACTTCACGCCGAACAGCTCTTTCCACTGATAGGTGATTTGCTCATCCTCGAACATCTCCTCAAGCTCAATGCCCTGGTGTCCAAGATGCGCTCCGATGAGCGCCAAGGCTCCCATCGGGTCATGAGGGGCAAGACACTTCACCGCCTCAACGATGAGTGCCATCGAGTACTGAGCCTCGTTTCTGGCGGTGTACCCGTCGCCGTAGGCGAGAGCTTGATCGGAACGAGCGATGGCGTTTCGGGCTCCATCAAGAAGCTGCGTAACGCTTGCGGGGAGTGATTGTAGTTCTGCCATAGGTTTTTCCCTAGCTCCAACCTCCCACCATTCCGGCTCCAAGTTCCTCGAACGTCTGCACGAGGAATCCGTAGGAGCAGTTCGACGGAGCCAGCTCCCGCAGCCTCTCGGCTCTGAGCTTTCCAGTCGTGACGGTGATGAGGTTGAAATCGTTGATGCCCCAGAGACGCTTCGCGTGACCACCTTTCAGGAACTCGTGGTAAACGGCGAGCTTTGCGGCGAACTTTTGGGGTGAAACGTGCCCCAGGTCACACTCGACAATGAGAGCACCTTTGGCGGTAATCATCATGCCATCGGGCCGGACTTCGAGTGTCTTGCCGCCGGACTCAAAGGTGCGCCAGAGCATTGGCTCAAATCGCCATTCAGTTGCTCCTTTGGTCATCAGGGCCAGGCGAATGTTTGTGACTGAAATCGCGTGGCGCAGGAACCGAGGCGAAGGTTGGCGGTTCGTGATCAACCGGGCCACTCTGCCGCTCACGACTTCGGGGGCATTGCATCCAGCGACGTACAGGCTTCCAGCAAAGTACGGCGTCTCCAGAAGTCGCACGAGCCCAAGTTCACGGAGAACTCGAAGCCTCGTGTTCACCCTTGTGATGGAGCCAAAGAGGCCTAGGGCGAGAATCTGGTCACGGCTCATGACGTGGCTCATTGCGATCTCATACACGAGCTTTCGATCCCTTTCGGTGAGGATCATCAGAACCAATCCTCCAGTGATGTTTCTGTTCTTGAGCTCTTAGGTCGCTCAGATACGCTTGTTCGCGGTCCCTTCTTCTCAGTGTGCTGCCCAGTAGGAAATTCTGGAGTCTGGTACGGCTTGTTTGGATGGGAGTCGTGAATCTGCGCCAGGAATCTCCGACCATCTGCGTCAAGTACCCCACCGTTGCCAATGGGAGTGTTGATCTCGACCCCGACAAGTTCCTTGTTCCCACGCTTCAAGATGCACGAACCGACCGGGAGTTTGGTGAAGTCGATAGCCTTCCGGTCACCCGTGAGGTCAGCAGACAGCATTTGCGCGTCGTCCCTGCCAAGTCCGAAAATGAGCTTCTGCCCGACATTACCAAGGGCCAAAGACTTGAGCTTCGGTGAGAGTTGGCAGAGGGACTGATGAGCGAGGATCGCGTGACACCCGAACTTTCTGCCTTCAATCAGAACCGAATCAATGTCCTCGGTTGCGAAGTGCGAGAACTCATCGAGCACCAGGAGAACCGGGTTTCGCTGAAGTTCAGGGATTTCAATCCGTGAGTACATCGCCTGAACGAGTGAGCCAAAAATCATGCTCCCCATCGCTCGCCCTGCAAGAGAGGTCTCGTCTATCGCCAGTGACACCAAGAGAATGCTGCCGTCTTGATTAAGGTGGCTGTACAGGTCAATGGGGTTTAGGTCGCTCAGGATCGCTCGCAGCTTTCTCGTGGCAAAGAGCCCTGAGAATTTGTTCATCACGGGGCTTGCGAGAGTGGCTTTGCGGTCGTCTCGCATCTCGTGATACCGAGCGATGAAGTTTCCTGTGCTGACAGTCTCAATCTTTGTGAGAAGCCAAGAGCGGTATCCGTCGTCGTAAAAGGCGGGTTCCAGCTGGGTGAGGGGCTCACCGGCTTCGGTGAGAGCCTCAAGGAAGTACCTCGCGGTCTCTTCAAGTTGGACCCCGAAAGAATCCGCATTCGCCTTAACGGTGCTCAAAACGTTGAGGGCTCGCTGGTGCGGCAGCCCAGAACCACTAAGCGGATCAAAACCCATGAGGGGCGACGAATCCCGCAAATTGATTACCTTGACGAGGCTCGGATCAACTCTTCCCGCGAGCAGGGTCAGGACGTCATTGACTTGATCGCCCCTAGGATCAATGACTACAAATGAGTCGCCTCGAAGGATCGCGCCTGAGATCAGGTGTGTCAGCGCCACCGTTTTTCCCGATCCCGTACGGCCCAAGATCAAGTTGTGATGCCCCAAATCACGGCGAGAAATCGAGACCAGTCGGTTTGCCGGATGGTCGTCGTGAGACTGATAGTCAGCCTCGATCCCGATCCAATGCTCGGGTCGCTCGTGTGAAGATTGATTTGCCGGATGTAGGTTCATGATCGTCTATACAGAGGATCATGAAGAAAGAGCAAGCCACCGACTTTGACTTCGAGGATTATTTAGCTGGGGCTAAACACAATCTTGGAAACTACTCGTTCAAGCAGCTCTTTCGCCTCCTGTTTAAGAAGATTCACGGCCTGAGTTCCAATAAGGCGGTCGCGGTTCGCCTTGGTATGACCGAGTCCAGGCTCTCTCAGTGCCTCAAGAACCCTTCTGAACTGACGCTTGCAACGATTCGAACCATCCTCGATCAGTTTGAGCATCCAGATCACCGGCGGTACTTGCTTCGGGCCTACCTCTTGGAATCTCTTGACGAGGACTTCATCGCCGATAGGCAACGAGAATATAAGCTCGGCGATGAGACTCCAGGCGAAATCAGGGCACAGATTAAGCTCCTCAAGAATCAGGGGCGACTCATCACCGCCGATACGCTCTGCGTGGCCGCTGCAGAGAAAAGCACCAGCACCGAGTTCAAGTTCTTCATGTACTTCCAAGCGTTCCAGCTCCGGGAGACCCTCGCCCAGTACGGATTCGCCCACCGAATGGCGTTCAAGATTATTGAGCTAGCGAAGGAAATCGGAGACGAGTACCGAGAGATTTATGGGCATTCGATGAGGCTTCGGATCAAGGCTAGGTGTCCTCGGTTTGCAGTCGGAGATGTCGCGGAAGAGTTCGAAACTTTAAGGCAACGTCTCCAACTTCTACCTCCGGCAGAACTTAACGATAAGCGTATTCTGGTCCCTACCGATTTCTACTTGTGGCATACCCGCTACGCGGTAATGATTGGAGCTAGTGAGCAAGGCTATTTCCAGCTGTCAAAGGAACTGGCCACTCGGATCCACAGTGAGATCGAAGCCTGGTTCTCCCGCGACCCATCAGCAAAGAGAACTCTCACGCTGTTGCGAGCCAGACTCTACGGCGTGACCGGTAAATACGCGGCCCTGGTTGAGGAACTCTCTGACTTCGTAGCCGACGGGAATCCAGACATCCATATGCTTCGGCATGTGGCAACCCTTCAAGCCCTGGCGAAGGTGGAAGAGGATCAGTACGAGGATATGTTCCTGCAACTGCGCCAGCTCTACCAAACCTCAATGTCCTTTCAGGATTACGCCCGCGCTAGAGTTGCTCAGCTTCGGATCGCTGAGCTTGGGGAGAAGTATCTTTTTGATGCCGAGCTTCAATGAATCAAAATTGGGACAGCGGGTTCGTACGCGGCTAACTTGACGTTGATTCGATGCCGAGCTCCGCATGAGCGACGGTTCGAATATCGTGCACGAGAGTCCACCAAACGGAATTTCGGTTAAACAGATCGCTTTGTTCGGGGCACTGAGAGCCATTTCTCAGCGGTTCGAATGAAGCGATTTTCTGAAGCACTGGATCATGAGCCAAGACTAGAGTCGAACCCTGCATCTGTGCGCTCTGGAAGCCAGTTCGAATGGCATTTCGAAGAAACACAGTCGGAAAGTTGTTTCCGTAGCTAAATGCCTCGACGGCAAACTTGATGCGGGAGTCTCCATAGTCCAAGAGCGCGGCAACTGCACTGCTGGCTTTTCGGGCCGTCTCCCTCAGCGTCTCTAGCTTATGGTGCAGCACCGATTTCTGAGTTGCATATTCCTCTGGATCAAGCTCTCCATCGAGTCGTAGGGCAAGCAACCTCTCCAACTTACCTTCAAGGGCTTTGCAGTCTGCCTCAACCACTGAAGCCGATTGGGCACGAACGAGCGTCTCCTCCTCGACAATCATTCCCATCGCACGAAGAATCCAAGCCCCTACTTCAGGAGAAATCGCTACCTCCTTGAGATGTGAGGCGACCTGTCGGAGGGCTTGCTCCTCTGAGATTGCGCTTCGCTTACATCCCTTAGCACCGCTACAGTGGTAGTAGGTGTAGACCCTAACCGTGCCATCGGCGAGCGTTTTCGACTTTCGTTCACCTACCACCGCACATCCGCATGCCTTGCACGTGATGCCACCGCTCAGGGCGAACTGGGGTTCTGGCTTGCGAACGTCGAGCTTACGACGAAGCACGGTCTGCACTTGGTCAAACAGCGCTTGAGTTATCATCGGTTGATGCTTCCCGGGGGTGAGACGGCCTTTGTAGGCTAAGAGCCCGGCATAGAATGGGTTCCCAAGGATTTTGTGAAGGCCCGACTTTGAGATCGGCTCTCCGTGATGCCCTTTCCTCGTCGATCGAAGTCCAAGCTTGTTCGCCTCTGCTCGAAGTTCGGCGAAGGAGTAATGACCAGTTGCAGCCAGTTCAAACACTTGTCGCACAAGATTGAAGCTGACCGGGTGCGGATCGATTTCGCGGGTTTCAGCGTTGTTCTTGTAACCCATGGGAGCCTTAGCAGGAAGCCATCCGCGAGCCGCTTTTCCATCCATTCCGCGAGATACATTCCGCCGCAGGTCCTGGATGTAAGCCGTCGCCATTCCATTTTCAACGGCAAGAAGTAGCGCGCTGTCTTCACTGGTGTAGGTGCGCGAAGGAGTGATGAGTGCGCCGATTTTGCCGATTTGAAGAGCGTGAGCAAGGCGACCGCCGTCAACTAGGTTCCTAGATAGACGGTTGAGAGACCAAGTGTAAATTCCCGCAATCTTCCCACCATCAACTTGGAGCATGAGCTTCTCAAACGCAGGTCGCGAGTACGGGTCCTTTGCGCTCTTTGACTCAGATATGACCTGACTGATCTTGTGACCGTTGTGCTCTGAAAGCACACGGAGGACGCCTAGCTGATCCTCCAAGCTCTGAACCTGGCGGTCTTCACTCTCCGTCGATTTTCGAGTGTAGATGACGTACTGCATAGGCTCTGACGTAGGTGAGTTGGATGAGGAATGTCGCAACCTTCGTCGCGGTTACGGTATCGCATTCAATGTCGTATGTGGACCGCAGAAACTGCTGAAAGTCGGCCGCGACGCGACTTGAGGGCATTGGGAGCCACATTAGGCGGAAGACCCCGCGCGGGCGGGGTCTGGGTTAAGATTGGGCGATGGTGAAGGACTCAGAAAGCCTCTCCACCACCTCGTCAATGAATCGGTGCTCAACACAAAGGCTCCTTCCAAAGAAGGTGTGCTGCCATGGATCAAGTTCCGCAAAGTGATCCTCTCCCGCTTCGGAGGTCGGGCGAATGAGGAAGATCGTTCCGTGGTATTCGACTTCAAAGTCTGCATGTTTGGTGTTAGTGCTCATGGGGTTCCTCGCCAATGGACTTGGCGTGATCGGCACTGTGCACCGGGGCATGGAACTGCCAGCAATTGCACTCGCGGATGGGCTTGTGCTCGCTCTGTTGTCACGGTAGCTCCCCAAGGTCTCTGAAGCTCACGTGCCGGCCCGGACTTCCGATAACTATGTGATCTTCAAGTGGAATCCCAAGAAGCTTTCCAGCGGCTTTGAGTGTCCTTGTGACCTCATAGTCCTCAGGAGAGGGTTCGGGGTCGCCAGACGGGTGGTTATGCGCGACAATAATCGAGCAGGCGTTTGCCAGGATCGCGGCTTTGAACACTTCGCGCGGGCAGACGATGGCGCTCGTGAGGTTGCCGATGCTCGCAACGTGGACACCAATCAGGTCGTTTTTTGCGGTAAGCATCAGCACGATCAGTTGCTCCCGGTCACAGAGACCAAGGAAGTGCTCGGCAACTTCTGTCGCTTTAGCTGGACCCGAAATGGTTTCTCGCCGCTCGCTCGACTCGCGAACGAGTTGGACCCTGATCACCGGGAACTCTGGATGTGAAAGGTCATGTCTCATGACTTCCACGGTCTCTAGCCTTCACAGGTCAATCAGCTTTCAAAACATCCCTGCGACCTACCCCGCTCGGGATAGAGCCTCGATGGTTTGACCATCGGGAAAGATTGGAGCTGCTGATTGAGCTGAACGGGAGTGAACGAAAGCAGAAGGATCAAGAAAGACCGATTGCGAAGCAAGAGGGTTGAGTATTCGAACCGCCGTGCGCAGGTTCAAATACCTAGACAAGACCTGACCGCCCCTCTAGCCGGGGGTCTGACCGGGGTGAAAACCGGCTCTAGGAGTCGCGAGTGAATTGAATTTCGCTCCTGCAATGCATTTCAGCAACGTGCAAAAACACTCGCTCTTGCGTTCGGTTTTCGTTCGGGCGAGGATTTGTGAGCTAACAACACAACCCGAGCGAGACTACCGCCATGACACCATCACCCCACCACTTTGACCAAACGATTTCTCGCCTCGCGGATGTGCTCGCCCATACCAAGCGGTACAGCTTCAAAGCTCCTTCTCGGCTGTCTCAAGACGCCGGAGTGCATCCAGCCTCGGTGTTTCGAATCCTTCGCGGCGGTGGAAACCCGTCGTTCCTCACGGTCACCCGGATTACGGAGGCCATTGAGCGCGAATTAGGATTTCGTATAGACCCACGCGACCTGATCGCTGAAGGCGGTCGCTTCCCAACGCCCTTCTGCTGTGACGTGACCCGGAGTCAGCCAAGCCTTCCTGACACCGCCTACGACGAGTTCGGAGACCTCAAGCCTTCCTTTGCTGGAATTGAGCCTGGTAAGTGGGTCTCAAGTCGTCATCCTCGCGGCGTCACTTCTTCCTCAACTCAGAACTAAGCCCACTGCCATGCTTGAGCAAGACCTTCTCTCTGTTATTCGCGTGTCTTCATTCCACGTTCAGATGCTCCTCGTCCGGCAACTCCTCGACCGACTTGGATACAAGCAGATTCAGTTCATGGGTCGGCGGGAGCGCAAGGAGAAAAGCTATCTAGGCGGCCACGAGTTTACGGCTGATGACCGCCTCGGGCTGTTCGATGTGCAGACCGTCGTGAAGTTCGTCGGCCAAGAGGTTCGGGTTCGGATGCTCGATGAGCTTGCCGGAGTTGTGCGGCGCACTGGCTCCGACTATGGAATCCTGATCTCCACCCACAGCCTCACGAGTTCCGCCGAGTTCCACCTTGGAAGCCACGAGCCGATTCGCATTCGGGTGGTCACTGGAACCGAGTTCGCCAAGCTCCTGATCCAGCACAAGATCGGGGTCCGCGAAGTGCCAACGCTCGAAGTGGATGAGCCGTTCTTCCGCCACCTCGACCGAATGAGTCGTCAGGTCAGCCGCTTCATCGAAGCCGTGCGATGACTAACCTTGAGCGCATGACGGCGGTCGCCACCGAGCTCTTCAAGCTCAACGTCTCGAATGCTGGGGTAGCGCAACTCCTTCGGGATCACCCGGTTGAAGAGATTGAACGACAACTGATGTACCTGCCGTATCGCAAAGCCAAGCGCCCGAACGCCTTCATCATCGAGGCGGTTCGGGGCAACTACTCACCTCCTAAAGAGTTCACTTATGCCAAGTATCTCCCCGAAGTTCCCGCCACCCGTGACCGAGTGGACGAAGATCCCGAACTCGCATTTGGACCGTCTGCTCCCGATCCTCTCGAACCCTGAACTCCGGCTCCTCCTGGTAATCTCCCGCCGCGCATACGGTTTGCGACGGTTTCACATTCCTATGACCGCCACTTATGAGCAGCTTGAGGCATGGTCGGGAATCAAGCGCTCCAGCGTTCATCGCGGACTGACCCGGCTGGCTTCGCGTGACCTCATAAGACTCGACCTGACTTTTCCACAGCTAAACGAATTTGACGCTTCAAAATGAGACGATTTGTGTCCACCTCAACCACGCGCGTAACAATAACAAGAAAGAAATACTGAAAGAAAAGCGCGCGCGAGAAGTTATCCACTGCTCCGAGTAGCGACCCTCGACAAACGACTTCCGGAAGCCCCGGAAGTTACCTCGACCCTAGTCGAGACAAACACACGGGGTGGCGGGTGGGAACTACTTAGGTCTGTGGGTCAAGAAATTCTAGCCTCAATTTCCAGACATCTTCTGAGCGTGGTGACGGCAGCGTACTACTGAACCAGAGAAAGCCAGACGTGCAAGTCACCACACCCGCAGGTCGTTCGCCTGTGGGAAGTTTCCTGAACTGGCCTGGGAAGGGAATGTCCTTTCCGAAAAGGAGCGACTTCTTACGCCTCGCTTCCCACCATTGGTCAATTTCATACCCCTCAACGTCGACTATGGTCAACTCATCAGATGGATACACAACCTGCTCTCTACCCCATGGACGTACCGCGATTGAGTTTAGAACCTGAACTTCGACATCTCCCTTTGCTGGCACAAAGAGTGAAACCTCCTGGGGTCGACGCGGGTTAACCTCCATTCCGGTTCCGGACTCCGAAACTGGCACTTCCAGAAGCATGACGGCTCTCCAAGAACCTAGAGCTTCCGCTATGGCCCTCTGGGTCACCTCAGATTTCGAGCGGCCTTTCAAGAGTTTGAGCACATTCAGCGCCATATCTCTGTTATCTTCATGATAGTACCTTGCCGAAGTCTCCCAATATGCCAGATCTACTAAATCGCCCTGGAATGCCTGTGCGAACTCCTTAACTTTCACGTCCTTTGAGGCATGCCCATAGTCAAAGCGCATGTAAAGGGCAAACCGGGTTTTGATGTCTGACAGTGCCTCCGGGTTCAATTTCAACCACCATTCGAGAAGCTCAGTGGTGTAGGGAGACATATAACGGCTTAAGCCACCACTCTTTGCTTCGGACTCAGCTTCATTCGCGTCTCCATCAATCGAGTCTTGGGTGAATGTCTTAAGATCGAACTCTGTTGGAACGGAAGCCTCAAGTGCTGAGGCTACTGCGTCAGCCATAGTTTTGCTTACCCAGGCATTTTCGTCCGCAAGTTTGATTAACTCCGATGCGGTGGAATCGGTGCGAACAACCTTTAACAGAAACACTGCGGATTGGTCACCGGGTTCGTTTTGAATGCGCTTCTCAAGGAGTGCGAGCGCATCCTCTGTCATATTGGATTCAAGCAGCGAGAGCGCCTTCTGGCTTTCCCCACTTGGCCCTGACCTGCCACAACCCACAAGGATCATTGCAGCGGTCAGTCCAAGAACTAGGGAATGTGTTCTCCGGTTCATTTTGAGAGCGTAAACGACCACCACTCGTTCATCTGACCCATCACGCCAATATCGTCCAGTGAGTGAACTCGCCAGCGGTACTCGCCCAGCGGTAGCTTGAGTTCAGAGAGTTTCACTACCCGCGTCTCAGAGTTCGTTTGGATTGTGAAGAACCTCTGTTTCATCGAGTCATCGGTGTTGTAGAGGCGAATACACTCAAGTTCCACACGGTACCCAAGTGCATCAGGCACAGGTCGCCAACGAAGTTCCTCGTTGGACTGGACAGACTCCTTGGTGGCGGGAGAAGAGAGCACGGGAATGCTTGAAGGAAGCTGCAAGAGCTCGGCGTCGATGATGAAGTTAGGGTCTGCTTGAAAGTTATTCGTCCGGTTCTCTGACCAAATTTGAAGGCTTCTGGCTCCCCTAAGGTCTATCAAGACCTCGGTCAGTGAAGTTGCAGAGGTATCACGCGTGACTTTTTCACCTCCATCTAGCCTCCAAAAGACTTTTGTCGCGACGGGATTCTCGTGATCCATAGCTAGAAACTTGAAGCGAATGGAGTCGAATGAACGATTGAGTTCAAAAACGGTTGTGTCACGCCCGTAACTGATCCCGACACTACGCGGAATGTAGCCCCAAAACTGGTGACCATCTTCAAACTTGTAGCCGCCACTGTACGGTTTCAATGCCTGAAGGTTCGTAGTCTTAATTTGCTCTGGCTGAATGCGTGTAGCCCGTGCGCTCACAATCTTTCCAGATTCGAGTCGAAGCCTAACGAGGCTTCCGCTTGGAAGCTGCCGGATGATCTCGCCGCGCCTTTGGGCCGTAATGGATGGGCCCCACGGGTGCTTTGGCCCGATATCAAGCGTGACTCCGGTTTGATCGATCGTCTTCACTTTGCCTACGATGTCGGCCTGCGCCGAACTCGCTCCGAGTGCGGTGGCAAGCAAGATAAGCATACGCGTTGGTCTCATAGCTGCTGACTCCTCGCAAGAGTCTACCTCTCGTGCAACTCTACCCTAGAGTCATCTGACCAGGGATTTGAGTATTGAGACGAACGGTTCGAAGCGCGGCGCGGGAGGAGCATGCCATCTTAGGCGGGCTTCTGCGCGAGCTTCGGGAGTCTCAGGGGCTCTCCCAACGAGAACTTGCCAGGAAGCTCGACCGAACCCAGGCGTTCGTTTGGAAGGTCGAGCAAGGCATACAGCACCTCGACATCCCAACCCTAATTGATCTCGCAAATGTTCTTGGCTCCAGTGCCTCCAGCCTAATTTGTCGAGTAGAAACAGCAGTCGGAGAAAGCCCCGGATGAACGGCGATGAGTTAAAATTGAAGGTACTAGTTCCTTGGTTCAACCACCCATCATTTCAGGGAGTTGTGTTCAACCATAACGGAAAGCTCATCGCGATTGCGGAGTTAAGCGAAATAATCGTGTTCAACTGCGAAACAGGAAGTCGGGTCGGGGCAATTCCAAATCACGGTGATACCTGGGACTTCGCTTTTACACCCGATAATGGTCTCTTAGTTTGCTCGCCATTTGGCATCGAAGTTTGGGACAATCGACTCCAGTCCAGGACAATTCTGCTTCGATCACCCAAACTCGGCTATAGATTTACTTGTGCAAAGAACGGCGTCTTTTTTGCATTTCGTCAAGACAAAGAAGTAAGTATTCACTCTTCCCAGGACGGCAAAGAGCTTTTTGCGTTAAAGGGGGGCTACGCTGAAGCCCGGTTTACAGACACTGGAAATAGCATCTTGCTTGGCGGCGAGACGATGTTTGGATACAAGAGTTCGATCTACTCTATTCAGACTAAGTCAAGAATTGCTGTGCTGAAACGGAAAGTCTATCGCCCTTCGAACCTAATTCAGCATCTAAAAACTGGAGACGTTTACTGTTTTTGGAGCGTTGGTTCCGAACTTAGAGTCGAAAACTTGACCTCAAAGACAATGGTCTCTGCAATACCTTTTCCAAGTAGGGAAATTAAGTTCATGGATGTCTCACCTCTTGGAGGGCTCATGGTCGTGAGCGAGGGACGAAACTGTAAACTCCTGGCCGTAACCGGAGATCAGATCGTGGACTTGGCTAGTTTCTCTGTAGGCGACAACATAGAGCAGCTAGTACTTTCACCGGCCCACTCACATCTGGGATTCACCTTCAAGATGTTCGCCGGTATTGGTGACATTGTTCAACTAGCTAGACGGTAGATGCGCTCTAGAATGCGGGCCATTGCAAAAGTGTGTCCAACTTGCAGTATTCACCCAAGTCAGGTGCTTTCGGTAAAGAAGAAACTCAGACTTGGTGATCACTTCCATACAGTATCAATCAAATCCCGCTTGCTTCAGTGAAAGTGTTTTTGCCCTATTAGGACCGGAGCGCAGATTCTCACCCGGAGGGCGCGGACGTTCGAGTTCTCCCGCCCTCAGGTGAGAACGCATGGAAACTAGAAGCAAGGCGGGAGGCGGTGTATGAGCCGCCTGTACGAGACCGTCACTGAGAAAATCGTAGAGTCACTCAAGCGTGGGGTCGTGCCTTGGCGAAAGCCCTGGAAAGATGCCCACGCTTTGCCGATCAACGTCGCCAGTGGCAAGGCGTACCGGGGAATCAACGTGTTCCTCCTTGGCCTTGCGCCATACGCCGACCATCGCTGGCTCACGTTCAAGCAGGTGCAAGAACGTGGAGGCAAGGTCAGGCAGGGCGAGAAAGGCACCCTTGTGGTGTTCTGGAAACAGCTGGAGTTTGAGGAGATCGACGAGAGCACTGGAGAGGTTTGCAAACGCCGGACTCCGATGCTTCGCTACTTCACCGTCTTCAACGTGGAGCAGGTCGAGGGTATCGAGTTCGCGTCTGTGTACGAAGGGCAGCCACTTGAGGAGTCTCAGCGGCACGAGCGAGCCGAACTCCTGGTCGCCAGTATGCCATGCCCGCCAGCTATCCACAGCAAGGCACGGTCAGCGTACTACGTCCCCAAGGAAGACGCGGTGTACATGCCCTCATTCGAGAGGTTCGCCTCTGCGGACCACTACTACGGAACGCTCTTTCATGAGCTGGCCCACGCGAGTGGTCACGAGTCGAGGCTCAATCGCAAAGGCGTGACCGAGGTCGCTCGATTCGGTTCCAACGACTACTCCAGAGAGGAGTTGGTTGCTGAACTCACGAGCGCGTTCTGTTGCGCCACCGTGGGACTTGATAACTCTCTAACCGAGGATTCAGCCAGCTACATCAGCGGATGGCTCGATGTTCTGGGTGACGATCCCAAGGCCGTGGTCATTGCCGCTGCTCAGGCTCAAAGGGCCGCCGACTATATCCGAGGAGTCACCTACGACTCCTAACTACACCCCACCAAACCCCGCACCACCAGCGGGGTCTTTTCTAAGTATCCAGAAAGCAAGAGAGACCAGTCCGACCACCACGACTGCCGTGAGGAAAAGGTGAAGCTCAAGAAGCTCCTTCTGCCGTGCCCGATGCTCCTGAAATGCCGCACACGACTTGCAGACCACCCGCATCCCGTACTGGCTCTGCACGAACCGAGCTCGCTCCGCGCCGTACTTCTTCTTCTCGATTTCGCCAACGCGAACCCGTCGCCGCAACGGACGGTCTTCAACCGGAATCAGCTTTGAGCAGAGGTAGCAGCGGGGCATGCGCCCATTCTTGGTTCATTCGAACCGTCAGCCAAAAGTAACTTCGAACGTGCGAAGGCCTTTCTAACCCATTTGCATCTCGCTACCATGTGAGCACCCGGCAAATGGGTCAAAATGAAGCTAGAATTATGATTTCATTTGAAGGCAGTCACCGGCTAAACGGCTCTCCTCCGGGAGCGGCTCAGGTCTGATGCCGCCAGCCACCAGCGAGACTCAGAGGGCGGAGATTCACAAGACCATCTGGCGAATCGCCAATGATCTTCGTGGCTCGGTGGATGGCTGGGACTTTAAGTCGTACGTACTCGGGATGCTCTTCTATAGGTTCATCTCCGAAAACCTGACTTCCTATATCAACAAGCTCGAAAAGGAGGCTGGCGAAGAAGGATTCAACTACGCCGAGCTGTCCGACAAGGATGCGGAGTTTGGGCGCACCGAAACGGTTGCTGAGAAAGGGTTCTACATTCTTCCGTCTGAGCTGTTCGTAAACGTCCGCAGACGGGCCAAGAGCGACGAAAACCTCAATGAGACCCTTGAACGAGTCTTCAACAACATCGAAGGCTCGGCCGTAGGGACGGAGAGCGAAGATGACCTGAAGGGTCTGTTCGATGACCTAGATATAAACAGTGCAAAGCTCGGGCCAACGGTGGCAAAGCGCAACGAGAAGCTCGTGAAGCTCCTCGATGCCATTGGTGATCTGCCGCTAGGTAACTACGAAGATAACTCCATTGACCTCTTCGGTGACGCGTACGAGTTCCTGATGACTATGTACGCCTCCCAGGCAGGAAAGTCAGGAGGTGAGTTCTTCACCCCCCAGGAAGTCTCCGAGGTCTTGGCGAGAATTGCCGTGGCTGGCAAGACTCAGGTCAATAAGGTGTATGATCCCGCCGTGGGTTCCGGGTCACTTTTGCTTCAGTTCGCCAAGGTTCTCGGCAAGGAGAACGTCCGGCAAGGTTTCTATGGGCAGGAAATCAACCTGACGACCTACAACCTGGCTCGGATCAACATGTTCCTGCATGACGTGAACTACGAGAAGTTCCACATCGCTCACGGCGACACTCTGACCGATCCGCTTCACTGGGATGATGAGCCGTTTGAAGCGATTGTTTCCAATCCTCCCTACTCCATCAAATGGGACGGAGACGCGAATCCGCTCCTGATCAACGATCCGCGCTATGCGCCCGCCGGTGTGCTCGCTCCAAAATCAGCCGCCGACCTAGCGTTCACAATGCACATGCTCCATTGGCTCGCCGTCAATGGAACGGCCGCCATCGTTGAGTTTCCTGGTGTCCTTTATCGAGGTGGAGCAGAACAGAAGATTCGTAAATACCTGATCGACAACAACTACATCGACACGGTTATCCAGCTTCCGCCTGACCTGTTTTTCGGGACAACAATTGCCACATGCATAATCGTTCTCAAGAAGTCGAAGAAGGACAACGCAATTCTCTTCATCGACGCCTCCGCACTCTTCCAGCGTGTGGGCAACAAAAACCGACTCCTTCCAGAGCACCAGGAAAGAATCCTGGACGCCTTTAACCAACGTCAGACTAAGGAGCACTTCACACGTCTGGTCACTGCGGCAGACATCGAGGAGAACAACTACAACATTTCGGTCTCCAGCTACGTGGAGAAAGAAGACACGACCGAAGCCATCGACATTACAGCCTTAAACGCGAAGATCGCGGGGATCGTGGCTCGCCAATCTGAGCTACGCACACAGATTGACGCCATCGTGGCAGACCTTGAAGGGAGTCCAGCATGAGCGACAAGCCCGAAAAGCCTCGGAAGGACTTGGATATCGTGCGCGCTTCGGCGGCGGAGTACCTGACTTTTATTGCTTCGATTGGCGGTGAATCAGAATCGACCGAGCTGCTCTACTTCGAAGAGAACCTGTGGCTCACGCAGAAAATGATGGCGACCCTTTACGGCGTCACCGTCCAAACCGTGAATCATCACCTGCTAAGAGTTTTTGCCGATCAAGAACTGGAAGAATCTTCAGTTATCAAACAGCATTTGATAACTGCCTCGGACGGCAAGAGCTACAACACCAAGCTCTACAGCCTCCAGGCCATCATTGCGGTGGGATTCAAGATCGAGAACGAACGCGCGGTGCAGTTCCGAAAGTGGGCGGGTCAGATCGTGAAGCTCTACACCATCCAGGGATGGGTGATGGACGTGGATCGCCTCAAGAAGGGCCATATGTTTACGGACGAGTACTTCGACCGTCAGCTCCAACTCATCCGAGAAATCCGCCTCTCAGAGCGCAAGTTCTACCAAAAAGTCACCGACCTCTACGCTTCTGCATTCGACTACGACCAGGCGTCTCAAACAACGAAGCTATTCTTCGCGTTGGTGCAAAACAAGATGCACTGGGCAGTTCACCGCCACACTGCCGCCGAACTCATCATCGAACGGGCGGACGCAGAGAAAGAGCACATGGGTCTCACCACATGGGAATCAGCCCCAAAGGGCAAGATCGTGAAATCTGATGTCTCGATTGCCAAGAACTACCTAAACGATGAGGAGATGGAGCACATGGAACGGATCGTCTCGATGTACCTTGATTATGCCGAAGACCAAGCCAAGCGGAAGATTCCCATGTCGATGGAAGATTGGGCCAAGCGCCTTGATGGGTTCCTGGAATTCAACGAGCGCGAGGTACTCACCGGGCCAGGGCGGATCAGCCACGAACAGGCCAAACTCCACGCGGAAACTGAGTTCGAGAAGTACCGCATCGTTCAAGATCGGATTTTCCGGAGTGACTTTGATCGATTCCTGGACGCTGGGACAGAACCGGACTCGGACGAAGGAGGAGCGAAATGAGTCGCATCGACGAGTTGATCCGCGAGCACTGCCCGAACGGAGTCGAGTTTAAGACACTTGGCGACGTTGGCGAGTTTATCCGCGGCAACGGAATGCTTAAGAGCGATTTAAGGAGCGAAGGTTTTCCAGCAATACACTACGGTCAAGTGCATACCACCTATGGCACTTCAGCTGAAACAACGGTCTCCTATGTCACACCTGCATTCGCCAGCAAAATCCGAAAAGCTAAACCTGGAGACCTGGTGATCGCTACGACAAGCGAAGATGATGATGCAGTGGCCAAAGCTCTGGCTTGGGTGGGCACTACAGATGTAGCGGTTAGTGGCGATGCTTACATTTACAGGCACACGTTAGAGCCTAAATACGTCGCCTATTTCTTTCAGTCAGACCAGTTCCAGGCTCAAAAGAAGAGCCGTATCACCGGCGCAAAGGTAAAGCGAATCTCCGGCGAGAGCATGGCAAAAATTCGGGTACCCGTCCCGCCGATGGAAGTTCAGCAAGAAATCGTGAGAGTGCTCGATACCTTTAGTAGGCTGGAGGCAGAGCTGGAGGCAGAGCTGGAGGCAGAGCTGGAGGCTCGACGACTTCAGTATACCTTCTACCGCGATCAGTTGTTGACGTTTGCCGAGCAGGAAATGGCAATCATCATCAATCAATCAATCAATCAATCAATCAATCAATCAATCAATCAATCAATCAATCAATCAATAAGACGGATCAGATGGGCGAAAGTGAGCGAGATTGCCATGCTTAATTATGGTTTTACAGCGAAAGCGGCTGATGAAGGTGAGTACCGGCTCATCCGCATCACAGACATCACTGAAAACGGCAAGCTCTCGCCAGACGGAGCGAAGTTTGTCGACTCGACAGATGGCGCAGGTGACTACGTAGTGGAACCAGGAGATGTACTGATGGCTAGAACCGGCGCGACTTTCGGAAAGACCGTACTCATTCAGGATGAGGAGCCAGCAGTGTATGCCTCGTTCTTGATTCGAATCCGTGTTAACAAAGAGGAAGTCTTGCCAGGTTACTACTGGCATTTCGCACAGAGCAGCCAGTACTGGCGACAGGCGAACAACCTTGTGAGTCGTGGAGGGCAACCGCAGTTCAATGCAAACGTCTTGAATGATGTTCGTCTACCGGTCCCCCCGATAGAAGAGCAGAGAAACATCGTGACTCTCCTCGACAAGTTTGACGCCCTCGTGAACGACCTTAGCACGGGTCTTCCTGCCGAACTCAACGCCCGCCGCCAGCAGTACGAGTATTTCCGCGACAAACTCTTAACCTTTGAAGAGGCAACCGCATGAGCGAGGATCGAACGCCCTACAACTACGATCCAATTGCCGTCTCCAACGAGAGCACGGTCGTTGCGCAGTACATCCCAGAATCGAAGGTTCGTGAGACGAGCTACCAGAGTGAAGATGCCCTGGAAAAGGAACTCATCAGGATTCTAGAGGGTCAAGCCTACGACTACCTCAAGTTCACCTCGGAAGAGCAGCTCGTCGCAAACCTCCAGGCTCAGCTAGAGGCTCTGAATGATGTGAAGTTTAGCGTCGCCGAATGGAAGCGATTCTTTGAAAGTAACATCGCCGGGCAGAACGACGGCATTGCTGAAAAGACAATTCGCATCCAGGAGGACTCGGTTCAGCTTCTCCATCGCGACGACGGCACGACGAAGAACATCAAGCTGATCGACAAGCAGAACATCCACAACAACCGACTCCAAGTCGTCAATCAGTATGAGACTGCCGGAACACGTGCCACGCGGTTCGACGTGACAGTTTTGGTCAACGGCTTGCCGATGGTTCACATCGAACTGAAGCGACGAGGGGTGGACATCCGCGAAGCGTTCAACCAGATCGACCGCTACCAGCGAGACTCATTCTGGGCAGGTTCGGGGCTGTTTGAGTACGTCCAGCTTTTCGTGATCAGCAACGGAACACTGACCAAGTATTACAGCAACACCACCCGCCGCCAGCACATTGCCGATGCCACCGGAGCAAAGAAGGTCAAGAAGACCTCCAACTCTTTTGAGTTCACATCGTGGTGGGCCGACTCGCAGAACAAACCGATTCAGGAGCTAACAGCATTCGCCAAGACGTTCTTTGCGAAGCACACTTTGCTGAACATCCTCACTCGCTCCTGTGTTCTTACGGCAGATCGGATGCTCCTGGTGATGCGTCCGTACCAAATCGCCGCAACCGAACGAATCCTCCAGCGAATCGAAGTGGCGTCGAACATGAAATGGCTAGGCTCGGTGCGAGCAGGAGGTTACGTTTGGCACACCACTGGATCAGGCAAGACGCTTACTTCGTTTAAGACCGCTCAACTTGCGAGCAAGATGCCGAGCGTGGACAAAGTGCTCTTTGTGGTGGACCGCAAAGACCTCGACTACCAGACGATGCGCGAGTACGACCGCTTCGAAAAAGGTGCAGCCAACTCCAACACGTCCACGGCAGTTCTGAAGCGACAGCTTGAGGACAAGAATGCGCGGATCATCATCACGACGATCCAGAAGCTCGCCAACTTCATTACCGCCAACAAAGGGCATGAGGTGTTCGGCGGACACATTGTGGTGATCTTTGATGAGTGCCACCGCTCGCAATTCGGTGATATGCACACGGCGATCACCCGCGCCTTCAAGCGGTACAACCTCTTTGGCTTCACCGGAACCCCGATTTTCACCGCGAACATGTCGAGTGGCGGAAACCCGAACCTCAAGACGACCGAGCAGGCTTTTGGCGAGAAGCTCCATACCTACACAATCGTCGATGCGATTACTGACAAGAACGTCCTTCCGTTCCGGATCGACTACGTGAACACGGTCAAAATGGGAGACGTTCTTGATAAGAAGGTCTCTGCTATCGACACGGAACGGGCCCTTCTTGCTCAAGAGCGGATAGCGCTGGTGACTAGCTACATCCTGGAGCACTTCGATCAGAAGACGAAGCGAACTAGCACGTACTCCCTTGGAGAGCGTCGTTTGCGAGGCTTCAACGCGCTCTTTGCCACCGCATCAATCGACGCGGCCCGGACCTATTACGGTGAGTTCAAACGTCAGCAAGCTGGATTGGTCCCTGACAAGCAGTTGAAGGTAGGAATCATCTTCTCGTATGCCGCGAATGAAGCCGTTGAAGACGGAGCACTTGAGGAAGAGGAGTTTGAGACGAACCACCTCTCTGGTGCGGCCCGTGACTTTCTTGATGAAGCAATCAAAGACTACAACGGGATGTTCGGCACGTCGTTCGATACGTCGGCTGATAAGTTTCAGAATTACTACAAAGACCTTTCCCTAAAGCTCAAGGAGCGAAAGATTGACCTCGTGATCGTGGTCAACATGTTCCTCACTGGCTTCGATGCGACCACATTGAACACGCTCTTTGTGGACAAGCAGCTTCGCGCCCACGGCCTACTCCAGGCCTACTCCCGCACGAATCGAATTCTCAACTCGGTGAAGGCATACGGGAACATCATTAGCTTCCGGGACCTTGAAGCTGAGACGAACGATGCGCTCTCGCTCTTTGGCAACAAGGAAGCTCGGGGCATTGCCATTCTCAAGCCGTATGGAGACTACTTTGCTGACTACGAAACCAAAGTGCATGAGCTACTCGCTAAGTTCCCGCTCGATGAGCGGATTGTTGGTGAACAGGCTCAAAAGGAGTTCGTCACGCTTTTTGGCTCGATTCTCAGGCTTCAGAATATTCTCACTTCATTTGACGAGTTCGAAGGCAACGCAGTCCTCTCAGACCGAGAAGGTCAGGATTACCGAAGCATCTACCTCGATATTTACGCTGACTTCCGCTCCGGCAAGGACTCGGACAAGGAGCAAATTCTCGACGACATCGTCTTTGAGATCGAGCTGATCAAACAGGTCGAGATCAACGTTGACTTCATTTTGATGCTTGTCGCGAAGTTCCGCGAAGCGAAGGGCAACGGCGATGATGTGGAGATTCGTGCCCAGATCACGAGAGCAGTCGATTCCTCGCCAACCCTTCGAAACAAGAAAGACCTCATCGAAAACTTTGTTGACTCGGTCTCGGCTACCGGTGAGCTTGATGCCGAGTGGAGGGCATTCGTGGATCGCAAGCGCGAGGAGGAACTCGGACAGATCATTGAAGAGGAGAAACTGAAACCCGAGGAGACCCGCGCTTTTGTGGAATCAGCCTTCCGCGACGGCGTGATTCGTTCCACGGGAACTGCTATCACGAAGGTCATGCCGCCGACCAGCCGGTTCTCCTCAGACGGCGGACACGGACAGAAGAAGCAGCGGGTTTTGGCGAAGCTCATTGCGTTCTTTGAGCGGTTCTTGGGGTTGGTTTCCGGGGGGACGTTGGAATGAAGACTACGGACCTTAGCTTGCGGTTGAGCTACGGATTCTAAAGCTTCTTACGAGAGAATAGTGACTGAAGCCAGTTCCACACACGTTCCACGGTGCCGGATTTGTGCGGATTCTTTGCTTCCAGATATTCATGGAGACGACGCTTCTCATCCTCCCTGCCAAGGAGAACTTGCTCCTCTGTCCACTTTTCTGCCCACCTAACGCTTCCATCACTGATCCAATAGTGAGACTGGCATTCAAGTTGCCAGGTTCCAATTGAAGGAGAAAGTGTCGGTCCATTATGGGTAACCGTGACAGACCATTCCGTCGGTCCTAGAGGCGTTCGAATCTTTGAGCCACATCCACATGCGCATAGATGAACCGCGATCTCGTACTCTCTTGACACATAGAGAACCCCTGGCTCAAGAGTGGCTGGCATAAACTCGACATCTTTCTGGTCAAAACGCATGGTGCGGATTACTCACCGACAATTTTCATGTCACCAATCTCAAATAGTTGGTGTACCAGTGGCTCTTCCTCATAGTAGAAGCCTCGAAGTTGCTTGTACTTAATGACCGCCAGGCAGGCGTTGAGTGCATTGAGCTCAGCGATCTGAATATTCGACTTATAGATATTTTCCGCGTCATCGCTAAGGGGCGCAAAACCCCGGTCGATTGTCTCCCGGGCAGTTTGAGCTGAAAAGAAGGTGGTTCGCAGCATGCCGTTGATTGAGCCGTTCTTTCGTTGAAGTCCCATCCCAACGTCGATGAAGGGAATCCCTTGCTTTGCAAGTAACTCGAATATCTCTGCTCTCGCAGTCCCACTGTCAATGCAAACAAAGGCGAAGGTTACGCCATCAAGCAATTCTGCGTTGGTCTCGTCAATCCGTTCAGCTTTGAGCACTAATCCGTGGCGAAGGCTGTCGTACCGATGGTTGTAAACCGCAGCTTTTGATTGACCGAGATCGGCTAGGTTCAGCTGACCTGGTGACCTGAATGCATTGTGAACATGAAACATGTCACCGTCAAACCCGCGGATTTCGCGAATGGGGGTCTTAACCAGCATGTCGAGCACATATGAGCCTGTTCCACCAAGTCCAATGACGGCAACGACATCTTCTGAGACTGTTTTAGCTAGGTCGGTAATTTCAGCGCGACTAGAGAGAGTGTCATGAATCTTGAAAACTGAATCTGGCATGGACTCAACGACCCTGAATGTATAGGGAGTTACGTTGTGTAGCTCCATAGCTGGCCCGGCAACAATCGTAACGTAGCTCTCGATCTTTTCGAAGAAGTTGGCAAATGCGCCGGTCGCCTTTGGCTTGTTCGAGAAACTGCGCTCAACCTTAACATCCTGATTTATAGCGCTGAGCTCGATTTGTACCGCGCCTCCGCCAAGATTTGGAATGAGCCTCCCGTCGAGTCCATGGGGAACACTGCCAGCGAAAAATACCTGATGGTCATCCTGCTGAAAGTGTTCGGTATCAGTAAAAACGAGCTTTGCTACGAACGCCCCCCATTGGAGGGCCTTCGTAGAGTCAAGGTACGGAATGTCGCGTACAAGCAAGTATCCGCCATCAATTGCGACGGCATAGCCTTTCTCGACGAGGAGCTTCAAGTCAGGATTATGACTGACCAGTTTCTGAAACACTAAAGCTCATTCCCTCCTTAACCCGGACAGACCCACCAGGTGACAGAGTCCCTTCTGGTCGGTTACCATGGCCCCGCTTATACTTGACCGAGTAGCTGATCTCGGGATGCTGAGGATAATCGGGCACTTCGAGCGTGACGACCTCCTCATAGGTGATCTCCCCTTTGGGCCACTCGTGAGCGGTCCCGTTTACGACGATGGTTACGGTTTTCTTCTTGTCTGACATGGTTAGCTCCTGTTTCGTTGAACCGGTTGTCACAGAGGACTGGGTTCCTGTGGATCACTTTAGCACAAAATTTGAGGTGGTGATCCATCGCGGGAATAATTGTGGCATAATCTAGTTCAATGAGCACTCGAAAGGATATGGAGCATATGTCAGCCCTGATTCAAGATGTGATCCACTTGGTTCAATTCGGGAGTGAAGGAAGGAGCCGGGACGTCAAGGCACTCGCGCGTCGTATGTCCCAGAAGTACAAAGATGAGATTCCTGAGCTGGCTGAGAGGCTCGCTCTCTTGGCTGTACGAAACGGTGCCCTCAGAGCTGCTGGTCGGCCATTGCCTGTAGATGCTGATTCTCGAATGGCTCTCGCAAGGGTGATTGAGCCTGCGTTGGCCCGAGAGCCGATACTGGATGAGATTACGAGGACTCGAGTTTCCCAGCTTGTCTCAGAGCATCGCGACCCGTCACAATTGAGGCTGGCGGGCCTGAGCCCAACTAAGTCAGCACTCCTAGTTGGGCCTCCGGGGGTTGGCAAAACAATGACTGCTCATTGGATCGCTGGTCAACTTGGCTTGCCGTTGGTTGTACTCGACCTGGCCACTGCGATAAGTTCGTTTCTGGGAAAGAGTGGACAGAACGTCCGACAGCTGTTCGATTTTTGTAAGGAGTTTGACTGCGTGCTTCTCCTTGACGAGGTCGACGCAATAGCAAAGCGACGAGCGGACGAAACTGACCTTGGCGAGCTTAAGCGATTAGTAAATGTGTTACTGCAGGAGCTTGATGAATGGCCTGAAGGATCGCTTGTTCTCGCTGCAACCAATCATCCAGACCTTCTTGATCCAGCAATTTGGCGACGATTCGAGAGTGTTCTAGAGTTCACTTTGCCTTCTGGTAGTGAACGCCAGGCCCTCCTGATGCAGCAAGGTATTGGCGAGGCAGGTTTGCTTACAGTTTTAACTCAGGCGATGGCCGGAATGAGTCAGGCGGACATCGTGCGACAGATTCGCTCGTCAAAACGCTTCTCAGTTCTTGCTGGGGTTCCAGAAGCCGATGGCCTGCTGGAGTCCTGTGCGGAGGTAATTCGGCGATTCCCGCAGGCAGAAAGGCATATCATTTCAGAACGCATGGTGGCAGCTGGGGTCTCTCAGCGGCGAGCCTCAGAACTCACGGGTACCTCTAGAAACACGTTGCGAAAGAGGGCAAAGAGTACGCCATGAGCCAAGATCGACGAAACTATATACTTGGAGCGGGCGAGCTACTCGTTGAAACCGTACTGCCATCACCTCGCGCTCCGCAGGAACGACGGCCGTATTCGCTTTCGGAAGCTAGAGATCGGATTGCCACGCGCGCCAGCGCGATCGTTGCTTCAATTCAGACCATGCCGAGTGCCGCACTTCCGGACGGAGAGGCTGTCGCAGCATTGACGCTGCATCCCCAATTTCTCAGCAAATCAGCCTTCCCGGGTGGATTACTTGCAGAAGTGGGATTGCGGGCGGTGGGCAGCAAGCCGAGTCGTGTGACTCCTGAAAAGGTTGATCGCAAATCAGAACCGAGAGAGGAGGCAACTTCGACCGTCTACGTTGCCGGAAAGCTAGATTCATTCAGACACCTCTCGGCAGTATTAGAGCGTCCCTTGGAATCCATTCCAGCCAAAGTTGCCGATAATTTGACAGCGGTTGAGGATTTTCGCGCGGTGACGCGTGAGGATCGACTTGCAGGTTTTCGGCCCAGTCAAGAAACCAAAGTTTTGGAGTGTGTTCTTCATGCGCACCCGACGGCGGTGGACGGGAATATTGTGCGCCTCTTTGAAGGATATGCTGAGTCACTTGGGCTTCGGGTTGACTCGGACAACGAATTGTTTGCCTCAGGACTCTGCTTCCTTGCCGTGTCGGGTGATTTCGAAAGACTGGAGGATCTAGCTTTGTTTTCGTTTCTCAGGAGAGTGCGACCTATGCCACGAATGCGCCCACTTCTGCCGTCGAGAATCTCCAGAGCAGCCGTAGGCGTCCCCGTACTTGTGCCGAGCGATGACCCACTTGACACAGGGCTAGCTGCTGCCGTCTTCGATACACCGTTGCCCGCCGAGCATGCTCTGACCAGATATGTGATCCACCATGAGCACGGAGTCGAACCATATGCAGACGCTGACGAGCGATTGCACGGCTTATGTGTTGCGTCTGCCGCTACACTTGGCCCTTTGGACAATTTGCAGGGAGGCAGAGCACCGTATGTGCTCCACCATCATGGAGTGCTCGGAGTGGACACGGATGGATCGGGGTACCTGGCAGCTTTGAAGACGATTAAGGAGCAGGTTATAGCCGGAAACTATCCTCTATTTAACCTAAGCTTTGGTCCGGATGGAGCAATCTACGACGACGAGATTGACCCCTTCACGGCGGTAGTTGACGACCTAACTTCGACGGGCGAACGACTGTGCTTCGTGGCGGTCGGAAATGACGGTGAGCTAGATGCCGACTTAGCGTTGAACCGCATTCAGCCACCGTCTGATGCTGTGAACAGCATTGCAGTTGGAGCAACAAATTCGCGGCAAAGCAGTTGGCAGCGAGCGGACTACAGTTGCGTCGGGCCGGGACGCCACGGTTGTAGAGTGAAACCAGATTGCGTCACTTTTGGTGGATCAATGGATGAACCCTTCGGCTGCATTGGACCAAATGCGACTCCAGACCGCTACAACACGCAGGGCACGAGCTTTTCATCTCCAAGTGCGATGCGCACGGCAGGAGGAATCTTAGCAACGATGGGCGAACAATTGTCACCGATTGCTGTGAAAGCCCTCCTTCTGCATGGCTGTCGCCTTGAAGAGCGGGACCGTCGAGACGTAGGGCACGGACTTGTTGAGTCAGATATTGCAAATCTGCTCACATCTGACCCGAACTAGGTCAAAATAATTTTTCAAGGCAGTCTTGTTGCCGGAAAATACCTGCAACATAAGTTGCCTTTACCTCCTGATCTTGCGGGCATGGTAGAGCTCAAAGCTACACTTTGTTTTGCTTCTCCGGTGGATTCTAGTTTTCCAGCAACCTACGTGCGGGCCGGGGTTGAAGCGATTTTCAGGCCGCACTCAGAGAAATTCGGAACAATAATAGACCCTGATGGCAGCAAGCGACCCAGCACCACGGTCTTGAGTGACACGCTTTTCAATCAAGGGAGTGCGTATGGTACGAGTGATGATCGGCGTGATGCTCATCTCTGGGATACGGTTCTCAAGGTAACCAAGACAAAGCGCGGTACGAGTCTTCACAATCCGGTTATCGAACTTCATTACAATCGCCGACAGGAGGGCCAGCCGGATAGCGCAGCAAATCAACCGGATATCCCGTACGCTCTTGTTCTCACAATTCGTTGTAGAGCAGTAAATGATCTGTATGACCGGGTAAGGGCGCGATTTGGAGCGAACGTACGTGTTCTAGCGCCTCGAATTGAGATTCCAATTCGAACTTAGGTACTTCGACGTGGCTATTCCGTGGTCTCTCCAAGGTCTCTCCAACACGGTGGAAAACGGCGGTCATCTAGGTTCAACAGCGGACAAAACCCCAGCCTCATTGAACCTAAAAAATGTCAGTCCTAAGGAGTGAGTCGGGAGTTCGAATCTCTCCGGGGCCGCCATGATTCTGTGATTATTTGTTAGACTGGAAAAGTGAAGTTGCGCTACCTCCTTTTCGGGCTCTTCGCTCTGTTGCCATTTAAAAGTGAACTTGTGCAAGTTCACCACGAGGCGAGCCCGGATTGTGCTCTACAGTACATTAGCGAGAGCACTGTACCGGTCAATCACTTACTCCAGGTAGCAACCTGCATCAATCTGACATCTTGGGCACGAATCATTGGACATGATTTCGATCTGCAAGGCAGACTTTCGATCCTAGCCTACGAGACACCTCACGTGCCAATTCTGGAATGGCTCCAAAGTGTCCAACGAATCATTTATGGCTAGGACAACTCTTTTGGCAAAGTCGATATCCTAACTTAAACCTATGAACCCACGTCACCTGGTGCTGTTTGCGTTCATTGTCTTGGTTGCAGTCTTCTTGGCTTACCGAGGGACTATGGCAATACGAGACGATTCTCAAGGTCAGATTAATCCCAAACCCGAGTTTGTTGCATCTGAGCGAGACTTTATCCACGGAATGATCCCACACCATCAAGAGGCTGTCACGAGTTCCGAGGAGCTCCTTTCGGTCGTAGTCGATCCTGATGTCAGAACACTCGCATCAAACATCATTCGAGCACAGGAAGCAGAGATTACGGAGATGAAAACTTGGTACGCTCAGTGGTACGAAGCCGAATACCGCGACGATGGGAAATACAAGGCGATGATGCGACCACTACAGAACTTGAGTCCGAAGGATGCTGAAGCACGCTTCGTCGCAGACATGATTGGACACCACGAGCATGCGGTTCTCATGGCCCGAGAGCTGGCGACGTTTGCGGAGCGACCCGAGCTTCGCACCTTGGCCGCGAACATAATCCGAGATCAAGAAGCCGAGATCAGAACGTTGACCTCGTGGCTTCAGAGCAAGTACGGGCAGACACCGAATGCGGTAGATCACTCAATGCACTAGGATACATCTGACTCAGAACGCCAGAATCGGAATCTGTGCGCGGCTCCAATTTTGATGGCGGGAACTTTTTCCGGGTAAATTCTGTTCTGGTGAGTATGCGAAGCAAGGGAGCACTGATTCAAATTGTCGTTGCTCTGGTACTGGCTCTGGCCCAAGTGCCCTCCAGTGCGCTTGCTGGAATGTTCCTGAAGCATTCAGATTGCGACATGCCGTGCTGTCGAACGCAGGTCTCACCTATTGATTCAAGCGTCCAGAGCTGTCATATCGAAGCAACTCCTGGGCCGGAGCCGTGTGGCTCACATACGGCGTCAGCAAACGGGTCGTTCTCCGCAAAGAAAAGCTCCTGCGATTGCAGCATTTCGGCTCCGTCGGAAAATCGCGGTTCACCAGTTGCAATTGCTTCGACATCCTCGCAATCTTCTTTCCTGCCCTTCGCGGCGTTACTGCCGCCAGAACTGATTTCTCTCGCGCCTCAGCTTTCTTCACTGCGCCAGCCCGGCATACGTGGAACTGACTCAGGGCCACCTGCTCAAAGATCGCATTCCGTCTGGTTGGGGCGAGCCCCGCCTGTGTTACTTGCTTAGTCGAGCCCGCTGAACTTGATTTCAGCGTGGCTGTTCGTCGTTTGACGCAAGTCTCATCTCAGAAACACAGGAAAACCAATGATTACCATCATCGCCTTGTCGGCGGTGCTGCTCGGTCAGGCACAATCACTCAAGTGCCCGGTCATGGGCGGTGCTGTCGCATCAAATACAACATTCGTCGAGTATCAAGGAGCCCAGTTTGGCTTCTGCTGCCCCGGCTGCGAAGGCAACTTTGCGAAAGCCCCCGACAAGTTTATCGAGACCCAGAGGAAAGCTGGAAATACCATCGGATCGTTCTTCTTCGACCCCGTAACACGAAAGCGAATTGAACCGAACAAGGCTGTTTCAACAAAGGATCACAACGGCATTCGGTACTATTTCGCGTCGGCGGAGTCAGCTACCGCCTTCGCCAAGTCTCCTTCCCAATTCTCAGCCGTGCCCAAAAATGAGGCACTTTATTGCCCCGTGGGCAAGGAAGCCGTCTCAACATATGCAAAAGCAAGTGACTACGTCGATTTCGACGGGGTTCGTTGGTACATGTGCTGTGAAGGTTGTGGTGATCCGTTTGAAAAGAACCCTCGCAAGTATCTCACCGCAGCGGCACTCGCGTACGTGAAAGTGCCGTCCGTGCTGAAGCAAAGAGCTTCAACTCCTGAAGCCCCGAGTGCGGACACGGTTACCAAGGTGAAGTTCGAGAAATTCGAGGCCGAACTTCGGGTTCCTGAAGATGGCCTGTTTGCGGGTGAGGAGATTGATGTCGAATTTCGGGTCGTCGATACAACTTCCAAGGATCCCATCGAAGAGGGATTCAAAGGCGTTGGAGGCATCTCAGCCACCGCCGTCATGACGATGCCGAGTATGCAAGGCATGCCAGAGGCCAAGCCTAACGTTCATCGCGAAGGAGTGCCGGGCGATTACGGAATCGAGTTGTATTTCCCCCATGGCGGGGACTACAAGATTGACTTAGCCTTGGATATTCCGGGCGAAGGCAAGAAGACCATCAGCTTCTTAGTGGATGTCAAAGACGAGCGTCCTGCCAATGCAAGCAGGCCGCAACCCTACCGCCTTGACGTAGTCGACTGGCCCACGCATGCGATGGCGGGTCAGCCAACCAAGCTTCGCATGAGAGTGATCGATGTCAAAGCTGGCACTACTCAACGTGACTTCGATATCGCGCATGAAAAGCTGTTCCATCTTCTCATTGCCAGTCGTGACCTGAATTGGTTCATCCACGAACATCCTGAAATGACAGAAGACGGAACATGGGAGATTACCATCACGTTTCCAGCCGGTGGCGACTACTGGGTTTACGGAGATGTCGCTCCAACCGGAAAAGGTTCCAGGGTGCTGATCGCCAAGGTGAGCGTTCATGGGGACAAACCCACTTGGGATACCAAACTAACCCTCACCCGAACTGCCCAAGATGGCGGACTTCGTGGCGAACTTGGCACGCTTGAGCCCATCGAAGTCGGCAAGAAAGCAATCGTTGAAGTGAAGCTCTTCGATGATAAGTCGGGTGCTCCCGCAACGGATACAGTCAAGTGGCTTGGTGCGGCTGGCCACATGATGATCTTTCATCAAGATGGGCAAACCGTGGTCCACAGTCATCCCGCCGAAGATTCGGAGAGTGAAGCACTCGTGAAACGAGGCGTGATGCGCTTCACTGGTCGATTTCCCAAACCCGGTCTATACAAGGTCTACGCCCAGTTTGACTGGCGCGGCTCAGTACGAACTCTCGGCTTTGCTATCGAGGTGAAGTAGTGGCGAACTGAGGCAGCGTGTTCTTACTGGTACTCGCAGGTGCAGCGTACATCTGGCTCATTCTACGACGACTTAACGTCGGCGGGGCTGGACGTCCAAACTGCGGCTGCGGGGCTAAACGATGCCGATCCAAAAAGGGCGCGGGTCAATGAAACGAATTGTTTCGAGTCTTTGCCTCGTGCTAGGGGTTGCCATTAGCGTGGCAACTCCAGAGGAGATGGAACGGTTGCATCGCGTTGCTGAACTGAAGCCGAGTTCCAAACTGCTCAAAGCTGAATGCATGACTTGCCATACGGATGTGCCTTTGCACAATCCATTTGGCAGAGATGTAAGAAGCGCAATCAAGTCGTCTGAACGAGCAGGAGTAGACGCCGAGATTTGGACTCGCTTAGCCAGTATCGATTCAGACCAGGATGGATGGTCGAATGGTGAGGAGGTTCGTTTGGACACGCTTCCAGGTGATCCAGGCGACCATCCGGCTGAGTCGCGTTCACGAAAGGAGACCCAAACCGATGCCCGTATCAGTGTCGGCTTGGATCAAGTTATTCCAAAGCACTCGCTTCATCCTGTTGTCATTCACTTCCCCATAGCACTCTTTCTCTTTGGAGTTGCGTTCGACTTGATCGGAGCACGGAAGAAAGACAGCGGGTTGCGAACGACCGGATGGTGGGGCCTGCTCCTGGGAACAATCAGCACGGCTGTTGCAATTCCTACGGGAGTGGCTGCCCTTCTGCGAAGCGGCTACCAGTGGACGGGCCCAGCACTTAGTCATGCACTCTTTGCAGCAACTGCAACGGCACTCATGATCTCAACAACCCTCTGGAGACGCAAAGGCGAAATCCAGAGCAAGACGTACTTCGCTCTCCTTTTAGTGGCCGCTCTCGCGGTCGCTCTGGCGGGTCACTTTGGAGGCCAATTGGTCTACGGAAATTAACACATGAAACACAAGATAAACGTTCAAGCCATTCTTGGCGGGCTAGTGCTCGCTTCGACTCTCGCAGCATCCGCTTACGCCTTCCAGCCATCTGGTCAAACTGAGGGTTGCTGCGGCTCATCACCGTCGTCCGGAAAGCCTCACGTTGCTCAGGAGTCAAAGGGAGTCCAAAAAGCGACGGTGCTCGTTCAGGACGGAAAGTACACCCCTTCAACCATTGAAGTTAAGAAAGGCAAGCCAGTTCAAATCACCTTCAAGGGCGGCAAGAAGATGGGTTGCGGTGCAACCATCGAGTTCAAATCACTAAAGCAAACAAAAACTGTTAAGGAAGGAAAGACAGTTGCTTTCTCATTTACCCCTTCATCGGCAGGCGAAGTTAAGTTTGCTTGTTCGATGGACATGATTCGCGGAAAAGTGGTCGTTAAGTAGACCTCACCTGCCGCACAAAAGGAAAACACAATGAAACTCTGGAACCAATTCAGCAAATCTCTCGCTCTCGTCGCCGTTATCGGTGCAATGGGCATGACCTCCATCGCATCTGCTCACGAAGCGGACTGCCCTTACTGCAAACTCAAGCTAGTACAAAACACGAAAGAGCTTGACAACGAAGTCGTCGTCAAAGTCGGCAACAAGCGAATCGAATACCGATGCCTGTACTGTGTGATCAAAGATCAGAAGCGGTACAAGGGTGATCTCGTCGTCTACTCGCCAAGTGAGAAAGTGGGGGCACCCGTCATTCTCAAGAGGACGGGTGGTAAATGGAGTGCGCCAGAAGGCGCAGTGTTTCTGAACACATTCAAGAAGCACAAGGACTGTGCGGCTCTTTCGAGGGCATTCACCAATAAGGCTGCGTTCGACTCTTACATTAAGAAGAACCCTTCCGAAGGAGCCAAGGCGCTCACTCTTGACCAATTCCTCGCGGAGGTGGCGAAGAACTAGCAATTGGAGGGCCACTTTTGGCCCTCTCTTCCAGGAGACTTATATGCGAAACACACTTCTACTTTTCGTCGCACTGACATCGGTCACGATGGCTGTCGCACAAGACCATGGCGGTCACCAGCCTACACGTTCAGGAACTCTACCGACCATGCCCTCAGATTTGCCCCGATGGATCAGTTCCCCCGGCGCGGATCATCTTTTCTACAAAGCTGCCCCATACAACTGGGCAATTGAACGCATTCCACCGTTCGCCCAAGACATGTACGGAACGGGAGTTGGCCACGCGATGGCGTACGAGGCTCTAGTTACAGGTCGGAAGGCACAGCTTGAGACGAAGGTGTTTGAAACGATTGACCGAGTCCTCCAGAAACCACCTCGAATACCAGTCGATGAAGCGGCTCTATCTCCGACATTTGTCAGAAAGTACGGGTACCTCGAAAAAGTCTTTGATTGGGCCCACATACTACACTTCCAAACCATCGATGTCTTGATGCATCCGGGTTGGAGCGATGCTCAGAAAGAGGCGGAAATCCAGCGTTTATGGAGCTTTTACTCGGCGCAACCCTATGCCATCACGGGGCTGCCCATGAACATGGAGTACCTTGACTCATTTCCATTCTCTGGTCGCTTTCGGAGTAACTATCCAAAGGTTAACGGACTGTTCTGGGGATACCACTGGCTCCAGACCGTAAACTACGACATGCTCTTTCGTGTCCCGGTGCAGGATCAAGCGGCTCAGTATAGCGTTCTAGGATCGCAGTATCGAACCACCGAACTCTACCGGATGCGGGACTTCATGCCGATGACGGCTGAAATGAGCCCACGGTTCTCAAAGCGTTTCCCCATGATCGCTAACGCATTCGATAACCTGCACATGCTTCACGACAACGTCAACGACATTTTGGCGGCAGAGGAACTGACCGAAAAGCAGAGACAAGAACAGGTGAAGATTGCGATATATCGTGTGCTCTCTTCAACGCACAAAGGACACGAACCGGGCTCGGGCGAAGATGTACCAGGTTCCCTACATGATCATCGACACCCAACCAGCACCCCAGGTATGGGGTTTATGAGGGGGATGGAAGACGATGTGATGTATATGTCGGGGATGGGATGGATGGACATGAGTGTTTGTGCACATTGTTCGATTCCTTTGCCCGATGGGCCGATGTGGGGGGCCACCGTCACTGCAGACGGGTGGACTATGCTCGTTCGATGCCTCATGTGCGCTCGTGACATGGCGGCAGAAACTCCTGGACGAGCAATCATTCGAGCCGCAACGGAGGATCCGTCACGAATCCTTGTTCTAATCTCAGACGAGGAAGGAATTCTAACAAGCAACATTCCGGGAGTTGTGTTCCTTGAGGAGTTCGGGGAGCATCCAGAATGCAGTGCATGGTCAAGAGCGTTTACATCAAAATCGGCCTTTGACCAGTTTGTCAGAGAAAATCCTGATCTCGCCCAATCGAAGCCGCTCACTTTAGATGCGTGGGCTCAAATCAACCGGGGCACGCCAGACACATACAGAAAGATTGACCGACCTAACCCATACCGTCCTGAGCCGACCACGGGAGGAAGCCGGTGAGACTCATATCCGTCATTGCGACAGGCCTCCTCGCGAGTGTCGTTTTAGCGGTTGACCATAACAACGTGGATTCAGGACGACCGCTGAGATTTGACGATGCTTACTCTATCGCTTACCGAGAAAGAGCCTTCGAAACAGGGTTCACACTTGATACCTTCAGACGGTCCAGCCCAAAGTACGGTCTAAAGACGGAGTACAAATACGGTTTTGCAAAAAGCCAAGACATTGGTATTGGCTTTGAACCTAGCTACTCGACAAGCAATCGTCGAGGTGACTTCGGAAACGTCGAGTTATCGTACTTCAACGGGTTACGTAGAGAGATAGATGATCAGCCTGCACTTGCATATCGACTCGATGTGGGCCTACCCACTGGCACAGGTTCAAAGGGAGTGGAAGTCCGCGCTCGCGGAATTCTCACCAAAACGGTTGGTCAGTACGACAAAATCCATCTCAACCTGGACGTGATGACCTCGACCGCTCGCATCATGGATGAGCGTCAGACAACAGCAGGAATCACTGTCGGGTACACCAAGCCCCTTGGCTATCCCACGCAGTTTGACCGCACGCTAGTAGCTCAGTTCTCCATGGAACAGTCTCGGGATCGTTCGCGCGACTGGGTTGGGAGCGTAGGCTTAGGGATCCGACAGCAAGTAGGAGTGAGGTCAGTTCTGGACTTTGGCATCGAGTCGGATGTCTTCGAAACCAAAGGGCGAGCGAAGTCTTCGGTGCGCTTCGCTATCGGCTATTCAGTAGGATTCTAGGATTCGGGAACTACTTGATACCCATAGGGGTATAAGATAGTGTAGGTTCATGAACGAAGAAAGCCGATCCCGCATTGACCGCAGGCTTGCCCGCATAGAAGGGCAAGTCCGCGGTTTGCGAAAACTCCTCTCCGAAGACGCTTATTGCTGCGACGTGATCGCTCAGGTCAGCGCAGTTTCTGCCGCTTTGAATCAAGTTTCAGCGGCAGTAGCTACCCAGCACATTCGCCACTGCATCGCGAACCGAGATAGCGTGCATGCCCATGCGACAGCGCGCACGATGTCAGAACAAGAGCTTTTCGAAGAGCTAGAAGACGTGTTGAAGCGTCTCGTGAAGACCTAATACCCCAAGGAGTATCAACCCAAATGAAACTAATCGTTGAAGGAATGACTTGCCAAAACTGCGTCCGCCACGTGCGCGAGGCACTCGAATCGATTCCAGGCGCAACTGATGTCAGTGTCAACCTGCAATCGGGCGAAGTCGAAGTTAGTGGAGTCCAAGTGCGGGCCGCAATTGAAGCAGTTGTCGAACAAGGCTATCAGGTAAGGCAGCAATGAATAACAGTCAACCGGCTCATATCCACGATCAAGAGCAAATCGTAGAAACAGCGATATCTATCAAGGGCATGACGTGTGCCTCCTGTGTTCGGCGCGTCGAAAACGCGCTGGTCAAGAAGGGAGGTGTCGAATCGGCGGTAGTCAATTTTGCGACTCACCATGCAACCGTTCGGCATGACATCGCTCTCGAAAAAACGCAGTTGCTGGACGCGGTGGAGGGGGCCGGGTACACGGCAAAGCTCGTCGAGAATGATCCTCACTCGGGACATTCCGCGTCCGAACACGCAGAACATCTACGAGTCGAGTCAGAGGGAGAACTTGCGAAGATGCGGGCCAACCTGTGGATTTCCGGCTTACTCACGGTTCCACTCGTCCTCGTTTCTATGTTCTGGCATCCCCGAGCAGAGTGGGCAAACTGGGGCCTTCTGCTTCTGGGGACGCCCGCCATCTTCTGGTGCGGTCGTCAGTTTTACGCTGTGGCAGCTAAGGCCCTTCGCCATGGAAATACGACCATGGACACATTAGTCGCGATGGGAACTGGCGCGGCCTGGATTTACTCGACTTACTCGCTCATTGCACACCGGGGCCATAGTCACATGCAGAGCGAGCACATCTATTATGAAACCGGAGCTGTGATTGTTCTGCTTGTATTGCTCGGCAGATATCTCGAAGCAAGAGCGAAGTCTCGCATGTCGGACTCAATCCGGAAGCTCATGGACCTCGCACCAAAGGAGGCAAGCGTTGTTAATCCAGATGGTTCGGAACAGAAGATGCCGCTCACGCAGGTGCTACAGGAAATGATTATACGAGTTCGACCAGGGGAACGCGTTCCGGTTGACGGAATCGTCATCGAGGGAGAATCGTTCGTAGATGAGTCAATGGTGACTGGTGAGCCGGTTCCCATTAGTAAGAAGACTGGAGACTCTGTCACCGGTGGAACGGTGAATGATCAAGGATCATTCTTGTTCAGAGCTACGCACGTTGGTTCTGAAACGATGCTCGCTCAGATTGCGTCGATGGTGCAGCGAGCTCAGGGCTCTCGGGCCCCACTACAGGGTCTCGCCGACAAAGTGTCGTCGGTGTTTGTGCCAACCGTTATTGGAATTGCTGTCCTAACTGTCCTTGTTTATGCAGTTTCGGGACGCGGAGTTGAACCGGGCGTCTTGGCTGCCGTGGCGGTTCTTGTTATCGCTTGCCCCTGCGCCCTTGGTTTGGCCACTCCGACCGCACTCATGGTCGGAACAGGAAGAGGTGCTGAACTGGGCATCCTTGTGAAGGACGGCGAGGCTCTCGAAAGGGCTGGCAGCATCAAAACGGTTTTGCTCGATAAGACGGGAACAATAACACAAGGCAAACCTCACCTCACCGACATTGTCATTTCCGGAACCTGGGGTGATCAAGAAGCTCTGGCCGTTGCAGCTGCGCTGGAGTCTCAAAGCGAACATCCGATTGCACGAGCGGTTGTGAAGAAAGCTAAAGACCTAGCCTTAGCCATCCCTCAGCTTGAAAACTTCGAAGCGATTCGTGGTAATGGAGTGAAAGGGACCCTGTCCGGGGAGATGGCAGTAATCGGCAAACTCTCATGGGTCGCAGAGTTGGCAACGATCCCTGAAGACGTTCGCCAGACCTTTGAAGAGCTTGAGTCTATGGGTAAGACTGTTTTTGTTCTTCAGACAGGCGTTAACTACGCTGTGCTCGCCGTTTCCGACGTGGTTGGAGATTATAGTGCTGAGGCTATTCGGCTGCTGAAACAAATTGGTGTGGAGCCAGTCATGGTGACTGGAGACAACCTCAGGGCCGCTGCTGCCGTTGCGAATCAAGTAGGAGTTGAGCGAGTGGAAGCTCAGGTGCTACCTCAAGATAAAGCCGAATTCGTCCGCAAATACCAAGTCGCAGGCCGCGTGGGCATGGTGGGAGACGGAATCAACGATGCGCCAGCCCTGGCCCAAGCTGACCTTGGTATAGCGATGGGCCACGGGACGGATGTTGCAATGGAGACCGCTGGAGTAACCCTTCTTCGATCAGATCTTCGCGGCGTCGCGCAGGCTATCCGCCTTGCACGCGCTACCCTTTCAACAATCAAGTGGAACCTGTTTTGGGCATTCGTCTACAACGTCGTTATGATCCCCCTGGCGGCCCTGGGCCTTCTCAGCCCAATGTTGGCAGCTGGTGCGATGGCGTTCAGCAGCGTTTCGGTCATCCTAAACTCATTGAGACTCCGCAGCTTTGATGGACGAACAGCATAGGTTGCCGTGTGCTCGCGGCTAAAACTGAGCTTTACCGATTTCGCTTATTGTGAATGGCTAGAGGGTCTCGCCCCAGGTCTCTCCAAGGTCTCTCCAACGCAGTGGAAAACGGCAGTCATTTAGGTTCAACGGCGGACAAGTGCCTAGCGTCATTGAACCTAGAAAATGTCAGTCCTAAGGAGTGAGTCGGGAGTTCGAATCTCTCCGGGGCCGCCAAGTTTTTGAATCTAAAAGTGTGGGAGTAGGGTTCGGTAGGAGGTGTTTGGTCTCTCAAAGGTCTCTCTACGACCACGGAGGGCGTCGCCTCTGACAGCTGTTGAGCGCTATTCAGAGGCGACAAGCTACTTTCCCTATAGCTCTCTGTTATGATGCCGTGGCAAGGAAGAACGGCAGTGACAACATCGCCTCCTTTCGGAGGAATAGTGTTTCTTAATTGACGAGTCGCCGCCGTGGTGAAGGACGCAAAGGTCTCGTTAATATGTCGAATCAAGGGGCGAGTCCAGGCGGAGTTCTCCAAGTGGGACGGTCCAGGACTGTTCGTGCGGACCGAACACGTCTCCGACCTAGCAATTCCTCAGCGCAGCAAGCGAAGCCCATTGCCGACTACAAGCAGACTTGCTCCCATGTCAGCAAAAACTGCCATCCACAGAGTCGCATGGCCTGTCATCGCAAGTGCGAAGAACACAACCTTGATTCCGATCGCGAAGCAAATGTTCTGGGATAGGACTCTTGCGGTCTTTCGACTGAGACTGATGTAGCTGGGAAGTTTGCGTAGGTCGTCCTTCATGAGGGCAACATCGGCGGTTTCGAGAGCAGTATCAGTTCCCGCAGTTCCCATCGCGAATCCGACCGTCGCTCTTGCAAGAGCTGGAGCATCATTGACGCCATCACCAACCATGCCCACACCCTTGAAATCAGAGATGAACTCCTCAACGACTCTCATCTTATCGTCTGGAAGAAGCTCCGCTCGTACGTCGTCGATTCCCGCTTGAGCCGCGATTGCTTTCGCCATTTGCGCGTTGTCCCCCGTAAGCATCGCGACTTTGACCCCGAGTTCGTGAAGCTGCTGGATCGCTTCGACGCTCTCCGGTCGTATGGTGTCCGCTACTCCGAAGATGGCAAGCGCTTCTTTAGAGTTGGCAAGAACCACGGTTGTCTTACCGCCAGACTGCAACTGCTCAAGTTCCACGTGCACATGGTCACAGCACACCCCTCTCTCTTCCACAAGTCGATGGTTACCAATGATGTATGTTTCACCTTCGATTGTGCCGACCGCCCCCCGACCCGTAATCGACTCGAAACCATCGACATCGAGAAGAGCACCTGACCATTGATCGGTGATCGACTTGGCGATTGGATGCCCGCTTAGATGATCCAGACTCGCCGCGATCTGGAGAGCCTTCTCCTGAGGGTAGTCGTGCAAGGTGACGAAGTCTGTGACTTTTGGTTTTCCGTGCGTCAATGTCCCCGTCTTGTCCAAAGCGATCATGCGCAGGGTGCGGCCTGACTCAAGGTGGGCTCCACCTTTGATGAGGATCCCTTGCTTCGCTGCGGAGGCTAATCCACTGACAACTGTCACCGGTGTCGAGATAACAAGAGCGCACGGGCAGGCAATCACGAGCAAAACCAGAGCCTTGTAGAGCCATGGCTCGAACGGTTGGCCAAAGGCGAGTGGAACAACGGCAACAAGCAAAGCCAGCACCACGACGACCGGTGTGTAATACCGAGCGAAGTTGTCAACGAACCTCTGCGTAGGAGCGCGAGTCCCTTGCGCTTCCTGCACCGTTTTGATGACGCGGTCGAGAGTCGTGTTTCCTCGATCTCCTGTCACCGTGAACTCAAGAATCCCCTGTTCGTTAATGGTCCCAGCAAAAAGCTGGTCTCCCACAGCCTTGTCTACAGGCAAGCTCTCACCCGTGATTGGAGCCTGATTAACCGCGCTTTGCCCAAGTACGACTTCTCCGTCCAATGGTATCCGTTCGCCCGGCTTCACCCGAACGCGTTGACCTACGGCAACCGAAGAGGCCTGAACCTCAGTCCACTGTCCCGTCGCATCTTGCACCCAAGCCTTCTCAGGTGCAAGTTCCATCAAGGCTCGCACGGCATTTCTGGCTCGATCCAAGGAGTAGGATTCGATTCGCTCGGCGATTGCGAACAGAACGGTGACCATGGCAGCCTCAGGCCACGATCCAATGATCATCGCTCCAACGACTGCAAGGCACATGAGGAAATTGATGTTAAGGGTGAATGTCTTGACGGCAATGATTCCTTTGGCGAAGGTCTCCTTTCCGCCGAGAACCATCGCCATCGCGGCAAGCCCGACGACGAGCCAAGATTTCTCTTGACCCGTCGTCCAAGCAACAATCTCGCTCATTACGGCAAGAAAGAGTGCAAGCCCAAGAAGAAGTGTTTCCTTTACATGGGTAACGCGACGCTTGGGTGGGCAACCAACTTCACATTGGTTGTTCGGCTTCATCCCGACTTCAGAAAGTGCCTTTAGGATTGGGTCTTCGTTCACGAACGAATGATCAACCGTGAGGGTTCGATTCATTAAGTCGAACTCAATCTGTTGAACTTCAGGAATCCTGCCAAGGCGGTTCCTGATAATCCCTTCCTCATTGGGGCAATCCATCGCATCGATGCGAAACTTGCTTTGCATCACGTCACCTCCGGGACGGAAACAGTGTCTTTCTCGAACCAGGTGTAAAGGACGGGTAAGACCACAAGCGTCAAGAGGGTTGCCGACAGGATGCCGCCTATCACGACGGTTGCGAGTGGTCGCTGAACCTCTGCCCCGATGCCCGTGTTCAGCGCCATGGGAACAAACCCAAGCGCAGCTACGAGCGCGGTCATGAGAACCGGGCGCAATCGTTGTGACGCACCTGTTATCACGGCTTCCAAGATCGACATTCCCGACTCGCTCCTCGATCGGTTGATCGCCGAAACCATCACCACTCCATTGAGAACCGCAACGCCCGACAGCGCAATGAAACCGACTCCCGCCGTGATGCTAAAAGGCATTCCGCGAAGAGCCAGTGCTATGATTCCTCCGGTTATCGCGAGCGGCACGCCAGTGAAAATCAACGCAGCCTGCTTCATTGACCCAAAGGTCGAAAACAAGAGCACGAAGATGAGCCCCAGCGCAACCGGCACAACAATCGTCAGCCGTTGGGAGGCCCGCTGAAGGTTCTCAAACTGCCCACCCCAGGTCACGTAGTACCCTTCATCAAGTTTCAGGTCGGACTTCACCTTGCGTTGTGCTTCTGCGATGAACGAGCCAAGGTCGCGACCCCGAACGTTGAGCGTAACGACGACTCGCCGCTTGCCCATTTCCCGCGAAATTTGGGCGGGAGCCACCCTATCGCCTATCGTTGCCAAACTCGATAGAGGCACAGAGCCGCCTGTGGGGGTCTCAACTCGCAGTGACTTGATCGCTTCTGGATCGTTGCGGATATCTTCGGGCAGTCGCACCGCAAGACCAAACCGACGATCTCCTTCCACAATCTGACCGACTTCTTCGCCTCCAAGAGCGACCGAGACGATGTGCTGGATATCCGCGATGCTGATTCCCAGGCGGGCAATGGCCTCCCGGTCAATGTCGATCTGGAACACCGGTACGTCATCGACTTGCTCGACTTCAATATCAGTCGCTCCCGGAATATCTTGCATCAGGGCTGAGATCTCGTCGGCTTTTGCCTTGAGCTCACCGAGGTTCTCGCCGAACACCTTGATCCCGACGTCCGCCTTTACACCGGAGACGATCTCTGCAAACCGGAGTTCAATCGGCTGGCTGAAATTGTAGCCCTGCCCGGGGACTTGCTGAATCTTAGATTGAAGCTCAGCGATGAGTTTTTCCTTGGTCATGCCTGGTCGCCACTGCGCTTTCGGCTTCAGCGTGAGGAAGCTATCACTCAAGCTCAGCGGCATCGGGTCGGTTGCGATCTCTGGGGTTCCAGTTCGGGTCACGACCGTCAGCACCTCGGGCACCTCCAGAACCTTCTTCTCATAGGCCGTAACGAGTTTGATCGTTTGCTCCATGTCAACCGTGCGAACGCGAATCGGCTGAATGACAAGCGACCCTTCATCGAGCTTCGGGACAAACTCCGACCCGATCCGCGTAAAGAGAAAGCCACAAGCAACCAAGAGAATCGAAGCTGCTCCAATTACCCAAGCTCGACGCTTGAGGGCAAAGGCGAGGGTTGGAGCGTAGAGCCTCTCGAAGAACCCCAGAAGCCGACTATGCTTCTCCTGAGTATCTCGGCTCAAGAAGAGTGAGCACAGCGTGGGAATCAACGTGAGCGACAGGATGAGCGCGCCGACCAGCGCCAGAATGAACACAAGCGCCATAGGCCTGAACATCTTGCCCTCCACGCCTTCAAGCGCGAGAATTGGGATGAAGGTAGCGATAATGATCATCTCGCCAAACTGCGTCACCTTTCGAACTTCAGAAGTTGCCTGCTTGATGACTCCCGCATGCTCTTCTCTCGTGAGAGTTCGCCCAAGCATTGCCCGAGCTTCAGAGAGCCTCCGAACGCAGTTTTCAACCATGATGACGGCCCCGTCCACGATGATTCCAAAGTCAATCGCGCCAAGGCTCATCAGGTTGCCACTGATCCCGAACTGCTTCATTCCCAGGACGGCGAACAGCATGGCGAGCGGGATGGCAATGGCGGCAATGATTGCTCCTCGGAAGTTTCCAAGCAGCACTACGAGCACGATGATGACAAGAGCCGCCCCTTCCAGCAGGCTCTTTTCAACGGTGTGCAAGACCTCGCCAACGAATTCAGCCCGGTCGTAAGTGGTTGTTAGCGTAACGTCTTTCGGGAGTTGACCCTTGATCTCGGCGATTCGCTCGTTGACGGCGTTGGCAACGGTTTGACCATTCGCACCCTTGAGCATCATCACGATGACCATAAGGCTCTCCTTGCCGTCCTTCGTCGAGATCCCGGTCAGCACCGGAACTCCCAGTTCCACGCTTGCCACATCGCGGATCAGAACGGGAACCCCATCCTCTGACTTGACCACAATTTGCTCGATGTCGGACGTGGTTTGGGCTAGGCCAACGCTTCGGATGAGTACTCGCTCACCGTTGCGTTCGAGCAGACCACCTCCGGCGTTCTCGTTATTGTTCTGAAGCGCGGCAACCACGTCATCAACCGAGACGCTCATTGCAAGCATCGCTTGGGGTGAGACGACCACTTGGTATTGCTTCACACTGCCATCGGTTGCGTTCACTTCGGCTACTCCAGGAACGGTTCGTAGCTGAGGAGCGATGACCCAGTCTTGAAGCTCGCGTAGCTGAGCGGGGGTCCGATCAGGACTCTCAATCGCATACATGTAGATATCGCCAAGCCCAGTCGAAACCGGTCCCATTGTTGGCGAACCCACACCGTCAGGCAGTTCATCCTTCACCCCATTGAGGCGTTCGGAGACAAGCTGACGGGCAAAGTAGATGTCCTTGTCATCGCGAAATACCACGTTGACTTGGGAGAGACCGAATTGGCTCAGGCTTCGTACCTGCTCGACTCCCGGAATCCCCCCCATTGCGGTTTCAATTGGAAAGGTAACCAGCTTCTCGACTTCCTCGGGGCTCATTCCCCCCGTTTCGGTGTTGATCGAAATCTGGTTGGTCGTTATATCGGGGACAGCATCGAGATTGACTTGCGGCCAAGCCAGAATGCCGAGAATGACGAGCAAGATCGCTCCGAGCACGACGACGAATCGTTGCCTCAGACTGAATTCAAGTGCACGTTCAAGCATTAGTGTTCGTGCCCCTTGAGCTCAGATTTCTTCTGCTCGCTGGCCAGGATAAACGCGCCCTTCGAGGCGATTGTCTCGCCTTCCTCAATTCCGGAGAGAACCACAACGCGATT